>JAABUK010001090.1_pt1 | contig 53200 bp, 53 predicted proteins | sample 5559141 | NCBI WGS metagenome assembly JAABUK01 (sample SAMN10711869, study PRJNA513367) | rock metagenome | isolation source: Antarctica rocks | place: Antarctica: Victoria Land, Pudding Butte nord | collected 2016-01-03 | reverse complement strand
ATAGCGTCTCAGCAAAGACTGAACTGTTACAGGGAGGATGTTTGCCTGGTGATGCTTTGCCCCTCAGAATATCAATAAAGCACGACAAACCAGTGAAGAGCATGCAGGGTATCATCGTTACCCTTTACCGACAAGGAAGAATCGAAACACATCCCGCCATCCCTCTAGGACCGTTCCGTAAAGGCGGGAAGCGGCGGTATGAGGACTACTACCCAAAGTCTCGTACAGGGCTTGGCGGTCTTTCACTATCCACCGCAGGCTCAAGCAGATCCTTCCGACAAGATCTCAATCAGATCTTTGTACCGATCATCATTAATCCACAATCGCTTACAGCCATCATCAACACCTCCATTCAAGCTCCAGCGGATCTGTTCCCTTCGATCACCAATGTTCCCGGCGCAATGGTAAGTTTTAGGTACTTCGTTGAGATCGTGATCGATCTGCGTGGAAAGCTGAGTGGTCAAGATCGCCTTCGTCCACATTTGAGCATGACCAGTACTCCACAACATGGCTATGGCGATCCAAAGGTCAGTAGATGTGAGGGCTCGAATGGCGTCAGCTACTTGTCTACTCCTGGGTTCAATTATCTCATTACGGACCAGTTGCGAAGAACAAGAGGCATCCTTTCTACACGGACTGAGGTCATTGTTGGCACTCGAGACAGTACACGACGTCGAGGCAAGCATTCCGCGGAGAGGCTCAAAGTTGTAGAGGACCAAGCTTTCGGAAGCTCCATCGATCTTGGCCGTGAGGAAGAGAGCAACGAAATATGCGATGGTAGTGGGGGTCGCGGGAGTGTCCTCGAAGAGCAAGGAGAAGTACAGCAATTCACTAACGGTGTCAATGTTCACCAGACAGCTTTGATACCACCTCCAGAACCGGAGGAAGAGTTAGACGAGAAGGCTCAAATGAGAAGAGCCGAACAAAGATTACTCCCCAGCGCGCCACCACAAGACGAGAACGCGCCTTCTTCATCGACAACCCTATTGCCATCAGCCCCTCCCGCGATTGACGAAGAAGACTTCATTTATAGATACGGCCTCAGAGGTCCAGCACCAGCATACGAGGGGCCGTCCAGGGCCCATGTGGAGGTGGCTCGCGAAATTGCTCAGAACCATAACTCCGTGGGCTCGCCTCATGTGATTGGGGATAACGCAGGTTCGCACGACGATAAGCAGGAATTGGAGCATCAACGTCTTCTTGCACTTGCTAGCTCCCCCGATTATTCGAACGCAGATAAAGCAGATGCGGATAACCATACACCTCAAGCTATTACACCGACAGCTCCAATTCTTTTCGAGGATGACGTCTTCAGTATCCATGACCCTAGGATTCCCGAATCGTCGCCCACTGACTTCGTTGATGATCGCATCATGTCTGAAGAGCAGTCGCATTCTATTAAACCATCGGCGCCATCTATGGATGAGGAGACAGGTCACGCAGAAATCACTTCCCCAAGTGTTGCATCTGGTCTCGCGGAGGCCTCCATGGAGGACCACTTGCAGGCTTCAAATCGAACAATATGCCAACCTCCCTCCTCAGATGACTACAACTTAAAAAATGATGACCACAGCAACGCATCTAACGCTCGGGATGACTTGAGTGTACACAATGAGAATCTACCTGTGTATGGACGTTAATTATGCATGGAGTTCCGGGACTTGGGATGGCGTTCATTGTTTCGGAACCGCGGATTTATGGCTATACCCAGGGAGCGTGGACTGCTATTGAAATTTGAGTAGCATAGTCGCCTTTACGATGCAGAGTGATTCTGTAACTTTAATGACGATAGTATCAGTGAGAGCAGTGTAGTGATGATCATCTATACTCTTGCTTGCAAGCGTTTCACTCTACAGTCAGCAACAAGTTGTGATGGACAAGACACGAGCGACGGGTAAGATTCATGGCAAACGACGAGTTCGTGTCTTACAGGAACTTCTATGTGAGAATGTAGCTTGCAAGCGAAGGAGAGGACCATCTAAAGCCCCCAAAGCAGCACATTATCTGAAATATCATGTCAAGACGACTCCCATGACTGTCAGCATGACTGGCTAGCTGCCAAGTAAGGCGTCATTCTTAAAGACATTCGAACATAATGAATCCTAGACGCTTCAATTGTGGAGAAGGAGATGTAGCAGGTCTTGAGCCGTGGCCATAGAGCCTCCCAGTACCAAATTTTCGAGCTTGTGCCGTGCCTTGTCTTTGGGAGATGGAATCAATGAGCAGACTTAGCTGTAAGGACTTCAGCTTATCCATTTATTCCAGAAAAGTGGACAAATGGGACAAATTCTCAGACCTGATATTATCTTCATCAGAGTCGACGGCAAAGTGGGCGTCAAAACGCTCGGTGGTGGAACGGTTCGGAATTTCAAGCGCCTTCGTTTTGAAAGTAAAGTATTGATCTTGTGCACAGTAGTCCAAGAACGAGTTATTTTACAAAACGCCCACTTTGAAGGGACTCTACTGGTACCTATACAACTTGGCTTCTGTATTTCTCATGACATGATCAAGAATTCTACAGTCGTTGATTCGCTCCAATGCTGCTTCTTATGGACCCATTCGTGAAACCATCATCCTGTTGACCCAAACTTTGATTCCTGATTCCGGACCTTCGAAAGACGTGAGACGCGGTCTCAGCTGAGAATTTCTTATGATCTTGTCGCGCGGCTCCTTGCGGTATCTTTCCAACAAGTAATTGACGAGAAAAATAGTTGCTCAGTATAGGATGTTGGGCTACGGGCTCGAAAGCTGCAAAGGTTACAAACACGGCTTAGTCGCTGGATTTTTGGCCGGGACCTTCTGTGAGTGCCGGACTTAGCAGCCGCGGCTAGTACTGATCTGAACTCGAGGTAAACAAACCCTCGACCACCACACTTCCACTAACAAATACTAACATTGCATCCGTCACAGCATCATAAACTGAAGTTCAGAGCCTGGCACGGCTGGGGCTTTGAGTTGGACTAGTAAGAAGCGCTTCGCGCTCGCCGTCTTCAATCTCGTTCCCAACCTGATATTTTCTGAGCTCGTCAACAAGAAAGCAACAATGGCAACATCTACAAGCTCGCAACAACGCGCCGAGCTGATTCGTGAGATGTCAAGAGATATGAATAGGACGCGCAATTCATTGGGATCTTCAAGACATTCGCAAGGGGTCGCAAGCCCTGAACCCACAACGTCCGATTTCGACCCCGAAAATGAGGCCATCATGTCAACTCGTCAACTCGACAACGCCTCACAACATCTTCCGCAGCTACGTGCCAGCGCACAGAAATATAGTCGCTTTGCTCGACCTTCAGAGCCAGACTTCGCCATCAACACATCCGCAATTGGTCGCGCGTTCCCAGATTTCTCTCAGGGCGGTACCTCATCTGACGAGGATAGTTTATCCATCGAGATTGGCAGAGGCGCCAAGAAAGGAAGCAGTGGCACCATAGGCAAGCTTGGACGCTCAAGGGAATACTCGTCGAACCCGCAGTTGAGCTTTGACGGCGACAGCATGGACTTTTCTGCACCAATGATTGGGAACTACGAAGTCACGACTACACCGCCGCTCACACAGCAACATACATCGAAAAGGACAGAAAACAGTGCACGTGGGTTAGGGAGACGCGAATCGCAGGTTCGAAAGCCGTCGGGACTGCAGAAGGAGACATTCGATCCGTCACCACCACCATCCAAGACGAAGGACTACGATTCCGGCGAGAGTAGGAAAGAAAGTAAAGAGGGCCGCCGTACGCTGTCCTCGATGCACGCTCGTGTCAAAGAAGAAATTGATCAATCGCATATCAGCGAGGAGAGACCACCAACTATCGACTTGACAACAAGGAACACACGATTCGGAAATACCAAAATTGTGCAACCCTCGTCGCAAGGAGCTTTACCGACTCGATTCAGCTCCGCGCAGACTTTATTGAACTCTGTTGCCCCAATTAACAAGCAAAAATTGCAATCTGCATCAACGCCAATTCAAGGGACACAGCAGTCCTTCATGTTACCAGATCTGCCTAATATTTCCGAGCTAGTCTCTGGAGTCTTTGAAGATGGTACTCCAATATTCTCACGACATGGCAAGTCACGAGCCTCTCGCTTTGTGTCAGCGTCACAAGATGGCAGAAGCAAAGGCCAGCAATATGCAGGTGTCGATGAGATACCGGTCCCAGATGACGAACAGGCTATCTTTTTATCCATTAAGCTCCTTCAGGACAAGGTTCTGACTTTGGAGAAGGGTAATGCTGAAGCTGCAAACACCATAGAGGAGCTGGAGCAGAAAAATAAGGTGCTGGAGGGTGAAAGGAAGAATTGGAAGAGATCCTCACGAAGTGATAGCGCTTTGGGTACTACAGACAGCGATGGTAGCCATGATGCTGTCGTTGGTCAACGCAAATTGCAGATCGAGAAGAATCGTGAGTACTGTACCAGGAGCTTTGGACTGCTGAGCTGAACATACTTAGGATTGGAATCGTCTACTCGGACCTTGCAACAACAGGTGGACGCTTCGAAACGCAAGTACTCTACTGCTGAGACGATTCTAAAAAACATAACCCAAGAGCGTGATTCCGCGGTCTCTCAATTAGTCGTCGCTTACGGAACAGTGGAGCAGCTGAAGCACGAGAACGAGAGCCTCAAAGAAGAGAACATCGAGCTCAAGGCCCGCATTGTTCACATGAGCAACGATTGTGAAGATGGGACTCAAGAACGGACAGCTAAGGAACGTTCCCATCGACGTAAGCTTGACACGAGAGCAGAGGTTGTCAAAACAATGAAGGAGGAGCCCAAAGCGCAGAAATTTGGAGCGCAGCAGGCGAGTGGACCTACTAAGGAGCGTTCCCAGGAGTTCATGGAGACACCCGGACAGTATACAAAGGCTTTAGCTAACAAAGATGCGAACACCATGTTCGACTTAAGCTCAAGTCAGTATACAAAGAGTGTCCCGGCTAAAGCATCGCGACATCATATTCAGATCGACGATGAACAAGAGACCGAGGATTCTGTTAATGAAGCTCCTGTGAGAAGAGCGAAAGGCAAGGGTCCCACAAAGTCGTCTCGCCGCTCGCACGGCGTTCAAGATGACGAGGCTTCACCAGACTTGACTTATCTAAGCTTCATTGATGTAAGATCTTGAGTATTGTATGTACTCATTGATGCGTCTTACTGACTTGCACGAACAGAACCAAGAGATAGCTCAGCTGAGAAGGACTCTAGAGCAAGAGCGCATCGAGCGTCAACAACGTCAAAATCAGAACCGTGGCCCACCCAGAGCAGACGACACGGTCACACAACCCGGTCCAATAGAGTCAAAATCTCAGTCGTCACAGCAAGCTGTGCCACGCAAGTCGTCTATGAAAGATCTGACGACGAAGTCCGCCCAAGACAACGATGCTACGCACACTTCCCTTCATCTCAGTGCGCAAGCTGAGCACAATCGCCGTCATTCAGAGAATTCAATGTTGAGCTTGCGTGGCCGACGTCGCGCCTTGGATGCCGAGAACATGACTTCTGCGTTTATTGTACCTGATATAACCATACGCGCCACAGGGATCGCTTCTCATCAGGTACCTGAACTGACTAAGGAGGCCCAGGAAGTTCTTGATAGACTGGCAAGTCACAACAGTCGCAACTGCACAATCTGCAAACGCGCGGTTGGCGTTGACAAACACCACGACCTTGACGAAGTCACGGAGGAGAAAATCAAGATCACCAGACCAATCTGTGTCTCCGAGCGTATGCCCAAAGCTACTGCGGATGAAGGGGACCCAACAATCCGCCCTTCCCAAGCCCCAGGCCTAGCTTTAGCAACGGTCCTGAATGGATTAGAAGACGAGCTAGCTCATTTGAAGATTCAACTTGCTCAATACCAAGCTCTATATAACGGCCACGATCCCGCTCTCAGCAAACGTAAACGCAAGTCGGTCCAACAGCAAATTGAAACCATCATGCAAACCATCGATTTGAAAGCAGATCAGATCTATGCGCTCTACGACGTGCTTGAAGGTCAGAAGCAGGATGGCCATGAGATCAGCGAGGAAGAAGTTGAGATTACGTTGCAGTCTATTGGTGTCAAGGCTCCGGAGCTCAAGCTGCGTGGCGGTGGTGAAGAAGAAGTGGATAATGCAAACGAGCGCCACCCGTGGGACTTGGAGAGTGATGCAGAGAGTGGTGACGACCTGCCGTGGGAGGGCATCGAATCAACCGTGGAGACTACGAAGGGTGGCTCCGTTCGTGCTGCACGAAGGAAGAACTCGAATGCTCAAGGGGTTTGAGAGGAAGCTACATCTCCATACCGAACCACACACAGATCTAGTCCTTCCGCATGCACCAAAGCGAGAATCTCCATTTTTCAACATCCCAATCCCACAATGGTCCAACTATGTACGGTCCACAAATTTGTTTCCGCCAATTCAAGGCTCTCTTCGACCGGACGGATCTCCCAGTATTGACTGACTTAGGTGTATGTCTACTGGTTGAGACTCGTTTGGTTGGGAGGGTATAGTGAGGGATTTACTAATGGAAACAACGAAAACTGGCATCGAAAGAGATCTCTGTATTGACTGACTCCTTGGAGTGTATGTCTACAGATCGAGCCATCTCTGTGTCCGGTATAACCCGTTGGCGACGGCTAGAGAATGAGCATTGGACACGTCTTCTTCGATTTACAGTTTCATCCTCTGCGTTGTTTCCCATGCGTTCAGAGTGTCAGCGGCGAAGGCGTCTTAAGGAGTATTGACCGTGGCAAAGGGTATGCTGGTACGAATGTTCGAGGTATGGCGGCTCTGGAAAATTGTTGGTTTAGACATGATGAGTGTTGCATAGCACGGGCGTTTCGAGTACAGCGTTGGAATTCTTTGTGCTAATCAAAAGCGTATCAATGCCCTTCCTTTTTTTCGTGTGGCGCTATGCTCTCTCTACTTGGGTATCATGCTGGTCATAACGTTGAAATCGAACGCCATCGCTATGCAGAGATTCACACTAACCCTGACCCCATTTTCCTTTCAGTCACTCTCGTCCCTGTCTCCATCGCCAGCGGCCGCAGCAGCTGAGACTGTACCCACCTCCTTACTAGCGGCACTATCCTTCCCAGCAACCTCTTCCTCAACAAAAACACCCAAGCCCGCAAAGCCCTCCAGCAAAGCCCTCGCACAATACTCGCCAAGCTCATACCCGCCGGCCAGTATTTTCGCATCAGTCCTAACCCCTCTCTCAAAATACGGATTCTCATACCGCTTCTGCAGCGTATAATACTCGCTCTTCATCACATACCCGCCGAACGGATCGTACACTTTCTCCGGTTCCGGCGCGACGATAGGCTTCAGCCCTACAATTGTGTAGGTAGGTGCAGCGCCGTTGTCAACCTTGACGCCTTCTTGGTGGCGCATCCGTTCGGCAGCGGTCTGACGGGCTGATGATTTCTTGAGAACGACTTTCCTCGAATCGCGAGCTATTCGATCCGGGTCGTCGTGTGAAGTGGCTATCTTGTCGATGATCTCTCTTCGTCCCTCTTCCCGCTCTCGGCGCTCGTCATCTTCTTCCCGTTGTGCGGCTATACGCCGCAGTTTGGCTTGCTCTTTCTGTGCCGCTGCTTGTGCTTCGGAGGATGCATGTTCTTGCGCTGAGATGGCTTCGTTCTGAGCGATATCTGATGAATTTTGTTTGGCGTAGGCGGTTAATTTAGCTTCGGTGGCGGGGACGTCGATGTTGTAAATTAGGTTGAAGGTCATGGCTTCGACGTCTTCGAGGTAGTTGTTGTAGTCGAGGAGGGTGTTGAATTCGGACTCGCGGCGGTTGAATCTGCGACGCGGTCTCCTGTAAGCCCGACTGCGGCCGGTAAGGGTATCGTAGATAGCTTACATGGCAGCTACCCTCCGCCTGATATCCACCTCCCTCTCCACTCGCAAATCTGCGAAAGTTGCACTTCGGAAACGTTGTTTCCGTAACGTCTTGGCGCAGCCGGCGACGGGGCATGGAGCCGGGCCTTGGGAAAAGATGCGGTCGACGCAGCTTTCGCACATCTTGTGGTAACATTCTGGATTGATGAGGAAGCGTAGATCTTTTTTAAAGTAACGGGTCTGTTTGCAGATGGGGCAGACATCTGAGATGTCAGTAGTTGCATCTTGGTCGAGAGCGAGAGCCTGTAAGCGAGTCTGCAGCTCACCATTCTCTTCGCCCGGGCTGGCCTCTACGTTTTTGGTATCTTTACGAGCGGACGCTCGCGACATCGTCAGTAGGAAGGAAATTGATTTTCCCAGTTAGCCTGGAAGACACTGATAGACGTAGGGCTGACAAGTATGTCAGTGCGGAACCCGTTCCGCTCAATGTACCATACGGAGGATGACACCAAAAGTCCTGAGCAAGCGCCAAATCTACAGGGATCAGCATGCCTAAGGCTCCAAGCGTGCTTCCGGCGCTTTCCGTGCTAATAGGGTGCGGTTTCCGGGGTGACCATCCTCCTAACTCGGCAAGACGTTGGTGCACCTTCCATTAGCGCTAACTCAAGACTTTTGGTGTCATCCTCCGTAGTCTCGATAGTATAACTACTAGCCCCGTGTTTGGCTGCTCTACAATCTTGTATGATCAGGTCAACAATTTATCAAGATCATGGCAGGTACCGTCAGAGATAGCTTTGCGGACTTAGAGCAGCACCGTCTACAATTAGAACAGAATGTCAATAAGCTTCGAGCATCTCTCCAGCACTGGCAGGCTTGGGAAATCGAGTATGAGGGCATGAAGGAAGATATCCTAGAACTCGCGAATAATCCATCGCAGACTGATCTGGTAATAATATGTCAGTGGAATTCGAGTAATGTTGGCACACTGACAGAAACAACGACAGGAAGGCGTGGGCAATGACGCTGGGAATTCTCTATTGACTGCAAAAGGTAGAACTGTAGATTACCACAATCATCTCTCATTCGCTGAAGCAAGGTAGAAAGAAGAATCCTTCTCCGAGATGAAAAGGGAAACTTGCGTCAAGGCCAGCAAGTACTTGGTTTACTCTCTCGGCGTGTTGATTGTATGTTGGGGCCCTGCCCAGGAAGTTGCGAGGACGCTTATTCAGCTCAGACATCCAACAAAATATCAAGACGGTCTCTTCTTTGCTACAATTAGCGGAGGATAATTATACTACGTCTTGCGTCCTGAGCCAAACAGAAGTACGGAACGAGGAAGGCTTGCCTCTGACCGAAATTCACGAGGAGCTCGACGACGAGGGCAATGTGATATGTATGCTCGTTCTGAGATAAACTTCTTGCGATTGGTTATTCGGCCTTATGCTAAACTTATCCCAGCTAGTTCGACATCTGAACCAGGGAAGACAGCACCCCAAGTCGTGGAAGCACTGCGCAAAGCGGGTATCAAAGAGCTACCGGACACCGGTGTGGCCGATGTCCAGTCCACTGAAGCAGCCGGCAAAGTCTTACAATCAGGCAGACTCAACGAGTCAGACAGTCCGACCCCCAATACAGCAGTAGTGGAGCACACAGCCCCAGTTGCCTCCAACTCATCAGTCCCCCTCATCAGTGACGTAGTTGAAGAGCCCTCAAAATCTAAGAAAAATGTCAGCTTTGCAGAAGACACCAAAGAGGAACATGCACCGAATCTTAAGAACGGTGCGACCAGCGAAGCGCAAAGTCAGGCGCATGTATCAGGGCCTACGGCTGATTTCGCCAACCGTGACAAAGTACCGGATAGCCAAAGGCCTAACATTACATCGTACGATAAAGAAGAGGATACAGCCTTTGAGGCCGTGGTACCAGAGAACGAGTCCCCTGGAGACGCTGTTCTGCGCCGGCAAATGATCGACTACAATATGGGACAGGTTGGGGCAATAGTCGCTGAGCTCGACCTCGACGAAGATGATATCCCCTATTCTGATGATGGAGGTGAGCTAAACGGCTACGATAACAGCAGTGCTGAAGATGACGAAGACACTTTTGGACGGACAAAGCGACGGGTACTCAGCGATGAATATTTGGCTGAAATGCAGAGGTTAGAGCAAAGACTGAAGAACATTGGGCCTGGACCAGGTGCGGTTGACTTGGCGGCGATGGGCAAGGGCATGGGTCCACAGAGTGCTCCTCAAGAGTCGACGCCTGCTACGAAGAAGGCCGTCCGCTTCGCAAATGATCTTGACGTTCAAGAGGCACCAATTACAGGGCAATCCGATTTGCCAGTAGCTCCGCCCTCCGCGACCACGCCAGTGTCATTAGATGTTCCTCGTCAAATCATACACGCCCCTACAGTGGTTGAAAGGCCACCCTCCGCCACTACCAACCCTTCCACTATCCGAGAGCCGGACGAATTCGACGCTGCATTGGTGCAGCAAGAGGTATCAACGGTCTATCATCGCATGCGTAATCGCATGATACAACGGCAAGGCGGCTTCACTAATGGCGATGATGAGGATGAGAAAGGTGAGGTACCGCTGACCGAGGCAGAGGGTGGGCCGAAGAAGGTGAGTAGGTTCAAAGCTGCGCGGTTGAATAAGCTTCGTAATTAGGCATTCAAGTGTCGTACTGCCATGGCATCTGTATTCACGCTTTTTCCATGACTCTGCATGTTCCTTCCTATTTTACTACGGTTCTCACGATGTTGTTTCTCATCCCTCCTCCTTGGCGTAGCTCCTAGCGTAAATCTTAGACAATACATCGGAACAGAGCCTATTGCATTTGATTGCACATGGCAGGCAGACTCTCTCTCTAGAGAAATGTCAATATGCCTCCTCATACCGCTCACGTTCCAATATTGAGAAAACAGGAGAGCTCTCTGACGCCGTGTCCACCTTGGCAGGTTTCCAAAGACATGGCTATTCGTTTCACTCTCTACATAAACACTTCGGAGAATGCAGGAAATTTCGTTGTATGTTTGCAGTTCAAAAGGCTACACGGATTTCCTATGTAGATAGCTCGTGTACTCACGTTCACCAAGCCTCGAGCGCCAGCATTACACGTGAGTGAAATAGCGATTAGAATCTTGCCAATACTTCTTAGCCTCGTCAAGATTTCCGAGCCGGAGATGTGCGGCAGTGATAGGGTGCCAAATTATGAGATTGATTCAATCATACAAGTCACGAGACTGCAGTCCAACCTTGAACCACACCCAATTGTCATGTATTATGTCCACCTTCTGTTACAAGTTTCGAAGTGCTATCAAGCGATATTTTCCTGGAGCGCTTGGACCCCTTGACGTTCTATGAAGCAGGAGCTTTCTGGCGACTTCGCAAGGCTAGGTTCATGCTTGTTACATCCTCGTCCCTAGGTCCACCTTGTAGTCCTCGTTGATAGGTCTGTCAACCTTGACCGGCTATAGGCTATGGAGGCAGCGAAATGGGTCCCACAGCTGGCGTATCGTTGTGCTTGTTACATTCCCGCCAAAGATAGCTGCTTTTTACATTGAGCTGATGTAAATGGATGTGGCATTGCCTGCTAGCACCGCATGACACACTTGCGAGTAGGTTGGTAGTTTCCGACAGAATGTCGGCGACTCATTCCAGGCGAAGATGATAGCACCATCAGAAATATAGTAACAATCTTCTCTGTACGAGGGTTTAGAGTCAGCATGTTCACTAAGAGGGTTAACATGGACAGGCTTCAGAATTGTGTTCTCCGAAGGTATTGAACCGATGGGCAGGGTGGTAAACAGGAAGTGGCCCAAGGGATGAATGTACCCTCAAGGCTTGTCTCCGAACTCGAGCGGCGACAAGTTCAATATGTGTCTTCTTATATTTAATTTGCTTCTTCTGTAATCGGTCAGCTCATTCAGGGTATCTTGGGGTGATAATGGTTCGTGTTATGTAGACTCCTACCATCCGAGTCTTTGGCGTAGCAGGGATTGTCTGGAATATACGGACCGTGCGTCGATGTCGAGTCTTCTAGTTTGTCCGCTTCGATGATGCCGATACCGATGAACCTCATCACGAAGGTCTCGTGGCAATGAGTAAAGTGTTAAGCCTTTAGTCGGGGATGAACCCATTGGTGCGAACCTCTTAGGGGCTTTGTGCTTGTGTCGAACGTTGCTACTCGCTTGGAAGTAAAGATAAGATAAGTTGACGAAGACTTATTCCCTTGACTTGAATTGATGAGGTTGACAAATTATATGATGGAAATATATCAGGATGGTTTAGAACCGAGAGTTTCTATTTCACGATGCAAGGTCGTGCTGGTTCAGGAAAAGTCACAGTCTTGGGCGCTGGGGAGTCAAAGAATTGACCAACAAGTGAGCAGTCTATACGGAGGATGACACCAAAAGTCTTGAGTTGGCGTTCACGGGAGGTGCACCAACGTTTTACTAAGCTAGAGGACGGTCACCCCGGAAACCGCACCCTAGAAGTACATAAAGCCCCGGAAGCAAGCTAAACATCCTCGGCTTGCCTTACGCTAAGAGCTCGGCTACCCTATCATCTTAACCTCGGCTTGTGTTCGGCTATATCTCGGCTCTTTCTCGGACACCCAATGTAAATCAATGTTGGCCTTGATATTGTACCTCTCACTAGATCTACATGCGGGGATTGGAAAGTCGAACTCTGAATGGATTCTCGAGATCGATCCTAGACTACTCCAGGCCTTTTTCTCTCTGTCGGCTTTTAGGGTATGCGCAAATACTCAGACTCGGAAGCCTGGGAAGATGTCATTCCAATTCCTCAAGATGATGGATGCGCCAACCCATTGGCCGCCATCGCCTACACAGACGAGTACAGTGAAGCCATGTCATACCTCCGAGCTGTTATGGCCGAGGACGAGAAATCTGACAGAGTGTTGGGGTTGACTGAAGAGATCATTGGCATGAACCCTGCTCATTACACCGTTTGGTATTACTTGACCTCGACGCCTACAAAGGCATGGTGACTGAAACGTTCGGTAGGCTATACAGAGCAGACATACTCTTCGCGTTGCAGAAAGACTTACTCCAAGAGCTCGAGTGGCTTAACACTATTGCTATCAAGAATATCAAGAATTTTCAAATATGGTACGTCTCCAACTTTAGCTGCCACAGTACATCAATTGTTTATACTCGCTTAGGCATCACCGTCAGGTAGTCATGACCCACATCCCAACGTTGCCAACGAACGAAATTCCCTTCCTCGCCCGCATGTTCAACATCGACGCCAAAAACTACCACGTCTGGTCATATCGACACTGGCTTGTGCGTCACTTTTCACTTTGGGACACTGAACTACCCTACGTTGATTCGCTCCTTCAAGCCGACATCCGCAATAACAGCGCCTGGAACCATCGGTGGTTCATCATCTTTGCGCGGCATACCGATCCCGAAAAGCATAGTATCAAGAACAACGATGCTATTAGTGAAGTGCCACACGAGACTTTTGAGGTGGAGATACAGTACGCAAAGGCCGCAATTACAAAGGCACCGCAAAACCAATCGCCATGGCTGTATCTCAGGGGAATACTAAGGAAGCAGGGGAAGGGACTTGTAGGAATCAAAAATTTCGCGGAGCAATTCGCGGACCTAGAAAAAGAGGATGAGGTCCGGAGTAGCCATGCACTGGACTTCTTAGCTGATGCGTATGCTGAGGAGCAGGAAAAAGGGAAGTCAGCGAGAGCGTTGGAGCTATTGGCAAGGAGGTATGATCCGATACGGAAGAACTACTGGGACTACAGGAGGAATCAATTGGGTCTGGAGCAGGTTGGGGCATGAGGGTGAGAAGGAATTAATGACACGCGTATATGGCTTTGTGAGATTTACGGTAGGCCGAGATACCCAGGAGCTTACAGGGCGTTCAATGTTCATTTTTTTTAATAAAATATCTACATTCTATGAACATTGAGTCTTTCGGCCTCTCGACCCCCAAAATGCGATATTTTTGTCATATCTCCAGCCCAGATGTTTCGATCATTACTAGCTTGCTGCCCATTTAGACTTATCTTTGTGGTCGACTTCCGTATGTATTACCGATCGTCTCTCCGTTGCTGCTCCCGTTCGGCGCACTTACCGTACTTGGGACACCCTGATCATTCGTCGTTCCCTTTTCCACGTCCGCGTACTGCCTTCGAAAAGCGCAGAGTCTGTCGAGGGTGATATCTGAACCACCACAGACGATCACAACAACTTTACTCTCCTTGGTCAGATTCGGTAGCAACTTCTTTAACCTCCCGTCATAGCATAATGCCACATTCACACCACAAGCTGGTTCAACGATTAGTCTCTCATCGTCTGCCAATCTCCAACACCCCATAGCGGCCTCCGCATCAGACAGCACCACGCTCCTGACGTTCTTCCTTTGTGCCAGCTCGAAGGTCTTCTCTGCAACCCTCTTTGCCCCAAGGCTATTAGCCGTACTCGTGATTTCGGGCAGCGTTACCAATTTCCTCTCTTTCAGACTCGTAGCCAATGAATGTGCGCCCCGAGTCTCCAAAGCCAAAAGACTTACATCTTCCCATCCTCTTCTCTCCAATCCCAACTGCAAGCCGCAGAGAAGCCCACCACCCCCCACTGAGCAAACCACGGCATCGGGCTTCTCTTTCAGCTCCTCAATAATCGTGGCAGCCCCATCCCACACATCCTTGTGATCGAATGGTGGCACATACACGCCATTCGGGTTCTTCGCAAGCAGCTCTTCTCTCATAAATTTATCAGCTTCCGCCCAGCTGGCGCCATGCTGTATTACCTCACTCGCACCCGCAGTCTTTATCTTGGCGATCATGAACGGCTTGGTAGTGAGTGGCACTACGACAGTGGCTGGGCGTCCTAGCGAATGGGCAGCAGTTACACAGGCAAGGCCAGCGTTGCCGCCAGAGGAGCTGTAGAAATGTATCTCATTGCCTCCTTTGGGGTGATTGATGAGGGCAGTTCGGATGAGGTTACCAATACCTCGTGATTTGAAGGAGCCCGCTGGCTGGAGGTTCTCGAGCTTGAGGAAGATGCGGCAGCCGGCCGCTTTGGAGAGGGCAGAGGATTCGACGAGGGGGGTTGAGATCCACGGTTTGGGAAGGTTTTGAGATACCATGGTGCCTGTTTCTGATCGTGTCATTGTTCTAGAGAACTGCTGGTCCCTTAAGATAGGATAACGCTGGTATTACGCCTGGGAGGCTGCTTCTAGGGGACAGCGCTGAGGTTGTACCCGGAGGGTTACTTCCGGGGGATAACATTAGGGTTGTAGCTTACTCCGCTAACAAGCCACTAAGCCTAATATAGGAATTGCTAAGCCTGACGTAGACGGGGTGTACGCCTACAAGGACGGGGTGTACGCGGACAAGGATAGGGTGTACGCGTAATAGAAGCCTAATGTTATAACCGCTGCAAGGCTGAAGATATCCTATATATCACCGTCAAATATGGTCTCTATGTTGGTCTCGGGAGCTTTCGTAGATTACTCTTATCTGCAACTTTCACCGCTAGTGCAATGAGTCGCCGTTCTCGTACCTACCCATGACCTCGCGCTTCTGGGCCTCGCGGCAAACACGCACAGCAATGCGTCTTCTGAAGGATGAAGGACGCGGGATTGAGTCTGGTGGAGAAGCATGATGGTGCCATTCCTGAATATGCCATACTGTTGCATACCTGGGAGCTGAGGAAGTCACGTTCAAAGACCTCACGGAAGGCACTGGCAAGGATAAGGCTGGCTACGAAAAGGTCGAATTCTGCAGAAAACAAGCCGCCAGCTACGGTCTTCTACATTTCTGGGTTGACACATGTTGCATCGACAAGGCCAGCAGCATCGAGCTTAGTGAAGGTATGCATTTGATGTTTCACTGGTAGTAAAACGCGGACAAATGCTATGTGTACCTGTCCAATGTGTCACATCTGGGCATGCTCGGATCCCCAATTATTACAGACGATCTAGATTGAGGACTTCCGGAACAGCAGATGATTTTATCGAGGTTGGACGATACAAGAGCTGATTGCCCTGCATCAGTTGAATTCTTTTCACAAGAGGGCGATCGACTAGGCAGTAAAGGATCCTTGGAACATGACATCCACGAGTCCACCAGGATTGCTCGTGAAGCTTTACGCGAATGATCTTTTTCAGATTTCACGGTCAAGGAACGAATGTCTTGGGCGAATCGTCGCAAAACTGAGCTTCTAGAAGATGAAGCATATTCTCTCCTAGGTATCTTTCATATACGTATGCGACCTGAACATGGGGAAGGGAGAGAAAATGCATTCGAGCGGCGGCAGAGGAAGATCGAGAAGTCCCTAATCGCAATTGACCAGTGACATCCAGGACAAGACTGGAGATGCTTCAGTAATGAAATTGTCGTTATTGACAAGGACCAACTCGACATATCTCAAAGTAGAGCTGGCCGTTGCTATCAAGGCGAAGGAGCTGGATCCATTCGGTCAAGATCTCCTTGCGGCCAACGACAAAGTCCAGTCGCAATAAGAGACAGGTAAGGACGATCGAGATTGCATCTGTCTTGGTTGAATTGCCTTGACAATATTCGTTCCAGAAGTCAGGCATTCGTGAGGATAGTTGCACCAGCAAGAAGGGCGATGAGCGCGCCGGGAATAGCATGTAATTTTGCTAGATTTCTGGCGCCGGAACGTGAGAGATAGAATCCATCGGTGCCAGCGACGATTATGCCGAGGATGGTTAGGATGGTAGCCATCTCTGTCCATTTCTTCTGATAGGCGAACGTCAGGAGGGTGATCCCCGTTGCGAGCTGTCGAATCCCCATGAGCGAGACGTACGATATGATCGGGTTGCCATTGGACGTGTAAAAGTGCGACATGGGCGTCGATTGGGATTTATCTGCGTCTTTGACGATTGTAATGGGTAATCCAAACGAGCGTGAGAAACCGATAGGGTCCACTATGGCTTGCGTACCGGTGACGATGGCGCTGCTGGCAAATGCCACGCTGACGATCTTGAAAGTGGGAAGGAGAAAATTCATGATCGGCGTAGATGAAGATTGTTGTGTGTGCCTGACCGAGCCAGGGGCTTATCAAGATCAAGTACACGCAAAAAGGCGATGAGATGCTCAAAAGGTGTTTCAGCCTACGAGACACATTCGTAGAAATTATGATCTTCTTCTGACGTTGATGATGTCAAGCCTAGAGAAGCGAGAATTTGGCGCTGATCTGGCTTGGCGTATATCTCAACGTCAACCCTTCGGAATCAAATGCTGGCCCCTGGATGAGACCATAGATCAGCTTTCGTAATGCGTTGCTGGGCCGTCCCATCCCAACGTTGTGATACTAGGTCAGGGATCATTACACTTGCTAGTCTGGAGCACATCAATCATCTTACAATGACATTCTCCGTCTCCTCTGCCCAAGTCTGTGTGTGTATATCTGAAAGTTCATTTCCTTCAAAAGATTTGCTACCACAATTCCCTGTCTCTTTCGCCGTTGATAGACGAAACGGGGCTAATCGTTCAAATATTGGACCTGCTTCATTGAAAACTTCTCTCGAAGTACACGATCTCTTCGAACCTATAAGACTGAAAAGGCGAAATACGACGGAGAATGAGAATCCAAATGCTTGCTTGTTCAGAGCACAATATTTGCTGTGAGTATGACCATAATGCGAGGGCCGTCGTCAGAGGCCACGTTAAGCCTGTTCACGAACGGTAAAGGGTGTTTAGAGAAATATGATGAGAACTCGCGAAGAAATGGGATGTGTAGGCCAATCTCAAATGATCGTCGAACCGACGCATGGAACCCTGTATGGCCATACTACCACAACAATTTTTTTGGAAGGGTTACTGCCCAGCAAGAGAAGAGACTTTGGGGGCAAGACTGCAATTACCTGAACTGAGGACCGATGATCATAAGAGAATTCCTACCATTGCAAACACTTGGCCTGAACGTCAAGACAAGTTCTCAATGAGGCGATCACCTTCGCGGTTGTATTATGATGCCGAAATCTGGATTGCGAGAACACTCGACAAGATCGGGCCGAGAAATTGTCTCCTACAACGACTGACCCACCAAAAGGTCCCTCCAAAAAGACTGCCAGGCCAGATGCAAACTACATTATGTCAAGGATCCATGTGCCATCCGACATCAAAAGGTTCAAGCTCAGCGGTCTCATGTTGCTACCTTCGTGTTCTTGCTCAAATGTGTGTTATATCTGCAAATAAGGGCCAACTTCTCAACCGGGCGCTTAGCACAACGGGTAAGGAGTCCACCTGTAATAGATTACAGAGGCCAGCGAAGTCCGGGAGCATTGCACAACGCTCTACGATACCGCAACAAATAACACATTGGCATGCTAGTGCCGTTGGGTCAGCGCTACAATGGTGTAGGCCACAGCAGACAATGATCTGCCCTCTCATAACCGTTGCAATAAGCTAGTTCCCCCCTCCGAGTACAACTAGGTACATGGTTGGGATTTTTTGTCTGGCTTTGCGTTTCATGTGTTTCGTGTCAACACAACGTAAAACGTACTGAAAGTTTCTTGGCAGTCATCACAGTTGATGATCTTGGTTCGAATCGAGCTGTGACAGATAGCTAGCGTCCAATTTTTCCTGAAGAAAGTAGTCCTGATCAATCAATGTCGGCTGTAAATGCCAAGCTTTCGCTTTTTTCCATCAGTCGTCGGCTTTGCATCAAGGTCGCAGTGTGCCCATAGCGCCCATAATGCCATTATTCGCCACTGAAACTGGATTGGTGGCGTCCAATCCTCCGCCAATGTGCATCGAATGTGATCATCCAAACCTTTCTGCCTTCTTTGGACGGCTTGCTGTGCATCCCGAACGAGCTGACACCAAGCAAGGCGACTACGAATCCGCATTGACACTAGGTCAAGCAGTCCGTGCCATTGAAGTATGCTATGCCGGCGTGAGTCTCTCTATAACATCACAGGATATCTGGGACAGACCTCTGACCCTGCCTCCTCTGCAGTTGCCGAAGCTCCACCTCCGGATGCTGAGGTCTTTCGTCGAGAGGACTATACGCCATGCTCGCCTTGTTATTGCAGCTGCAGAAAGTCGCGACGCTGGCGATGACCCGAGTGGACACAAAAAACTATTGACGGTGCTTGACCATAGTGTCCGAATGCTGAGACGCGAAGTGGTACGCGCAATACGCCATAAGAAACTGGAGCTTCGATGGCCTACTGGCGAGACTTCACGACCGAACAAAAGTACGTTGAGAGGGACCAAGAGCGGATTGACGTCCTTCGTCAATCGCGTATGCTACGCCGTCACTCGGGAACTGGGCTGTTTCGCGCTCCCTTTGCTGCCGTTGGCCCCTAGGAGTCACGCCTCGGACATGAAGGTGGACTCTCTCTGGAACCCTATGAGTCTAGGCATCTGGTGGGACGATGGTCTTGGCTGGATTGTGCAATTAACGCGAGAAGTTGAGAGCTCCGAAGTATCAACGGAAATAGGAGAGGAACAATGGGCAGGCGATTGGGACCATTCAGAAGAAGAAGGAGAAGGAGAAGGAGCAAGAAATGGAGAGAACTGTAATGAGAATATTGAAGAGGACATGTATGAGAACGGGTCAATACGCGAGGGATCAATAAGTGATGAATCTATGGGTGAGGAGTCTGAATAAGTGGGAAGCAGACGATACAGTTTATGATACGGTTTTTGTATCAGTCTTCGGTCAAGCAGAAGCAGGGCTGTAATGTTATGTATGATCCTACGCCAGTCGATGCAACCTGTCGGACGAATGCCTGCGAAGAGACCTCCAATCTACGGACAGAGGAACTGAATTCAAATTGCACAAGTCTACTCACCAACTCCAAGATCCTGACGGTCAATCGGCATGGTATCAAAGAGATACAAGAACGAACTGTACTTCGAATATCGTTGAGTACTAGCCCGGTCTTTCTTCGCTGCTACTAAGTCTCCTCCTTTCAATCTGAACCACTCCTTTTCCATGACCCTTGAAACACACTCAGCAATAGACGAGCATCTCCCCCCATCATTGCCTTCCTGTAACCCCGGAATGCTAATTCGCGAACACGGTCACACGGCATTCGAGACGCAACATGTAGAGCAAGGTCCTCCGCCACCCTGCGTTTCGATGGATGTCCTCTGCCGTGGTTTTGAAGGTTGGTTGCGCTGTTGTGTACACGATAAGACCCTACAGAATGGAATTGATGATTGAGATTTCATCTGACCTCTAGTCATCTCCATCCGGAATCAGGTTCCACCGGCCATTCGTTTCTCAGGATTATCACAGTATGCCGCCTGGCCATCCTATGTCTTGACTAGAACCGCCGCCTTAGTCTTAAAGTACGTCAAGACCTTTGGCTTAGGAGATGCTTAGCGTTGACTCTTAAATCCGGGTCTACCATAAGCTCCGTACTACTCCAGACACCAGGTCCCAACAGAAACATTTCCCCCCAAAGCGCAGAGTATCCGACAGACGAATCAATCTATGGAGTCGTTGGCCCTTGGAGGCTTCTCTATTGAGATGATTGTTCAGAGAGGACCGCCGAGTACAGGAATGTGGCATGTTCGAGTAGGCCTTTGCTCCAGTGGAGCAACCAGAAGCTTTGCCTTCGAGGCTGAAAGGACCAGCAACAGTCAGTACGCGCGAGACAGTATCCCCTATCGTCTGTGACAGAGAAAGTGTGATGCATCAGCACTGTAAGAAAATCAGAGAAACCTCTCTAGATCCCTAGCCCAACAGTTGCAAGACAGATCATTGACATTGACAGCTAGCTCTCTCCATTGCATATATCCTTTGCTATTCTCGTAGTTGAACCGAATATTTCTTCTACCGTTCCGACCGTTCCCACCGTTCCCACCGTCCTCAACAGCTCACAATTCCCTCAACCCCTCCTGCTCAACATACTCATCTCCATAAACTTCTCTCTTGATCCCATCCAGCTTCTCCCTATCTCCACCCATCGATTTGAGCATCTGACCCTCAAGAATCTGAATATTATCCGTCCACCTCTCAGCCTTCGTCCGGTACGCCTTGATCTCCTTCCGCCTCCTCTCCACCTCTCCCGGGTCCCCATCTTTATACCCTTCCAATTCCTTTCTCAAAAGCTCAACTTCCTGCTCCAACACCAATCTCTTCTCGACCAAGCCATCACGATCAGGATCCTGACCTCTAAGTGCACTAGCCCCTTTGACCTTCGCATCCAATTCGCTCAAAGTAACATCAACCTTCTCCTTCTCCTCTCGTAATTTGGCCATCGTATCGGTACGCTCCTTCTTCGCTTCGGAGGCGAAACTCCAGTACCAGTTTCCACTACCAATTTTCTCGACGCGGATTTGGCCTTCGTCGCTGAGGGCTTGGAGGAAATCTTTGACCTGCATGCCATTGATGCTGGCAACGGAGGGGAGGGTTTTCTCGAGGTCTTTAATGCTGTGCACGGTGAGAGAGGATTGGAGGTAGGCGAGGATCGTGTTCTGTTTGGCCTGGTTTGGGACTGCTTTGGGTGCCTGTTGTGGTACATTGTTAGGAGTGAGGTTGAGAGCCACCTAGATTGGAAGGCTGCACCATGTTTGCGGATGTAGAAATTCCTTATAGAGTAAGAAGCTCTGCTGGGAAACGGTGAAGATGATTACGGGGTTGTGGGAGGATGATGTTCAGCGTGTGAAATGCCAAGAGGGTTGTGTTGCATTCAAATACATCTCTGACCACGTTGAACACGCGAATCTCGTTCAATACCCTACATCTAAATTGTGAGGCCTATGGATCTCTAATCACCCGGGAATTGGAGCATTCGAATTGTATTCCACGAGAGTCCTGGAACAGATCAAGTGGCTTTGCATGCGATAAAGATCGTATTTCGTCTCAGATCTATCAACTACGGCTGTTGTACGATGACAAAATGAAAGATAAAGGTAAGAGAACGAATATACTCCACTTATGCAACAGGTACAGCCCGCTCCATTGTGTTCCCATTTTACCTCATCTCAAAGAATGCTGACGTCCGCGACCCTTGATTTTCTTGGCCCTACCAACCTGCTTCACGTCAGCTGTGCTCACTCAATCAGACCCATCAATCCGATGGTCGCTCCTAGACCCACCGCTTTGTTCACCCTCATGGGTCTCGAGCGCACGACTCGTCCACTCATCGATCGATCTGAAGGACTGCTCTCGAGGCTGGCAGAATCACTCTTATCTTGGATAGCTTCGGTGCCTGCACTAGAGCCTTTTTGCATCATCGTCAGAGTTACAGCGGCTTCAAACTCTGTTGAGGTGTAGATATTACCGGCTCGCATGTTTGTGAGGATTAATGCTGCCTCGACGTCCTCCGCCGTCCGCTCGCTTGACATTTGCAATTCCGGCGCCACATCAGGTGCGGAGTGCATACTACTTGGAGAATCAGGAGTGTCTGAGAGGATGTTGTTAGTATCCACATAAGATGTCTCCTCTAGGAAATTGGCAATGCGCTGAAGGTACAAGGAAGTGTTCCGAAGGTAAGTTGCAGCTTTCTCAAGGTCATGAAGAGTTTCCTGGACTTTCGACCTACTTTTGACGTTGAGTCTGAGCTTCACGATTGATATGACGTTTTGATGTATTGCTTTTGTTCGTGGGAGTCGGAGAATTGCTGCGTGGAATATTGATATATGGGGTGTGTGCTGATATAGAAGTGTGGAGATTAGGAAGCGGAGTATGGCGACTCAAATTGGCAATCTGCTGAATAGAAGCCTTTCCTCAAATCTAGAGACGACCTCACGTATGATCCTTGTGCGTGGAGAAAGAACGTTGTCTGGCAAGCAAAATCTATCAAGACCATGAAGCTAACAGACAAAGCAGGTTCACCGACACAACGACTCAATCGAACAAATGCGGGCACTACTCCTTTCTTCTATTCCAAATCCAGGCTGCGTCCTTACTTCGAGGGTACGCTGAATCTGGGATTTAGGATACCTTACATCACGCATGAAGGGTGTCTTATGTTTTCAGGTGATCCAGAGCGATAGATGGTAAATTTTTTGGGACTCTTTCTCCTTAGTACAACCACTTATCGCGAGAATGGCGACGAAGAGCACGCTTTGGGGGTACAAGGCCACTGTTTTCAGCTTGCTCCTTACCAAACCGAGTAGTGAACAGTGGGCCTCTCAGGAGTAGGTATTAACTTATCAGTGCGGTCAAGATACAACGTCGCCTGATTCTGGCTAATATACTCCACCGCTGGGTCGAGGCACAGGCTACCAAGATACGGAGAAGTACTCAAGTAGAAATGTTGTGGAGATAAGTGTATACGCGTTTGGCATACTTGTACATTGAATTCATTAGTCTATGCTCTTCACGAACGACGATATCCAACACACCTGAGGCCCGGTTCTGAAATTTAGCACCCGGAAGCAACTTCTACTCGCGGTTCACCAAGTTCATACGGGAGATCGCCTTCTCTCTAGCACTCGGTCAATACTTGCTCACTGACCCGAGAATACCCATCAGTCTTGTAGCACTGTTACCAGTCGAAAGTCCAAGGCCCGAAAGCTTTTCCACCAAATCATCGAGACCCAATTCTGAGGCTCGGCTAGGGGTTATGTCAAGGAACGAGAGTGCTGCTACCACGTTTTCCACAAGATCCTCATCCGGGGCCGACGATGCAGTTGGCCCTTGATCTCGTTCCTGCAGCTGAAACGCAGCTGCTCGATTAGACAATGAAGCGAACTTCTCTTCTATCTCAGGAAATGATGACGGTCCTGAAGAAGACGATTCTGGTTGCTGTAGACTGAGCGCAGCGATATTGTAGGACAGCGCAGATAGCCGCTCCTCCATCTCCAAGGCCTTGCGACAATTCTCCATTTGCGAATCGATGTTCTCGCGTGCCAATGAGAAGTCTCCAAGGGGGCTATTACAACGTGGGCAATTGTTAAGATCGTACGCATTCAGCAATTTATCAACGTCGCCATAGCAGAAAACATCGCCACACGCTAGACGAACAGGGCAGTGTACTAATTTGTCCATAGTATCAAAGTTGTTGCCGCAAGATCCACAATATGATCTGCCTGTAGGGGTTTTTTGGAGAATGATGAAGGATTTACCAGTGTCCGGATTCAATACGCCTACTTTGGGCTTCATCCTCAATCTGCCGTCAGTGTTTTCCCAACAGAAGTTGTTCGTCCGATCCATGAGAGGAGCGAGCGATTGTCTTTCGAGATAGAGAGATCGGTCAAGTAAGATCCCTGGTCCTGAGAATATCTGGTGTAAAGTGGAGTGCATGAAAATTTTAGGGAACATACAGTACGAGGCGGATTGACGTACTAATCACTTTAGAGTGTTAGCACGGTACGTCCCAAATGTCAACTCGCAACAAAGAAACCCTCCATTATGCGACAATCGCATTGTATTCTTCGCGCTTGGTGTGAGGCGACTCTGTTTTGTCGGCTCAGACGAGGGGAACAAGGATCTATGAACAAAGAATGAAAGACTTGATATTTGCAGGATGGAGAATACAATGCTTACCTAGGGAACACCAGCCCATTGCGATCCGATTCGCGAGACCCCTTCCATCATCACAACAAGTCCAAAACTTCAGCCAACTCAATATCATACCGGCGAACTTGCGAGTCCATTGTTATCTTCAGCTCGTCCACATTCTCAAAATTCATGCCACAACATGGACAGAACGAATGCTCGCGGAGCCAACATGTCATACAGCCATGACACGCCAGATGACAGCATGGAAGCAAAATTGGAAATTCCGACACCGGTGTCAGAATCTCGACCTTGGTTGTCTCGCCCTCAGTCCCACTGTTGCTGAACGGTGTCAAGCAGATGCCACAAGCTTTAGGGCCGACTGAGAGATTCAGGTTTTCCGAAAAGTCTTGTATCGCAACACGTTCCGTATCCCCTTGCTTAACAGCAAGGTCGACGAGGCTAGATACGTTGGAGAGTTTCCTCACCGCTCTCTCGTAGGCTTTGTGGGTTGAGGTGGGAGAATTGACTGTTTGCCATAGCTTGATTATCTTTTCCAGAATCTGAACTTTGCTGGGTCCGGGTAGGCTGACGAGCTGCAGGATATGCTCAGGCCTGACGAGGCTGTTGAGGGGAGGAAAAGTCTTTTTATGTTTCTTGAAAGCCTCCCTCTTGTCCTTGAGTTGTAATAAGGCTTCCCTACTGCTTTCTCTCCGCCTCAATTGGGATTCGGAGTTGTCTATGATGAATGTACTCGGGATGAACTCGACATGTTCTCGCGGTCTTTGCGGCCCTTGCTGCTTCCTTATGTGAGCAATGATGGTTTTCGAATCGAAAGGATTGCGGGAGGGCATTTTTTGTGACTCTTCGGCGCTCGTCTTGCTTTCTCTCGACGCTAATGGGGGTTCAATCCGTTGTGTCAAGAGGGTTTGATCGAGGATTTAGAGATGTGTGCGAGCCAGGATGATCTTGGTGTCGAATGGGCTGCGGGGTTGACGCAATGATATAAAAACGGTGAATAGGCATTGTCCAGGGGGGAGATAAAGACCTCTAGAACGGAAGCATGACAATGGGCGCTCAACAAAGGAACAAATTAAGTCACCTCCAGCCGAAGTTGCGGGCAGTGGTACGACGTAGGCTTGTACTACACGAGAAATTCCAGGTAATACAAAGAAAGCAAAATATGACAAGAATCAATGGCGTACCTTGCCCCTGAAAAAAGACCTGCCCCCCTTCCAAAGCACTGGCTACGGACACCGCTTCGCTTATATCCCCATCTCCATTATCTCGTTAAAGTCCAACTCCAACCCCTCATCAACGCTATGGACTTTAACATCATCATCAGCGTCCTCATATTGCTCCCACCCACCATCATCATCATCCCGCCTCCACTCAACCCTACTCGCCAACCCACCTTCAGAGCTCTGCCCTTCAATCAGCCTCCGCAACTCCAGCTTCTGCTCAGGCCCGAGTCGCCTCTCAGCCGCATGCAGAGCCGCAACAGCAGTATGATCTCGCTTGCCCTCGCTATCGCACCCAGCAGCTTCAGCGCCACAATGCGGACAGGTAATCTCTGCAGACGATAGATCGCGCAGCGTACATTTGGGACGGGCTTGCTTGCCGTGAGCAGCTATCGACCCACGACAGCCAAGAGAAGCGTAACATTTCTTGCACTCACCCACAATGAAGCCGCACGGCAGCGCTGTTCCGTGCATGATTCCAAAGACACCGTAGGGGGAATTGCACTTCCAGCATCTTCGGGGAGATCCTGTAGCCTTTGCAAGCAGTTCTTGAGGGAGAACTGCTATGGCGTTGAGGATTAGAGACATATCCGCGGTCACGATGATGGAGGTTAGGTGGCTTTAGTTGTTTGTTGCTCAGTCGGTTGGGTTTGTTCGAGTCTTGTTTTGGGGAAATCTAGGGGAATTCGGAGGGAGGAAGAGTGTTGAGTGATTGATATGAGACATATGAGTACCTGCTCAAAGAAACAATCGAACAATAGATTTGAAAGTCGACAATGAGACAATGGCATTTTCGGGTTTGATAATGGAAACCAGCTGGGCATACTTTGGGCCCAAACAACGTTCGATGAAGACGGATTTAGGATGTGCAGCATCAAGAATGAATGCTATGTAACGAAAGACTTTTGTAGGATTTGGCGCAACGATTGATTTGGCTCGAATAAAACATATGTACTTCTTTTTCAAAAGCAGAAGAAGTAGCAATGTATTTGCATCTTGGCACAAAGGGACACGGACGGCAAGAAAACTCCTGGACGGATCAATAAGGAGAATTTCATCTACAACATGAAAGGATAGCCACTAAACAATTGGCGAATGGTGAAGCTGATCCTTTTGAGTGCAGAAGCAGGGTATGTGAAAAGCTTTGGAATTAATAAGACTTAGCTTTTGTAATAATTCAATAAAAGATTGTGTCCAACTGCATACCAGAGTAGTGCAATTTGCTCAAGATGCACTCTGGCCACTCCGTGATCCTGACCAGTTTCCTGCTCGATGATGAGTACGTGATGCAGCTTTGGCCGTAGCACGAGCAAACGACCAGCCTTTCAGCTTGGTCCTCATAGATTTCTTGGCTTCCACAGCAGGGTTTTCCGTTCCCGCTTGGCTGAATTTCTCGGCGGTGTCAGCGTTCGTTATATGCTTCACCATCTTTGCTTCATTCCCTGGAGAAATTCCACCTTCGGGATCAGTCACCAAGATGGTGGGGCTTCCCTGCGGGCTGGTTGCGTCTTCCATATCTGCATCTGATGAGCCGGCGCCAAGGGTCTCGTCAATATCCGGAAGAAGCGACACGTCTTCTTCTGGTGCGTCTGTAGAGACTGTCGATTGGGGCACTAGTGTGGCCATTCCCGATTCTAGCAGCTCCTCCGTTGTCGACACGTGCCACTCGAAAGCTCCTCCACTTGTTTCGTAACTTTTCTCACAGAATGGACAGAAGTTGAAGCTACCTTCGTGGGGCAGCAGCCAATCTCTAGCACACTATATAGTTTCGCAATCAGCATTTCTTCAAGATAAAAGTTTGACTCATGAGACAGGGTTCGGGCGTACACGGGTCCGGAATGCTGGAGGATTGATGGGAAAATTCAAGACTTACGTGAAAACCAACGATCGACCGGCAACATGGGAACATCGTGGCCGTTTCGTGGCCTCTATGCTCGCCAGCTACGTCGAATTTGGTATTGTAAGGCTCTGCGCAGAAAGGGCATGTTTTCGCATGATCAGGAAGAATCTCAACCTCCATTATTGGGAGTGAAAGAGCGAATTTCCAGCGCACAAATTCGGTGGCAGGTTTCGAGTATGATGTGTTCTTTTCGGCCATAGAGGCTTCTTTGGCGGGCAAGGAAGTTGCGAGCTGGTTGAGTATTTCTGAAGGCATACTCAAATCTGCGTCTACTTTGACGCTGGGCTGGGCTGTCAATGATGGACTTGGAGTATAAGTGTATCGTACTGGCTTTCTGGTAAATGGAATTAAAAGATGCCGATGGTCTTGGAAGTATGATCGAGCAGGGCGAGGCGGAAGCGGATATAAGTGAATAGCAAAATCCTAGAAACTAGTTGGCCACGATAAAGGCTTCGCAATGGGTTTTGTTCTCCTTTGAAAGGACCAGAACAACTAGGTTGTCTAACTCGAAATCTGTGTCGCGGATACGCCCATTGTTGGATGCTCATTAGGTTCCTAGCGTCTTTTAACAAAGCCATGCCAATCCAAGCTCTCCACGTTGACACATTACATTTTCGCAGAGTCCGATAGAGCCTGGAAACATTTACTGTACTGCACGATGAGCGTGATCATTTTGCTCTTTGCACTCATCATGCATCGGTAGCCTCATGATCGATCTTCCTCTTGCGTTCTCTTCTCTCAGCCGGGCCGCCAACGGCTTCTGGTGTTGCCTTCGAAGAAACAGCTGTAGACAACTCCTCTGATTCCTCTGCGTTCGGCTGCTGTTCCTCCTCAGCAATTCCGTCCACTTCCTGCTCTTCGATTTCCTCCCCCTCAGTAAACGCCAGATCACCCGTCTCTCCAAGAACATGCGCAGCCATCTCCTCAAGGAGTATCCCCAGAGCCAGCAAAGCAGTCTCGTCGAGGCTCTCAAAGTCCGCAGCGCCTTTATTCGTGGTGGACCTTCCATAGTAGTCCGAGGCGTAGGTGTGGATTGCCTTAAGCAGATCAGACTCTGGCAACATCTGCCCTCCCTTCAGGTGACGATCGGCCCAGTAAATGTCATTTTCTTCATATCGCACCGGGGCACCTTTGCGGCGAAAGAGTACCTCTTCTGGTGGGAGAGCAACCTTGCTGGAGGAGAGAGTGTCGCGGTTTTTGGAACCGCGGGGCTCTGTGGGGAGGAAGCCGATAGAGGACACGCGACCTATGCCATATTAGAGTTACAGGGTGACGGATTGCACTCGGGGCTAATTACCAGCGACAGCATCGTATACAGTGGTCTGACGTTTTTGTCTTTCAGGAAGAGTCGTAGAACGGCTTCTTTGTAGAGGTGACCCACTGTGGGCTTTCTCCCTCTTTGATGTCGCCATCTCTCACATGAGAATAATGCGGCTTTCCTGGCATGCCCGAGGCCTCGTTGAAGGACTACTCGTTGCATAGACACCAAGAAGTACACAATTTCCTAACGCAACTCTCCTGTTGACGGTTAGTTCTAAGCCTGATAGAGACTCGAGGCTCTTAAGCCTGTCTGCTCTTAATCGTTAGCCTTGCCCTAGGAGAAGGACCGTTTCTACACATACCAAATGACACTCAATTAGTCAGTTGCCATGATCCATATCTCCATGAAGCATTGGCAACCTCAATTTCACGGGACAGCTAGGCTTCTCATAGATAAAGATACAATGCGTCAAACGCGAAATCACTGTTTCGATGTGGAGACCGAGACCTTATAACCAGAGCTACCGCCAAGTCGACAGCGAATTCTAGTAAGCTTCTGCTCGGGTGTCCTTCGTGCAATGGTACCTGTCGGGAATTGCGTCCTGCGAGTATCTAGCAACCAAGAGCTACCGAAATGACGACTGCTCAGGAGTGATAGCGGATTAGGACTGCTATATGACGAAGTACATAGTTGCTTAGAAATTCATAGGGCTTGTCGCTATTAAATAGACGAAGTCAAATTTGTGTGGCATAGCGTTCAATTATACCCATCAATACTAGTAATCATTCGCAGTCGTGGCCGACACGGGAACGGTGAGATGGAGATTTCTGGAGTAGAGCCATCTGGCCATATGCTTCTATTGAAAACTTCATGTAGAGTGGTCGATCAGGCTGCAAGTGATGTTGTCTTTGTGGGATCGGTGCGGAGTGGACTCATAACTTTGAGGGTAGCCCCAGAATTTTTGGACCAGATTAAGGATCTACATCTGTATCACATGTGAGGCCTCTTCTGATGGATGAAGAATTCGAGTCACTACAGATGGTAACTCAATCTAACAATGCATGCTTTACCTGCCGGTCTATCCTATGGACTCAGGCCATGATGACCTATGTACTCACGCCATTATAAAGGACGCATGGGATCTGTTGTGTACCTAAGCGACTTTACTCCAAATGCCAATTGCCACAGCATAGAGCACACATATGGTGTAGTTCCACTCCGGGAACCACCCATCAGGCCCTTGACGATAACCTTTCTTGGCCTCCTCAGTAGGGTAATTTGCACCTAGTGTCGGGTCATCTTTGAGCAAGCGTCTTTGACTGGGCACCGAGGGCGGGAAAAGAGCGTAGTGTACTGGTACCGCGAAGCTAACACAGACAATGTACCAAACGAGAGGTGGCCAGCCAATATTGGCCAGGAACGGCGTCCTGACTCCGTCTGGGACTGTCAACATGAGATTTTTTTCGTGGTAGGGTGTTGATGGAGTGTGGGATATGCGTTTAAGGACTCCAGTTGCCATGAGGACGATGTACATAAGGTGCAGACCGATGGCGTTTTCCCAGAAGAAATGTCGAAGGCGGCGAAGTAGCGAAGCACGTCCGTGGTTATCACGCTCCTTGATGGCATCGGCAATGCTGCCGCTCGAGGTGAAACCCTTGGCGTTCCCACCCAACCAGCTTGGCAACAAGAAGGCTCTGACAAGACCTACGGCGTTGTCTGGACACCCCCGTATTAGTCGGTATGGCTTTCCAAAAGCTTGAGATGAGGAGAGACATACATGGCGCAATCCAAAGATTGCCATAGCTATCACGCATGGCGATTCGGTAGCCCGTGCTGAAAGACACCACATAGGTGTCCAGCCAGTCAACGGCGATGAGAAGAGACAACAGCGTCACAAGCTTTCGGATATAGTCTGGGTTGGAGGTTGCGACAAGAGGTTGGCTAGACAAGGTCACAGCCAACAAGGCGATGAGACCAACAGCCGTAATGATATTCCCAAGGGACACAAATAGAATAAGAAGGCCAGCGGTGCGCTGCCGGAAAGTCATCATCTTCGCTCTATCCCCCCAGAAGTAGAAGCTCATGGCCATTGCTGTTTGAACAATGCCCACATGCTGACAACAGCATGTTAGCTCATCCTTTACTAACCGAACCTAGTTGAGACTTACCCATCGTATTTGCTGTGTGATGTGTGCACCGAAAGATCCGGGGACACGACCATGTTGCAGACCCTCATTGACATAGATCGATCGATACCCTTTGCCCATCAGCCTGTTGCTAAGACACATGTCCTCCCCTAGCACCCCTGTTGGAACTCCTCCAATCTCGCGAAGACAAGCCTGTCGTATCATGTAGCCTGTGCCATTACACCAGGTGGCGCCTGATGCTTCCCTCACTGGCGATAACAACTCGAAGAGAAATTCCATACCCTGGAGTAGTGGATCGTGTGATGGGATGTCGTAAAAGCGCTGAAACTAGGATTAGGATACTCCAAAGGCCGCAGATGGGAACCACATACCTGTGTTAGGGTTGCAAGAGCAATCTTGGGGTTTTCCAAGAGGTGTGGAAGCAAAGCGCGGAGCCAATCTGGTTCGGGAATCATGTCTGCGTCTAAGAAGGCAATAACGTCGGCCGGACCGCCTGGCAAGGACGCTGCATATCGGCAGCCATCATTCTGGTTGCCAGCTTTATAATTGTGATTGGGTCCTTTCTTCCGAGCGTAATAGTAAAGGTTCGACAATCCTGGCTGGTCCTGTTTCATGTGTAATATGCTACTTTCGAGCTTATGTGATCCACCATCGTCCAAGAGGAAAATTCGAAGGAGGCGAGAAGGATAGTGAGATGCACAAGCTGCTTTCACGGTGTTAAACACAGTATACAGTTCCTCGCCACAGCAGACGATCATGATGTCTATGCGAGGCCCTTGATCTCCCACGTAGCGGAGGCAGGGTGCTGGTGGACCACGTTTGATGGCGAGGACTCGGACGAGATTGTTGAGCAGTTTGGGCCAGAAGATTCCCAGTTCGGCGAAAAGATACATCCAGGCGACCAGTGTTGAAGGGCTAGAGTCATTATATGGATTGATGTTGCTGATACCATAGATACGGTAAGTGAAGTAGGCAAGGGTTAGAAGGAACGTGAGTAGAGAAGTGTATGGACCTATCTTCAAAGAAGGCTGGCTCTTGTCGCGGCGGAGCTCTTTGATAGCTGCGTTGTATGTAGACGACATTCTGAAAGGAGCTTGAGATCTGTAGAGGAGAAAAGGAAACGGGCATAGAAAGGTGCAAGTCCTTATCCACACGAAGAAGTGTTCCTCGATGACGTCTCGCGAGCATCGTGTTCTAATGTCCGATTCTTGAGCATGACGCCACCTCCAGATAAAGCTGTGATTGGGTCTCTGCCCATGCTAATATAGCTTTCTTGGCCAAATGAAACTCGGTATTTCCGGAGAAGCCTCCGCACTAGCTGACAGCGGCCGTATCCTTATGGTCACGGGATCTCTATTTAGGGTGCAGAGCCATAGCTTTCCGGTCACTTGTACCTTGGTGAAACATATGGTAAACAGCGTACTTGTTTTTCTATTGGCTCAGCACATTCATGGTATGAAGTCCTGGTAGTTTTTTCTGGATCTAGAACACAGGTGTCAAGTAAAGCAGTATAGAACTCACTAAGCTGCACCAAATGTGACAGCATCCAGCTTCCCCTACAGACCTGTATCATCAATTTCTTTAAATCGATCATTCCTTTCTCATCAAAGAAAGTGACGAATGGCCCGTGTCAAATCTCGTCAGATGGGTGAGGTGGACTTTGTCAAGAGGGAATCTTCTAAAAATGCCGTTACAATCTATACATTGACGCAACATCTGGAAGTGTCAATGCAGAGCTCGAGCTCCTGGTAACGTCTCGTTGCAGCGACAGGGGAACTTGGTGTGATCTGTGATCATGTGAACACAATCAGGAGCCCAAATCTATACTAAGATAAGAGGATAGGTACTTCCGAAGTCACCAACACCCAGAATAGCAGCAAGCAAGTGTCCGGACAGAGGAGCAATGGTAGTACATGCTGCCTCACGTGTCTCCACTCGGAGCCACTCTCCGGCGGTGGCTCGCTTCTTCCCGCGCGCTATTCCTATTCTACCTACAGTTAGAACCCGTACCATAATCCTTGGCTTTGAACGTTCCAGCTTTTTTGCGACCCGCGTGCTGTTGTACTCTTAGAGGGGAAGAGTAATCCCAAGTAAAGTACTAACCACACGGTTTTGGGCACCCAAGCACTATGGAGTGATGCATGACTTCCAACCTTCTCGGCCGCGCTCTTGGAACACTATCCCCGCAAGCGCTGCAGCGAGCAGAAACATCTCGGCTTCTACTTTCTCTACAAGAGGCTCCTAGCATCAAATTCGATAACACTGATGGACGGACGCAGGAGCACGGCTCGAGAGAGAGCATCGAAAATGAGAAAGAGAGGGTAGTATGGGCACACCGAGCAGGGGTGAACTGTATCGCCATCGATCGCTTCGAGGGACGTTATATGCTATCAGGAGGTGCCGACTCCTCAATACTCCTCTGGAACCTGGAGAGCGTAGAAAATACCGCCAAATGTTGCACCTACAAGCCAGTTGCCAAATCTAGCAAATCGTCATCGTCCCACAAGTTTGGCATCACCCACCTCTCTTTTTACCCCTTTGACTCCCAAGCCTTCCTCTCTACCTCGTACGATCATACCCTCAAGATCTACGCTACAGAAACGCTCAAGCCTTCAGCCTCATTCGATCTAGATTCCGTTATCTACTCCCACTCGCTTTCTCTTGTTGGCGATCATCTGCTCGTGGCGTGTGCGGTCCAGAATTCAGTCATTCGATTGGTGGATCTGAGGTCAGGTGCTAGCGCGCATTCGCTGATTGGCCATCAAGGCGCCACACTTTCAGTAGCATGGAGTCCGAACGATGAGTATGTTCTAGCCAGCGGTGGGGCAGATGGCATGGTCAGGCTTTGGGACATTCGACGGAGTGCCGGCAGTCTAGGGGTTATGGACCTTGAAGACTCGGTTGGCGTTGGGGGCGAAGACGGTCTGGGCAAACGTGCACGACCTAGAGGCAACGGGAAGGCTCATGTTGGGGCCTGCAATGGAGTGGTTTGGACCGATGATGGCAAATACCTTGTGACAGCAGGACATGATGAACGGGTCAGGGTCTGGGATGTAGGTTCGGGGGCGAATGCTTTGTGTCACTTTGGTCCAACCATTAAAAATACAAATCTGTCGAGTTTGCTACCTCTGGTTGTACCCGGCTACATTGGGCGGCCAGGCGATCAGGTTATGCTGTACCCGAACGAGAAGGAGATCTTGATGTTTGACCTGTTCGAGGGCACGCTGCTCAAGCGTCTCAAAGCTCCAGGAGCGGCTATGGGTCAGACGAGTGGAAGTGCAGGACAACGGAATACCACCAATAGAGTGACGTCTCTTGCGTGGAGAGCTGGTGATGTGGAGCTGTATTCTGCGCATTCAGATGGTACCATTAGGGCCTGGAAGGCCAGGACGAAAGAAGAGACCGAAGTGGAGAAAGATGAGGCTGAGCGAATTGACGATGGTATGGACGAAAGCAGGAAGAGAAAGCGACAGGCCTTGGATGATGTTTTCAGGAATCTGACCAAGCAGAAAATTACATTCACATGAATGGCCACATACCCAATCGTATTTGGTTCTCCCATTTGCGACGGAAATGATGGCGGCATGGGTTAGTATAGTGCTGAGTTGCGCAAGAAAATCTCAGGGAGCATAGCTGTATGCGGTCTCGAATCTTATTCCGCGACACGTACGCCGTCTACATATGTTCTTATATTCGGTCACTCGATCTCATGCAGTACCCGCTGTTTTAGAATATCTTACCCTCCCCATTCTTTGTTCAGCAAGTCATTGGCGCGTCCGTCCTTTCGCGCGAGGGGATGAAATCGACAGGCATCATACACGTCCTGATCGGATGCGCTTTCGAGAATCATCTGCCGCATACGCGCTTCCTCCATATGAATCGATCCTAGGCAGGAATCATGCTAACCGTATAGTCGTCGATCAACAATTTTTATCGTGCAGCTTCCTCTTCTCCAGGTTTGATTTATTATTCCAATCTTTGTTCAGCAAACCAGTAGCGCGTCCCTGCTCCTTCCGCCGCTCAGTCAATCTACAAATGCATTGAGTTGCGGAGAAACGTTGTCCTCCAGGTTGGCCATCACCTGCATGAACATCGCAAACTGGCTACTCTTTAGCTTCTCAATATAGGCAGTCCGAAGGGTCATGTCTTCGTGGTCAAGTATCAGAAAGCGGTACCGATGATCCACCAACAAACAGACTCCAAGCGCGAGCGCATGTAGGTGAATTGTTACTGGCACCGGCAGTATGCTCTCATAGCCCGCATAATGCCTCATCAAACAAAATTGACATGCAAGATTTCAATCCACATCTACGCCATGCTTCACCCTTTTCTCATTCCCTCCCTCCTCAACGCCTCCCTCGCAACATCATCCCCCAACCCGCACACCACCGCACCCACAAGCTTCGTATACTGCTTCACTCAACAGCCACCGCAAGGACCACAATTATTACCCACAACCTACCTCCCCTGCAAAGAAGCGCTCAAAGGCATCCCCCTCGGCGACGCAGGACTCAAACCCGTCTCGTTCGGCCGCAGCGAGGAGTCAGGGTTTCAAGTGCCGCATAAATGGACTAAAGGAGATTGCGCTGTAGAGATCGACGTGACTGGTGAATCGGTGACGGAGACGACAACTTTTGCGAAGCTGCTTATTGTGGCGTTTGAGGTTGCGGTTGAGTGTGTGATTAGGGGCGAGCATTTGGGGGGCAGGGCACTGATTGGGGAGACAGAAGGGTTGAATCTTTGGATATATGGGTCTGAGGGTGGGAGTGAGGCGTGATGTGTTTAGGGGGCAAAGTTGAAGGTCGGTAATGAGCCCAGAAGCTTGACAATTTCTCAAGTCCAGCAAATTTATCAGTCATTCCCGTTTTTGGGTCGGTGATAGATCAAGGCATGACCCTTGACGAACGGCTGTTTCGAGGGCTTGGAATGCAGCGAATGTCGGCATGAAGTTGTGTAACCAGGATAAAGCGCTTTCTGCATACATACACAAATTCCTCGCTGCTGTGATATCAATACCTACTCAAAGTTTGACTGCCATGAGCTCTGGAGTGTAACTGTGAATCTTGTCGCTTGGAAAGGGTTGACTGTGGCCTTTGTGAACGTTGAAATCCATTCACTATAAAGCTATTTCGAGCTAAAGCTGCAGCTGTCATACTGTTAACGTAGCTTGATAGAATGTATCTATCAGTTGCAAGATGGCTTGCGAATTGTACGTTGGGGTTTGCCGTAGCCGTGCGCCTGGCGTATTCTACCCGATTTAGTTAGCCTTTCCTCTGACGACGTTTAGGACGTCGAGCAGCACAAGTGTCCTCTCCAGCAGTACAATGAAGCATCCAACCCATTGATGTGCTTGAGACATCTAAGTCCGATTGCTTTTATTCCTCTTTATTGCTTTGACTCCAGTCTGCTATAGACAACATTCCAGGTGACATACGCCTGGAGTAGAAGTGAAAATTCAAAGACATATTAGAAGCCTTGCTCAAAGTTTCTTGGGCTAAACGTTGTGGCTTTCAGTGGAAAGAACTGGATCCAAATATCATCTGTCCTGCGTCACGACCGCTGGGCTCATATCACAGAGGGTAAAACCAATCTGAACTTGAGTAAGCTCAACCACAGATAAGCCCAAAGAGCCCCTGGGACCGTGAAACCTTCGAAAAGTGCGGTCGAAGAGCTCGCGTAAGCTCTGGAGATGGTAGCGATTGAAAAAGTGTGTCGACTGGACTGGTCGCTGCGTTATGTTCACCATGTCTTCTCGCATCCTCGCGGTGTGGGATCATGGACCCGGAACATTAAGTGGTAGTACTCTGCTCTAACGCAATTAGCTCTTGTGCGATGGAGGCTTGAAGAAGATAGAGACAACAGCAAGCCTAGGTAGCCTGCTTATGTGGGGCAATATCAGGTGAAGAGGAAATCCTCCATTGTGGAATACCTATCGATACAGAAGGCATGCGCCCGTGATGGAGTCAGCAAATTTCGCCACTGCATCAACTAGCTGCAAAATGCTCTCGGGTACTGCAAGATGTCATTAGCATTCGCGAGTCTATGACTTTCTGACCTAGGAGCGGACGCACGACCTCGATCCTTGATGGATGATTGCTGTCGCCGAAGAAAGGTATTGACGCGCTCCAAAAAGGTAAGCTTATTAAAGTTCCATCTTACGTGTGATTGGCTGATACAAGACAAGAAGATTGTATGTCTAGGTTGAGCGCACCTTTCTGTAGGACTGATTGAGGCGGCTGCAGTTGGCCGTTCAGTACTTTTGACTGCATTCAACTGGAACGAGGGTACCCGGATTTATTCAGAAGCATATTTTTGATGATATCTCGGACACGCGCCCTATTGATGCGGATGTCCTTTCTTCCTCTTACTTTATGTCTCCGACTTGTCGATACTCTAAGAGTTTGGGAGTGGTGAGCAGCGAATCCGACGGGTGTTTTTATGGTGTCATAGGGCTGTACGGTATCCGTCCTCCTCGCTCGAGTGCGATGTCGTAAGAATCTTGTCCCGTCTTCTATCAGTCATCATTGTGAACGAGACGGTCTTTGTAATTGTATAGTGTGCTAGCATAACTTTTTGTCCATGTCTTTCCTATGCCCATCGGGCTGTTGAGTATTCAAATTAAATTGTGTCGATCGGAATACTCAAATTCGACCGGATTTGCAAATGATGGGCAATGACAACGTGTGCGCATTTGAGTGCTTCTTATGAAAATGCTGGAGTGATGTCAAAGGAATGGCATTGTGAAACTCCTGTTGAGAATATATCTGCAAATAGCGACTAAATTCACATATCAATTCAAGGGGCTCATGGTCAAGTGGTGAAGCAAACGCTGATTCATCACAGAACCTTCTAGAGGGTGACGTGCGCCTATTTCTGCCCATGGTATCATGTTTACATGTCCTGTGTTAAGCAATAGGATTGGGAATCGACGGGGGCCAAGGTCCTCGTCCTCAACTAACCCACAGCCAAAAGTTTCTCATAACGACAACAATCTCCAAAACCGGCCGGCGGATGCAGCAAACAGTAAGTTGAACACTCTACCCCTTCCGAATGATCATGAGCCCATGAATTTGATATTATTTTTTGTCTTCTTATCACTTTGACTTCTTTCAGCTGTACCAAGCTCAACCGCAATGCCGTGTGTTATATTCCGACAACCCACCGTGAGCCTCCGCCAACAGAGATTGTTCCCCTAATCTTTATCACGAAACGTCCAAGCTACAATTGTAGCTAAGCGAGATATCGCGATTTCTAGGCACTGGCCATGGAACGAACGGATAAGCTGCTCCCCTCCATTCATCATCTTCCCCTAAATCTCTCAAATTGTTGGAACGAAAAACAATAGACTCCTCCTACGTTCCTTCCGAGACAGCACTGCATACCAAATCCTCAGGCCTCCTAATAATACCATATCCGAAAAAGCTCTTCAGCTACCCAACCGGCGATACGCCATTCATTGTCTACGCACACAGAATCGCAATCAATGCATCGTCGCTGAACCTCAGCCACAATGCCGTCATATAGGCACCTTGACGGTCAGTCATCGCGCCTATTTAGGCACTCAAAGGCCTTTATAATCTGCCAAAAGTGCGGATAGGAGATGGCAAGATGCTACATGTCATTCATTTACGGGAGCAACGTGAGAGGAAGATATGGGCATGCTCATGAGGATAAGCGATGGGTTGCGAGGATCCTTCGTTCATGCCACCGTATTGTTGAAGGATAGCTTTTACAATGACAACACGGACAGCATATGCGTGAGCGAAAGAGGGTATGAGATCCAACAATTAGAGTACGGCCGCTGTTCTAAAGGGTCTTGAAATCTTCGCAATCAGTCATTGGTTTATTGTTGAAAGCTCAACAATAGTACGGGATATACTCTGGTGAAGTACAGAATGAAAGTTCTGTGTCCATTACCAAGTCGTGATAGACATCGACTCTCATGCATGCGTTAGATCCGATTGGGTTGGCATTAAAACGCCTGCCTATCTGTCTTCCACGGCGAATTACTCCTCTCATCGTAATTTATATTTTTGGACTTTACAAGAAGTAGATAATTGTCTCTTGCCTCATGCCACCTGCGCAGAGTATGAGCGGAGCTTTGATGGGAATGATCCTGCATGATATCGCATCCAGCCGGGGTAAGAATGCTTCTATGCGGGCCCTAGAAGGCACAGGCTTGGGATAGTTTCAACGGAGCTGAGCCCACGGATTTGGTCCCTCTTCCTGCAAAGACCAGGATATACGGTCTTACCCTATTATCACAGCAAGGAAGAAGTAGCCTAGGTGCCGCTTTGGAGGCCTTCAAGGTCAGCGGTGACGTGTGGTGACTTGTGAAAGTCCTTGAGCAGTGGGTGTTTGCTTGAACAGGTATTCACAATATTCGACTGATCTGTAGCTGTCCATTGGCCTCGCTGTTCGAAGGCTCAATATAGGCTTGAGCCTCTATTCGTTTCCTCCATTTATTGGCTTCGCCGCGCGCGAGAATAACGGTCATTCGTAATAACGGGTCAATAGGGGGACCATCCGGTACTTCAACGATCGAGCCACTTCTCGAAGCATTCGAAGAAGGACCGCCATCTACATGTGGTAATGAGGAACTCAAAGGGGTGAATGTCCACTAAACGTTTTCGCAGTCAGCATTTCCTCATGAAAACTGGAATTTGGCTCATGAAACAAGCTAGGGACTACATGCTCCTGAGACACTTACGACTCAGAAGGAAATCAGGACAGGAAGAGAACAGAGAGCGAGAACATAACGTACACGGCCGAAAGCCCAATTCAGAATATACTTAGCGGTCGTTTGTCCTTGGTGAATGACTGCTGGGTCAACTTCTCCCCCTGAAGAGGCCGGTGGCTTGGAAGATTTCACGATTGCTTTGATGCGGTAGATCTCATCTTTCGGAGCTGAGAGCAGGAACGTCTCGAGAGAGTCGAGGTTAACGCCATGGGCTAGGCTATCTTCTGAAGAGAGGGTGACAGAGAGGACATCCACTTCGCTCTGGTGGTCCGTTACATGATCATGGTCTGCGTTGTGGCTCTGACTTCCATATGAAAACGGTCCAAGAATATTAGCAAATACACTGTCCAAGCCTAGCAGGATGCTTTGATCAACCCGCCCTTTGTCGGACTTGACCGTAGCGATCTGCAGCTCTAGATCTCCAACTCGATCCAAGCAGTCTTCATACCTCCTCTCATCGACAGTTTCCCACTTATTGAACACGATCAGATCCGTAAATTTCGCCTGCATCTTTGCGGTGTATGACGTATCCTCATAGCCTTTCCAGTTTTCCACATCGATAACGACGATGACACCATCAAGTGCATATTTTCCAGAGTCTCGTCCAAGTCTGTTTACCTCCATAGCAAGCGTGGCGGGGAAGGCAGAGCCACTTGTCTCAATGATGATGCGGTCGGGCTTAACATCCTTGCGGAGGACGTCGAGCGCATCCCCAAGCTGCCCGACGAGATTGCAGCAAATACAGCCATTCAGTAACTCTTGCACCCCTCCAATAGCTGCTGAAGAGGCTAATTCCGTGTCAACGGCAACATCTCCGAACTCGTTCTTCAGGAGTGCAAGCTTGTAGTCTGTTGGTAGCTGTGGAATGAGGTTCAGAATCAGTGTTGTCTTCCCGGAGCCTGCGTCGCAAGTCAGCTAATTAGCAGGTAGAGTACGCTGCGGATATGTACCTAAGTAGCCCGTCACAATTGTAATGGGGATTGGTGGCATGGCGTGGAGTTAGAGCCGCCGCTGCAGGAAAGAAGTTGCTAGTTGGCGGCCTCCTCTGGGCTTTGAGCGTGGAAATTTGCCCCGCCAAATTCACCCCACACTCTCGGCCGAGCCTTTCTCTGTCCATGCTCGCGTCTCCGGTAGAACCCTTTCAAATCATGAGTACTTCGGGAGCGGTCAACGGTGTAGTAGTGAAGCAGTGAAGCAGTGAAGCTTTCCATACGTCATCCTCGCCGTGAGCCCGGTGAATAGTACTTGCCGACCACAGTCCAATGCAACGACCCGGCTGCCGAATGCCACTCCACTCATACCTTGATTCCAACCACATATAGGACGATAATACATCTCTTAGTGCTTACTGCCGTAGTCCATAGCTGTTCTTTCATTTCAACAGTACTCAATCAACTCATTCGGTCACACAATGGCCAACAAGTCACAAAGCCAGCCCATCCAATCGGGAGAGCAAAACCCCAGCAATGGTAGTATGTTGGGTGGAGTGACCGACAAATTGAGCTCAGCTGTAGGTGGAGGTCAGGGCAGTGGTGATAACCAAAGCTACCTCAGTAAAGGTGAGTTGACCACATTCGAATTCCCGATCTCGTGCCCATTGCTAACGGAATTAGGAATCGATGCAGTACAGCAATCTGTCTACGGCCAAGGCAATCAGCCGGGCGCGGCTGGTGAGAAGACATCTGGGATGAGCCAAGAGAGACAAGATGTACACTCTGCAGTTGACCAGGCACATCCTGAACAGATTTCTGAGTTCTTGCGTGACAAGTACTACAGCAGAACCGAAGAGCAGGAGAAAGAGGAAGGTAGGGGGTGAGAGGGTATTCTTGATCGGCTCCACTAAGAAGGCATGATATGTATGGGCTGAACGGCCATGGCAATGTGAAAGGAGAGGACGAGACTTTGTAGACAATGCGGACGTAGAGTCTGCACCCAGACTGAGCACGAAGAGCTTACTGTATCTGTACTGTCACAACATTGCTCGCCAGCCACCCTCAAGAGATGATCCAGACACAGGTCTCTTGAGTCCCAGATGATCTGTGACTTGAGCTATATGATCGAAGCCCCAAAAACACTCTTTCTCTCCTGCGGCATTAGTGGCTGCAATCGTTAGCTGGACCATATTCATAAGGAAGGGTACTCTAACTGACCAGCAAACCAAGGAAGCCCAAAGCTGCCTTCTCCAAGAGCTTCGTCAGTCTTCGCTGTCAGAAGCTTCTTGATCTCATCGGTCGTAGCCTGCATGTTGTTAATGTCTGCGCAACGACCCGCAACACATCATACGTTTTCCAAGATCATCTTCGCCTCGTCTTCACCAAGCAACTTGCTCAGCACTGCCATTAGCGTCTGGAGCATACTGATGTCTTGAAGTTCGACGAAAGACATTTGAAATAGAGCCGCAAACGTATCTGCCAATTTCTCGGGATGTGTGATTGCTACCGCACTCAACGCTCTCTGGACCTATAGACAACATTAAAATCGACCTCAATAGTCACACACCTACTTACTTGAATCGTGTTCCGAGGGAACCCCGGCGGCGTCTCTTCTGCCATCGGTACATTGAATAGCTTTGCCCATCTAAGCCGCTCTTTACCTATCCATTCGCCTTTGTCTAGAGCCGAAAGAGTCATTTAAAGTCATGACAGTGCAGTCCAGAACACACTCTTGATCTGGATAGGAGCTGTGTTTCCGCAGGCTCTCATGATTCCACCTAGGAACACAGGCACATAGGTGACTTCGCAGTCCCTGAAAACGTATGAATTCTACGGCAAACAGCGAATTAGGACCCAGGTGCCACACTCATGTAGAGATGGCCACAAAAGAGGATTTATTGATACCATACTGTCAGACATACTTACTTGCACGACATGAAAGGCGAGGTAGGCAAATGGACTGACGACATCAAGATAGAGAGTGAGATACGCTCTAGCCATCTCCAAACATTCGACCACTTGGTCACTACGAAAAACAGACGAGACAAATTCCTCCCAGTAATTTTGAAGAATCTTCGAAAGACTCTGTCCTGCTGGGCCTTCAAATAACATCCATGCTGGGACCGAGGTCACAGCAATGATGGTCCCGCGAGCAGATCCCGCTTTCGGAATGTGCTGAACGCGATTGCCGAAGATGGCAGCTTTGCTTTGCGCTTTTGAGACGGGCGAGGGGGTGAAAGCGAGCGTTCAAATCAACTTACCGCGCTAACCGTATTGGGAGGCAGAAATGGTAATCCACTAATCCTAGATTAAAGCAAGTTAGGTATGCCGCGAACCATCGTCGAGACACTCCTTTTCTTCTATGGCGACATAGATCTCTGATCTTCAACAATCCTTGCACTGCGTGCAGTCGCCGATCCGTCCTTTTGGTCTTACGTGTTCTGCAAGCTTTTTGTTTTCTCACATCAGCAGTCGCTGTCTTGGTAAACCCAACGGTCTCGGCCATTCTTTATTACACATATCAAAATGAGCGCAACGTTGAGCAAGCGTCATCAGGCGCGGAATGAGAGGGCTTTACAAGATCTGATCAAGACCGTACCTGGGAATGACAGGTGCGCAGATTGCGGAGCAAGGAATCCAGGTACGGCCACAAGTCCGGCGAAGCTCGTCAATCGGCCAGTATGCTGACTGTAATATCATATAGGTTGGGCCAGCTGGAGCGTGAGTGAAATATGATTGCCACACTGAACAGAGGAGCGCCATGGCTGACAGCGAGTTGGAGGAATAGCTGGGCATATTTCTTTGCATGCGATGCGCCTCGCTTCACCGCAAGCTCGGCACTCATATCTCGAAGGTCAAATCCTTAAGCATGGATAGCTGGTCGAATGACCAAGTTGATGTGAGTCTTATATAGCTAGATACTATGCAAAGGCTGATGGTACCACCAGAGTATGAAGCGCAATGGCAACGTCAATACCAACCGGACCTTCAATCCTCAAAATACGAAGCCGCCGATACCTCTAGATGTTGACGAGGTCGACGCAGTATTGGAGAGGTTCATAAGGCAGAAATACGATCAGCAGCTTTTCTCCAGTGGCCGCTCCCGACCAGCAGTGCGCACTGATACCGGGAGCACACGCAGCTCTGAAGATCAACCACCGCCTTTACCACCAAAGCCGGGGAAGCGCTTTGGGTTTGGTCTACGGAGTGCATCATCGGCCCTTCCATTACAACGAAGCCTACCTGTCTCTCCTCATTCACCACCTGGTACCAGTGGCTTTAGTGGGCCACCCTCGCCGATAAGGCTTAACAAACAATCAAGGGTGTTTGGTGCAAGCGTGGGAGGCGGTGGAGGAGAGTTTGAGTCGAAGCTGGGACAATTGAAAGATATGGGTTTCAATGATGAGAAGCGAAATGCGCAGACTTTAAAAGGGCTAGGTGGTAATCTGGAGAAAACAATTGAGTCTCTGGTCAGACTTGGGGAAAGCAGCGTGCCAGGATCAAGGCCAAGGTCGCCGAATCCGCCTAGGCAGGTCGCTGTCAGTCAGCCATTACCTCCACCACCAAGCACACAATCGACGAGGGCTGTGAACGGGATAAGTTTTGCGGCAAACGGGATTATGCCTCAGGCCAACATTGGCAGTCAAGGGCAGCAGATAATCCAGATCAATGATCTCCCGGCTACCCAGGCCACCAGAAACTTCACGTCTCCGAGCCCTTATCCGCAGCCGCCTAACTCTCATAATCCTTTCGATACTTTCAGTCAACAGACGGTCAATGTCCCTCTGGAGAACGCGTTTCAAGGAATGCAGATATCGCAACAGCCTCTCTTTCCCAATGCTACCGGAGGATATCCAAGCCAGCCACCAGCGCAAGAAGCACGTTTCCAGACAATGACTCCGCCAGTGCCTCCGATGCCTCAACAGTATGTGCAAAATAATCCATTTGCGCAGCAAAACCCTATGCCAAATACAAATCATAATCCATTTTACCAAGCAACACAGCAGCATATACCGGCATCATCGAATCCATACGTATCGAATACCCAGACTCAGTACAATCTCTTTCAACAACCATCTTTACCTCAGCCGTTCAACAATGGCTTTTCAACCGAATCCCCTCAGACGTATTCTCCACAGGTGTCAACATTCCAGCAGCAGGCCCTCCAGCAACAGCAGACTCCTGAAAAGCCTCAGCCTGCTCAGCAGCAGCAGCAATATACAAATCCTCATGCGCCTCAGTATTCTTTCATAAACCCCGCACAATACACAGCGCAGAACCAACAACAACCGACTCAGCAATACAATCAATTCTTGCCGCAGACATCGCAATCCTTCGATCAATACCAACCGCAGCCACTACAGCCTCAGCAAACAGGACGTATCGACAAGTCGAGCATCCTTGCGCTGTATAATTATCCCCAAGCAGTGCCACCTCCACTACCCACAGATTCAGACCCTACCCCTTCAGCTGAGCAACCTATGCCCAATCTTCCCCCACGTGTGAAGGCGACGCAACGAAGTGTAACCATGCCTGTGCAAATTTCATCCGGAAGCAGGAATCCTTTCCAAGTGGCTACAGCTACTTCAATTCCTGCAAATATGTATCGACATGCCAGTCAGGAAAGTGTGGATCTAGGCGGCCTCCAGAATGGGCGGCATAGCCCGGACGCTTTTGCGAGCTTGAGCGCACGATTTGTACGATAAGCTGTACGAAATGCAAATAAAGGAGGTTATGACTTTCCAAACGATAAGAGAAGGCGGTGTTGTGTGCTCTCATTCTTTGCCATGTGGTTGGCTCGTTGCTGACAAGGATCCCCCACATTTTCCCCGGATCTTGGCATTCAATGATCCTTAGCTGTCACTTCCCATCTCAGCTACCTGGTTGACAGCGGCCCTTTGAATGCTGTTCAAGCCCCAGGAGAGTGTCCATCGCCGCTATACTATAGCTATCGGCTTTTGGTTCCAAGATGGTCTCCTCGAACGCCCACCCCAGCCTCACCACCCCTCTCACAACCCTTCTTCACATAAACCATCCGATCCTTCTAGCAGGCATGGCTCATACCGCGACCGCCCCTCTCGCAAGCGCCGTCACCAACGCAGGCGGCCTCGGCGTCATAGGCGGCTTAGGCTACACACCTCCCCAACTGCGCGCCATGATCCAAGAACTCAAATCGCTCCTCTCTTCCCCCACCCTCCCGTTCGGCGTTGACCTCGCTCTCCCCGCCGTTGGCGGCACAGCGCGCAAGACAAACCACGACTACACCAAAGGCCTGCTGAATGAGCTTGTCGACGTGATTGTTGACGAAGGCACCACCCTGTTTGTATCTGCCGTTGGCGTGCCGCCCAAGCATGTCGTTGAGCGCTTGCATACTGGCGGTGTGGTGGTCATGAACATGGTGGGACATCCTAAACATGCCGTCAAAGCTTTTGGTGCGGGCGTGGATATTGTGTGTGCGCAGGGTGGCGAGGGAGGCGGTCATACGGGCGAGATACCGGCGCATTTGCTCGTTCCGGCGTGTGTGGACGTGGCTAAGCGTTATCGACCGCCTATGCTGAGCGGAGGGCAAGGCATGGTCGTTGCGGCTGGCGGCATCTTTGACGGGAGAGGATTGGCTGCCATGCTTAACCTCGGTGCGGTGGGTGTTTGGGTGGGGACCAGGTTCGTGGCTAGCGAGGAGGCTGGGTGTAGTCAGCTGCATAAGGATGCTGTTGTGTCGGCTGGGTGGGAGGATACTACGAGAACCTTGGTGGTTTCTGGTAGACCGTTGAGGGTGCGGAGGAATGAGTATATCGCTCAGTGGGAGAGGAGGGAGGATAAGGTACGGGAGTTGACAGAAAGGGGGGTGGTGCCGATGGAGCAAGACATGGAGGAGGACCGTGATGTGGAGTTTCCGTATTTGATGGGCGTGGTGGCTGCTTCCATTGATACGATCAAGCCCGCGAAGGCGATTGTGGAGGACATGGTTATTGAGGCTATCGAGTGTATGCGGGTTGCACATGATTATGTAGGTGCTGGTGGGCAAAGAGGCGAAAGTAAATTGTGAATAACCAAGAGTGCAATAAGGACGGATAATGATAGATAACAGATGCATGGTTCACGTACTCCGTGATCGCAAGCTATCCTGCCTAAATGCTCAAAAGATCTGATGCTCACTCAGTCAAATGACGATTGCTATCTTACACAACGATCGACTTGACACCGTTAACTTCGCCGTTCACCTTCCCATTGACCTGAGCCTGCTGGGAAGATGGTAGTGGCGGAGGTACTGGACCAAAAGTAGGCAGAGCACCGACTTGCGCTTGGAGTGCCTCCTCCTCCGTATCGTCGTCATATTCACCCTCTTCGCTTCCTTCGTCCTCATCATAATCCTCTTCCTCGTAATCACTCTCCGTACCCTCATCATCACCTTCTATTGCCCCCGCGCCTGCAACACCACGACCTTGATCTTGCATGCGGCGGGCGAGTTGTTCGAGGGTGTTGTTCTTTTTGCGAAGGTTTTCCATTTCTTTGTTGACTTTGGTGCGCTCTTCGGCCATTTCGAGGATGTTGCGGTTGGTGAGGTCATGCTTGCGGGTCAAGTTGAGATTTTCCTTCTCGAGGCGTTTGGTTTTCTTCGACATTTCTTCCATTTCTTTACGAAAGGTGAGAAAGAGGTCATTGGAATTATTGAGGGTGTCTTCGACCTGCAGATGTTATATCAGAAAGAGAAATGCCAACCAAGAGACTCGAAGATGTTACGGATGCTAGTAAGTGCAGCACGAGCGGCAAAAGCCTTGAGATGCGATGCAGTGGTTGGACGCTGTCAAGATGGAGCGAAAATAGCAGTAAAGCGATAGACAAAGGGATATTTCAAATCTCTCGAAACATAAGACAGCAGAGGTAGAGAATTGAGGATACGAGGGCGTATTGTGGAGGAAGGCCTACCTGCTTGAACTTCTCAACGTATATGTTCAATTGACTTCGAAGCTCCGTCTCCGTCTGAGAAAAGGTAGAGACTTGTGTGCTGAGCGTTCGAGCCTTGGTTGTCTCTGTCTCGGCCCTCTTGCGCTGCTCTTCTGCTCGAGCTAGGCTGAGTTGGACGTCACCCTCCTTCGTACGCATTAGGGCATGGAAGTGTAGTTCTCGTAGCTCGTACTGCTCCACAAAGGACTTGAACTTCTGCCGGAAGCTTCGCCGAGTCAGCTGTGTAAAGTGGCCTTGAGTTTGAGACGAGAGCATACAGTTCATCCAGCTCGACGTTCGTCCTTCCACTCTCTGGATTTTCTGTCCGATCGATGCTGTCTTCAATCTCCCAATAGAACGTCTCCGTCCGTTCACTGAATTGCTCACGGCTTCGTCTTTCCCTATCTTCCATCTTCTTTTGTTCCTCCTGGGAGACATAGACATTAGCTAAAGTAGCCACTATATCTGGTAGCCGAACCACCAGGACTCGCCGTGCTTACTTTGAGCTTTTTGTTGTCGCTCTGAAGCTGGCGGCACAGGTTCTCTAGCTTCTGCTTCATGGCCAGAGTTTTGGTAAGCTCGGATCGGCTTGAGTCCTTCTCTTTTTGCAAGATATCCGAACGCTTCTTATTCTTGGTGTTTTCCCTCATCACTCTATTCATCTCCGCCAGCAAATCTGTGTACTTTTTTTGCACGGCTTCAAGTTTCGAAAGTGGGTTTTCCATGCCAGTCAAGAGATTCGACAAATCTCGTGTAGCCTTCTTGACTTCTCGTTCTATATCCGCAAACAGCCCAGGGGGCAACTCTGTCAGCTTGTGTTGATCCATAGCATTTTTGGGCAACGGTTTATTAAACAGAGATTCATATATGCGAGGTATATCGAGTGCTGGAGAGGTGAGGGAGGAGAAGTTGGCGAGGAGCGATTCCATAGTTTCAAGGCTTGGAAGACCTTGCTCAACCATTGAGACTTTGGCTCCTTCATCGAAGGCTTTTGCCACCTCAGCAATCATATCTTTGGGTAGATCATGCTTTCTCATCGAAGCAAGTACGTTCTCTTTGGAAGCATGAGTAGAAGAATACCCACCGATTTCAGCCTCTTGGTCCTTCTCTCCCGCAGCATCCAGCTCCAGCTGATTGATCTTCGCTGCGAGCAGCTTTCCTGTTTCGTTCGGATCCGCTGCCTTTCTCCCCTTGCCCTTTTTTGCGGGAGGGGCCGACGGAACTGCAGTGGCGCTGGGAGCCGGTGAATCTGGCAGACTGCCATGGCCGTTGATGTAATCGAGAGCTGGAGCATTGTTGATGGCTGGTGACGAACGAGAGCTCGCAGGGGCGTTGGCTGCTTGGGACGTAGGTCCCGCCATTCGATACAGTTACAACCGATGAGTCGACGAAAGGAATCAGCTTTCTGCTGAACAGCTCTGACAGTGCATCTGCCTCCTCCTGGAACAAATGCTCATGTGTCTTAGCAAGTGGTCTATCCTGCCAGCAACCGGTCTAGATTTGAGTATCCTTTGTGCCCCTGTCTCGGCAATTCTATTTTCGGGTTCCTAATATATCGAGGACCCAGGTCCTCGGCTATGTCGGGGGTTTGGACTCTGTATGTTGAGGACAGGAGACAGTCTTGTCCTCTGAAGTGCGCGATCGGTGGAGAAGGTTTAGCTTGAGTGTACGTATGATGCGCGGGAAGCGGTTACGTAGAGGAGACGGAGGTAGATGTGGTGTTGGGCGGGTGATAACGACGGTCGGCTTATGGATATGGATAGACCTGGGACTGTATGACCTAATTCTGTACAGGTAGATGCTATGATGTCGATCAGAAAGAGTGCAAATCTCATGTGCAATTGCAAGAAGTCATCAAGCCTCTAGTCTGCCACCCGCTAATACTGTAGGTAGATATGATACATCGACCCGTCACTAACCCTGAAAAGATGCCGAGAAAGCTCGCGACTTCTTTACACCTGCGAATGCCTTAACATAGGTTTTGTAGGACACAAAGTATGGTGCGAGCGCCCTCGAAATGGACTACGATCGCGCAAGCTCGACAACTGCTACGGCGACCTTGCAGCTTTGCTTCAGGACGTCTGACAAGCCGAGGTCTTACCTCTGTGACAGGCGTCCACCAGTATCCAGAGCCGGGGGAACACATACATGGCTTTATGTTGAAGCGTGCGAAACATGTACCTGAGCTGCAATTAACAGCAATTCACCTGGAGCATGAAACTACTGGGGCAGAGTACCTGCATGTTGCAAGAGACGACAAGAACAATGTCTTCTCCGTTGGGTTCAAGACTAATCCTCCGGATGACACCGGTGTGCCCCATATCTTGGAGCACACCACACTATGTGGGAGCCAGAAGTAGGTTGGTCAAAGAGCATACTACAAGAGTGCGACTGACTTTGGTACAGATATCCCGTCAGAGATCCCTTTTTCAAAATGCTTCCTCGATCACTTTCGAATTTCATGAATGCTTTTACATCTTCAGATCATACGTCCTACCCTTTCGCAACTACTAACAGACAGGACTTCAAGAACCTCCTTTCTGTATACCTAGATGCCACCCTTAATCCGTTGCTGAATGAGAAAGATTTTACGCAGGAGGGCTGGCGGATTGGACCCGAGAACCCATTAGCAATCACTGAGGGTCAAGATGATGGTGGTGCAGATGGGAGACTGGTCTTCAAAGGGGTAGTCTACAATGAGATGAAAGGGCAAATGTCAGATGCAAGCTATTTGTACTACATCAAATTCCAGGATCACATCTTTCCCGAGATCCACAACTCTGGTGGCGATCCCCAAAAGATGACCGATCTCACATACAGGGGTTTGAAAGACTTCCACTCGAGGAATTACCATCCAAGCAACGCGAAGCTGTTTACGTATGGGGACATCCCACTCACAGATCATCTAAAAGAAATTCATCAACAACTGCGTGGCTTTAAGAAGATACAAGCGGATAGCTCCATCAAATTACCAATAGATCTGAAGGGGGCGCCACTCTACTATGCCGTTAAAGGTCCTCTTGATCCGCTTGTTGACAGGGATATGCAGTACAAAACGTCTACTTCTTGGTTAATGGGTGACACTTCGGACATCGTGGAGATGTTCTCGTTGCAGATTATGACATCATTATTGACAGATGGCTACGGATCCCCCTTGTATCAAGCCCTTATAGAAGCCGGCTTAGGTCCAGATTGGAGCCCCAATACTGGTTTTGACAGCGCTGGGAAGGTCGGAATTTTCTCCGTTGGGCTCAGCGCTGTGAAAGAAACCGATGTTCCAAAAGTCAAAGACGCTATCCAGTCCAAATTACGTGAAGTACATCAAAACGGTTTTGACAAAGGAAAAGTAGACGGCGTCCTGCACCAGCTTGAATTGGCCCTGAAACACAAGACTGCAAACTTTGGCATGGGTTTAATGCAAAGGATACAGCCAGGCTGGTTCAACGGGGTAGATCCGTTTGATGCACTTGCTTGGAACGACATTATTACATCATTCAAAACTCGATTTGCTCAGGACGGCTATCTTGAAGATCTTCTGGAGAAGTACCTCTTGAACGATCGTACGTTGACCTTCAATATGGAGCCATCTGAGACCTATAATGAGGATCTAGTTTCGGAGGAAGCTACTCGTTTGGCCTCAAAAATCTCCGATTTCACCAAAGCAGCTGGTGGCGAAGTCGAAGCTCACAAGCAGCTCACGGCGCAGGAGCTGGAACTACTCGAGGCACAGCAGAGCGCCAACAGCCAGGATTTAAGCTGCCTTCCCTCTGTCCACGTGAAGGACATACCACGGCAAATGGAAAAGAAAGCAGTAAGGGACTCATCCGTTGGCGCTGTCAAGGTCCAATGGCGTGAAGCAAGCACCAACGGGTTAACCTATTTTCGGGCTATCAATACGCTTGTGGGTCTACCAGCTGAATTGCGGATGCTCATACCTCTTTTCAATGACTCAATTATGAGGCTCGGCACAAAAGACAAATCGATGGAAGAGCTTGAAGACTTGATCAAATTAAAGACCGGCGGCATTAGTACATCATATCATGTCTCACCTTCACCTCTGAATATGGAGGCGTTAACCGAAGGACTATCTTTTTCCGGCTATGCTTTGGACAAAAATATCCCTGCAATGTATGACCTACTCCGTACCATCATCAAGGAAACTAACTTTGATGGACCCGAGGCTGAAAGCAAGGTAAGACAGCTACTTCAGGGGGACGCCAGTGGCGCCTTGGATAATGTTGCAAGCTCTGGACATTCTTATGCTATGAAGTTCTCCCAAGCTGGGCTAACAGCATGTGGTCTGCTTAATGAACAAACTAAAGGTCTGACACAGGTTCAGCAGACGGCGACTCTAGCTAATAGATCACCTATTGAGGGGCTTGGAGACATCATCATGAATTTAAAAGCTATTCAGCGACATGCTATATCCAATTCTGCCAGCTTCCGAGCCGCGCTTACATGTGGACAAGAAGCCGTTTCCGCCAACGAAGAGGCGCTTCAAAATTTCCTTTCGAACTTCTCTGCATCTACCGAGATTTCCACTAGTGGTAACACAACCTCACCGCACTCACAAGCTCGTAAGACATTCTTTCCCCTGCCATATCAGGTGTCTTACTCCGCGCTGGCTATCCCAACCGTGTCGTATAATCACCCTTCAGGCGCGCCTTTACAGATCCTGTCTCAACTTCTCACTCACAAACACCTCCACCACGAAGTCCGTGAAAAGGGTGGCGCTTACGGTGGGGGAGCATACTCACATAGTCTAATCGGCATGTTCGGCTACTACAGCTATCGTGATCCCAATCCGCAAAATACCATGAAGATAATGCAAGATGCAGGCCGTTGGGCCCGTGATAAGGAATGGACCGACCAAGATATCGAAGAGGCCAAATTGAGCGTGTTCCAAGTTGTTGACGCGCCTGAAAGTGTGAGCCAGGAGGGCATGGCTAGGTTCCTGAGCGGGATCGATGATGCTATGGAGCAGGCCAAACGTGAGCAAATGCTTGATGTCAAGAAGGAAGCTGTGCGGGAAGTAGCACAAAAGTATCTGGTTGATGGAATTAGCAATGCTAGAGTTGCTGTTTTGGGTGAGAAAAAAGAGTGGGTGAAAGAGAGAGACGGCTGGACAGTCAAGAAGATGGAGTTGAGTAAGCCATCCGAGTCAGCCGGCGCAAGCGATTTGAGCGCTGGGGACCTCGGAAGTGCTTGATCGTAGGGCGAGAGCATGTACAGTATGTACTCCATGTTTATTTCTGGGCAACGGCGGCAGTTGCATAGCGTGGGCGCTGCACATATTCCCAATCTACTATTTTTCGCTCGCAGGCTATATGCCATTCCATTGAGGCCAGCGCTACTGAACAGAACACACAACGTCTCCAACTTCCCCCATGGTTGGTAGATCACAAGCTAAGCGCAAGAGCAAACCCAATGCATTGTACCCCAGCACGCGAGAACCTGCTTCGAAGGAGGTGTGGTACTTCGTGCACCAACGAGTGCGATGTGTTTCCATCCTTCAGACCTGCCCGTGATAAAGTCATGTCCTGGCAGACTATTGATGAGAGGACATGCCAATTTTTCTAAGGCTCTTTATTCTGATCTTTAGGCTTATCGAATTACGGTCTTTGAGTTGACGAGGTATAAGATGGGATGTACAGCAGCAATGAAGGCAAATCGCATGCATATTGTCAACGGCATTGCTTGGGTGACTCATCTTGGCATCGAATTGCAAGACTCGATCATATAACAGAGCTACTTTAAAATAAAAAAAATAAAGTTATCAAAAAGAGCACCC
>JAABUK010001089.1_pt1 | contig 53231 bp, 49 predicted proteins | sample 5559141 | NCBI WGS metagenome assembly JAABUK01 (sample SAMN10711869, study PRJNA513367) | rock metagenome | isolation source: Antarctica rocks | place: Antarctica: Victoria Land, Pudding Butte nord | collected 2016-01-03 | reverse complement strand
CCAGGAAGCCTTGGGCTTAGCTCTCTCGTCCACCAGCACCATGCCCTTGCGCACCTGGTTACGCTTCACCTTCTTCAGAGCCAGAGCAGCAGTCTGCCCAGCCACAACCTGAGTGCATGCCAGGCATAACCAGATTTAGATGCCTAATGAGCGGAATACTGATCAAAGTGCTGCTGACAAGATTTTGTTGCAGGCTTGCTGGCAAAGCGCTGTTGGCTGACCATCAGTAGTGCTGAAAGCCTGCTGGACAGCTCATTTCACAGGTTGCTAAATTTCAACTTGTATACTAGATAGTCACAGCACTGTGCTGCTGAGTACTGCCATAATGACAAGTTTCTCAGCAGCGTTGTGTCTCCGATCATCTAGCACACACATAAGTTTTTGCAACATTTGAAAGATGGCTGTCAGAATGAGACTCCAGCAACAAGCCCAAGTGTGCACATGGAAGCATAGAGGCTGGCAGTGTGGAGTGGAGCAGAAGCTTACCCTGGTCACAGGCAGCCTCTTGTACTGGATGCTCTTGATGGCTGTGGGCTTGAAGGTGCCATCACCCACGTCTGGGCCCAGCATCAGGTTGGCGTTGGTGGTGATGACCCCCCTCTTCACCGTCCCAGCAATGACAGTCCCCACCCCAGGAACACCAAACGTCTCATCAATGATGAACTCAGCATACTCCTTCACCTTGTCATGCCTGCATGCATGATACGGGCGATTGAATTGGAGTCAACAGTGCACTACAGAACTCAACCACACTCATTCATGTGATATAGCATGACATACATTTGGTATAGCATTGCTTACATGTTGCGCTGCTGCAATGCAAGTACCATTCGACCCCGACGCATCTGACAGGTGAAGCTGGGGAACAGCAGAGCAGGTGTTATGCACTGCAGCAGCCCATATGCACATTGAGGTGAGTTAACTTACCATTTGTGACGCTGAGGCAGCAGGTTATAGAACAAACGCACCAGCTCCAGCCCCTCCCCTGTCACTGATGACGTCAAGAAGACTGGGGCCAGACTGTCTGTGTGCATGTGCCTAGCACAGGTCAGCACATCATCCTTGTTGCGCACCTGCACTCACACCAGAAAGCTGACTGCCGAATTGCAAACAGACAATGTAGACCTGGTGCCTTCTTGTGTGCAGTATTTTGGAATGCAAGGGTAAATGTACCTGTGGCTGTGCAATCAGGCACAGGTCCATTCACCCTTGCATTCCGAAAGTAAGCATGCAAGCAATCATGCAAGTGGTGGAGCATGCAAGCAATCATGCAAGTGGTGGAGCATGCAAGCAATCATGCAAGTGGTGGAGCACGCAAGCAATCATGCAAGTGGTGGAGCATGCAAGCAATCATGCAAATGGTGGAGCGTGCAAGCAATCATGCAAGTGGTGGAGCACGCAAGCAATCATGCAGGTGGTGGAGCAGGCAAGCAACCATGCAAGTTGTGGAGCAATCATATTTTGCTACCAGTCACTTTAAACACCTCTGTGTCTGGGCTTGCATGCAGATGGTGCAGGTGGAGTGGGAGACTCACCATGAAGGGCTTCTTCTTCACACCAGGCTTCTTGAGGATTGCTTGCAGGGTGGCCAAGGTGTGCTTCAGCACATGCTCTGGGCAAATGTCCACCTTGGTCACAACAAAGAACACTGGCACCTTCAATGCCAGAGCCACACCCATATGCTCTTTGCACATTCCAACAATGCCTGTAGGGTGGGCAGAGTGTCTTGGTACGCGCACTGACCAGCATGCTGAGACTGATCCCAAACAACCAAAAAAGTGTGCTGTCACATGAATCTCTTGGCTCAAGTGACGCTGGAGCATATGCCCAGCTATGCTGAATGTGTCACTTTGGCATGCTGCAATTATGCTATAGTGCAGGCGGACTCAATATACTGCTGAAACATAGCTTGATGGGAAGCAGGGCAGCAGTCAGCAGACCTGCATTGGCGCCGACAATAAGGCAGGCATAGTCTGGCATGTGGCCTGTCAGGCCGTAAGCTGTGGTCTTGAAGTAGCGCTCATGGCCAGCCAGGTCCACCAGAGTCACCACCTTGGACGCCCTTGCTATGTACTCAGCAGAGGAGTTGCTGCGGAACATCTGATCGTTCAGGATGTTGCACTTGCTGTCCAGCTGCACAGCACAAACATGTCTGGTAAGCACAGTTTCTGATTGGCACAGCACTAGTGCCTCAAGATGAGCAGTAAAGTCCTCTGACACCATGAAGGCTGTCTTTATGGAAAGCTGTGAAAGGCAGGGGAGCCAGTCAAAACAGCGTCGCACAGCAACATGGTGCATTGCAGGGACACATATGGACATTCCTGTAGGCCTGCAGCAAGCTACTTACACATAAGTTGTGCTGTCCAATGGATGAAGTCCTGCCAGTTGCCTCCTCATGCCCATGCTTGAACACCTTGGACCGAGCAAAGCCTCGCCCATCATCCAAAATGTGTCTTGTCAGCACTCCCACCTGAAGGGGTACACCAAGGATTAAGCAAAAAGCTAAGACAGAAGAAACAGCAGTAATGCAGAGCTTCTCTGTCAGTCTGGCCAGCAATGCAAAGGCACATGCCTGCATTGAATGGCAAAGTTGAGTGAGGTGCTTTGTCTGAACCAGGACAGCACTGGGGAGCTCAAGTGGGACTTACCATGGTAGACTTGCCAGAGTCCACATTGCCAATGATGGCTACCCTTAACTCTGCTGGAGACACTGCACCAGGATTGGCTCTTGCCCTCACCACTACATCTGCCGTAGCACTCTCTGCATACCATCTCACGTGTCATGCATAAGTTTGATGTGGTGTCCACCTTAGTATCTGCATCCGTAAACTCAGATAGTTGGCAGAGTTGATCACACTGCCAGTGCTTGCCAAATTGGGAACAAATTTCAGTGTGGCATGACAGACTGCAGGCAATACATAATGTAAGAAGCTCACCAGCAGCCTCGCTGTTGCTCGGCACCTTCCGTTGCCGCAGGATTGTCATGTCTGCAAATGCAGCACTCATGACCTTTTCCACTCTCTTCAAAATCACAGCCAACTCTGCCTCTGTCAGAAGCTCAGGGCCCCAACCACCAGGCCCACCAATTGTGATCAGGGCCTCACCAGTGCTCTCCACCTGCAGCATGCCCACATACTCATCTGTTGCATAAGGTGCCCAGGGCGACAGACAGCATAGTCTGTGAAACAGAAGGTAAGTTACATGACAAGGGCAACTGCGTATCAGACTGGGATGTGACTTCATTGATCTTGCCCAGTGAGTCCATCTCATGCAGCTGGCTCTGACATGATCTCAATGCAAAACTTACGTCAGCTTTTAGTATCTCCAGAGCATGCTCCAATCGCATGTCATTCTCCTCCTGAAGTGACAGCCCAGAAAAGCTTTGGATTCCTGTCGCATCTGCAGCCTCTGCTGTGGACCCATTAGCCTGCATTAGATCACGAAATGCTTGAGCATGTATAGCTAGAAGGCTGATAATAATGCTACAAACACTGTCGCTATGGCTCTGACATGCCACCTGAGTTGGTTTGTACGACTTACCAGTGCAGAAGGTTCGTACTTGGAAGCAGAACCATTGTTGAGCAGGTCAGTTGCTGGCTGGTCTGCAGTGAGGCCTGTTATGCTCTCCACCCAACCATTTGGGTCTCCAGCCTCACGGCTCAGGTGGTGAACCTGGCGGTGTTTCTGGGAACCAGTCTGTGAAGCCATTGGCAAGGAGACAGAGAAAGCCTGCAACCAAACTGTATATGACAACATGACTCTTGAGCAAGAACCAGGACGTCACACAAATAACCTACTGAGGAATGAACAGCTCTGGCAGAGGGTGATCACCGGCTATCTCCGCGATATTCGTAAACAGTGTAATCGTAACGTGGTCAGCGAAGATGTAGCTTTCCTTTTATGCGTTGTTCTTGGATATGTCTCAGGCGTAGCCCTGCAAACCGCATTTCGCTTGTAGCAAACCTAAGATGTATACATCGGCCAAAAGATTGTCAACCGAAGTTGGACCTCGAACAAGAGGAAAACTGCTGCCGACGCTTATTACCTGAAATGCATGGTACTAAAGAGCGTCTCAAGCGCCGAATGCCATCTTCAGCTGAGCAACCTACGTCACCAAGTAAGTTAAACACAGAAGCGCAGTAACAGCACAGCAACGCCCGGTACAACCACTCACCTGTTTGCACGATGAATCACGTATTCTATGATCAGGTGCCAAGTCTGTAGTACGACCAGAGCTGTATAAACTGCTTTGTCTCTATCGAAGGAGCTCCTCGACGTGAAGAAGCTCACCTGCCAATCGCTTCTAGGGTTTGATCAAATTGTGACTCTACCTAGCCTGAGGTATCCTGCTAGTATCCTGCTGCTGAAGAGCATGCAATACTCGTTTCGGGTGATTCAATTCAGTTTCAGTGAAGTGTTGCACTGTTGAGATGCAGTGCGTACTGTCAACGTGCACGCAGCAGTCACCAAGAGATTGCTCAATATGCCATGCTGTAGTATGTTGATCAACTCCTATCAGTCCAATGACTAAACTCCATCTGTATGTGTTATGTCAGACTGCTTTCGACTACAAGTCAACCTGCATGTAATTCATCCCACTCCAATCATGTCCAGTTAGAGTTCAAGTGTCTAGACTGTTGCAACTCTGTCTGTCTGTCTGACGCTGCATGCTGAGATCTCAGTACTGATCACGGTCATCTTGATAGCTCTCTGCGGCACTCGGGTCTCGAGCGCTTCACAATGATTACGGCAAATGAGGACAGTACAGTCCGCAAAGAGGAGTTGCATGACAGGTTCGCTGCGGTGGGCCTGCAACCCAAGGCAGAGATCGACGGCGAATCCGACGTGGGTACTGCACACCCTGTGCCGAGTTGATATGTCCGGCAAACTTGTGAATTGTAAATGAGCTAGAGTTATTCTCAGGTGACTTTATGTCCCTCGAAATCTGCCAAAAAAAAGGCTAAAAAGAAAGCAGCAGCAGCAAGAAAGGCTACTGGTGTCGAACATAGTGAAGCCGAGGGGCTTGCACCTGCCGGCGCCAATGGGCATGAAGCTCACAGTCCCGAGGCAAATGGGGCAGCACCTGCAGACAGCAGCAAAATGCCGAAGGCGAAAAGCAAAAGCAAAGGTATGCTCTGCAGTATAGCTGGCGAGTAATTTAGTAGGGAGTGTGCAACTCGGTTCTGGGCTTCGACTCAGCTGGAATCTACGTATAAATCATGGTCTTCTGAGGAAGTGTTTGCATTGACAGAATCAATAAAGAAGGTGCAAACAACTCCCCCTGAAGTACCTGTTGCTGAGTTGTTCCCCAGAGGCATTTTCCCGGAAGGAGAGTGGCAGTCATATCAGAATGAGTAAGTCCTGATGTACCAAAAAGCGTTTCTGGCAGCAAAGTGTATATGCACTGACAGCACATGTCCACGGTGACAGCGGATTCGCCCTGAACACATGCTTGCACTTCTCACATGCTTGCCTCCTACACTTCATCATGCATAAGTAATCATTGCATGCAGCCAGCGGTGGCGTGAGACCTCAGAGGAGAAGCGTGCGCAAGCGCGTTTGCAAGACCAAATGATCAATGAGGCGCGCCAGGCAGCAGAAGTGCATCGGCAGGTAAGGTTCTTTGCTTGTTTTGCTGTGAACATGAAAACTGCAACGTATCGCCAGCAAGTTGTCACATGTTACGCCATGCAGACATCAGTCATCTTATAAAATGTGTACAAAAAGCTTTTTGCAGGTGAATTAACATGGTCATCAACCTACCATTAGATACATGGCTTGTCCATCTGTAATTCACAGAAAATCATCACTTGCTGGCATGCTTAGCAGGGCTTTATAGCATGGCAATCCGCACAGCCTTTGTGTCTGACATCTTGTCAATACCTTAACGCAGGATGCTGTGTCTACGTACTTGTATCAAGGTCAGCAGGAACAAGCAAAGGCCAAATATCACATTTTGACTATACATGCAGGTGCGGCAGTATATGCGGAGCATCATCAAGCCCGGCATCAACATGACGTACATGTGCGAAACATTGGAAGACACAGTGCGCAAGCTCATCCAAGCCAAGGGCCTGGAGGCTGGCATTGCTTTCCCAACCGGCTGCAGTCTGAACCACGTTGCAGCACATTGGATGCCTAACGCTGGTGACAAGACAGTGCTGCAGTATGATGATGTCATGAAGCTGGGTAAGCCTGATTCACAAACATGTGGTTGATGTGCAGTGTGCCATGTATAGAAGCTTCAGTCTGAAAATGATCTGCACATCATGCTGAGCTCTGATATGTTGTGAGAAACCCTGCTTCTTTGCATGATATCATCCCCGACATGGCATACTTTGCCCACTGCTCTTTCAGCCGTATGTTCTGGTGCACCAGCACACTTGCATACATGCTTGCCAATTTTGCAGAATTGCAGTTGTCAACATTTCTTGTTTTGCAGCCTTATGTGCTCGTATGGTTGCAGACTTTGGTACGCACATCAATGGGCACATTGTGGACTCTGCCTTCACTGTGGCTTTCAACCCTAAGTACGATCCTCTGCTGAACGCTGTCAAGGCAGCCACCAATGCTGGTATATTCCCAAGCACCAAACATGCCGATGCACCAAGCACATGCAATTGCCAATGCAAGCTTCACACTATCATGCGAACTTGTTGCGTCATTCTACAGCATGCATGCACTCCTTGCTTGCTGAGGAATTTGTCCTCTGCAAATTTGATTTCTCACATGTCATCTTCTTCTTCAAAGAGTACGCAGTGTGCTTTGTTGCCACCTGTGTTGTATGCTCCTCCCTGCACCTGATCTACATCACAAATTGCTGTTATCCACAGACTGTTGCCTAATGTGTATATTCATCTTTTGCAGCGCATGGTCTGAAGAGTTTGGGTGCAGGCATTCAGCAGGCTGGAGTTGATGTGCGTCTGGGGGATGTTGGCGCTGCCATTCAGGAGGTCATGGAGTCCTATGAAGTAGAGCTGGAAGGCAAGACTCACCAGGTCAGCATGGCATTGCAGGCCTTGCATATCACCCATGCACAAATCTGATCTCTCTGCACCCGGTCTCAGGCGTTTCAGAATTCTTGCACACAGCCACATCTCAGCCTATATGATTTGGGCCTCTGACCATTCGATTTTGCGAGATGCAGGTCAAAAGCATTCGCAACCTCTGCGGACACTCCATAGATGCATACCAGATACATGGTGGCAAGAGCGTGCCCATAGTGAAGGGCGGGGAGCAAGGGGTGCGAATGGAAGAAGGAGAGTTCTTTGCCATTGAAACCTTTGGCAGCACTGGTACACATTCCTTACTTGTAGCAACTATGTGACAGACAGCTTATGTTGCAAAAAGCTTGCTACCTGTTTGACCCTGTACTGACTGTACCTTAACCTGTAGCACTTCCCCGCACTGATGCCGTGTAGGTGCTATGCTCACACTTCAATGTGGGTGCTGTAGTCAGTTCGGCAGATGCTATATCTCTTGCCCAATCCTTATCAGATGTGTTGTGGCAGTGCCATGTTCATCATAGGCCTGGATGCAACCTGTTGTGGTGCAGGTAAGGGATATGTGCATGAGGATCTGGAGTGCAGCCACTACATGAAGAACTTTGGGGTGGGGCATGTGCCTCTGCGCCTGCCCAAGGCCAAGCAGCTGCTGGGGGTCATTGACCGCAACTTTGGCACCCTTGCCTTCTGCAAAAGGTACTGTAGCTATAGAATTTCCCTGTCCATACCTGCTTTGCTGTCAGAAGCCTGGAACCCTTTAGTCTGTGACTTGTCTCTTGGTCTCACACGTGTCAGTTGTAATGCATGTCATCAGGTTTTGTATGTTTTAGGTCATGTGAACTGCATGCTTGCCATTGTTCTTGAGCTGTTCAGTCCAATCTTGACAACAGTCCCTGACTGCTGCAGGTATTTGGACAGGCTGGGAGAGTCCAAATATCAGATGGCACTCAAGAGCCTGTGTGACAATGGTGTTGTGTCGCCCTGTCCGCCCCTGTGTGATCAGCGAGGCTCGTATGTTGCTCAGTTTGAGCATACCTTCTACTTGCATCCTCACAAAAAGGAGGTTCTGTCTCGAGGAGATGACTACTGATTGCATAGCAACATCTTAGGAGCACCTCCATGCCCATATGCTTTTGATCCTGTTTGTATCCTTGTTGGTTCCTGTCATTACCTACTGTTGTATTGATGATGCTACATCGGCTTCACTCATTGCTTGTGTCTTTGGGTTGTTGCTATGCAAAGTTGCACCTGGAAGTGATACAGGACGGTGTTGCTGGCAACCAAGGCGTAATCATTTGAATCATCATGTGTATATCTAAAGTTTTTGTCATCCACTTCTTATGCTGCTGCTGCTGCTGCTGCTGTGTATTTCTTCTGGCCATACATTGTACCAGATGCTGTGCGTATGGGAATCGCTTGTTGGATTGACAATCAGAGTATTGCTGAGTCATTAGCGACTCAGGTCATGTAACATAATTGTGAATCTGGCTTCAGTGACAGATCAATGCATAACAGCTCTGCTGAGGAAGAAGGCAGCTGACGCATGCCGGCCCTGAGGATCAAATGGTCGATACCCATTGAAAGCAATATGAGCACTTGCCAAGGTCATGTTTGTCGTCCGCTTTGTGCATGAAGCTGCTGTAGCAGTGTGGCAGTGTCTTACGACGTGACATGGCCTGTTCACAGCACGAGTGTCTTATCAGAATATAGCTCTGCAACCAAGCTCATCGTGTATCATTCTACATGCAAGCTTTGGTGTGTGCCTAATTGCACCACAATCTCGCACAAACTCTACAAGCTTCATTAGTAGCCAATTACTTGTTCAAGCGTCACCCTGGACCAGCTGCTGGTGAGATGCAGGCCTCATCACAGCCTGCACAAGCAACCACCTTGCATATGCTGCATATATACACAACCGGTCACAGCTTGCACAGGGTGGCCATCAAAATCTCAGCAGGACAATCAGCAAGTCGAGGCAGAATCCTTTGACAGGTTGTATTCAGTAATACACTCCCAAGAACACACTGACCGCAGCCTGATGCCGCACCTGGAGCGTGGACAGCTGCCTGGGAGTCACTCTGGCAGGGGTGAGCAGCACAGGTAGGCTAGCGTGAAGCAGTGCAAGATGCTGCTGGGCTCCACAGATGCAGCAGCCTGTCATAGAAAGAGCATGTGGCGGCTATTGAGTAGCCATCTGTGGGCAGGTGACACCAATCTGCCCCATATCCCAGGCTTTTCTGGCCCGAATACTCTTCCAACACCTTGACACTGCCAGTACTGTGGTCTGCCGTAATAACTGCATGCAACCAAGCCTTTCATTCACTTTGCGTAATGGTATTGTTGAGGCGCCAGGCAACATCATGCCATGCTGCTGTAACACAGTCAAAAAGCCCATTGTTGATTGACATTGGGCATATGCATGCGTGTGTTGCATGCTACAAAGTTTGTCAAGCACGATGCTATGAGCCTACCTGCAAAGCCATTGTGCATGCAGGCTGACAGGATCTGGGTGGGGTCCCTGGGATGCCATTTTAGCCGCCAGACGCCACCGCCTGTGCTCACCTACAACAGATATCAACTTGCAAGTGTGCTGAGTGTTCGAGAGTGCAGGATGACAAGATGCAAGGGGTTTCATTGCTGTGCAGCACCATGTTTGGCCTACAATTTAGCTGCTGCCAGCAAGACCTGACATACTTGAGTGATGGCAACACTGCAAAAACCATGAATGCGCAACCAGCTAACCATAACAAATAGGATGCAGAGCACTGTCTGCAGCGAGCAATCAAAGCCATTGCCCACCTGAGCAATCTCAACTGGTTGAGTGATGCGCCTGGTGTCCCAAAACCGTATGTGTTCATCGTAACTGCCAGTGACCAGGCAGTGTTCTTGCTGAGGACTGCTAGCGATGCAGCACACCCCAGCACTGTGGCTCTTCCTGCACTTCTGTTTCATAGTTCATAGTTCATTGTGCTTTGCACCAACAACGCTATGTGGGGAGTGCTGTGTCAAATGGTTTGGCAGTCTGCTGTGAGTGTCCACATACTGATCAAGTGGCAGCATGTAAGTTGTCACATCCTGCATGCATGATTGAACAGCCATTTGTTGCTACCAATCGAATCTGTTGGCTGACCTGTTGACAAATATGGGTGATGAGTCAGACTGGCGCAGGTCCCAACCTTTGAAAATGCTGTCATCTGCTCCAGAATACACCACACTGTCCTGATAGCACAAGATGGCATCAGCTCTTCAGTCAGGCTTGCACATGAATGCTGGAGTTGATCATTGCTGATGATGTACCTGCCAGCGGTCAAATGCTGCGCTCCATGCCTCCAAATCATGTGCTTGCCACTGTGCTGTGACACATGTCTCACTTTCAGATGCCTGCAGCTTGTACCCAGTCACATGCTCAGAGCTGCCATCTGACAAGCCAGCATCAGCAATGCAGTGAACGCCTGGTAAAAGTTTGAAAGGCAGGCACAGCAAGGCACCTGTAATGCTGACAGGGTCCCTGCTGATGAGCTTGCGATGATGCGTTGTCCACATGCAGCAATGTCTAATGACAGTGCCATGGCACCTTCTGAGACCACAACCTTCTGCTGCTCAACAAGCCAGGAGGTGTCGCCTGACAGCTGCAGTGCTAGCACATGCAGGCTACCGTCTGCACAGGCTGCCAACAAGCGAGCTGGTTGAGCAACCTGCCACTTCATATCAAAAATGCCAGAAATGGGTAAAGCACTCGTTTGTTGCAGCTGCCAGTGGTGAGTGCGGTCAGTAGTTTCATCTGCAAGGTGCACTTCACCGAGCCTTTTGCTGCTCATAGCATACAGGTGAAGCAGACCATGTCTGATTTGCGTTTTCTCGTCAAGCTGGTATGTGCCTACTGCCAGCAAGTTGTGGAGATCTTGAAGCGGACAAAACTCCGTGCTGTCTGCATTGACCGTCAATACGCTTTCTTGATACAAGCGAGCCATGCCTTGGCTGCTGCTGATCAACCTGTGTTTAACGTGCGCTGTGAACGCCTACATAATCACTTCTGCAACTTGCTGCCACTGAGATGATTTGACTGAGGCCTGTCTTTCGATGGGCGGTCGCTAATGTTATCGGCTTGCAATTTGCAGTTCATAGTTTGACCTATCAGTGACAGCTACTCTGACAGGCGCCGTTTGTGCTTTACAACTGTGTGCTTGAACCCGTGGTATTGACATGCGCACCGCGGAAAGTGCACAGGTTGTCATTCAAACCTCACATCAATCACAGTGTCCCAGGCTCGTGCTGTTCCTTCAGGATATATCGCTGCGTGCCTGTCCACCCAAGCTTGCACGAGAGGTACACTGAGAGCACTTCCGGCGGCCCCATCGGCCATGCAGCTAGCGTTTCACACTTGAGAAAGGCGCACGACAGCATGTTTTTGCTTGTCCTTGACAGGCGGTCGAGCTCGGACCACGTAGCAACAAAGCAGGCCCTTGTTTAGTGTTACTGAACGGCGTTTCAGCCACCCAGGCGGACTTCTTCGCCTGGTACAGCACCTCATATCTCAGAAGATACTGTCCAAGGGTGTATTGGCTAGGCTCCTGTGGCTCGTCTGCAACTGACAAGGTGATTGTGTAGCCATGCAGCACGTTTGAACAACTGCTTGCCAATCATCACCAAGCTCCTTATTCCTCCCTGACAGACAGTAAGCAATGTGCATCAGGAGCTCCTTTTGTGCAGGAGGAATTGCTTCACAGCATCTGCACAGCTGGTCCACCAGGCGGCAGCATACGTCTGCAATGCTGTCCTCGTAATCTGGAAAAGTGGCTTGCTGTAAGCTTCATGTCACCGCTAGTGATGCATTGCATTGCATGTCACATTTCACGCAGCTTTACCATCACCATGACCATGCTTCATTGCTCAAGAAAGGCAGATCACCAGGCACCTCATGTGGTGCATTGCATGTTCATGGCCATTGCCAAAATTCATTGCACTGTTCTTCTGTTGTTGATAGCATGAGCGAAATGGGAACACTTTGCCACAACTTTAAGCATGCGTCATGCAGCATGACTGTGTCTGACTGTGAGAAATGTGCATGTAGGCTCACTTGCCAGAAAAATGCAAGTTGGATCCAAAGGATTTTCAGTATGTACTGAACGTGGTTGCCACCGAAAGAGCGCTATTATGGAACTTGCATGAGGCAGACGGCACATACAGACGCACTGCCCTTCTGACTGAGTCCCCACAGAAGTGTGTGAGCAGCGCTGTGCACAAGTTGGAGGAAGCTCTCCATGTTGTTGGGCACCATGTTGGGTCCGATCAAAGAGCCATAGATTTAGGTGGGACCTGTCAACACTTCACCAGCATTTGTTGCAATCATAGCAGCTGGTTCTGTGTGCCTGAAAGGTCATCAAATGACAAGCTTTCAAGCACACCCACCACATGTGCACAGCATTTGTACAAAGGTGCACATTCCACAATTTTGCATGACTAAGGGGTGCCATTGCACATTCAGTGCCTTCCAACTCCACTTTAGCTTCCTTTGGCACATGGAAAGAAGCATTGTGAGTGCATGCAAAGTCCTTGTCAGCCAGGTGCGTGCTGAGCAGATGCGCAACAGCTCCTTGTTGGGTTTATAAACACACAGCCTAGGTATACTGCACTTTGACAAGTATCACCTTGTCAGCTCCATGACTGCTGCCTGTGTCATGGTGTAAGCGGTGGCTGTTTGAAAATGCGCAAGACGTAGACCTGACATGAATTACTGACAAAAAAAGGTGTCGCAGCATCATCAGTGAAGCTGTCGGACTCTGAGTCCATGCAATTCTGCATATTTGCACCCTGGCATCACTATTCATGACTGCCCTATCGTCATTTGTGACGGCATGCAGGCGCTGCCCCAGGAGGATGGAGCTTTTACTTGGCAAAGCATATGGCTATGGTCATTGCTGTGGATCCAGCAGAGTTGAGCCCCGAGCTTTCTCTGCCAAATGTGCATCACTTGCAATGCAAATCAGAGCTAGCAGGGGACGCGATCGAAACATTGCTTGAGGGTGAGAAAGCAGACTTGTTAGTCGCTGACATGAACCAGCACCCAGACACTACTGTGCAAGCTATGAAGCCCCTGCTTCCATTTGTGAAGCCAGGAGGCACAATCATCATGACCATGAAGTTTTATGGACTTGGCAGGGACCGCAGTGCACCTGAAAGCAGGGTTCTGGAAGCGCTCGGATGTAGTGTTGAACCAGAGAGTGGTAAGGCGGTTTGGTTGATGGCCAACACCGTCAATGAAAGGACTTTCATTGCTGTGCGCAGGCCAAGTGTATTTTAAGCTGGCTGTATGTTGCCACATTGATTGACTGAGTAATGCAGACAGGGACATGTCCTGCGTCAAGCTAAATGCCCAGCATGCCACCTGTGCCAGTCTGGCATTGCCTCGATCACGGGGTTGGGCAACACACGGACTCAAAGCGTGCACAACAGCTGTGCCAGAATCCCTGGTAACAAGCAATTCCAAATGCAGCATCGCACAGCCAGGAGGAATCTTTCCCGTGAACATTCGCTATCGCGCAGCGGGCGGTGAACTGGCAATGCCCGCACTTGAGTGCATAGCATCACAGATCTGTTCTGATGGTGTATCAGGACCCGCTGCTCGCTTATCTGCCAGACGCGAAGGTGCGAAGGCGCAAGAAGAAACGTGCAAGTTTGAACGAGGACTTTGCCGTGACGCAACCCGAAACCTGGCACAAACAGTATCAGGTGTATCAGGACTGGCGCGATACGTCACCGACCCTGCAGCGCTTGAAGGACAACGCCGTTAGGTTCCAACACACCTGCGATGCTGTCAAGCGCGGTATCCAGCAAGCGCAAAGTCAGATCGTGGATCAAGTGGACTCCTCGCGAGATGCTGTAGTAGTCGCTCTCAAGCAGCAGCTGAAATCTGCTCGGGCGAAGCTTCGACGAGCGCTGCAACAGCAACAACAGAATCAGCAAACATCTGAGGACTTGGGAGCTGACCTAATAGCTTTCAGCAAATATGTCAGCGGCAGCAAGCAGGAGTCGCAGAACTTTGCGATAGGCAGTCTTGTCTTTGCAGCTCTAGCATTTGTATGCGGCAGTGCACCATGGTTGCTTCCACAGCTGTACTTGGTGTTTGCTGCTGTTGCCTTGCCATGGAGGGTCTACCAGTTCTACCGCAAGCGGCTCTCCTTCTACCTGCTGGATTTTTGCTATGTAAGTTGCGTACTGTGCAGTCTGCTCAATTTGGGGCTGCTTTTGCTCAAGTGTTCACTTTTGTCAAACGCGTTCTGACTGATCAATCAGCACAGCTTGTGTCACTCTGCAAGCTGCAAGGCTGAGAGAGCCTTGTTGTCATATGCAGTGGGCAAATTTGGCAACTGTATGGTACTTGGTAGCTGGATCTGGCAATGCCCACATGGGCACCATGGTGTACGCTTTGGCAGATGGTCCCCTGGCCGGAGCTCTGCTTGTCTGGCAGAGCGCCTGGGTGTTTGGCTCAGCCGCACATTCTGTGAGGTAAGATGCATTGCTGATCTGTTGGGACATATGCCACCATCATTAGCAGTTTGATCTAGCAGCACATCAATATTCTAGCAGCACATGTTTTGTTGGTGCTTGTAGCGTGCTCATCCATCTACTGCCGGGCCTCGCCTTGTTTGCGCAGCGCCACTTCTCTCCACCAGAGTCAGTCTTGTGCATCAGCTTCCTCAGCTCCACAAAGTACGGCGGGGAGCATGATGGCAGTGCCACATTCTGGTGGTTCCTGGTGGCTCCATTCATTTTCTATGCAACCTGGCAGACAGCTTACTGGCTCATAGTTCAGGTGAACCCTGAGACATGTGCACCCACAGAAACCTTCAGACAATGTTGTGTGAACGGCAAATGTGCTGATATGTCTGTTCCATCTGAATGTTCATCAGCGCACATGGGTTCAGGCTTTACTAGCAGCACAGGGTTTGCATGCTGCATGCAGAAGCAAACAGAGGGTGTTATCTGCAGGTCTGCTGTCAGCATTACATCAAGAAGCATGGGTACGAAACCAGCTACAGCTGCTTAGCCAAGCGTGCTGCCAAGACAAACAATGTTTGGAACCGAATAGTTCGAAAAGGATGCAAGGCCCGCCGCCTGTGCATGTTTGGTAAGCGTGCACTGCTGCTGCTGTTTGCTTCTGCCCTTTGTTACATAAGCTGTTGCTATGCACATGAGTACATTCTGTGACAACTATTTTGGCTGATGTGCAGGTGGAATTCAGCTTGTGTTTACCTTGGCGTGTCTTCTGCTGTTCATTCCTCTGTACCATTCCTTCTATTTGTCCTGCATCTGGCAGGTATGTTCAACAAGAAGACCTCATAGTGCTGTCAAGTGTTGCTGCACCACCGCTGCATGTATCACCTCACCATATAGCAACAAGACCTCATGGTGCTGTCAAGTGTTGTTGCAGCTCTGACTCTGGTACTGCATGTATGCCCCAACCATACAGCAGTGAATGCAGCTGCTTCTCAATTACTGTCTTGACTGAGCTTGTGCAATGTAGGTTGTCAAGTTTGCTGTTCCTGTATACTATGGATCACGATATCAGTGTGAGAAGGTTCCACAGCATCAAGTAATCAAGGCTGTGCAGAGTAAGAAGGTGCATGTCAGCTTGACTGCTGAGGCCAAAGCTGCAATGACAGTCAAGAAGACAATAGCAACTGCATAAACCTTTGGTAGCGTCTATGCATTGTTTGTCTTGCTGCATGTTGCATTTAGCCCTGTCAAGCTATCATGACACAATTAAGATGGTGTGATGGCTCTGAAGGTTTCTATGCAATGTGTTTGGTGTGAGAATCTCTAGCTATGAGTTTCGCACTATGACTTCCCTGTATTTTCATCAATAACGTTTGATCGGTACATTCCGTGTAGGAAAAGCATACGCTGTTCTTTTATGCAATTTCCACTAGCATTTGTAGCTTAGTACAGCTTAGAACGTTTTTTGCCCATTTGGTTCAGTCATTGTGTTGTTACACTTCCTCAATTTGATGAGTATCAACACCAAATGCACACTGTGACATCAAGTATACATTTACCAAAATAGACGCCATCTGGTTCAATCAAGCTGTTATTACACTGCCCCAATTTGATGAATATCAACATCACATGCACACTGTGGCATCAAGAATTCTGAACATTTACCAAAGTAGACCATGCATTTTACGGATTACATATGCACTTTGGAAGTCGCTGTCAAGATGTAGAGGATTGGTCCACAGGCCTGTCCACTAAAGCATGATATCTGTCAAAAATATACATGCATCGTATCACGTCATGTGGTCAGTTGTTGCTGTGGTACAGGCGGCCTGGTGGCCAGATGGTAGCAAGCTATCACAACCTAGTCATGTCATGCAGATGATGGCTGTTGGCCTGTCATCATTGCTGCTGCTGCTGCTGCTGCAGCTTTGTAGCAATTGCCAGAATCGACTCAAGCTCTGTACGGAAGTGTTCGATTTCATCACTTTGCTCTTCATCAGGGCAGCCTGCATGCAAAGACATGGATGAGCAGTCAGAGGCCAAGCAGCTTCTCAGCCGCTGCAGTGGCCTTCAGCAATGTCTCTCTTCATATGCAATAACACTGATGCAGGCATCAAAGTACAGTGCCACATGTGCCATTCGACAATCACTGCAGGGTCACAGGCTCCATAAGACAGACTGGTTGGCTGCATTTGAATTCACAGCTGAACTGACAGCTGACAATCGTGTCATTACCTTCTGGTTGTGTGAGAGGTGCCCACCCTCGTGAGTCATGGTTCCCTGCTATCAGAGGCTGCAGCTGTGCATTGCGCTGTGCTTCAGCAGCCTCGAGCTCAGCAATCTTCTTTGCAAGCTGAGTAAACTGCAAGGCAGCGTTCACTGAAACCTGTTTGATGAAGCATTATGTACAGCAACCTTCAAACAGAGCTTGGGAGATATGCATGCTATGTGCATGATCTGATGAGTGAAGGTGATCATTTGAGTGCGCAGATCTTTCAGCTTGCATCATACAAGTGTATTTGTTGCCTGTGATTGGGTGATTACACTTGCAAGAGGAGCTGAAAGACGATTTCATGGAACTGTACGTCAGGTAAGTTGACTTGAAATCACAGGGAGTGTCATACCTCATGAGCAGCAGGGGTCCATGGCACAAGCTTCCTGGCCGCCCTCACCTCTTCCTCCAGCCTGTCACCTCTTTCCTTACTTGCCTGGAACTGCCCCTCCAGGGCTGCCAGGTGCTGCCTCCACTTCAGGGCTTCTTCCAGCTGAGTGCTCCTCTGGAGCTCAGCCACTTGAGCTGTGTGCTGTGAGAAGAGCAGTGTGAGCTGCCGTTGATGCTCAGCCTAAATAGCATCACAAAGCTGGCACACATGCAAGGTCAGCTGCAAGAATTGTGCTTGTTCTAGTTGACTCAGGCTGTGGGGTGTCTACATTCCTGGATCCCGCTATGGCATACTACCAGTGAAAGTTTGAGCCCAGTGCATTTGCAATGTTTGATGCAGCAGCGAAGACCAGTGCTGCTCCAACAGTCCAGAATGTGAGCTGCATGCCTGATTAATGCTGAGAGAACTGTGTCTTGGTAGTGGAGCCCTACCAGATAGTGGACACATGCAAGAAAGCGGTACAGGCATGAGGTGTCAGCCTGTTGGTATGGCTTGCCTGAAGGCAGGCTGACTGCTCCACTGCTTCGGTATGAGCCCTCTGCACCGCTGTGATTGCCACCTCAGCAGCGCATGCTCGCTGCTCAGCCGCCCTCACCGCCTGAGACAGCTTCTCAAGCTCAACAGGCTGAGCAACAGCCGCAGGAGCTGCTTGTTGACTGGCCTGCTTTGTTGGTGGCTGCTTGTCTGTCACCAGATATGCTTGATGCACTGCCTGCTGCTGCTGCTGCTGCCTTGCTTCAGAGGATGGAGGCGTTGGTTGCTGCAGCACCTGCAAGCATCGCACATTTGCCTGTAGCAAGGGAGGCTCGTTTGGACAGAATGGCAGTTCACAGCCAGGCAGTAACAGGGGCTTGGGCACAGACACCAGTAGCCAAGCTTGCAACAGCGAAGTGCTGTATCCTGCAGTCAGGCGGGCAGGTGGCTTGGTTTACATTGTGGAACATGGCTTCGGAAAACAGACCTGACAAAACCCCAAGACAGGTGAGGTGCAGAACTTTCCCAGGCCAGTAAACTCACAGTCAAAGACAATGTGAACATGGCGGGAAGCATGACACAACTTGTCATGACTCTGAACATGACATATACCTTGAGTACAGATGCTTCAGCCTGCAGCTTTGCTACCTGCGATTGCAGCTGCTCAACCAGGGCAGTCTGCTCTGCCAGGTCCTCCTGCAGCTTCTTCTTGGCTGCTGCACTCCTCTTCTTGGTGTGCTGGTGTGAGTTGGCAGATGTGGGCCCCAGGGGCTGCCTGCCAGCCTTGCCAGGGCTGCTGGGAGCTGCCTTGCTGTTGGCCTCCTGTAGCAGTTACAAGACCAGCTTGGCCTCAAGTTATGGATTTAAAAATCTCTTATGTATATCTTACATCAAACATACGTGTTCCCTGGGGTGAGGTACACACAGCCTTCATTTGCTTTCTGTATGAGGCCTTCTTTTGGCAGTCAGCTTACCAGAGTATTGTGTGCTCAACTCGTGCATGGCTACAAACACTTGTTTCAAACAGGTGCTGCATATGATGTGCAAATCGTAGACCTATCCGTCAGCGTTTATTTGGGTGCAGTGCAGCAGTGGGGAACATCTCAAAAGCCTCAGGGCTGCACAGCCTTCTTTGACAATGCAGGCGAGGAACAGCTGCAGCAGGGAGTGGTTGCTACACTGCACGTTCGTGCATCAAATACAGAGCGAGAGTCCCAAGATGGTGCAAAGGGTCAAGCCTGGCATTGGTGTGGGGCCAGTTGGTGTGGGAGGACTGCCATGTAGCAGCCAGTGATCACCTGCAGCTGGTGCTCCAAAGAGCGCAGTTTGTGGTGGTAATGGCTTCGCACCTCCTCCAGCTGACCCTCCAGCTCCCTCACCCGCCCGCCCCTGTTCTCCTGGCCCCCACCACTGCATATTGCCAGGATTGAGACAGCATGTGCAGCAGTCCCACAACTGAGACAGCATGTGCAGCAGTCCCATAACTGAGACAGCATGTGCAGCAGTCCCATAACTGAGACAGCATGTGCAGCAAACGTACACTCATCAGGCTGCTGGACACTTGCAGCTTGCAGGCTCAGATAGGCAGCGTGCATGATAACGCTGCAATGTCTCAGCTGAGCAGCACATGCACATGATAGCTAGCAGACTCGCCACAAGTCTGTCTTGCTATTCATGCCGCAATTGTGCTGCACTATGCTGACGACAAGCATTAGAAGGCATTTGCTGCCAGATGCATGACAATACCAGCGCTACTTCTGGGTGCATGCAATACCTGAATAAGCTGGCGCATGATTGACAACTCAATGACAAGCATGGAGACATCAATCAGAAAAACTCACTGCAAGGGTTTGCGGGCCTGGAACTGCAGCTTGAGGCGCTCATGCTGCTGCCGCAGAGAGCACAGCTCCTGTTCCATCTCCTCATCCTTGCGCACCAACGCCGCCTGCAGGCATTCACACCACCTATGCCCACCTGTCTCTCCAACCACAAGGCTGCTGCCTTCATAGTGACTCAAGACCATGAAGGTCTGTGTCATGACTTGTCATTGCATGGCTGTCACATCTTGACTGTCTGGTGAGCAGTCAGTGTGGCAAGGCATATAGCTCAAGCTGCAGTTTGAAAGCACGGGGCAGCACTGGGGGCAGTCAGGAGGTGTGAGATGCACCTGGAGCGACTTGAGCTTGGTCTGTAAGTCTGAGACTAGTGCAGACTCCTGTGAGCTGGGCTTGGCAGCTGCTATTAGCGCTGGCAAGCTGTCTGGATGCCTGGACTTCAACGCAGCCTGCACCGGCAGACTTGCCTTTGTCAAAGTTACCCCACATGCTTGGACAACTCTCGCATGCTGGGACAGCTCCCATGGCAGTGGCTCAAGTGGGTTCAACTTCAGATGAACAGCCCATGAGAGAGATGAAATGCACTCACACAGATGTTTGGAGCACAGCACAGCACAGCACAGCACAGCACAGCACAGCACAGCACAGCACAGCACAGCATGGCATGGCATAGCATAGCAATCAATACCTTAAGATTCTCCACATCAGCCTCAAGCTCCTTGATTTGCTTCTTGTCATTCTTGAGGCTTTTGTTGCTGACAGGTCCAGGCTGCTTGCTGAGGCGCTCCTCCAGAGCAGCAATCACATCAGCCTGCTCCTTGATCACACTGCTGTTCTTGTTCACCAAGTCCTGATTTTCTGCATACCTGCAGACAGATGTGCCCTGAGTTGACGGTTGGTAGACATGCCCTGAGTTGACATTGGCGGACATGCCTCATCACAATGGACATGTCATTGTCACGATCCCTTTGGGCATTAGACCAGCAGCGCTAGCTGTCAGTGCGGCTGCGACATGGACAACTCTGCAGAGTCATGCACAACTTCACGATTCACAAGACATGACAGCAGCATCTCTCCAGCATTTGTGCCCTTTACAAGCCCAAGTACCGGACACGTGTGGGCTTACAGATGAGTCACTGCTCTTGATTCAGCCAAATTTGGCTTGGCCGAGACTTTGCAAAAGCTGTAGCAGCATGCTGCTGGTGGACACTAAGACCCTGCTCCATGGGATGCGGGAACGATCCAGACAAAGCTGTACTGCTCACCAGGTGAGCTTGCGCTGAAGCTCTGCCGCCATGTGATCATGCTGCCGCTGCATGTCTGACATCTGACCCCTCACTTGTGCCAGCAAGGCATCCTTTTCCACCTGGACTTGCTTCACCACACAGTCCTCAGCCTGCAACACATCACCCAGTGCATCAATTGCACAACACTCAAGATGCAAGAGGTTGGCACTGCGTCTGCAGGATTGCCACCTGAGTTTTGCATTGCAAGGGATGGCAGACAAAGGCATGGCAGAATGGCTGGACAGAAGACACATCCACCTCTCTCAAGCCAGCAAAAGTAGATCAGGAGCAAGATGCAAACTCTGGACATCTGTTGTCAGGTGCCAATCAGCATGGAAAAAGCAAGTCAAATAACGACAGAGAGTCAGAATGTTAGACTTCCTTACCAATGCAATCATGCGGCTCCATACACCATTGCCATGTATGCCTGACGCTGTCCTCTTTCACCATAAGAGTACAGCTTTAATCAAATGTGCTCTAGGACAGGCAAACAATACTGATCATGTCGCACAAGCACAAACCCAGATTGTACTGCATGACATGAAAGCAGTGCTGAAACCTGTCTGCAATGCAGTTACTGCTGTTGGAGTCACAGGTGCTGAAGCCCTGAAGCACACCTCCATTTTGTTGAGATCCAGCCCCGCAAACTTTGCCTCTAGCTCCTTCTTGTCACGCCTCACCTGCTGCACCTCATCTCGCAGCTCGGCCTCACGCTGAGCTGCCTGCTCGCGAGCCAAATCCAGCTCAGATTGCAGCTTCAGGACGGCTGTCAGCTTGTCAGCCTCTTCTGTTTTGGATGGAACACCTTGCTCCTGCCGAGGAAAGAAGGCATTCAGATGCATTTGCAATTCCTCCTTGGAGGCACAGCAACTCATCGAGCGTATACAGTCCTCCCACAGAGCTATTGATGACTACAAGTCAACATTGTACCAAGCGCTGTAGAGGAAAAGCCCAATATGATGCAGCATGAAAAACATTTTGTCATGCAAGTAAACGGCACAGAGGCATGCAGTGAACAACACAGAGTCAGACCTGATTGTAGACCTGTTTAATTTGCAGTATCAGAACGCAACAGGCAGCTGGGACGCAATACGCAATCAGTACAATGCCGTCCTCTGCGGCAACCTACAACCCATATGCAAGGAGCAACAGTGTGCAAGGGGATTTTGCAGCACATAGGACAAGGCAGCAAACAAGGATGGGTCACCTGCACTTGTGCTAGCATGCGCTGCAACCTGACATTGTCTTCAGCGAGTTGGTCCAGGGCATGAGCATGCTCAAGCTTGAGCCTCTTGATCTGCTGTACAGCAGCCTCATTTTCTGTCTGCAGCGCACATCCAGCTGCTCAGCAACTGCCTTCCATTGGTCTTGAGCCCCTCAACCTATGGTGCCTTCTGTTGTACTGCACACCTTGCTTTGCGTTGACGGTTGGGATCTAACTGCAGATCATGCATTCACTTGAACACTGCAAACGAGTGTGATAAATTGCTTGACCAGCTAGGCAGCTGTTGTGAGAGTCACATGCAGCTTCAGCAGACAGATGGAAAACCTGAACCCAACATGGCGGCCAAAATGCTTCTTTGCAAGAGTCAACATTGATATGGAGGATGTGCAGCTACAACAGATAGGTGGACAAAGCCTTCTGGTTGGCTACAAAACGCTGCGCTAGCTGTGAAGGCAGTATCAGGCAGAGACACCTGTGCAGACCAGGTGTCCAGCCGCATTTATGACTGCTGCCTGTCAGACCTGCCTTCCTCCAGCAATGCTGATCAAGCTTTCCCATTTACACTAACAGGTTGACTGGCAATGGGAAAACTGTGGAGCAGACTCTGGTGTTACTTTTTGTACAGCAATGTAATGTAGCTGAATGGCACTATCTACAGGAATGGTTGTAGGGATGACCTGGTAGCCCTGAATCAGGTTCTCCTGTTCCTGCATGTCTCGCCTCAGGGTGCGCACTTCTGCTTCACTCAAGGTGACCTGGCTTGCACCTGACAGCTTGGTCTTGGGATCAAGTCCCTCCAGGGACTGCAGCAACGTCATGTGATCACAGTGCATGTCGCAGACTATGCTGATCATGTCTTGACCAAGTCTGCGCTTGTGTGAGGCCAACAAGCAAGGGCCAGCGCTCTGCAATCATGTCTCTGTTATCATGTCTCTGAGTGTGTTGAGTCCTCCACATGTGCTGCATTACGGCTTGCGCTGCAATGCTTGCCATCTCAACTTTGCTTGTCAGCCAACCCCTATGACTTCAGAGGCAGCTCCATTGAAGGCGTGCTCTGCAGTTTGAGTTGCTCTTCTGACACATTGTCTTTGGACACATCTGCTGTGTCCCGACATGCACTGTGAATGCTTTGCATGCAACACTGTCGCAAGACCAATGCAAAGCTCACCTGCAACCTGGTCTGCACCAAATTGAGCTGTATTTGCTTCTCTCTAAGCCGGGTGTCGTACTGCTCACGCATCCTCCTCTCACCTGCTGCTGCTTCCTTCTTGTGGCTGGCAAGCAGGGCATGGGCAACTTGGCGAGCTTGCACCTCCACCTGCTCATTTGCATCTTCAATGATGTGCAGCAGAATTCAAAGGGAACTGGTGACTCACAACACAACGTCGATGCTACATGTGCAGTGCCATCATGCATTCCCAAATTGAATGTCAATGCTGCCGCTGATGGCTTCTCACGGCGTCATCTGCATCCTTGCTGTGAGACTGCATGCACCCCTTACTGCTCTCTCAATTGTCTCACACGTGCCATGACACATGAGCTCACGCTTCTGTCACATCATTGTATCACAATTAAATTTGCCCAGCAACGCCCAGTGTGGCAGCACGGCTGTACCTGCAGCTTTGCTCTTAGAGCGTCCATTTGCTTTTGCGAGTCCATAAATTTGCCAGGGGACACGCCTTTGTCTCTGCCAGGCGTTGGTGTCTGCCTGCTGCTTGAGGGGCCCTTTGCCTGAAAGGCAGTCACGCCCATGTTCCCACTGGGCGAGGGGGACTGCCTCAGGCCAGGGCTGCCCTTTGGCTGAGTGAGCCTGGACTCCTGAGGGCTGGTCCCCAAGCTCAACTCCTTCTCAGACCCTACGTGGAATCCCAGAAGTAAAATGCTTTTCTGGTCAGAGCTGCATGTCAATGCATGTCATGCCTAGTCTGAGTTGCAAACTGCATTGTGTCATGTGCATTGTCGGCTTGGGTGCAACCCCGGCTGCTTGATGCAGCTGCTCACTCACTCAATGCACATGGTGTCTCAGATGACAGATGCACCGTGCAAGGCCAATGCCAATATAGCTTTTACACCAGCTGATACTCACATCTGCAGTATAGCATGCACATGTGTATGGAACTAGTGCACAACCAAGTGCATCAACCAGCTGGACCAGGAACTGGTCATGGTAGGCACTGCCTACCTATCTGTTGTCAAAACTTTGCAATCACACAGGCCCATACCTGCAGATAGTGGCAGTGTGTTATTGTGGCTGCCAATAGGGTCTACAAACGGCAGCGTTTGGAAGGAGCTCTGTGCCTGCTCAGACCAGCTGAACCCAGTTTTGCTGCCCAAAGCATGCTCATCCTGACTTCTTGCCAAGCCATCCTTTGCTACCAGGCCAACACCAGGTGACAATGCTGCTGTTGTGGAGGTACTGGCCAATGCAGGGAAGTGATCTCCAGCCGGTGCAGGGGATGAAGCAGATGCAGGTGCCTTTGAGACTGCTAATGATATTGCCATCGCATCATCTGTGTCCTTGACAGTGCCTGCTGCAGCCGATGCGGCTTCTGCTGTTGCAGCTGCCTTGTTTAGCTGTGGTGCATCATGACCTGCATCTGATGGAGCTGAGGCCGAAGCTGCAAGCCCAGCCAAGACCTGTGGGCTTGCCAGGTATACCTTCTCCATCACCTGCTGCTTGCCTTCAGTGTCGGCAGCAGTCAGGACAAAGTCTGCTGAACCGCTTGTTCCATCAGCCTGAAGGCCAGCAGCTGCAGGCGCTGCCACATTCGACAGGGATGTCGCATGTGCTTCAGCAAGTGAAGCTGATTGATCATGTGAGGGATCTGATGCAAAAGCTGGTTGATGCGCTGCAGATTGCTGCCTGAAGGGCTCGCTAGCGCAACTTCTGCTAAATCCTGCGTTCAGTGACTGTCTGTTGCTACTGTCTGAGCTAGCTGCTGTGGAGCAGGCAGGCAGCCCGATTCCTGCACCTATGTCACCATGTATTGTGGCTGCCTGCATGCCTGCTTCTGTAACACCTGGACCCATGCAAGTGATGCTGCTGGCAGACTGAGCAACAGGCCTGCTGTCACTGCTTGCGGGGACAACTTGGTTTGTGACACCTGCTGCTGGACTGGCAGTAGAAGCAGCAAGCTGAGCTGCAGAAGATGTGGCTGAGGATGTAGGTCCTACTGCAGCAGACACACATTCCTGCCATATTGCAAAGCCCCCGTTCTGACAGCATCTGCTCAGGCACAAGATGCTTCACAGTGCTCTTGGTGCCCCAGTTTATGCGCAAACTGTGGACTTGCTATGCACTCTTTGCAATGATGACGATGTGTAGTGATATGATGCATGCAATTCAATTTGCAGCTAACACCACGGCTTGGATGATCAGATGGTGGCAGGGATACCTTGATGCTTAGTGATGTGTCTGAAAGGGCTTTTATCTGGGCTGCTACTACTCTCTGGGTCAAAGCTGCTGCTGTTCAGCTGATTCAGCAGGGCATAATCAATCGGCTCGCCAGAATGTGAGGCCTGCCATTGTTCTTCCAGCTGTTGAAAGAACTGTCCCTTGTGAGCCCTCTCGCTCTCAGAGTCAGACGCCATGCTGGTTGCTGCCTGTAATATGACACTGAGATGGCTCGAGTAAAAGCTACTCCACAGGTGAGAACAGACAACACTGACCCTTGGGCTGTGCTAAATAACAGTTATGCAAAGACAATAAGAACTTTGCACACAAGAATCCCCCTTCAAAAGCATTGCTGTGCCATAAGTACAGCTACAATTGATGATAGACGGCAACATACCTGGCCACTGCTGCCATGCAGCAGGACTCCATGGACAGGATCTGCAGCAGCCAGTGCCTTTTGAGCTGCATCAAGGAGATACCGTGGAGGCTGCAGACTGCAAGCATCTTGGCTACAATATCTTTGTGTGAGGCTCACCTGCTTGTTTAGCAGATACGAACGAGCCTGGCGCCCCAAAATGGAGCATGCGCTGTGTGCTGCTTGCAGCAGAGGACAGCTGTTGCTTTGTTGTGTTGGGGCTAGGTGCTGCGGTGCACATACAGGTTCAGTTTCCTGCAGTACGTACATGCAGCTGACTGTGCGCACAAGTGTGCCACTGCATCATTCGCAGTCTTTCATACTGGACAACAGAGCCAGTTTAAGTACCTAAAGGCAAGCCACTGATGAAAGGCTTCATTTGCATTGGGCTCTCCATAAGGAGTGGAGACGTCCCCTGCAGAGCAGGCAAAGTTGACGGACTGGCAAATTGATCTGTCGCGTGTGCAATATTGCACACGCAGGCTGTGAGGTAGACACAGCTCATATATGTAGACTTTGCGGACCTGTGGAGAAGACTTGACCGGTGGAGAAGACTTGACCGTGCCCTCATACGACTCAAAGACGTCAGAGTAAGCCTGATCTGCGCCACTGATCTCAAACATGCTGTTGTAGCTGCGCGCTTGGGGCAAAACAGTGATTTGATCTATGCAAGATCGTGACACGTTTCTGCTGGTTCGTCGACCTCCATGTCCTAGCTTCGCAGAAGTTTACTGGATTACTCCAATATGTATTTGCGGCTGTGCCAGAGTGAATTCATGATTGCCCAGAGGCGTTGCGGCCGTTGTCAGTCCTGAGCAAATCATGAATGTTAGCGTTGACCTCAGATCAATGCTTTCGCCTTGCATTGTTGTGGCAAAAGAGGTCTCGAGCTCTTGCATGTGGCAACCCAGCAATTCAGAACTCCGTCATGTAGTTGTAAGGCATGCATCTGCTAGTTATAACTGATTAGGCTGCTGTGAATACAAGCATCAAGGGGCTGGCATGCACTTTGTCATTCTGATCAGCAATCTGCTAACTAGACCTGCTCAATCATTAATCCAAGCTCCACAAGAAGCTGCTGCAGCTGTCTTTGCAAAGACTTGTCCAAAGCAACTGCCAGACCCAAAAAGCGTACAAGTATTATGCCCGATCGCAACAATCGTCTGTACTTGTCTTTTGCCTTCACAGATTCTGAAGCATCCTCTGGCTTGCCAAAGACCAGGGACGTCACCCCCAGGATATATATGGCCAGTACTGTGCATGTGAGACAGCACACATTGTATGGCATGCTGAAGTCAGGAGTGGGCAGGGGAACCAGAACACCTGTGGTGTATATGTGGCTGCCTTTGTAAGTGGCCAGGTGCTGCAGGATGTTGTGGTCAGCAAGGGTATCACTTTGTGGAGCTGCATGGGTACGGTGAGTTACCATCCATGGATCCTGCACAACCAAGACAATTGTTGATCAACAAGCGGGCCTGAGCACTGACAACACAATGCCTTGCATGCTTTGCAATGTAGTGGGCAGGCAGGAACCTTGTCAAGCTTTTTGGCACGACTTGACTACCATGTCAGGATAGCAGCTGCCATGCCAGTACATGTCATCAGCAGCTTGCCGCAGTGTCACGTATGTGTACCAGCACACCTCCTGCATCAGGCTTTACGAACAGGAAATAATGCCCTGGTGGCACCTTTGCCAATGCAGCACAATGCTTTTTGCCAAGATATGCAGCATGGACAGCAAAGATGACCTGATGTTCAGTTTCCGCGTCCAGGAAAGTAAAGAGCGCGGCGGGGACATCAAACCCCCTGTGCGCATCTGGCGGGTGGTCAAACACCGTCAGGAAGGCTTTCTGGAAGTCAATTGTCAAAAGAGCTGTAGCTGTAGCAGCTGGCAGGCGCAGACATAGCTCCAGCAGAGCTATGGTGCCTGGTCCCTCTGCAGGCTGCAAGTGGTGCGCCAGCAGCACATCACCCAATTTAACATCCTGCACATCAACTCCCTTACATCAGCAGTGACTGCATGAGCCCTGTGGCTGTGCGTGCTAGTGCTTGTGGCAACTCCATGCAGTTGACAAGTGCAAGGTGGCACTAAAACGTCTAAGCCTTGTCTGTTCAGACTAGTTTGTCTAGGATGAAAGGTTCAGGTGTGATGCGTAGCATCCAAATGTAACATTTGTTGGGTCAGATGCAAGTAGGCTAGTACCAGACCAAGAACAGCTGCTTAGGCAGTATAGCACAGGGTTCTTCCTGTACATCTCGGTCTGCAGGCTGCGTGCAACTCATGAGCATGCTGTTCATACTGAAGATACCAGTGCTACAGCATAAGCTGCTGAGGCGCGGCTGAGCTGCAAAAACCTGCTGTGTACGGGGCAGTTTGGTTGTCTGAGCAGATCATGACAGCGCCTAGGAACTTGTCACATTCAATGCAAATCTATGCCATGCTTGCTGCAACATGACCATGACTACAGGTAGAAGCCTGACCTGGTCGTCCACCCGAAAGTGCATGGTATGGTACAGGAGCCTGAAGTACCAGGGCACCATCTGGAAGATGCAAAAGCGTAGTGATTGGGAGTCCTGCCCAGTGGCGCTCTTCTGGGTGCTGAGCTCCATGTCGCTTGTCAGCAGGCTAGCTTTGGCTGTCTCATGCAGGTGCAGCTGCAGCACTAAAGTGCCTCGGTCTCCAAACCTGCCAGCTACAGACTGCTGCACCTGAATACATCACTTGCCTACTTAACTCAAGCATGTGCCTAAGCAAAGCAAAGGAAAGTATGCAGGATGGATTTCTGATGTTACTGCCAGACTCTCAATCAGCAATGCAACACCACAGATGCCTTGCTGTTGGGCAGTCAAGGAAACACATGGGTGCATAGACAATGGCAGGAGGCAGCATCTCTACATCAGCAACAGCCTGCAGCTGCATTGCCCCATGCTGCTTATGCACAATGGAACTCAGCTGGAGCATGGTCAAACATCATGACAAGGACAAGGTATTGGAGTGACTAAGCAAAGGCAAGCACAGGTCCACCATGGGTCATCAGTCTCTGCTGTAACAGGTAACAGGGTGAATCACAGGCACATGGACACACTGGCATTGGACATGTAGCGCATAACAGATCATGTGACATTGAGGCAGACAGGCTGCCTGACCTGCACAGCGGGAGTCTGCGCCTGCCAGTCCACTGGCTGCTGGTGCCAAGTGAGGGATGGCTGTAAGCAATGCTCACTTGGCATGCCTGGCTGCTCTGCTTGCTTGAAGGCACTCACATTGTATAGTAAGAAAACTGCTGAAGAGGAACTGATCACTGTGTCTGGAGCTGGTGATGCAGAGTACAAGCTGTTGCTGATAGCTTGTAGGTCAGGTGCATCCTTGGGCAAGTCAGCTTTGGCCAGGAGGGACTTTGGCATGTTGAAGTAGACATGTGTGTGAGAGGCTTTGGAGCATGCGGCAACACCTGGAACATTGAAGAGGCGCTGGAGGTCAATGTTCTGGTGCACAACCTTGCCAAAATTGCTGAAGGTGGTCTGGATCTTGTCTTGAGTGTGCAGCTGCTCAGGCCGCAAGACTAGAGTCAGGGTCTGAGTCAGTGTGGCTTCAAGTGCATGTGGGCTATTGTGGCTGGCATTGCCCTGTGCATCCTGCTGGACGTCTGAATCAGACATGTTGTTTGCGCATGTGTTGTTGCTGCTGCCAGTATCTGCTGCACAAGAGCGGTGGTGTGCCTGGCTATGCACTTGGAGGTGCACACGCATGGCATGAAAGCTGGCACCATACAGTGTGGGCCTGTCCATGAGTTGTGTCAAACCCTGCCGGCCCTGACAGGGCAGCAGCTTCAGCCAAGGTGTGAGGTTCTCAGTGCAGACTGCTTCTCTGGGCAGACTGCCGTAGAACCACTGGGTGGCCACTTCAGGATTGTGATCCCCAAATGCATGGACAGGCATGGACACCATGGCAGCATCTGCCTGTCAGCAGTCAGCGATCAGTATGCATCATCTGGTGACAGTGAGATTGTACTGAGACCCATCTTGACCTGAGCCTAGCTTTTGTGGTGTGAACTGCACTCACAGCAAAATGCTGAAGTGGTACAAAGTATGGTCATGCAGGCAGTGTCTCATGCCTGACATGTGTATGCAGAAGTCACTGTCCTGTGCTAATGCTGCCATTATTCATAGGTGCAGGTGGGCTTACCAGGAAGTTGAGCGATGAGCAAAATAAACCACTAAGGGTGTGCGTGAAATTGCCCCAGGCATACTGCATTTCTTGCATATCTTGTATGTGAGGCAAAAACCTTGAACGCAAAGTGGCCCCAGGCGGGGTGACTGGCAGCTGCGGTGGACCCCATCTATCGGCAAACTGCAGCAACACAGAATGTCAGCTGTTCTGCAACCCATGACTGTACAGCTGCAGTGGTAGCATAGCTCGTTGACATACCCAGCGTCCACGCACAAATGCCAGGTCTAGCTCTTGGATAGGGAGATTGGCGATCAAATGCCGAATTGCCTTGGGAAAGATGGGGTCATTTGTTGCAAGCTGAGACTGGAAGTGAAAATGGACCTGCATTCCACACGTCAGAAGTCACGGATGCAGTGATGCCGAAGCAGCGCTCAGACGGCTGTTCCTGCGCTGCAGAGGTAAAGATACCAGGGTGGTGCCGTCGCTGTGAGGTTGTACAAGCAGCTCCTCTGTAAATTTGGCCTGCAACCCCATTTGCAGAGATGCAGTCAGTATCGCAGCACTAGATGCTTTAATCACTGTCCCAGGACAAAGAGGTTTTGCCGACCTTTATCGCACAGGGACTGAGCAGGAGCAAGCGTAAGACAGCGCAGACTGCGACCTTCCAAACCATTCACCACGACAGAGTGATTATTTTCCGGACAGCCTGTGACGGGTAGCATCGACTGCGACAACGGGCGCTGCAGTCGACTGATCCAACCGTTACTGTTGGTCACAGATAAAGCCTGACCTGCAGCTGTTCCTAATGTCACAGGTAACGAGATTGTTTCTCCTTGGTGCCTCTGCGCAATACTCGCTGCAGCTAATCCGCGGCATTCTGACAGACTGAATTGTCAACATTGCAAGCTTCTACGGAGGCACGGAGCGCGTTTTGTTCTGCGAAGGCACGGGATGGAGCCATGGAGCCACGTGAGGCTTTTCTGATATCCTACTGGCTTGACCGCTATGTCCCGCGAACACTGTTTGATGCCCGCTTGCGTTCAGCATCTTTTCGAGCTGCAAATGAAATGCCCATTTACATGTTAGTCAGCGTTGAGCGTGCATCCATGAACCTTTCACTGCAGTGTTTGTAATACAAGGCTGCCTTGTTTACACACGGGTTTGCCACCTCGCCTGTTCGAGCGCTGACTTTGTTGTCGATATGCTACATCGAACGCACATCCCGCTCAGAAACACGCCCAGAATTTACCCTACGACATGCGCATTTTGCAGGTGAGTGATCTCACCGCGAGCTTCGCCCTGAACAGTTTGGCTGGTTCGACTTTCGGTTTGTCGACTGTTCACTTTATGCAGAGGTGGGTGCGTGCGGAGTCTGCCACGAGCTTTTGATGCATGTTCATCATCACGAACACGCAGCAGGCAAGCCCGAAGAGCGGTCCCTCACCTTTACACCACAAACCGATCAACGCAAAGAGGATGTTCTGCTCAGGCTGACAGCGCCTGTGAAGGTACTAAAGTCTTTGCCGCCATTTTTCCACAGCCTGGGCAAAAGCAGGGGAGTTCTCCACAAGCTGATTTGTTGCCTCCTCTTCACACTGCAGAAGGGGACTGTTTACAAGAAGAAGATGGCACAGTCATTGTCAGAGATGACTTGGACCTGTTGCTCCAGGTGTGTTCATCTCTCTGTACATGATTTAAGCCCCAGGTTACAGGCTGACAGTTTTCTGAAATAATCAGCTCACAAAATTGGTATGTCTTTTGTGACAGGTTCTGCCAGTCAACCTTAGAGGGTCGCTGATGTCTCATAGCAAAAGGGCATCTTTACTGGAGGTGAGGCTTACACAGTACTGCATTCTTTAAACGCTCCCCAGTCACCCACATGTCACCATCATGAGATGACACTGTATTGCTGATGTTAGGTAGTACTTGACTTGGGCAGAAGACCAGAAGCCCGCTTTGCAGGTGCAGTAGGGGGTGAATACCTGAGAGATGAAGAGGCAGGTCCTTCTGTTGCGCTCTATGCTGCATACATGGACACACAGCTACGCAGCATTGATGCACATTGCGATGCTTCCTCCCTCCTGTGTTTGAACCATGCTTCTCATGCTCACCCACCTCTGATGCAAACTTTCACACATCTTGTCATACTTGCTTGTAGATCACCTGGGAGGACTTGGCAGCAGCTGAGCAAGCAGTGGGCACATTTGGAGGTGACAACAGAGCTGGAGTGCAGGGCACATTGCATCGCATTTCAGCTATCCGCAACAGGAAAGGAACGATTGTTGGGTTGACATGCCGCGTTGGTCGAGCGGTCACAGGGCACATTGACATGATCAGAGACATGCTTGAAGGTAAGAAGTTGCCCTGCTGCTGGCTTTCTGTACAGAAACAAGGTTCAATCTACTGTGCTGCATTCTACTGTACTGCACTTCACGACGTGCTGCATACAGATTTGCTGCATGTGACTACCCAAGATTGGCCAAGCCAGGTGGGCTGTACAGTGCAGAAAGGCATGAAACAGCATGAGCACTGCAGAAAATCTGAGCATCTATAGAGCTTTCATCATACTTACCAGCAAAACATCATTTGCTGCCTGCTTGCACCTGTACAAGCTTGTGAATTATCTGCTGTCTACTTGTCAAACACCGTGCAATGCCTTTTGTCTGGCTACTGAGGGCCATGTGTTTGTTTCGCAGTGCCAAATTCGCTTCTGTTCCTGGGGCGGCCTGGAGTGGGCAAGACAACAGTCATCAGAGAAATGGCCAGGGTGCTGTCAGACGAGCTACACAAGCGTGTTGTCATTGTGGACACATCCAATGAGATTGGCGGCGACGGAGATGTCCCGCACCCGGCTATTGGTGGTGCCAGAAGGATGCAAGTCCCTGACCCATCTCAGCAGCACAGAGTCATGGTAAGCACTGGCCTCTTGACACACTGTCGCCATGCAGCACAGACCCGCGTATGTATCTTGCTACATTCACCAACTGTAGCAACTACTACTACTAGCACTGACACAACTGTGCTGGCAGCACAGGGTTTTGCCTCATTGGCTATAATTTCTGTTTGGTGGCCCTGTTCAGGTGGAGGCAGTGGAGAACCACATGCCTGAGATCATCATGGTGGACGAGATTGGCACAGAGGCAGAGGCCCTTGCCTGTAGAACCATTGCTGAGAGAGGGGTTCAGCTGGTTGCAACAGCTCATGGGCAGCTTCTAGAGAACCTCATCAAGAACCCGACCTTGTCTGATCTGGTGGGCGGCATCCAGTCTGTCACTCTGGGTATGACCACTCATGTCAAATGCACTCACTCCACTTACTTCAGAGTGGCAAAATGTGTTGGTACCTGATGGCCTTTGCAAGCTACTGCACATGAGGTCTTTGCATTTCCACTGGCTTTAAGTGTGTTGAGCTGCATGCAATAGCAGGTCAAGGCCAGGAGTCAGCCAATTGAATGGCAGCACTGTACAGAGAACATACACCAGACTGTGACCTGCAACGTTCATGTGACTTATCCAACCACACCATGACCCTTATTGCAAGTGTTGACATGATGTATTGATACACAGCATAGATGACATGACATGAATGCTGGCATGTTTGTTGCGCAGGTGATGAGGAGGCGCGCAATAGGGGGACCCAGAAGAGTGTGCTGGAGCGCAAAGCCCCGCCCACCTTCCCCTTGTTGATAGAGATGCGGGAGAGAGCCTTCTGGGTGACGCACTGGGTGGAGGACAGTGTAGATTGCCTGCTACATGGCAAAGCTCCAGTGGTCCAGGTCAGCTTTTTGTCTTACACTGTAATATGCTGGCTTGATGATTGCTGGCATGGCTGTACAGTCACTGCAAGTGAGCTTAAAGGATGTCCTCACGCATGGGCTGTCCATCCGGTCACAGCTGTTTGTGTCCCACTCTAAACCCAGTTGGAGTCTGCTGTGCAACATGAACCCAAACTGAGTGTTGTCATAACCAACATCTCATGTTAGCGTCCTCGTATTCAAAGTCACAGGTTTTTGCTGTGGGTAGCAGCTTGAGCAAGTCACTGAGTCTTCAAGAGATCTGAATTTCATCAATGCATGTTTCTGCAGATCAGATTGGTTCACTAGGCCTTGCTACAGCTACTGACAAGGCTGGTGTACTTGTTGTACAGGTACGCAAAAGGGACAATGGCCATGTATCCATTGGTGAATGCTCATACCCAGATGCAGATGATCCCCTCTCAAGCCCTGCTCAGTCCCCCTCCATCAACAGCATTCCTCCTGCTGCCATGGCAGCAGCTGCAGCAGCAGCAGGCATAGATGCTGCCAGCAGCATTGGCAGCATAGATTCTGATGAAAGCAGCAACTTTGCCGGCAGCTCATCAGCAGGCCTTGGGCCACCAACCTTCGGGTCCTCTTTCATATCTGATGATGATCCTTATGCTTGGGCACAGAAGCTAAGGCGTATTCCTGATAAGGTAGGGCAAGGTGTAAGCCTAAGATACGTTTGCTGTCGCATGAGTAGGTGTAGCGTCAAGACAGTGCTGCTATTTTAAGTTGGCGGCAGTCATTAGATTGTATATCAAGGTGCAGCTGCGATGTATGGGCTTACATGCTTGCAGTTTGTTGTCTCATCTCTGTTTGTTGTGATTCCTAGGATGCTTTGCAAGAGCTGGCGCTAAATGGGTATATTGGCGAGCCCAACATGAGCGGGAAGCAGAGAGAGAAGTTCAACTTCAGCAGTGGAGCAGGCACTGGGCGGCGAAGCAAGCGCAATGGCAAAGCAAATGCCCGTGTGGGCAAATCATGATATTGACAATGACTAAGAGGACCTTCTTCTTGATCTACGTTTGCGGTTCACTGCCACAGACGTGCACCTGTGTACATTGACTTCTCCAGACTGATTTGATTACGACATATGTACTGTGCCAAGAGATAATTTGCAGACAGCCACCTGTTTCTGGTTTTACTGAACACTGTTTGGCGTCTGGGCCCCTGTACCACTTTGCTTGGCATGCCTTGCTTTATTATTTTCAGCTTATTGTTTTGACGCTGCTATTTGTTGCTGCTGTGCTTGGCTTGTTCGTTACCGATAACATGTGTGCACCATGCGCGCAATTTGACAATTCAGGCCTTGCTTGTCTGCAAGCTACAAGACTGTGTGCAAAGCTTTTACGCCAGGTCTGCCATCCTGTAAAGCCCTGCGTGCATGTACAAGGGTCCAAGCCTGGCAATGGTTGGTGTCATGCATTGTGCAAGATGCTGTCATGTTTGCTCACACGGCATGCATAATCATGTAGTAAACCTTGGTCAGCTGGCTACTACAGATGATAGTGTCACCTACGCCTACGGAGCTGTTGCGCAGCACCACCTTTGCAGACAGCCCTGGTCACTATGGGACAGCAGGCCAATAGTATGGGTGGGTCTGGGTGTTGTATGTAGGTGGTGTCGCGCCTGGGGGTGTAGGGTACAAGTGGTAGGTTTCTTTGGTCAAAGCATGAAGGGATTCTGGAGTTGAGGGCACCTGCCAACTGCAGCTTTGCGCCTTCGCTATGGCAGTCGTAGCCTGCCCGACGCTCGGGTCAGGGTGCGGCAACAAACGCTATGCGTTGTGTATGACACCGGCAGCTCCCGCAAGTCTCGTGTCGTGAATATGTAGCACCCTGGGGAGTCCCCCTGTAGCTCATTAGGTCTGGCGCACGAATAAGCCCGGTCAAAGTGACAGCTGCGCTTCGCAGCGTATAGCTTACTCACAAGTGCACGACCAGTGTTGAGCAATATCAAGGACCCAGAAAGACTGTATTGGTCTGACAGATCTGTCAAAGGCCAGCCCGGGGGTTCTTGCGAGCACCTTTGAAATCAGCTCCGGCACTTGCAACCCGCACTTCACGGTCCCTGCCTGCATTGCTGCGCGGCAATCCCACCTTAGTTGTGGTCATGGGGACACCTGTGCTGGTGGAGCGTATGCTCAACAGAAGGGTGAGTCCTCATCACCTCAAAAGCCCTTGGGGAGCAGCTGCACACTGTAGCATTCGGCTACTGGCAGCGCTGTTGCGTATTCACGAAGCATTGTGACTGACTGCTGCATGCAGATGTTGTCACAGAGGATTCAAGGGCTCTGCCTGATGGCGCTGGTATTTGTGACTGTGATTATTGCCTTGACCATCATACAGGCTGTCAAGCACGACTGGTTCATTTACTCAGGTAATGTCCCTGTCTCTCTTGCTGCTGTTCCTTGGACTGCTGCTGTTCCTGCCACCGCGGCTGTTCCTGTTGAGGCTGCACCCACCTGCCTGTGACTGGAGTACTGTGATTTTTAACTTCACGAGCTTCCATAGCCAAGACCATGTGTGCATGAAGTTGCTGCCCTGGACTTGAAATGTGGACAAAGCATATGTATTCTGGTTTGCTGCAGCCTTCAGTGACACTGTGAGCGGAACAGTGAAGGAGACAGAATGGGGCATGGTTGGCCTGGGTGTCATTCTTGGTGCAGGCTTTGCCCTTGTCACGGGCTTCCTCTGCCACCTGCTCTCTGAGTACTGGCAAAGAGGTATGCACACCACGACTCACACCTCTTACACCATGGTTGTACGGAGGCGTTCTTACTCATTGCTGACGATAAGATGTGTGCCATTACAAGTCATGGCACTCTCGCTTGTACCACCATAAGTTCTGTACATTCTGAGTGACAGTTGTTGTAACATCAACATCAAGAAAAAGCCTGATCCATTGCAGCTGTCAACAGATGCACAAGTGTCACCTTCAGCAACAGCATCGCTGGTGCAGCACAGATGCAGAGCTACCCAGTCATCATGTCATGACTCAGTTGTGCTTTGTATCATTCCTGATTCTCACTCACACAAGCAGCTGCTTGATGGCAGGTCAAACACCCAATGCGTCTGGATACACCAGTGACATTGAGTCAGGCAAGGAGAAGTTCCTGGCAGCTCAGCACAGCCCCACCGAGCGTGATTATGTGGCTCGCTATGGCCAGAAAGCCTACCGGACCGTGAGTGGGACTGAGGCGGGTAGCATGCCTCAACCCCTCACACCAGGTCACACAGCCACAGTCAAGATCAAGGCCCTCACTGAACAGGAGGCAGCTGCTCCAGGTGCTGCCTTGTCCCTTTCGTTGCTTGCCTTTCAGCCTTCTGCTGGTCACCTTTGTGCCTGCTCGTCGTCTGGACCCCTGTTGCCAATTGCCTCTGCTTGCAAACTTTGTTGTACATTGTGATTGAATGGCTGCATGTGAACAGCAGGACTTATGGAAGCTAGCTGTATCACTAGTGTTTTCATTTTTCTTTTTCCCCCCAGCCTTACAGTCTGGGTTGTGAAGCCATTTATGACTCATCAGAGATTCTGGCTCCTTTATATTGTACTGCATATATGCAACTCACAGCCTGTAGTTGTTTCAGCCTCAATTGTGTCAGGACTACTACAACTACTGTACTGACTCAGTATGACGCTTGCATTTGGTGTGCAAGGTACATATGGCTTTGTGCGCTGTCACCTTGTCTGTGAACTGCAGCCTGCTGTGGCAAGACCACTGTTTGCTGTTGTACTGGATTCTGCAAATCTACACAGCATGCATATGAAGTTGACTTCAGGCATTGGCTAAGAGAGCGTGCGTTGACATACAAGCAGAGATAGCTGTATGTTGCGTTTGTGGGTCAGCACTGATACTTGACCATTGTGGTGCAGGGCGTGGCTGGTCCTTAGGCAGGCTCTTGTCTTTCTCCTGGGACCCTTCAGCCAAGGCCCAGGCTGGCCAGCAGCTGGATCACAATGCCCCTAGCAGGTGCCCCCTCTTCCCCTCCCTTTTTCCCTTTAGCCTTTCCTGTCTTTCATGTTGATGTGGACTGTGCTCTTTCCATTCTCCCCTTTCATTTGCTCTTTGCCTTCTCGATCTTTGTGCACTGCTTTGTCCTGTACTCATGCCATGTGTGCAAGTGCCATGCAGATTGGGGACAGCAGGTCTGTCAAAGACTCAGAGCAGCTCATCAAGCATTGAGCCTGTTGGCGAGGACAAGAGTCCAACCACAAGAGCCCTCACCTTCTCAGAGATGGCGCATCAGATCTCCAGTCCATTCGGCTTCCTGAGGTGCCCTTCCCTGCCACTGCCTATTGTCCCTGCCAGTTTCATTGTGCCCTTGACCTTCTTTCATTTTCTATCGCCCCTATTTGTGAAGATGCGGGCTTTGCCGCAGACCTCCTGCTCTTGCCCCTGATCATACGCTTGCCAATGCTGTTCTCATGAATACTTTGCTTGTTGCTGAGTCTGGCGGCATTCCTCCATGTACACCACGTAATTTCTTGCCAATACGTGCCTTCCAGTACAGAATTTGATTTTGATTCAATGTCTCGAGAAACTCCCTCCACATAGAGTGCAAGAAGTGCATAGACTTATGTGAAGGCTGAAATGCAGGGCAGGGTCAGCGCACCCGGTTGCTTATGACACCCCCTATGAGACCGATGGGGAAGGGACCCCTGAAGGCCACCCTCACCACCAGGTCAGTTCCTTCAGCAACCCTCAGCTGGCCCTTCTGACAGCTGGTCTTCCTGTCCAATTGAACTGCAACCTTCTGTGCCTTCTTCTTCTTTTTCTGTAATACACTTCAAACTGCACAACATTATGTCCATAGGGTTTAGGGCTTAAGGAGTCAACCTTAAAGACCAAAACGAGAACTATTTCATGCCGTCTCATTCAGCTTTCTTATGCTTATTGGCATCGCTTCAATGCATCTGTGTGAACCTATGCTGCCAATCAGCCAACCCTATTCCTTCACTGAGCAGTGCAGCTTGCAGAGCATGGCAGTGTGCTTGCACTGCCAACAGTCCATGGCTGCTGCAGGCGGAGGGGGGGCAGTCAGGGGGTCCTCACAAGGGTGCTGGACTCATGGGCCATGTTTACACACGCAAGCTGGAGCAAGCTCAACAGGTCAGAACACAACCCATCAACTTTGTGTGTGCAAGTCTGTCTGCAAGCTTTGACTGGCTTTCTGACAAGCTGTCTGCAAGGTCTCTGCACTACATGCCTGGCAGAATGTCATGCAAGTGGCTGTTGTCATGCAAGCTTGTTTGCTACCTCTGGTAGGTCCAACAGTATGGCAATCTGCACTCCTGGGCTTGAAGACCTTCTCACAATGCCGTGTTCTACATTACTTGGATAAGTTATACAATGCATCGTCTGGAGCTGCCAGCGTGCTGCCTAGCATGACCATTTGTCAACATTTTTTCTGAAAAATGCTGTAACAGTCCACAAAATGCTGTGACGGTCAGCAAACCCAGCATCATGCACTGCCCTTTACAGCTGCCCATTAGGGATCATCCTTTGAATCATCTCGACATGAGATTGTTGCAACGTGATGGCAGCCTGCGAGTCCATGTAACACACATGTCGATGTTTCAGTTTTGAGTCTGTGACTTCCGCCAACACAACTTGCTCGATCTTCAAAAGCTGCCAAAGACATGACAAAACACAAGCTGCTTGGGTAACAGATGTGCATGCCACTTCATTTTCGATTGCGTTGTAGATACAGTCTACGACTGTCGCCAACACAAGTCTTGCATGGTGCAGATGCAGGCAGCAAAGGCCAGGTTGGGGTCTGATGACACCCCAGGGGGTCAGCTCAGCCCCAGTCCCAGGATTCTGGTCCTGAGAGAATCTGGAGATGTGGAGGTGAATGTGGAGCTGGGCGACAGGGAGAACACTCGTGATGGCAGCTTTGCTCGAACCACCACCCATCGCCGCATCAGCACCAGCAGCGCCTCTGAAGGAGAGCAAGACCAGGAGGAGACGCTGCCTGTCTCCAATATCAGGGTTCCAAGCCCAACAAGTGAGTCTTGCATCTTGCCCAACAATTGAGTCTTGCATCTTGCCCAACAAGTGAGTCTTGCATCTTGCCCAACAAGTGAGTCTTGCACCTTGCCCACATCAACCTGGCAGCCAGCCTAATCTTTTGGCTTGCTTGCAAGCTTTGACTTGAACTGAGGGATAGCAGTCATGATTGATTGATGTCCTGCTTGTAATTTGTATATGTGTGGCAAGAGTGTAGTTGCACAGCATGACGCTGTTGGCTGCAAGATGCCGCAAGATAGGCGACATCTGCAGTCACAGAGCTTCCTGACACCTTGTTGAGGAATGGCAGGCAGAGGCCCACTAACAAAGTTTGTCATATTGCCCAGCATTGCAATGCATAAAGAATTTAGGATCTGACATGCAAGAGCGGCGCAGGTGTTGCTGGCAAGGTCAGCTCTGCCGTGAGAGATGGTCATGCTCCTGAAGTAGTGCCAGCTGATGCCGACATCAAGCCAGCTGTGGCTAAGCCAGGCCGCCGTGCTGTCAAGCACTCCAGGTCTCAGAGCAAGGCTACACCGGCAGAGTCTGCCAATGCACCAAAGGGCTCAGACACAAGGGTTAGGGAGGCACCTGCAGCTGGCAGTGGTGAAGAGGCTGCTGCTGCAGCTACCCTCACGGGGAGGCAGAGTGTCAGCCCCATCTTCCTGTCTCCCGCCACCAGTTTGAACTCAAACTCATCAAACGGCGGCAAGAGCGAAAGTGTCAGTCAGCAGGCATCCAGCAGAGAGGCTGACAGCTTTGCAGATGCCATTGCTGCGACCCATCCTGCAAAGGCGTCTGCCACAGCTGGAAAGCCCAGCGCTGCTGCTGCTGGCTCACCCGCCACAGCCAAGCAGGGCGCGGCCACCGCTGCAAAGCTGTCCAGTGCAGCATTGAAGGCCATGGAAGGCAGTGAGGGCAGCAAAGGTGGTAAGGGGGGCAAGGCTAGCAGCAGAGCATCAGCCAAGTCACGATCAAGATCCAGCAGTGTAGCGGCGTCAGAGTGGGCTGATGTAGAGTTGCAGTCTGAGGCGGAAGAAGAAGGGCATGGTGTGGAGGGGCAGCAGGGCAGGGCTACTCGCCAGTCTGGCCCTCCCCCAACCAGGCTCCATGCAGCTGTTGAGGCTGCAGCCAGTGCAGCTGGTGACTACTTTGAGTCAGACAATGAGAGTGAGATGGGCATCGAGGGGGATGACTATGGGCAGAGTGAGGAGCACTCTGTGGTGCAACACCAAGGTAAGTCTGAGCTATGCCTTCTGTCTGTGCTGTCTGCTGCCTGCTTTGCTGATGTCTCAAAGCCAACATTGCGTGTATGCCAGAGACCAATCATGACCAGGGCAGGCGCTGCAGACTGAGTGAGCTGCGCTTGCATCATCAATCAATCAATTACATTTCTTGTCTTTAGGACTCACCAGGGGAGTCAAATAGTATACACTAAGCAATAAATGTGGATTGCTGGATTCGCTCAGACAGAGTAGACAGCTGACTGTGTCGTTGTGCAGGAGCACAAGGAGGCCATGGCAATGGCAGTGGCAGTGGCAACAGCATGCTGAGAGTGATTCCCTTGACTGCGCTTCCAAGGGATGCTGCTTCAGTGAAGATGGTGGTTTGCATCAGCCTGGAGGAGGTTCTGCCCCGCCCCAAGGCCGGCCTTTTGAGCCGCATGCTGCGACTGGCAGATGTCAGCGTGGTTGCCTCTCAGGATGGCCAGCAGCCTGTCTACCTGCTGCACCCGGGGGGTGAGTATCACCTGGGGGTCAGCCTGTTCCACCCCCCCAGTGGGCAGAGGGTGCAGGTGCAGGGCGCGGCATGGGTCAGAGTTGCTGTGGGTGATGGGCAGGCTGTCACCATGACTGTGGATAGGGACCAAGGTCAGTCACACTCACGTGATCAGACTGCAGTTTGCTGGTTCAGTGTATGCATCAGCGTATGAAACCATGTCCGCATCATGTCTGGACACAACTCATTCACATGAGTTGGAGTGTTCTAGATCAACAGACCATGACTGACAGCTCTGCATTGCCAAACAGCATCTTGATCAATCCTCAGGGACCATGCGCCGTTGGCCTGACAAGTACAGCGCAGAACAGGACTGTGCTTGCAGCCAAACAGAGTTTGTGTGTGGTATGACCTCACTTCTCAATAGCAGTGACATGCCTTTCATATGCAGACGTGGAAGGTGGTGACTGGTCAGGGCGTGCCACATGGCTGACAAGTCAGCATGAGTCACAGGCCTTGGCAACTGCCCTGCCTGAAGGCCATCAGGAACAGGCCCCAGTCCTGCCTTTGGATGTCACCATTGGCTTCAAGCGCAGTGAGTCAGCAGGCAAGGCATCCAAGAAGCACCGCAAGCATGGTAGCCACAGACACCCGCAGGACTTTGTGCTGTCAACTACAATTGCCGCTAGAGTTGTGACCAGGTAAGATTTGACTCTACATGCTTGCTGTCAGCATATTGAGTCTGGACTGACATGTGTGTGCTTGACATCCAACAAGGCTGACGCGTAAATGACCTGCTGACATGTGCACGCCGCAGCAACTTGCAGGCCTGTTGTTTGAATGTGAATGTTGCAGCATCCTTCCTAGTAAGCTGGCACGAGTCTGCAAAGTTTAGAGCTGAAGTGCAAGTTGCGCTGTGCTTGTCCATAAATCCAATCGATTCGCCATGCAGGTTGCAGTCGCGCCCTGGTGCAACTGGCATGATCATCATACAGACAACTGGATGTTTAAACTTTGCTTCACTGCAGGAGAACGGATGCCCAGGTTGCCCATAGCTCCTCTGATGAATACACTCCACCTGCTCAGCTTGTAGACTTCTGGAGGAGTTGGGACAACTTGCCTGAGGACATTCAGGACTGCACTGTCCTCTGCACAAAGTAGTTCAGCAATCAAGCAGACCTTCATACTGTGCAGGTTGTGAAATCAATGTTGAAGTTCTGTGCCATTGGCCTATACTGTAAGAATGTGTCTGGCGTCGAGTCGGCATGATAACTGTGTGTCACGCAATAAGGACATGTGTAGCTGCATACCATAATAATGCCACAAGGCAATCGCACAATGTTGCTTTGAGTAAGGTTCGTGTCCTGAGCCCAGCCCGTGGTCAGAAGCAGCAAAATTGGTCCACCAGTACACAGGACACATTCAGTTGACCAAGATTCATTTGTTCTGATCATAAGCCCATGGCTGATGTTGAATGGATGCAAGCAAGTTTGTTCCATACAGCAGCTTGAACAGAGCACACATAGCTTGAAGTGCTTGCTTTACTCCTCTGTTGAACATTGAAGCCTGATTGCTGAACATGGACGTTGCCGTATACAAAGCAGCCACTCAGCACGTGTACTCCACAACGGTTTCAGGCTGCTAACCAAGTTGGATTCCCTGGGATGTGTAGACTACTGTCACCACCTCTATGCACAAACATGACTGCATGCTGCATTGTATGACTGAGTTCAAGCTGCCCAAGGCAATTAGCAGTGTATCGTGACTGTGCATGCAGACAACATTGCTAAGTTGAGAGCACAACCAACATGGTTACACCATGACCAACATACGTGCAGATCTGCAACAAATGTGAAGCCAAGCTGAAACGTCTGCATCCAGGACAGGCAATCATCTATTTGATCTTCTTCTTTGGCCGCAGCTGGTTGGTGTGTCCACACTTCTTCTTACGGCAGTTGGTGGCACGAGGGTGCAGCCTGGCATAGCACCTGTGAAGCACATGCAACGCTGTTGACAACATGTTGTGACCGCACTTTCAACACACAGTATCACTTGCTTGCCTTGCAGCTACTGGGAATGTCACACAGCTAAGCACATCCAAAGATGATGCAGTGCCTCCTGAGGAGTGAGGGTGCATACAGGCATGTCCCATTCAATATGGCCTCAGGCTCTAGCCAATTGACAGCAAGAAGCAAAGTGATGAAAGGTGTCTGTTGTACGGTGGATTATTCGCCTCCCAAACATGTCCCGTAGGTATTGAGAGACAAACTTTACCACCTGATGGTGCATGACAAGCAAAAGTGCATCAAGGTCCAAAGAACCTGTTGAGGTATCTGAAGTGGATGTATCCTGTATGTATGCATGAATGCTGTTTGCATAGAGAATGATTGAACACAGACCAAGTCACAAAACTCGATGTAGCATAGGCTGTCATAGGTAGCAAACAGGCATCGGAATCTGCATTGCTGCCTGTGATGAGAGCGAATGGAGTATATAGACAGCAACACATACTCACTTTCTGCAAATCATCTTGTCCTGATTGAACTTCCTTGCCAGAATTTGCAGGGAAGGCTCAATGATGCCGCCTCTCAACCTCAGCACCAAGTGGAGTGTTGACTCTGCACGTCAGAATTGAACATTCGCATGCTCCCAGATGCCCAAGATTCACTAATGTGGCTTATGTTGCAAGAGTGTTTTGCTGCTGAGTGATGCCAAATCTGTATTTACCCTTCTGAATGTTGTAATCTGCCAGTGTACGTCCATCCTCAAGCTGCTTTCCAGCAAAGATCAGTCGCTGCTGGTCAGGGGGGATACCTGCACAGAGTTATCATGTGCGTTTGTTGGACAGCATCTGTGCTGAAGCATTGTTCCTGAGTAGACCAGCCCACAAATGCTCACCCTCCTTATCCTGGATCTTGCTTTTGACGTTGTCGATGGTGTCAGAAGACTCCACCTCGAGGGTGATGGTCTTACCCGTCAGGGTCTTCACAAAGATCTGCATATTGCCTGAGACACAAGTGGAACACAGTCAGTCGCCGTCAGTACAATAACAGATGTGACGCATGCAGATTGCAGCGTTCACTGAAAAAGGCAAGTGCACCTTGTCTCCCAAGTTCCGCTCCCAAGCACTCAGTGCAGCAAAGGAAGCAACCCCAGGCGGCTATGAACGAGAAGCACACCAGTCGGGGATGAGTTTGTCCCGAAGCAATCTAGTAGTCAAATTACTTTTAGCTGCAAGCGGTCCTTCACTTCCGCATCTAGACCACAAGGGACTGCCGTCAGCCATGTCCAAGCGCGCCCGCAACCCAGATGTGCCAGAGGTAAGTCTGTATGCACCGATCGCCCGTCTATAGGCTGATCATCGGGTGACAGAATAACATGCACTGCAGATATCTGAAGCCACTAGGCTTGCATTCAAGGCTGAAGCTGCAGAAAGGGTGCGTTGCATTGAAAACCAAGTTACACCCCCAAAGCACGACGAGTGGTCCTTGTTGACCAGTATATCTGCTTGTTTCTGACAGTCACTGTGTTACTCAGTTGCAAGCAAAGGCTGGTCATAAGGAGAAAAGACTAGGATGGGGCGCACGATTGGAGGCTGCTGCACAAGCTGGAGCTGGTGTTGAGGTGAGTCCCAAGAGCTTGCTATCCTTTACTGGCAGGTCCTCACCACAGCACAGTTGTAGAGAGCACATTCAAACCAAGCACATTCAAACCATGGACCTCACTGCTGCAGCGTTTGCTCATGTCGCTGATTTGTCTGCTCCCCTAGATGGCAGCATGGCTGACATACACAGTGTCTGTGCATGCTGCATATATCTTTGGAACAATAGTTGGAGTCCTCAGCAGCTACAGAGCAGAAGCTGCCTAATGAGAAGAAATCTAAGCACAAGAAGAAGCACAAAAGCCACAAGAAGAGAAGGCATCACTCTTCTTCAGACTCTGAGGACAACTCTCAGGATGCCAAGAAACGCAGGGTAATCAGCTTCTCCATTGTAAACTCAGTTGCATTACTGCATTACACATCTCGAATGGGTCACTCAAAATTATACATCTGCGATAGAGTGTAGCAACACCATTCAGTCCTCAACCAGTCTGCAAGCAGAGCAACTCCAACGTGCAGAAATTGGCCAATTAGCATGACTGTGAACGCAGCAGATTGTAAGCATGCATGGGACCTTTTGCACCGTGTTAAACAATGCCCAATTATATTCTTTTGTGCTACCCTTCATTTCTTGGTCTTGGGCATGCAGTGCTTACAACCCTGACCTCTCTATATCTTGTACTACATCAGGCCCAGCAACACAAACCATCACTGTGCACTTGCAGGTGAAGGGGCACAAAAGCAAAAGCAGAAAGCGAAAGCTTGAGGGCACCAGCACATCGGACAGGTCAGTGCTGATTAGTGACAATGGTGAAACACAGTGCGGTGATGATGTTTACGTGTGGATTTGCACTCATTATTTGTTGTGTCATTGCTGCTCTGGTCCAACATCTGCCCCGCTGTGCAATGCAGTGAGGCATCTGCAAATCTTGATGATAACAAATCTGAGCAGTCTCAGGGCAGGCACTGCAACAAGTTGGAATCACGATGATAATCACAGGGTCTCGCGCTGTACTTGAGTCTGCTTCATCATCTGTGCTGGCCTACCTTGTGCAGCAGTGATAGCTTTCACACTTGCGCTCACAGCTTTTACAGTTGTGTGTGAATTGTTCCTGATGTCTTAAGTGTTCCTAAACGTCTTGATGGCAGAAGCTTGTTATGTTAGGTACATGCATAACACACTGACAGACTAACTTATTGTGTTTTCCTTATGACTTCTTTGTGATGGGTTTACATGTTTTCAGTGATCAACACATTTAGTCAGTTTTGTCGCTTGCAATGCTGTGAGCCAAGCAGCAGCCATCATTTGGATGCTAGACTTGTGCTGCTGACTGTGTGGTCTTGGGTCCGTATTTGTTTACTTGTGTGCTTTATGGTGCTCATACATAGTATTACACTAATCAGTATTTATATGAAGCAAAGGCGCTGTATCGTGTAAAAACACCCAAAAGCACTGACATCAAAACTTGGCTCAAAGCCTGTCTTGAAGTTGTTTAGGAACTGAATGCAACGTGCTGCATTGGAAACATGTCACAAACTTCAACCCCAGCATGAGCTGACATGGGCAATAGCAAGCAGCAAAACAACAAACATGCACTGACTACTGTCATGCTTGAGTTTATGGTACACAGTTCAAAGTGTTACATGCTTATATACTGCTATATATGTTGTCTAGAAGGGGCCCGCGCAGCATTGCATACCATTAATAACCAATTGCAGCCAGCTGAGTGCAGTACTCAAACTGCTTTGGCGTCCAGGGACAGCTGTTACTGCGCCGCAACCCAGCCTTGACTTGCTGCACACCTTGCTGTAAATGCTCTGCAGAAGATGTCTTTCTTTGCTGCCTTTTACCCTGTCCTCCTCTTGCTGACTCCAGCTCATTTGCGCTGTCAAATAGAGTCATACATCCTTCATTGACATCCAAATCAGCAAGCTTGGATGTGACATCCTCGTCACGTGTACGCTTGGCGCTGCGTACTTCTTTCCTGCATCTGATGTCAAAGACAGCTGTGCATGCATCTGATGCATCACATGGGCAGGAGACTGCTGATCTTGTTGCTGTTGTCTTTGGCTGCTGTCGTGTCCTGACTGATGCATTTTCCAGAGAGTGGTCTGACAGCTCAGAGGCATAAGAGGGGGGCCTAGAGGGACCTGCAGCTGAGCTGACGCCTGCAAGTGTGACTGGTGACTGAGGGTGGACTCTGAATGGAGATGCAGGCTGTGCCTCTACAACAGCAGGCCGTTGCCATTGCTTGCGCCCTGTAGCTTGGTGGAAGTAGAAGGGCTGGTGGTATCCAGGGGCAATATGCTCTGTCCAGCCAGGTGCCACTGGCAGCCATGCACAGCTGTCTAGAGCCTCCTGCAAATCCTGAAATGCACAAAAGCTGCTTAGCATGCGACCACCAGCAACATATGCGTTTGTGCTGCAGGCATGTTGCAGTAGCGTACATGTCATGCATGCACAGCAACATGTGTGTTTGTGCTATAGGCATGTTGCAGTAGCGTACATCTCATGCATGCACAGCAAGATGGGCAGGCAGGAAATGCAGATGCTGCAGTGATGGATGAGTAGCGGGCAAGACATGGCAGCACCCACCTTTGCTGACAAGCCATGGCCGGAGAAGGTGACTTGGCTTGCACATGCCTGGTCATTGTCAGAACTGACCATGCCAGCTGTGGGTCCAAATCTGACTGAATTTTGCGCACCCTCAAATTTGAAGTAGGTTCCATGATTGCCGTACCCCTGCATGAGCATCCACAGTTGCCAACTGTCCCTCCCTAATAACATTGGAGCATATATTGCCAGCTTCTGCCTGTGCAACTTGTGTGTGCTGTATGGGTGTGGAACAGGTAAGGAGTCAATTGTGTGATGCTCACCTGGATGCTCAAGGTGCCATGCATTTGCTTGATGTCGCTGCCACGCTCAGCCAGGAGGTCACTCATGAACATGTTAAATCTGTAAGGGTCAATGGCCCCATTTGTAGACACTGTGACGGTTTCCACAGCCTCAGGGTCTGAGTGCAACTTGTCGTGTGCCTCTGTGTAGGAAGTAGAGCAAGTAGAGCTCAACTGACACACCTGCAAGGACAATGTTGTGTTGACAGGCACTCGGTGTCTAATAGCTTCAACCTCCATCACATGAACCATCACATGAAGGTTGCCTGGGAAAAGTGTATACCTCTGTGGAACGGTGTGACATAGAATGATGACTGGATGCTGCTGCTGAAGGTGCTGTCATCAGGCACAGTTGCTTGAGAGCGTCCAGGTGGATGTCTCGGCGCAAGAACACAGGGTTGAACTCCGGAGTTACTGCAAGCATGACCAATCCTTAGCACAATTGTTTGTTTCGCCATCAGATCTGGCACGCATTGCACATCACGCAGCTCGGGCGCAGCCGGAACAGCGCTCACGAGCGGTGAGTGCGAGAAGCAAAAGGCATGTGTATCCACGCTGAAGAGCCAGACGGCAATCAGCATTGGTGCTAGTGCTCGACGTCATCAGCACTCACCAAGCTTGTCGAGTGGTAGCCACAGGCGACTGTCCAAGCGTCACAGAGATGTCGAGCCTCGTGCACAGATGTCGATCACTCTCTGACTGTCTCAGCAGCGACAGCCTGAAGACGGCCGGATAAGTTGGCTAGCGAATGCTGAGAAACTTTGTTCGCGGCTTGACAATCTGTTAGCTAGTTCCGGGAAACGCTGCACTAGAAGCCTACTCTCACACACTGCAGATCTACACTCACTGCAGATAAATAGTGTTGTCTGCCGTTTCGATGATTTAGGGTGAATGTGCGACTGTCATATGCGGTGATCAGAAAGTTTGCGGCTGGTAGCGTTGTTGCACAAGCTGTTTTGAGGCCTCGTGGGCTCTGCAGCACAAGAGCGATACTGCAGTGCATAAATTTCGTTGTAGCCACTTGGGGCTCAGCTTGTCCCAGAGGGGTCATTTTGGTAAGCGGGGACTGGCTTTCCAGCTTGCATCACCATGGAATGACGAGGGTGATCGACTGGATTTTCCGTGTCTAGTACTTTAGAGACCGACCATCTGATGACTGCATCGCATAAGAGTAGGTGCCAGGTGGCCCATGGTGTCATACTTGATATGATCGGGTGCAGTAATCGAAACAAAACCTCACATCTGTGACATCATGCAAACCGCCCTTTTACAGAATAGGGGCACTTGTCTACAATTAAGGGGCACATGCACACTGGCATGAGAGCATGGCTCCACTCAATGAGGTTTGGATTCTACCGTGAGTGCATGGCACATGTAACTTCGTGGACTGGCAAGCTTCCTTCCTGTAGCCCTACTGAGTGCATGCATGCACGTACATACGCACACGAGCAGATTACGCATGCCAGGGCAATTACTATGTATGAAGCAAAGGTACCATACAGCAATTTGCAATGATCATGGTGTAGTGGTACCTATGTATTGTACCATATCATGCATGATACAAAGGTATGTACCTTTTGTAGTGGATGATCATGTATGTGCATAGTGCATAGTGCACACCGTGATCATTGTAGTGCATGATCATGTATGAAGCAAAGGTGCTCTTATGCAGGAAAGGGCTGTGTTGCCCTCAAGCGCCTGAGTGTGGGGCAAGTTGCCCCGGGCAACAGCCACTTTCTGTCGTGCAACTGCAATGCATGTTTGATTAGGTTTGTGTCACATAGCAAGCTTAAGCCTTCCCCAAATTGCACCCTAGGAAACTTGTAAGTTGATGGACGCCCTAGGGCCTGGTACACATATATGTATCTATACAGCCTGATGGCATCGCTGACTGCAGCAGCATGCACCACATCCTGGGTCTACGTGTCTGCTGCACAGCAGCAGGAGCCCTCAAATTTCTGTTCAATAGCATTACTGGCACGACGTCTTTGCATCAACAGCCCTTGCCTTGAGGTGCTTGTGACAGATCTGGAGCTTTGATGTTTTCGGCTCAGCGTGCTGTCATGTTCATTGCATGGGCAGAATTTGAGACACCTGACCTGGACCACTTTTGAGGAAGCTTCAGGCAAGGATGAATGACTACACACTTCAGATCTGCTGGGCTGCAGCACAAAGGTATTGTGGCTTGCTGATGCCTTGCATCAAGTGCTAGGATGTGGCCGCCAATTCGTGATAGATACCTGTCTCAAGACAAGGTGCAAAATGGCTTCACGCAGACAGGCAGTGTGCTGTCAAAATGCAGGCAGAAATTGTTTGTCTCCATCACGAGTATAAAGACATTTTGCAGCTTGCCTGGAGACAGGTGTTGATCAAAGACAGCATCATGCACACGGCGCTTCAATAAGCGTCAAATGAGATAGTGATTGTAGCGCATTTCAGCCTACAGAGGAGCATATGGACAAAACTTCTTGCAGCTATGATCAAATCTGGTGTAGACTCTTGTTCTGATGTTGATACGTGTGGCAAAAAATGGTTTGCAATTGATTTGTGTTACTTGGTACCACGACAGATCTACAAACTTTAGTTGTTTCTGTACAGCATGTTGGACAAAAGCTGCAGCAGCTGAAGTCTCTATGGCTGCCATTGGCACAAATTTGTTGCGCTTGTGTCCAGCACCCATCAGTAGGGCCTGCCAAGCATAGCCAAGCATCGGGCATGTGCATGCTGAGGTTGATTCCATGAAATAATAGTATTGGACTGGATGCAAGCTTGTACAATGAGCTCATCAACTATATATATATAGTACTCGGAACACTCCCAGCAAGCTGCTGTGCCTTCCAGCTCAGCTCATTGCTGTGCCAGCAGGCAGGACAAGCCTGTCAAGCGCACGCATGCTTAGTGCGCTGTTGTGTTATCTATCCGCTGCCATATGATGCATCATGTGTGACTGTTGTATATATATTAAGGATTCTAAATGTGGTCAGCAGTCACTTAGACAAATATACATATTTGCGTGACTACAGGCACCTCACTAAAGAAACACCAAATTGCCTCCATACCCTAAAGCCCCTTCAAAGTTCTCCACAGAGGATGGTAGTAGCAAGAACACGTCTCTTGCTGCCCTGAGTAAGACTATAGCAGCTGCAGCAGGCACTTGCTGACTGCTGTGTTCTTGCCGTTTTCTCAAAGGCATCTGGGCATGAGCTCATACCTCAACTGATATTGAGTCTCGTGACAGACGACTCTCATAATGCGGGGCTTGCATGACACATGAGGTGATGTTCCCTCGTGCCACAGCCTCACATCATGCAACGTCATCCCTGAAGGCTCTCACGTGAGGTTTCTAGCCAAGGGGAAAGAGGCCATTTGCTGTGGCGGGCAACTTGCGCACGGCAATGATCAGCACTTAACACACGTCGACTCTTTCAACGTTTTAATCTACACCGTGCATAGGAAATGTCAAGGGTTCTGACTCAGGACACGTCTGTCTTGGTGACCTTGCTTTGTGCATGTCTTTTCTTAAGTCCTTGAGGTCGGGCCGGCATGCCTCAGGCTCGTCTTGACTGCCAAGTGCAGCATCTGCCCGCGCTTTCAGGTCTCGCCAGTCTGCGGACGGTGACCAGGTGTTTCACTTCTGTTTATTCTGTTCGATGTGTGCACTTCACTTGATGGCTTCCAAAATAGAAGTAGGCGTTTCAGCTGTTACACCTGCCTGCAACACCGGTGTTTGGCATCGCGCTTGTTAGGTTCACTTGTGTTGTAAAGTATTGCTAGCAGGTCAAAGCCTTACGTTTCTGATACTGTTTGCAGAGCTCTGCTTCAGTTGTTTGTTAGCCCTATATTGTTACAGTGGGCAGCTAGTTGCTGTATCAGGCGCAAAGTGCTGTGTCACAATTGACTGGTTCAGCTTGCTTGTTTTTTTAATGATTACAAGTCCTTTGTTGAGAAAGGCATTCCTCAGCTGACGAAAGCAAACCATTTTGACTGTACCAGTGGCACTGTGTCAAGGTTGACACAACAGCACCCTGTGGTCAAGCTCTAGTTATATTATAGTTGTCACGTGGCAGCAAAAGTGGGGAAGAAAGCTGTGCATGTTTCAAACACGGGCCTCCATGATCCAGCCGTCGGCAGGCTGCACAGACCAGGATCTTCGGGAACATCCAGACTATCAAAATGAACATGGATATCAACCTTGAACAGCGCAATTGACAGCAAAAGCGAATCCAAAGCAATGTGCCTTGTGGGTTGGTGATTGATGTAGGCTGCTTTGCTTGTAAACATGGTGGCTTGTAAACATGGTGATCATCTGTGCAATGTCACCAGGCAAGCATAACTGCGTTGCTCCAGTAACATTGCAATTCAGCGTGACATGCTTGTTTACGAAAAGGCCAACTGAGTGAGCATGCACAACATGACATGCGCAACATCTTTTATGTGGCACCATGCCTGCCCGGGCACAGGGCAACAGCTTCAATCAATCACTTTTTGCAAAGTATTGGCTGTATATGATGCTATTGCGAAAGCTATGCATTTTGCATTTGTGTGGGCTTAAGCTTAAGCCTGCGATGCATGGTAATCCTACATGCAAGGCTCTTGCGCATGTGGTCTGAAAGTTGAGTGGTCATCCAACTTGCAGTCTTATGGGCTTTTGCAGATTACATCAAGGGACTGAAGCTGGCTTTGCCATGGAAGCTTCCCAATTGCAATGATTGAGACTGCCGTAAGTACCTGGGTCTGCAGTTTGCATGCAACACTTTTAGCGCCTACCATCACATGCTTGCAATGATGATGCACAATTTTATCAGAAATAACTTACAGCGCTGATACTTTGCTTGTAACTGCTTTCACCCTTCACTGTATCACATACAGGAATTGCCAACCGCTATCTAGTCTCTGTATGTAAGCCAGCAGAAGTTGCAGTAAATAATAAACGCATTGTGGCAAGTGAAAACACATACTAATTTGTGCTCTGAGTATTCATAGGGCACATATATATATATAGATGACAGTGCTGACTTGCCCAGTCATACGCGATCCCAGTAGGCAGCCCCAATACTAATAGCGTGCACAGAAGGGCTACATCAGGGAAGTAGCTTTTTGCGCTACAAAACATCAATGCTACAAGACCCAATTGGAGTCCAAGCAGCTTTGCCAGAGATGATTCATACAGGTGTACACGCGAGTGCTGATACTTCATTTGACCCTGCCTGAAGACACACATCCACAGACTTGACAAAATA
>JAABUK010001087.1_pt1 | contig 53323 bp, 52 predicted proteins | sample 5559141 | NCBI WGS metagenome assembly JAABUK01 (sample SAMN10711869, study PRJNA513367) | rock metagenome | isolation source: Antarctica rocks | place: Antarctica: Victoria Land, Pudding Butte nord | collected 2016-01-03 | reverse complement strand
AAGCTTTGCTGTCACTTGAAGCAAAGCTTGTGCAACCAGCAAGCCCCTGCAATCACTTGCAAGTGCTCAAAAATTTGCCAGAGTAGTTGCTATTTGACTTTTTGACTTAGACGGCAGACAAAGACAAGCCACAAAGACAAGCCACAACTCCACTTACCTCCGCCTTCGGCTGCGCCTTCGGCTGCGCCGAGGCAAAGCAGATTGCTATACCCCTCGCTGACAGCTGAACTCTAAAGCTATTCCTCCAAACTTGATCACGTAATCCCCAGTGATGAGCTGACTCATGGTACCAAGGCAGTTGGGGATGCAAAGGAATGCTGCAATGTACAGCAATGCAAATGTTTGGATGCAGACTTTTGACTGCTGCTGTACGTAGTATACTGACTTTGCGTCGTGCTTGCTGGCAACATACTCAGCACCCAGCTTCTGCCACTCCTGCATCACAGCACAGGACAGTGTCGTTGCCTCGTACAGCAAAGCAAAGTGACCGCACGTACAGACCCAGCTGCAGCCATACGCATGTGCTCTTGATCACATGAGCAGTCTTGACTCAGAGGCAGTAGTCAATGCTGCAGCATGCATGGAGTAAGTGCCAGGATGTTGTGACTACAGTATACAGCCTTATGAATTGCTCTGTGCCAGAAGCAGGTGCGTGAAAGCACGCTGTGAATTGCTCAGATTATCTGCACCCAGGCCGCCAGCTGCTGACACTGACAACATTCACTCAGCCTGTGAGTCATCTCAACCCGGGTACGACATTGATGCCTGACAGCTTGCTCACCCTGCTGGAGAGACTTGGCAATATTGATGGATGCGCCTCAGTGTCAAAGACCTGGTCCACTTAGAATTGTGAATCTGGGCTTGTGCCTGTCAGCAAATACAGATGCTCCAGTGCCTCTTTTCTTTAGAACAATTCCAACTTGCCTCTGTGCAATGGGGCCCAGGCCGGCAACAACAGCCATCATGCCTCAACGCACACACCAATTTCCCATGATGACATCTGAGGGTCTGGAACAGTACATGACCAGGATTTCTAAGCAAAACTTTGGAAATCTACATGGCAAAATAGCATCTTCAGCTTTGGCAGCAAGGTCGCAGGTATTGACAAGTCACCCAAGCCATATGTATGAACACACAAGACAGCAGTACGGAGAGATTTGCAGACAAAAAGCTTGACACATAGGGAGAGGGATTGCCTGCTTGTGCTTACCGACAGGACACTGTCCCTGTTGGTACAGCTGCCAGCCTTCACCCTGCCCAACTTCTCAAACACCCTGAAAATATGCCATCCCCAGTCTTGACTCCAGGGATCCCCAGAAACTTGATGCAAAAGGTCAAACACTTGCGATGTCTGGTTACAGCAGCTTGTTTGAGTCCTGCAGCAGCAAGGAATGACATTGGTTGGGTCCAACCTGTTGCTCTTGCCCAGGCCTTAGCATAGTATACTTGTAGCTGAGCGGGCGCACAAGCTCACAAGCAAAGACCGGAGACAACATGCTATGCCAGCAGGCAAAACCCCTTGAGTGGTGCATGTCAAGAGGTTAATGCAGGATGGCAGGCAACTAAGCCTGTGAGTTGTGACCATGCATGCATCCGAAACATCTGCAGGATGCCAGATGTGATATCTTGGTTGACATGCCAACAGAACAAACTTGATGTTGCCGTTCCATTGCAAGCAGCTTCAGCAGATCGTGCCTGTCGTTTGACCATGAAATACCTCTGTCTATACCAACATGGAGCCGATTATGCTCACCTTGTGTGCCTGCTGCACGAAGCATTCAGCTGCTCTCGGACTGCCGCTCCATTGCAACTAGCAAAATCACGATCAACAACCAGCAGATGACTGATCCAGCAAAAGCAGAGCTGGAGTCACCTTCTGTGTCAGCTCCACAGTCCCCAGCTGCCTGGTTTCGGAGCCGGTCGCTCAAGCTGGCAATCTCCTCCAAAATGAGGTGCTTCTCAAATGCAAAATCACAAAGAATGTTTGACTTGGTATGACTGCCAGACTTTGCCAAAGCTTTGCACATGCTGTGAGGATGTCCCATCCCCAATGTTGGCACTGAGGATCCCCAGTGATTTGGTGCAAAACAATGGGGACTTCAAGTGCTCTAGACATCCGACCTCATGCGCTGAGCAGCAGACAATGTAAGCCCTCTGGAAACATGCTTGGACTTAGATTGAAAATCCACAAGGCAAAGGCATCTGGCAGACAATGAGACCTGTTGAACAGATTGTTGCACCAAACAAGTCAGGCAGATTTCACGTGCTCTGTAGGCCACTAAAACGAGCCTGACACACCATGAGTTGCAGGCCTAGCTAGGAGCAGACATGAGCTGCAAGTCCAAGCAATGAAAGCACTCACAGCCAGGCATAAGGTACATTGACATGCTTTCCTTCTGACAGAAGGCTTTGTTGACCGCAATGCAAGCTGTCGCCCCTTCTAAACAAATATATCAGGTACGTCTACTAGTTGTCTTGAGTTGCTTCCTTGTGTATTGTGTGCGCTGATTCACAGATCGCTTTTCAGCCCCAAGCTCATCCGACAGCCAACTATACTTTGTGCTTGTTGAACTTGTCACTTCAGCTGGAGTGATGCCGTTCTTCTCAGCGTCAAAATCTGCAGCAACATCAGGATAAACAGTTTCCAAAGAGTTGCACTCACAAAGCATCTTGCCAACACAGTAAGGGCATCCTCTTGCCCTCTTGGCATTTCGTCCATTTGGGGAAGCCTGCCAGCTGTGCACCTTACCCATTGGACACTCTTGGCAACGCCACCAAATGAGTTTGCTGCTTCCTAATGTTATACTGTCTGGAAAGTTTCTGTTCTTGCTGTTTTTATCATGGTCCCATTGCTCCATCAAGGCATGATCTGCCGCTGCAAAAGTAGGGTGCTTCTGCCTGGTGCCGTCTGCTTTCCTGCCGCCATTTGCCTTTGCACACTTGGGGCACCCACTCTTGCCTGCTACCTTGTCCGACACTGAAGCCTGCCATTCATGCAAGCAAGCGCTGCACTTCCAGTGGGCCCTCATGGTGCTGAACACAGTCACTTGGTCTGGGGACAACAAACAATTTTTCTTGGCATCCCAAAACAGTGCAACTTCAGGTGCCTTCCTAGCAAGCGTGTTGTGCTGGCAAACAGATCTGCCTGAGCAGAAAGGACAGCCTCGCCCTTGGGTCCTATGTTTCACAGTGGTCTCCCAAACATGTGGAAGACCGTCTGGGCACTGATCACAAGACCACCAGACCTTGCGATCGCTGCCAGACTTAATGTTGATGTTGCCAAGGTGCATGTTGCGCTGTACATGCCACTGGGACTGCCACTGGGACTGCAGCTCTTTGGCAAGCAGGCTGGTGTTGGTTGGCGGTGCGTCAAGGAGGAGTAGTAAAACACCGTGGTATCCGTTTGTGTGAGTGGGGCCCGAGGGGGAGCTGTCGATTCGCAGCGCTTGCGCAAGCCTACCATGCGTTGACCTATCAAGCACAGCACAAGTGTTGTGAAAATCACCTCTCCAATCGTCCAGCTTGTCAAGGTGCTATCTGCCACAAGATCTGCACATACAGGCAGGCACCTTTGTTGTTCGAGACAAGCTGCTGCACGTGCAGTCAGTGACAGCAAAGCTTTTGAAACCAGCAAGACCTTTTTCAGTGCAGTGACGTTGCTTGCAGGTGCAAAACACAAATTGCCAGACTGGTTTGCGATCAATGTATGACTTTGATTTGCATTGAGCACTTTGGGGGAAATAAAGTTATTATAGGTAATAGGTAATGAACAGTGCCCTACAGATAAGCCAACATGCAGCAGCTGCGCTGTGCAAGCAGATACTAAACACAGTCTGTGCAGGACTTGCAGCACTGCTGCCAGCCTGTGTAGCAACACTTCATAGTGCTTGCTGCCAACATACTCAGCACCCAGCTTGCTTCACTCCTGCACCATAGCACAGGACAATGTCTTTGCCTCGTACAGCACAGCAAAGTGACCGCATGAACAGACCCAGCCATACATTTGTGCTCATGATCAAGCTAGCAGTCTTGACTGAGAGGTAGTGAAGACTGCAGCAAGCACTTAGTATGCGCCAGGATGTTATGATTACAACATGCAGCCTTAACAATTGCCCTGTGCCGGAAGCAGATGCATGAAAGCACGCTGTGGACTGCTCAGCTCACCTGCACCCATGCAGCCAGGTGCTGACACTCTCACTACTCACTCAGCCTATGATTCATCTCAGCCAAGCAACTGTATTGATGCCTGACAGCTTGCTCAGCTGCTGATGAGCCTTGCACTGGCAAAGGATGAGCCTCAGTGTCAAAGACCAGTTCAACTGTGAGCTTGTGCTTGTATCTGTCAGCAAATAGTGTAAGTCTAGTGCCTCTTTAGTTTAGAAGGACTCCAACTTGCCTCTGTGCACTGGGGGCTCAGGCCTGCAACAACAGCCACCATGCCTCACGGCACACTCACACACAATGGTTCCCCATGATGACATCTGAGGATCTGGAACAGTACATGACCAGGATTCCTAAGCAAAACTTTTGAAATCTACTTGGCAAAATAGCACTTTCAGCTTTGGCAGCAAAGTCGCAGGTATTGACAAGTCACCCAAGCCAGCTGTATGCATACACAAGACAACAGTGCGGAAAGATTAGCAAACAAAAAGCTTGACATATAAAGAGAGGATTGCCTGCTAGTGCTTACCTACAAGACACTGCCCCTGTTGGTGTGGCTGCCAGGCTTCACCCTGCCCAACTTGTCAAACACCCTGAAGACATGCCATCACCGGTCTTGCCCGGAGTCACCCTCCGTGCCAGCTACAGAGTGTCTTCCCAATTCGCAGCAGCCTGGTTTCAGAGGCAGTCACTTAAGCTGGCAATCTCCTCCAAAATGAGGTGCTTCTCAAATGCCAGATCACAAAAAAATGTTTGACTTGGTAAGACTGCCAGACTTCAGTTTGGCAAGCTTTACAAATGCTATGAGGATGTGCCATCCCCAGTGTTAACACTAGGAATCCCCAGTGCTGTGGTGCAAACAATTGGGGACTCCAAATGCTCTAGGGTTGCAGGCCTAGGAGCAGACATGAGCTGCAAGTCAAAGCAATGAAAGCACTCACAGCCAGGCAGAGGATACATTGACAAGCTTTCCTTCTGACATAAGGCTTTGTTGACAGCAATGCAAGCTGTCAACTCTTCTAAACAAATATATCAGGTCTGTCTACTAATTGTCTTGAGTTGCTTCCTTGCGTACAGTGTGCGCTGATTCACAGATCGCTTTTCAGCCCCAGGCTCATCCGACAGCCAACTATACTTTGAGCTTGTTGAACTTGTCACTTCAGCTGGAGAGATGCCGTTCTTCTCAGCGTCAAAATCGGCAGCAACATCAGGACAAACCGTTTCCAAAGAGTGGCATTGACACAGCTTTTGTCCAGCGCAACAAGGGCATCCTTTGCCATTGGTCCGAAGGTCTGCCCGAGCCTGCCAGCTGTGTACCTTGCTTTTTGGACATTCATAGCAATGCCACCAAATCAGCTTGCGGCTTTGCAGCGTTGTGTTGTCAGGGAAGTTTCCGTTCTTGCTGTTTCTGTCATGGTCCCATTGCTCCAGCAAGGCATGGTCTGCCGCTGCAAAAGTAGGGTGCTTCTGCCTGCTGCCATCTGGTTTTCTGCCGCCATTTGCCTTTGCACACTTGGGGCAGCCGCTGTTGTCACGCGCCTTCATCATCACTGAAGTCTGCCATTCGTGCAAGCAAGCACTGCACTTCCAGTGGGCCCTCACGTTGCTGTAGACAGTCACTTGGTCTGGTGTCAACGGATAATTTTTCATGGCATCCCAAAACAGCGCAACTTCAGGTGCCTTTTTAGCAAGCGTGTTATGCTGGCAAACGGCCCTGCCCGAGCAGAAAGGACAGCCTGTCCCTTGAGTCCTGTTGTTCACAGTGGTCTCCCAAACATGTGGAAGACCGTCTGGGCACTGATCACAAGACCACCAGACCTTGCGATCGCTGCCAGACTTAATGTTGATGTTGCCAAGGTGCATGTTGCGCTGTACATGCCACTGGGACTGCAGCTCTTTGGCAAGCAGGCTGGTGTTGGGCCCAATCTGTTCAGGCTGCTCTTGGTGCACCTGTTGCATGCTGTCATTGCTGTTGCTGATGTCAGAGGCATCCCCTGTATACCAACATGCTGTCAAACTCAGTCGTCCACCTAAAATGACTTAGTAGAGCATTTAATCACTTTAGTCAGGAAGTAAGATAACACACCTGTGCAGAGGGTTGACCACTGCTGCAAACAGGGTTTCATGTGCAAAATTGCAAGCCTGTACTGTCTGAGATCCGGCAGCTCGTGGCAACAACTAGTCAGCAGCCAGGCGCACTGTTGCAACTGCGAAGCTTGCCTGAAATCACCAAAGCAGGGTCTAAGATCTGCTGTCAGTTGCAGCAGTCTTGTGCAGACGTGCTGATCTTTGTGTTGAAAGACCACCGGGGCACACCTGCTTTGACGGGCATTGTGAGATATCGCTGCTCCCATATCGATGCCCTGCCAGGACCGTCTGCTCAGAGCGGCTCAGGTCTTTGATCAGATCTGCACTTGTGCTGTATTTCGACAGCTTGCTCTAACTGGCGGTGCGTTCAAGGAGGCCTAGTGAATGGTACGCGTGTGTGCGGGTGGGGCCGAGGGGGAGCTGTCGATTCGCAGCGCTTGCGCAAGGGTTTGACCCAGACCATGCGTTGACCTATCAAGCACAGCAGCAGTCATTAAATGAGCAAGTGTTGTTGAAAATCGCCTCAAGGTGCTATCTGCCACAAGATTTGCACATACATGCAGGCAATTTTGTTGTTGGAGACAAGCTGTTGCGCGTGCGGTCAGTGTCAGCAAAGCTTTTGAAACCGGCAAGAGCAGTTGATTTGCCGAACAATATGTGACTTTGAGCATTTTGGGTGAAATTAAGTTGTTATAGATAATAGGTAACATACAGTGCCATACAGATAAGCCAACATGCAGCATCTGCGCTGTGCAAGCAGATACTACAGACAGTCTGTGTAGGACTTGCAGCACTGCTTCTAGCCTGTGTAGCGACTTTGCATTGTGCTTGCTGGCAACATACTCTGCACCCAGCTTCTGCCACTCCTGCACCACAGAACAGGACAATGTCTTTGCCTCGTACAGCAAAGTGATTGCATGAAGAGACCCAGCCATACGTATGTGCTGTTGATCAAGTTACCAATCTTGATTCAGAGAGTACAGTGAATGTTGCAGCAAGCCCGGTCTGTGATGCTATGGTTAAAGCATGCAGCAGTGACAGTTGACGTGCGCCAGAAGCAGACGAATAACAGCATACTGTGAACTAATTAGCTTGACCTGCACCCACGCAGCCAGGTGCTGACACTCAGCCTGTGAGTCATCTCAGCCGAGCTAATGTATGACAGCTTGCCCAGCCTAAAACCCTGCCGAGCTACTGCAGAGCCTTGCACTGGCAGCAGGTGTGCCTCAGTATCAAAGACCTGTTCAACTGCAACATTGCTTTTGTATGTGTCAGCAAATAGAAACACTTCGGAGCCTTTCAACTTCAGAAGGATTCCATCTTCCATCTGTGCAGTGGGGTCAGGCCTGCAACATCAGCCAACATGCCTCAATGCACAGAGCAGTTGTGCAGGATGACATCAAGGGTCTGGCACAGTGAATGAAAAGGATTCCGAAGCAGTTTCTGTAGGAAGCAACTTATGCTTTGGCACCAAAGCATCAGGTCTTGGCAAGTCTAGATAAGCACCCAAGCCAGCTTTCAGAATTGGACTGTGGAATCACCTTTGACATGAGCAGCGATATCTAATGCAAGGGTGTCCATCGATGCTTCTTCAAAACGTGACTGACATGGCGGCATTGCTGTGCTCAGTTTGTTGATGCACAGGCTTGTGACTGCAAGCTCATCGCAGCTGCCACATCAGCCCATATAAGCACAGCTGAAAGACGGCTGTTTCAAAGACATGCAAGCACAATATGTGAGAAGCACCAACAACATCACCAACATCAATGCTTACCACAAAGACACCATCCAACTTGATATGTTGCCATCCCCAATTTTGGCACTGGGGATCCCCAGTGACTTGGTGACCTCCTCACAGGTTGCACCACACAGGGAGGCTTACCTGCATCATGCATGGCTTCACATTCTAGTTCTTGTCGGGTGAGCACATGTACATGGGTCATTTGCACACGTTGCTTGTTATGCTTATTGCACAAGATGCATAAAGCACACGAGTGCAACAAATGACACCAGCTGAAGTATCCATTTGGTGTCGAGAGTTGAACACTACAATAGGCAGCACAGCCTTTGCTTTATGACGCTACATCACCAGCTCAACGCACTGATACTTCTACACTCTCACCTGTCACGGTGTACAGTTTGTGTTGGTGTTCACAAAAGCTGTCAGCTCAAGACCTTCAGGTCAGCTGGACACCAGGCACAGGGCAGTTGCTCAAGCTATGTCCTGACACTATGTCGTGCCACCACCCAATTCACCATAATGAAGCATGCTTGTTCGCACAGACAGGCTGATATCAGCAGAGCAGATGCCAACAGTGTGTGCAGAAAGCCCCAGGGTACGCTCTCAGAACCAAACAATGTGAAATGTCCAGGAAAACTGGCCCACAACTTTTGAAGAGACAGCAACTATGCTTGTGTGCTTACAGACGTTTAACAAGCCTGCTGGAAGTGTAGCACACAACTCTAAAGTTGATAAATCAATATAAAACAATGCTGACTGTTGTACCACACGATGTTCATGTGCATCTAAACTGTGTTGGATCGCTTCCTGTGGCGTGTGCGCTGAGCCACAGAACGCTGTTTGGCTCCAGGCTGATCTGACAGCCAGCTGTACTTTGCAGCTGTTGCACTTGTGACTTCAGCAGGACTGACACCGTTCTTTTCAGTGTCAAAATCAGCAGCAATATCAGGACAAACAGTTTTCAAAGAGTTGCACTCACAAAGCTTCTGCCCAACACAAAAAGGACATCCTATTGCCCTTTTGCCTTGCCGGGTTCGGTTGCATGCAGGAGCCTGCCAGCTGTGTACCTTGCCTTTTGGACACTCATGGCAATGCCACCAAATCAGCTTGTTGCTTTGCAATGTTGTGTTGTCAGGGAAGTTACCATTGTCCTTGTTTCTGTCATGATCCCACTGCTCCAGCAAGGCATGCTTTGCCGCTGCAAGAGTAGGGTGCTTCTGCCGAGTGCCATCTGCTTTCCTGCCGGCATGTGCCTTGGCGCACTGGGGGCACCCAGACTTGTCACGCGCCTTATCACAGATTGAGGCCTGCCATTCATGCAAGCAAGCGCTGCATTTCCAGTGGGCATGAAGGCCACTGGAGGCAGTAACTTGGTTTGGAGATACTGGATGATTCTTCTTGGCGTCCCATAACAGTGCAACCTCTGGCGCTTTTTGAGCAAGTGTGTTATGCTGGCAGATAGCTTGGCCTGAGCAGAAGGGACAACCATTTCCTTGGCTCCGGCTGTTCAAGAAGGCTTCCCAAACATGTGGAAAGCCCTGTGGGCACTGATCACATGACCACCAGATCTTGCGGTTGCTGTAAGGCTTGATCAGGATATGGCCGATGTTTCTGTTCATCGTTTCATGCCACTGTCCCTGCAGCTCTTCAGAAAGCAAGCTGATGTTGGGTCCAGCCTCTTGAACCTGCTGGCTCTGCTGCTGTGTTACATTGCCAGTACCATCATTTATGCTGTATACATGTCCTGCAGGTCCAATGCATGCATCTAAATAGTATGCAAGCGCAGATGCTCAAGCATCTTAAGACACGAAGACCTTAGACTTGCTTGCCAACACACGAAGCACACCTGTACTAGACGAATCGACGGCTGCATGGACTTTTCTGTGCTTACACTGACCTCCTTGCCGGAGCTCGTGTGAGAAAATGGTCAGCCGCCTGACGCTGTGCTGCACTTGCAAGGTCCGCAGGACAGCAGGTCGCTGCCATGTCTGAAGCCTGCTGTAAGTTGGAGCAGTCGAGAGCTGTCGTTTCATCTCCAAATTTGCTGCTATGAAACACCTGGCGCTAAAAGATAGCGTCAAATTGTGATCTTAGCTTGGTCTGAACAAAGCAGAGATGGTTCGCTGCTTGGTCTCGTCGAAGTGCGAGCAGAAGCATGCGAATGGGGAGGTTACAGTGCTCTTGCCGTTTCCACAGCCGCAAGTATTTGTCAATGTACTGCTCCAGCACAACGCCGTCAGCTTTAACGCCAGCTATCGCCTGTAGCCTATCTTGGATCATGTGCTGCTCTTTTCAATCCCGGAAGAACGTCTTTGTTAATTCAGAAACGTCCATACAATGAAAGTCCATACTCAAAAAGACCTGGAAGCCATGCGCATACAGGACGTCTGCACGCTCAGGCTTACTAGGTAAGCTTCAAGCGAGCCCTGGCCAGGTCAATAATAGACCAGAAGAACAACTGCCACTGACAGCTGAGGATAGGGCTGTGTGTCCCTCATCTCTTCCCTCCTGTACTGGTACATGGGTGCTCACGAAATTTGCACCCCGAATCTGTTCTTGGCACTCTTACTTTCAGCTGTCAGGGCTCTAGAGCATTGCTGATGACCTGTGTACACATGGAAAAATACATAGCTAAAAGGGCAAGGCTCAGGTGCATGCATATTGCAAGCAAGGACCAATGGCATCATGTGCATGTCAGCTAATGATGTCATTGCTTGATCATGTTGCAAGGTAGGTCAAGATCAGCTCAGCATTCATTCCCATGTATAACGAATACATCATCAGTTACAAATAAATAGCTACCGTACATCTCTAGAGGACCCCTTTAGCAAGACGATCTTACATCATGAACATCAGCTGTATAGTGTATGCAACACTAAGCTGGCTAGCGCGGCCAAGCTGGGAATCACCTGGAGCACACAAGCAGGCCCAGGGACCATCCATGCTTCTTGTTCTTTTCCCAACGAGGTAAAACAGCTTTCATGGTCCTTCACCTGGGTGCAAGCAGTATGTGCGTCAGTGCTGCAGCATGAAAGAGACTGCAGGCAGAGGCTGGCTGTCAGCTTGGATGGTGCCAATTCAAGCTGGAAGAAAGACAGCATGTCAAACTGGGCGTGGCACAGCATTGTGCGTTGATCAAACCTGCAGTGGAAAGCATAGCAGCAGTAATGTGGCACAAGTGTGGCAGCTGTAGATGATGCACAGGGTGTTGTGGCAGTGTGGGCACCTGCGCTTCGAGACTGGCATCAGATGAGCCCCAGTTGTGAACATCCAATGAGTCCCAAGAACCTCCAGAGTTGGATTGATACCCAGAGATCAGCTCCTCTCCTGATCTGATGGACTTCATCCTGTCTTTGGTTGGTGGCATCACCTACAGCATGAGCAGCCCTGCCTTATGCATGGGTACTCATCAACCCTGTTCCAAATGAGAATGCCATAACAGCATTGCGGTGCTGAGCATAACTTTGCTGATGCACAGTCCTGTTGACTGCAAGTTCATTGCAGCTGCCAAACGAGCCCACAGAAGCACAGCTGTACAGCCATACACGTCACATGGCTGCTTCAAAAATATACAGGCACAATGTGTCAGAAGCACCAACAGCATCACCAGTATCAATGTTTACCACAAAGACATCATTCAACTTGATACATTGCTGTCCCCAGTTTTGGCACTGGGGATCCCCAGTGGCTTGGTGCAAACTTTTGAAGACGTGGAGACTTCATCATGTCTGGCCACAATAGACTGTATCAACCCTGCACCAATCAAGCATGACATTGCTACGTAAGTATACTGTTGGTGTATTGCCCTTGGTCAGGCTGAGCACAGTGTATCTAAGAAGACAGAGCACAGTCACACATCAATGCAAGCAGGAATTGCAGACATGAGGCACTAACACAACATTCGCAGGCAATGCCACTGCGCGAGACCTTGCAGAAGCCAGAGAAGTTACTACATTGTGTCAAGCATGTCAAAAATGTGCAAACATCAAGGGATGCCTTGTGCAGTTGCGTTTGCCAGCACTGGGTACAAGGGTGCCAAAGGTGTGATGCATTCTCTGCAACAATGCCAGAGGAAGCTTGATGTCACAGCACTAGCAGCACTCCTCACCTGCCATCTGGGGAAAGATAACCTCCACCCACATCTACACAGCTGGAATAGTCTGCAATGCTGGCGAGGAGGACTACTTCTGGGAACAAGCCTGTCAGGATGTGGCTCCAAGCTCACAGCATGTGAGATTGACAACTTCAGCAGCATTGTGAGCATTGGGTTTCCATCATCTGCTCTTGCTGAGCTCATGGAATCTAGCAGTCCTGCATGGACAGGAAATCGCAGTTTGTGCCTTAACTGAAAGTTGACTGTTCACCCTTTGCAACTACATCAGGAGGAGTAGACAAACACCAAATGCACCACACCAATGATTCAGCCACACAAGGAGCTGCAGACTGGGCAGACAGTCACAGCAACAAAAGGGCTGACAGCAGAGCATCACCTGTCTTGCCAGCCATAGGCTTGATGATACGCTCCTTGTGGTGAGGGGGTGTATTCCAGGGCAAGTGCCTCAGCATGCCTCATGGCTGACCCCCTCACAGGTTTCATCACCCAGAGAGCATTATCTGCATCGTGCATGGATTTAGATCTCAGAACCTATTGGGTTAGCACCAGACAACAAGTGGCCTTGCCTGGTACAGTCATGTGGATGCCCTGTTTGAAACATTCAAATGAGTCACTTGCACAAGCTGCAGGTGCCTGTCATCTTGGTTGCGCAAAGTGCATAAAGCCCATGGGCCCACAGGTGCATACTGACATCAATCAGATTCTCCATCTGATGAGTATAACAGGCAGCACAGCCCTGCGCTTTATGACACAAAATGAGCTCAGATACTTTGTACTTCCACATCCTTACCTGTCACATTGTGACGCTTGTGTACATGTTTGAGAAAGCTGTCATTTCGAGACCTTGAGCTCAGTTTGTCATCAGGCACAAGGGGACTAATCAAGCTGTGCCCAGAAGTCAACACAACTCAGCATTAACGATAATCAATATTGGTCAACATTATTGATCATACTGTTTGCACAGACAGCTGATGTCAACAAATCAGTGGTTAACAGTGTCTTTAGAAAGCTCAAGGGCATGTTATTGGGACCAAGAGATATGCACTACACAAGATCTGAAGAGACATCAACTATGCTACTATGCTTACAGTCCAACTATGAGCCAGCTGTAATTCTAGCACATGACCTTGAAATCATCACACAACATGAACAATGCCGACTGCCATTCCGCATTTCAGGTGTGTTGAACAACTTTATTCAATCGCTTCCTGTAGGCTGTGCGCTGAGCCACAGACCGCAATTTGGCTCCAGGCTCATCTGACAGCCAGCTATACTCTGTGCTTGCTGAGCTTGTGATTTGAGCAGGACTGATACCATTCTTTTGAGCATCAAAATCAGCAGCAATTTCAGGACATACAGTTTCCAACGAGTTGCATTCACAAAGCTTTTGCCCAACACAGCAAGGGCATCCTTGTACACATGCCCTGTTCCCAATGCGATTATTTGGGGAAGCCTGCCAGCTGTGCACCTTGCCTTGTGGACACTCATGGCAGCACCACCAAATGAGCTTGCGGCTTTGCAACGTTGTGTTGTCAGGGAAATTATCATGCTCGCTATTTCTGACATGGTCCCATTGCTCCAGCAAGGCATGATCTATCCTTGCAAAAGTCGGGTGCTTCTGCCTTGTGCCATCTGCTTTCCTGCCGCCGTTTGCCTTTGCACACTTGGGGCACCCAGTCTTGCTATAACCCTTATTTTTTATTGGAGCCTGCCATTCGTGCCAACAAGCGCCGCATTTCCAATACGCTCTCATGCTGCTGTAGACGGTGACTTGGTCAGGAGACATTGGATGATTCTTTTTGGCATCCCAAAATCGTGCAACTTCCGGTGCCTTCCTAGCAAGCGTGTTGTGCTGGCAAACGGCCGTGCCTGAGCAGAAAAGACACCCTGTCCCTTGGCTCCTGTTGTGCACACGGGATTCCCAAACATGTGGAAGACCCTCTGGGCACTGCTCACACAACCACCACACCTTGTGGAGGCTGTGAGGTCTGATGACATTGTTGCCAAGGTGCATGTTTCGCTTTACATGCCACTGTGTCTGCAGCTCTTTTGCAAGCAGGCTGATATTGGGCCCAACCTCTTCAGGCTGCTCTTTGTGCACGATGTCATTGCTGTTGCTGATGTCAGAGGCACTTCCTGCGAAGCAACATGGCCCAACCTTAATTTCCATCCAAGATGAGAGATTGTAGCACATTATCAAGATGTAAGATAACCCACCTGTGCAGAGGGTTGACCACTGCTGCAAACAGGGATTCATGTGCATACTTGCAAGCCTGTACTGTCTGAGATCCGGCAGCCCTTGGCAGCAGCTAGTCAGCAGCCGGGCGCACTGTTGCATCTGCGAAGCTTGCCTGAAAGCACCAGAGCAGGGTCTAAGATCTGCTGTCAGTTGCAGCAGTCTTGTGCTGACGTGCTGATCTTTGTGTTCAAAGACTACCGGGGCACACCTGCTCTGACGAACACTGTGAGATATCGCTGCCCCCATATCGATGCGGTGTCAGGACCGTCTGCTCAGCGCGGCTCAGGCCGTTCTGCACTTGTGCTGTATTTCGACAGCTTGCCCTGACTAGCGGTGCGTTCAAGGAGGCCTAGTAAACCATGACACGCGTGTGTGTGGGTGGGGCTCGAGGGGGTGCGGTCGATTCGCAGCGTTTGCGCAAAGCTTCGACCCAGATCATGCGTTGACCTATCAAGCAAGCAGTAGGCAGAAATTTCTTGAAAGGAGCATTTCTTGAAAGGAGAGTGATGTGAAAATCGCCAAAGGTGCTCCAGATCTGCACATGCAGGCAGGCAGTTTTCTTGTTGGACAAGCTGTTGTGCATGCAGTCAGTGAAAGCAAAGCTGTTGCAATCAGCAAGACCTGTTTTCAGTTAAATCACATGCAGGTACAGAACAAAAAATTGCCAGACTGGTTGCCAATCAGCTATATGACTTTGATTTGCATTGAGCAGTTTGGGTGAAATTTGATTGTTATAGATAATATACGGTGCCACACAGATAAGCCAACATGCAGCATTTGCGCTGTGGAAGCAAATACTACAGACAGTCTGTGCAGGAGCTGCAGCACTGCTGCTAGCCTGTGTAGTGACTTGACACAGTGCTTGCTGGCAACATACTCAGTACCCAGCTTGTGCCAGTCCTACATCACAGCACAGGACAATGTCTTTGCCTCATACAGCAAAGCAAACTGACTGCATGAACAGAGTCAGCTGTGCATATGTGCTCTTCATCAAGGTGACAGTCTTGGCTCAGAGGGAGTAGTGAGTCTCGCACCAAGCACACAGTAAGCGCCAGAATGTCATGATTACAGCATGCAGCCTTAACAGTTGCCTTGTGCCGGAAGCAAATGCATGAAAGCATACTGTGAACGGCGCAGCTTACCTGCACCCGTGCAGCCAGGTGCTGACACTCTCAGCTTGTGATTCATCTCAGCCAGCCAACTGTGTTGATGCCTGACAGCTTGCTCAGCTGCTGGAGAGCCTTGCACTGGCAATGGATGAGCCTCAGTGTCAAAGACCAGTTTGAATGTGCAACTGGGCTTGTGTCTGTCTGCGAATAGAGATACTCCAGCGCCTCTTTACTCTGGAAGAATTTCAACTTGCCTCTGTGCAATGAGGCCAGGCCTGCAACAACAGCCACCATGCCTCACCTGAAGCTTACAGCAATAGTCCATGGTGACATCTGAGGTCTGGAACAGTACATGAACAGGAAGCAAAATCCTACTTGGCAAGATTTCATCTTCAGCTTCGGCAACATAGTATCAGGTCTTGGCAAATTCTAGATAAGCACCCAAGCCAGCTGCATGCACACTAAACAGCAGTGCAGAAAGGGAGAGAAAAAAAATTGGCACACAGGGAGAGGATTGCCTGCTTGTGCTTACCAACAAGACACTGCCCCTATTGGTACAGCTGCCAGGTTTCACCTTGCCCAACTTGTCAAACACCCTGAAGATGTGCCATCCCCAGTCTTGACACTGGGGATCCCCAGCAACTTGATGCAAAAAAAATAGGAAGTAGTCTCTGGCAACAACAGGTCGTGTGAATTCTCATTGTATTGAAAAGCATTATCGGCGTCACCGATATTTATGCTTACCACAAAGACACTGTCTGTGTTGATACATTGCAGACTTCAAGTTGACAAAGCTTCTTGAACGCTACTGATAAGTGCCATCCCCAGTGTGTTAGATCTGGGGATTCCCAGTGACTTAGTGCCGAAGACATGGAGACTTCATCATATCTGGCCACAATAGACTGTAGCAGCCCTGCACCCGTCAAGGACAACACTCATTACAGTTGGAGTATTGCCCTTGCTCAGGCTGAGCACAATATAGCTAAGAAGACACATTGCAGGCGCATACCATTGCAAGCGAAAGCTGCAGATATGAGCAGGCATTGGGTGAGACCTTGAGAAGCCAGAGGAAAACGTTTCCAAGATGCGTAACCATATAGGGAAGTGTGCGTCATGCAATTGGCTTTGCCAGCACTGTGTACAAGGTGACCAAAGATGGGATGCATCCTTTGCCACAATGCATCAAAAAGCCTGGTGTCATGGCACAAGCAGCATTCTCCACCTGTCATTTGTCCAGGGGTGCCCTCCACCCCACATCCATATGACTGGGGTAGGCCTCTCTACCCATGCTGACTTCATGATAAATAGCAATCCTGCATGAATAGGGGATCACAGCTTGTACCTTGGATTTACCCTGTTATTCACAATCTGTAACTACACCAGTAGAGTTGGACAGACACCAAAAGCAACACAAGCCTATAAATCAGCTCTACAAGGAGCTGTAGAGTGACTAGAGCAGACAGGCAAAGCAACAGAAGAGCTGATGCAGAGCATCACCTATCCTGCCAGCCACAGTGAGGGGTTTCCATTCTAGGCAAAGGCCTCAGCATGCCTTTGAAGGCTGCCTCCTCACAAGTGCATCACCCAAGAAGGCTAACCTGCATCATGCAAGGGCCCCAATGTCAAAACATATTGGATGAGCATCAGAGACGTCTGGTCAATTGGTCGACCAAGTGGCCACGCCTGATGCAATTACCTCAATGCCCTGCGGAAAAGATGTACATAGGTCATTGTCACAAGCTGCATGTCAACTTTTGACAAAATGCATGAGACCAACACATGCAATGACTGAAGCCAGTTGGATTTCCAGCTGATGCACAGCCTGTAGTTCATGACACTACAACGCCAGCTCAGAATACTGATACTTCCACACTCTCACCTGTCACAGTGTGCAGCTTTTGCAGGTGTGTGAAAGCTGTCATTTCAACACCTTGCGCTCAGCTAGACACCAGGCACACTGTGCCTGTCAGGCGCCAGCACAAGCTATGTCCTGAAGCTATGTCCTGACACGGTGCCTTGAAGTCTCTCCAAGTCACCATTATTTATGTCAAGAGCCACATTTGTCCGCTGGGACATACTGATGTCAGCAAATCAGTTTTTGACAGTGTGCAGAAAGGCCAAGGGTATGCTGTTGGGACCCAACATTGTGACACAACCAGAAGCTCTGCAATACACAACTCCTAAACAGACAGCAACTACGCTAATGGGTTTACAGACGCCAAATACGAGCCAGCCGCAACTCTAACTGGCACACGACCTTGGACATGATCACACAGCATACTATGATACACACTGCTGGCTGCTGTTACAAATGTCACAGGCGTCTAGCAGCTGTCTTGGGTTGCTTCTTGATACATGATGTGCGCTGAGCGACAGAACGCTTCTTGGCTCCAGGCTGATCTGACAGCCAGCTGTACTCTGTGTGTGTTGAACTTGTCACTTCAGCAGGACTAATGCCATTTTTCATGATGTCAAAATCGGCAGCAACATCTGGACAAACTGTTTCCAAAGAGTTGCACTCACAAAGCTGCTGTCCAACACAACAAGGGCATCCTCTTGTTTTCTTGGCAGTTCGATTATTTGGGGAAGCCTGCCAGCTGTGCACCTTGCCCTTTGGACACTCTTGGCAACGCCACCAAATGAGTTTGTGACTCTGTAATGATGTATTGTCAGGAAAGTTTTCATCCTCACTGTTTCTGTCATGGTCCCATTGCTCCAGCAAGGCATGGTCTGCCGCTGCAAAAGTAGGGTGCTTCTGCCTGGTGCCGTCTGCTTTCCTGCCACCGTTTGTCCTGGCACACTTGGGGCACCCAGACTTGTCTCGTGCCTTACCGAGAACTGGAGCCTGCCATTCGTGCCAGCAAGCGCCGCACTTCCAATAAGCTCTCATGCCGCTGGAGACAGTCACTTGGTCTGGAGACAGCGGATAATTTTTCATGGCATTCCAAAACAGCGCAACTTCAGGTGCCTTTCTAGCAAGTGTGTTATGCTGACAAACGGCCGTGCCTGAGCAGAAAGGACAGCCTGTCCCGTGGGTCCTGTTGTTCACACGGGCTTCCCAAACATGTGGAAGACCCTCTGGGCACTGATCACACACCCACCAGACCTTGCGGTTGTTGTATGGCTTGATGTTGATGTTGCCATGGTGCATATTGCGCTGTACATGCCACTGTTCCTGCAGCTCTTTGGCAAGCAGGCTGGTGTTGGGCCCAATCTGTTCAGGCTGCTCTTGGTGCACCTGTTGCATGCTGTCATTGCTGTTGCTGATGTCAGAGGCATCCCCTGTAGATCAACATGCTGTCAAACTCAGTCGTTCACCTAGGATGAGTTGTTGAAGCATTTCATCCCTTTAGCCAGGAAGTAAGAATCACACACCTGTGCAGAAGGTTGACCACTGCTGCAAATAGGGGGTCGTGCGCATACTTGCAAGCCCGCACTGCCTGAGATGCGGCAACCCTTGGCAACCGCTGGTCAGCAGCCTGGCGCATTGTTGCATCTGCGAGGCTTGCCTGAAAGCACCAAAGCCAAGTTCTGCTGTCTGCTGCAGCAGTCTTGTGTTGACCTGCTGATGTTGCGCTGAAAGATTACCGGGACGCACCTGCTCTGACGGACTTTATGAGAAAACGCTGCCCCCATATCGATGCGGTGTCAGGACTCTCCGCTCAGAGCAGCTCAGGTCTTGGATCAGACTTGTGACGTTCTGCACTTGTGCTGTATTTCGAAAGCTTGCTCTGACTGGCGGTGCGTTCAAGGAGGCCTAGTATACCATGGTACGCATGTGTGTGGGTGGGGGCCTCAGGGCAAAGTGCCGATCCGCAGCGCTTGCTGCAAGGCTTTGACCCAGACCGTGCGTGACCTATCAAGCCCAGGAGGCAGGAAAGCATTGAAGAAGCAAGTGCTGCGAAAACATCTCTCTAAAAGAGCTTCTACTGTCCAGCTTGTCAAGGTGCTCTGAGCAACAAGGCCTGCACATACAGGCAGGCTTCCCACCTGAAAGCTATTGCAGTCAACCAATGAGGTACAAGAAACTTGGTCCTTGACCTGTATTGCAAGTAGTACGCATGTCAGTGCTGCAGGCAGTACGCATGCAAGAGAAGCAGGCAGAAGCTGGCTGTCAGCTTGGACACTGCCAGGTCAAGCTTACAGCGTGAGACCGCTGGCAAAATATGGCATGGCATGGCATGGCATTGTGCATCGACCAAAAACTGCAGTGGAAAGCGTAGTGGCAGTAGTGTGGCACAAACGCGGCAGCTGTAGATGATGCACAGTATGTTATGGAAGTGCTGGGTACCTGCACCCTGGACAGGTACCCAGGGAAGCAGATGAGCCCAGTTGTCAATACCCAATGAGTCTTGAGGTCCTTGAGGGCCACACTGATACCCAGAGAGCCTTCAGTGCCTCTTCTGATCAGAAGGACTCCCTTCCATCTCTTGATGGTAGCATCACCTATGACATGACAGCAATGCCTCATGCGTGGATGGCCACAAAGCCCAGCCAGATCAGGCCACACAAGCACAGCTTAAATATCCTGCCCCAAAAACATGCAATTGCAAGCACAATGTGTGAGGAGCACCATTGGCATCACCAATGTCAATGCTTGACACTAAGACACCGTGCAAGTTGACACATTGCCAGACTTTGACTTCCCAATCTTCACAAACTCTATCAGTATGCACATGTGCCGTCCCCGATGTCAACAGTAAAGCGCCAGCTCACTGTCAATCTTAGCAAGACAAAAGTGGTGGTCTTGCTAAGATTGACGTGGACGTGGAAGCCGAAGTGACATGTGCGACTTGGTGCTCAGTGGTGCAGTTGTGGAACGGGTTGAGAGCTACATGTATTTGGGGTTTGTTGTCCACGCCACTAAGAAACTGACCTTTGGGACAGATGCTCTGGTGGCTGCGGCAAAGAAGGCTCTATTTGCTATGAGACGGTGATGTGCACTTCTGGGCATACGAGATCCAGCTCTGCAGTGCAAGCTATTTGGTACTTTGGTGTTGCCAATCCTGAGCTATGGTTGCGAAGTCTGGGGAGTGGACACTAAATGCGGTGCAGCAGCAGAAGCTTTACATCGAGACTTTCTAAGACGTCTGTTAGGTGTCAGGAAGTCTACTGCAAACCATATGGTCTTAGCTGAGCTGGGTCGCTTCCCATTACACATTCACTTCTGGCAGCAGATTCTGCGTTATCATCATAGGACAATTGCATTAGACAATGTGCGTCTTATTAAGCTTGCAATGGTTGATGGCTTCGCGTTGGATCAGGCAGCAGTCAAAGATAGTTGGCAGCATTATCTAGGCGGTTTTCTACATGGTCATTGAGGACAGCAGCGGCTTTTTCACAGGTTTGACATGGCATCTGTCATAGAAAGGGCTAAGCATCAGCATGCATTTGAGTACTTTGCAGATGATCAGCACAGCAGCTTGATGTTATATAGAGAATGCAGCTTGAGTACAAACCTGCAGAGTATCTGTCTGTTGTCAAGTGTGCGTCAAATAGAAGGCTAATTAGCAGGTTTAGGACTGGATGCCATGGTCTGCGGCTAGACACAGGCCGCTGGGCAGGCAGTGTTCTCCTAGATAGGACAGACAGGCTATGTCTAGTGTGCAAGTCATTGGATTGTGTGGAGGACGAGCAGCACTTTGTGTTTGATTGCCCAGCGTACAGCCATATCAGGTCACAGCATTTAGACCTCCTGCAGTACTGTTGTACCATTGCAGACTTTATGACTTTGTGTGAATCAAATGCGTATGGCGGTTTTCCTTAGGGAATGCTTTGCATGTAGGCAGCAAATCTTGTCTGTATGAATTCACTGAACTAAACTTCTTGTCTGTTGGGTCCCAGTTGCCCCTCAGGACATTAAAAACACATTGATTGAGTAAAGGGACTGTGACATCACTGATGACATCATACGGAAACTTACGGCAAACGTGACACACGGAAAGGCTTACATGGACTGGCCAGGTCTTTGGAGTATTTACAGCTCTCGCCCGGGTGGCTGTCCGTCAAATGATATGTGAGCGTCGAAGGACGCTGTCGCAGGGTCTATAGCACCTGTCGGCATGGAGGAGGACAGTCGACCCGAAATTGTGTTATCTGCTGTGGAAGACCTGAGCGAGCGAGAGAGCTTACTGTTTGACGTGAGCAACAGCCAGGCTTATAAGGCAGGTACACCCATGCATCAAACCTGAAGTCTCATACTGGCCTTGCGCACTTGGTCGAACCCGGTGCGATACCTGTGCCACGTATTGTAACACAAATCAGCAGACTGCACTGTGACTTGGCCACAGGCCGTGCAAGAAGCTCTTCAGGCAGGAGACATCAGCCCTGCTCAGGCAGATGCTGCCAGAGAGCGATATGCAGCCATCCATCGTCATTTCGTGCAAGCCATGGCCAAGGAAAAGAAGCTGCTTGATGAAGCCAAGCTGCTGAATGAGGAGCTGCTGGTAGGATCACACAACGCGCTCTGCCATATCTTCAGTCAAACACAGCATTGCAAAGACAAGCCTTGGCACTGTTTGCTCAGCCATGCAAGGTTTCCTGTTTGAGGTCTCTGCTGCATACCCAATTGCTCAAGGAACTTACCTATAATGGCAGCTCTGCAAGTTTGCAGTGATCAAATTTTACCATGGTGTCTCATATCACTAGCCATCACTGCAGACAGCAAGTCCTTGCCAACTTGTTGGCCTTGCAAGGCCCATTGGACATGAGGTCATGATGTCGTCTGCAAAATGTCACATGCTCAGCAACACAATACAGGACTCAAAAGCATGTTGCAATATACTTGGGTGTCAGTCCTGCCTTCTCAAAGTGCTGCAAAAAGACTTTATAGTAGTTACACAATCGGCAAACATGCTCACTATGCTTGATGTGAACAGAAACTTGCATCACATCAACTTACTCTTGTACATCCCAGGAACAAGAACAGCCATCCTCACGGGATGCAGATGCAACCCAAGCCTTGTATCTTGAGTCAGTGCCTCGACTCAGAGAGGATGCTGAGGAGGCTCAGTTAGAAGTGAATCGCGCTCAGGAACAGGAGCAAATGAAGCAGATTGAGGTGACAGAGCTGCAGCGCCAGAGGAATGAACTGCGTCAGCAATTGCACGAAGCAGAAGAGGCACACAGAGCAGTAAGCACTTGGCACATTGCATGCTTGCATCAAAGGCTGCAACAGCAGAGACACATTCAAGCAGTGATTACTGCTGGCGTATGCATAGGTGAATTGATGTGGAGTGATGGCCCACATGTGACCCAAGCAAGTCAAACAACTTCATGTCAATTGGACATAAATAGAATGCCAAAGATATTGCAGTAGTGATGATGGCAAGAAGAATAGTGCTAGCAACAGAAAATACTAATACTGCTCAAAAAAGAAGGTTTATTCTTGTCTAGTGTCTTTGAGCACTCAATGCCTTGTGCATGTTGGGTTTCCCAGTCTTTGGCTGCTGACTCCCAAAGATGAAGCCCAGAGACAGTATACATAGGCTGATTGCTTGGTCCATTGTTACAGGAGCCGATGCCTCCTCAAGGGGTAGGGCCTTAGTCTCGGCAGGATTTGTAAATTTATGCCTTGTACAATAGGCCTATTACGACTAATTAATTATAATCAAAGGTCCATTGTTGCACAGGACTAGGGTTTAGGCACACCTAGTAGGTACCTGGCAAGAAGCATTAACTGGAACGCCTGCAAATTATTATTGCTATTATTGGTGCACTGCAGGTGCTGCTGCCACAGTTGGAGGCCTTGAATGCAGACATCACAGTGCTGTCAGCCGACACAGATGCAGAAAGACGAAAACAGGCAGCGTCCTCTAGGGAAGTGGCTGACCTCAAAGACAAGCTGCAGCAGGTAGCTTGGTCACTTTTGACACCCTTGTTGCCCTTATAGTTGACATCCTCTTCTCATTCTGCGTTCCTTTTGCTGTGACCTCAAAACCCCTCTATTGACCAATGCATCAGCATTTTACCCCAGTTGAGGATCAATTCTTGGTTAGCTAGGTGGCACTTCTTGGCAGGGCAGATTGCATGCTTGTGCCAGCGCAGCCTGTTCATGCTTCTCACAATGACGGTATGACTGCTCATAGTCATTGTGGTAGATCTCACATATCAAGTACAGATCTAGAACCCTCACTGTGGCTGACCCACAGCTTGGTTGACACAAACTTCATCTACTGTGCACACTTCATCAAGTCTGCTGCTTTCCGCACATGAAGAAATGCAAGACAGCCATTGTATTGTACAAGGCTAGACAGGTGGACAGACAGTCTGTATCTGTAAACCATCCCTGGGCAGCCTGGTATAATGCTTGGCTTCTCATTAAAATTGACGCCAAAAGGCGTAGTCTTTTCTTCTTTTCTTTCTCTATCTGTAAACCCAGGTGGGCTGTGCTGCTCAGCCATCATGCACGTGAGGTAAGCTGTTTCACATCATAGGTCCAGGCTGGGCACAACAGGACCCAGCTTCAGGCAGACAATGAGTGTGTTGGAGTGTCTGCCTGCAAAAGGCAGCCTTTTGTGTACACAGGATCCTAGGCTGTCTACCTAGACAAGCTTCAAATATCTCGATGATGAATGGCTGCATGAGTGAACAAGCAAACAAGCAAAACAAAGAATAACAAGCCACCTGATGAATGGTACGCAAAAAAGGTTGAGCGAGCCAGTGAGTGGATGAACAAGTACATGGATGAACAGACGAATGCATGAGAGAAGGAAAAAAGGAAGAATTGATTTGAGTACACTGATTGCATGAGCCTCACACAGTGCATGCCACTGCTGTAGGTCCAGGCTGCCACGCACAGCTTGGCGGAGGAATGTGCGTCTGAAGCCATCAATCTGGAGAAGGCTGCAGTGGGACCAGACAAGACCAGAAGGGCGGCTGATCTGCTGGTGAACGCTGTCAAGGGACTGCAGCTCCAGATGGATCAGGCCGCAAATAAGCTGCAGCAGCAGGAGGCCAGATTGTGAGTCCCTGCTCTACTACCTGTGTAGACACAGCCTGCCTTTGGGTAGACACGCCTCACACTTGAGTAGACACAGCCTGCTTTTGCGTTGTTGTCTAGACTTGAAGGGACTGCAGCTCCAGATGGAACAGGCTGTAAACAAACTGCAGCAGCAGGAGGTCACACTGCGAGTCTTTTCGCTACTGTTTGAGTAGACACAGCACGCCCTTGGGGTAGACACACTTCCCACTTGAGTAAACACAGCCTGCTTTGGCATTGTTGTCTAGCCGTGAAGGGACTGCAGCTCCAGATGGAGCAGGCTGCAAACAAGCTGCAGCAGCAGGAGGCCAGATTGTGTGTCTTTCCTCTACTGTTGGAGTGGACACATCTCGCCTGTGTGTAGACACAGCCCACCAGATGTACAATGCTTCGCTGACTGATTTTGTTGCATGCAACTCAGGCCAACCAAACCCAACCTCCAGAGGCAATGTCCCAGCCTCTACATCTAGTCATTCTGACAATACAGAGAGGGATGTTTGCCATCGTGCTGTGGTGCCGGATTCAGTCCCGCATGTACCTAGCTCATCGTGAGCTGGAAAGCCGATTTTTTATCTTTATCATCATCATCATCATTATCATTATCATCATCATCATCATCATTATCATTCTTGTTATTGTTATTGTTGTTATCATCATTATTATTATTATTATTATTATTATTATTACTATTATTATTATTACTATTGTCATCATCATTATCATTATCATTGTCATTATTATCACAAATGTTGTTATCACATCTAAGCTGTGGTGGTAGCATGCAGGCAGGGCTTTGAGGCCAAGGCACAGGCACTGGAGGCCAGTCACATCCAAGCTTCAGGGATGGTTGACCGCAGCAAAATCAGCATAGAGGCAAAGCAGCAGGCTGAGGATGACATCAGGAGGGATGTGGAGATTGCCAAATTAGGCGCTGAGAATGCCTTGGTAGAACGGGTGAGAGCTTGCTTAATGTCCAACTGTTCCCATGCAATATGTACATGCAACTGAAGACATTCTATTTCGACATTTAGCTGTTGTGTCACATCACTGCGCCACTTCATTGCTTAGCACTTTGCGTGGGCATCACGACTTCTGCCAAAAGTCCATAGCCATTGAGGCCCAACATGTTTCTACCAAGCTTGCATGACACATGCTGGTACTTGCTCAAGACATTCACACATCCAGTGTATGTGTGTGGATCCAGACAGCATATGTCAATCGGCATGAGACTAATGTACAGCATTTGGGGTCATGGGATGTTGTCAGCGTTTGCCATGCGCCTCACTGACTGGATGAATTTGTATTGGGAGTGCAGGCTACGATTGACATGGAGATGGAAGGAAAGGTGATAGAGCTGAAGAAGGAAAAGGACTTGCTGGGCAGGCGCCACATGGACCGAGACAATGCGCTGCGCAAGGTCAGCAAGATCAAGCCTTTCTTTTTATTTAGTCCTTATTTGTGATCAGCCTTGTTGCCTGGCACACCCAAGGGTTGCTGGCATGATTTTACATTTCCGCCAAGGCCAAGGCCCTACCCCATGAGGGGCCGTGGGCTCTTGTGCGACAAGTCTTTCTTTCCTGCCTGCATTTGTTGAATGCATCTGTTGAATGTATGCAAGTACAGAAAGCCAATGAAGCCTGTGTTTCAGTTGTGTACAAGCTACAGTACATATCTGCATGTGTGAAGGACTGACATGCATGCAGATAATGAGATCTCATAGAAGGTCAGCAAAATCATGCATTGTCAAAAGTCACATCCTTGGCTATTTGTAGGCCTTTTGTGCGCAGTACATTGCAGGCCACAGAGATACTGCAGTTCTGAACGCAATGGACAAATTGCTTCACCAAGAGTTGAAGTTCCGCTGCCAATATTGCATGACACGCATGAGCAAGTGACCACAGTAGAAGCTCTTCTGCATGCGTTCAAGCTGCGTGTTGCATCACTGCATGTTGCATCAAAGCTTGTTGCGTTCATGGAAATGATTGAGATACTGCTATATTGCTAGCACAGGTCAGCCAGGCTGCGCATGCTTAGTCAAGCATACAGGTTCAGTTCCAACTGCCAAAGATTCTGTAGCTATACATTACAGTGCGTTTGAGTATCTGCAGCCATGACACCAGCATTATGGCTAACTGTGTCTAGGCTCCGAGCTGCCGCCTTGGGATACTCCCATTATGATCGCTGAAGAGCGTAAACTCTTCTTTGGTTTTCTTTCCTACTGTGACTTGGTTGTTGTAGGTCAGGAAAGCTGTCCAGACCCTGGACAGTGCCACTGATCAGCTGCCACCACTGAAGGCCTCTCTGCATGCTTCCAAGCTGGACATCACGGCGCTCAAGAAAGTCCAGGCCAAGACAGCAGCATCTGTTGTGGAGCTGAAGAAGGATACGGATATCCTTATCAACTCATTTCTCAAGGAGGAGAAGAAGGTAAGCATGCTTGGCAAGTTTTGTTTGAATGGGCCTTGTCGTCATGGCATGCAGTCAAGTGTTTGGTGGTAAGCAGGACAACATTTGGCCCAGTGGTCATGTGTGGAAAGTGCTTTTGCCTGACTACAGGCAAGCTTTTGTGTTTGTGAGCAAGCAAGACTTCTGCTGGATCACAAGTCACGAGAAAGGCTTGCTTTGACTGGTAGGTCAAGCACACATGTGCACCACTGGGAGTTGTTTGCTTGCAGGGTGGCATTCAGAACGAGCTGTTCAAAGCCAGCTACGAGGAAGCGCAGGCCTTGGAAGACGAGGTCGGCATCCTCAAACAAGAGGAGGCTCAGCGACTGGTGGTCATACGAGACGTCGAGACGCAACGCAACCGGACTGCTCGGGTTGCAGCAGATACGCAGCGCAAGGTCAAGCTCACCGAGGACGATGTAGCGTTCAAGCATGTGATCGTGCAAGATCTCAAGCGCACGCGCAAAGAGGTGGTGCGACGCTACAATGACTTTCAGCAGCTTTATCAGCTGGTTAAGAATCAGCGCAACAAGTTTGTCAGTCTGGTGGCAGTGGCTGGTCAAGGCATCGGCGAGTTCAAGGAGAAGGTCAAAATTCTGACAAATGAAATGGAGGTGAGAAGCATTGTTGGCATGCAGTGTAAATTTATAGCAACGCCATCATTGCGAATTTTCGAATATCATGCAGAGGTTTGGCATGCAGAGGTCTGCTTGGTCTATAGGCAAGGCACTGCTGTGCCTGCGCTCGTCAATAGAGTCACACTGTCAATCCTAGTACACTCACACTCATGCCTCCCCCTGCTTGAATTCTAGATCGTCCCAGAATGATTCACAGCTCCTTGAACAATTTCAAGGAGGACTTGCAGTGAGTCAGTGCAGTGACACAGACTGAGTGATGAACATGACTGCAGATCCTGCAAGCAGAGGAGGTAAGCAAACGGCGGCTGCTAGAGAGGGCTTGTGGGGACCACCAGCAGGCTTGCAGTGCCAGAGACACTCAAAGGGGTGAACTCAACAAGTAGGACCCTCTGTCTTGCTCGTGATGCCTGCTTGTATTGAGGTTAACTGTGTTGGCTTTGCCCTGTTCTGATTTCAGCTGTCTTCATGACATTAAAGTCAACGAGGCGCAAATGCAGCGTTGGCCTGCAGCACAAAGCTTATGTAGGCATAAGCTTAAGTTTCCTCACTTGCTGCCCCTCGACAGGCCTTGTCAGCCCTTATCCTGACAATGCGTGACGATGAAAGCAGCAAGCCAACCTGTGGCCAATCATGCATGTGTTGCAAATCTTCTACCAAATGTAGTATGTCTCTGTCTTTGGTCCTCGCCGCTTACTTCCTTCCTCCCACTCCTCGTCTTCCATTGTGTCCACTTCTTTACTCTTCTTCACAGTAACCACATGTTGCATGCAGGCAAGCTATGGTGTTCAAAAAGAAGCAATCAGCAGTGGATGAGCAGATCGCCGAGATTGACAAGCTCAATGCGGTCATCAACGCTGCAGAGCGGGACATGCTCAAGCTGCGCAAGGTATGGGTTGTCTTCATTTAGGGTTGTAGGGTATTGCTGCGCAAGGTATGGGTTGTCTTCATTTAGGGTTGTAGGGTATCAAGCAAGTGCTATGCTGAAGGTGCACATCGTAGCACTTTACTGCTTAAAGTGCAGGCATCACTCATTCACATCTGCCACCCCTACCTGCTTAAGGAAAAAGAGGGACGCAGGACAAAAAGCAGATTGGAACCACATTGGCATCATGCGCGTCATCAGTCGTGTCAGCTTCATCACCGTGTGCACTCCATCATCATTGTTGCTGATATATGGATGTTGATATACTGATGATTATCACTGTTTTTGTTAACATTATTATTATTATTATTTATACCTGTTATCATCATCATCATCATCATCATTATTATTATCATTATTATTATCATTATTATTATTATTGTCATTATTATTATTATCATTATTATTATTGATGGATTATTTATATTGATGGTGTGCAGGAGCATGAGGGGGCTGTGGAAGACCGCAACCACACCGGTATTATGCTTATAGATCGCAATGATGAGCTGTGCATCCTATATGAGAAGGCCAACACCCAGGAAGAGGTCATGCGCAGAGGTAATTCTCACCTTACCTGTTGCAAGGTACCTGTCACTCACCTTTTATTTCTCAAGGTACCTGTGTGAGAAGGCCAACACTCAGGAAGAGGTCATGCGTAAAGGTAACACTCACCTTGCTTTTGCGAGGTAGCTGTTCCTCACCTTACCTTTTGCAAGGTACCTGTCACTCACCTTACCTTATCTTAGCTTTTGCAAGGTACCTGTCACTCACCTTACCTTTTGCAAGGTATCTGTTGCTCACCTTACCTTTCACAAGGTACCTGTTAACCTGTTACTCGCCCTACCTTGTGTCAAGGCAAGTCTTGCGTCACTTGGAGTCTGCATCATGTTTACTCTCAGCACATTCACTCCATGTGGTGTTCAGGCTCTTGACCATAGCCAGAAACTTTTGGTCAGAATCTCGGCTGAGTGATGTATACTACTAATGTCTCTTTGCATTCAGGAGACCTTTACTCGTTGATTTGTCAGCGAATGCTGTATTTGCAAGCTTGTCCATGGATGTTTATAGGGATCAGAGGAATAAGAGGTTTTGTAAAACAGTCTTTATGTCTGGCATGTTGAGGGCACATCCCATGTGAAAAGAGCCACACTGCAGAATATTGAAACCGCCACACCAATCATTCTGACCCTCATTACCAACCAAGCAAGATTCCTGCCCACGTACACTACTTTATATGGCCAAATCACTTTTTAAACATTGTACAAAGAGTAACTGATTTGTGACACCAGTTATGGCAATCACACTGTCTCTCTGACACCAAATTCATGTTGCAGGTCACAGGAAGCCTGGAGGGAGCTGACTTGCATCACACCCCCCTGATGCCTGTTGGCTAATTCTACATCTCATTTCTTACGATTACAACCACGTTTATTAAATATATTGTATATTATCATCTCTATTAATATTGTTAGTAAACATATTGTACATTAACATTTTTTTAATCATTAGTAAATGCGTTGTATATTAGATTTTTGTTATTATTATTACTATTATTATCACCATTACTATTATTTCACAATTATCATCACCTTCATTGTGGTGCAGGTCAGACGATGCTGCACAGGCGGCAGGACGACATCCGGCTGCTGAAGCTGGAGGTGGCAGAGGCCCACAGGCGGGTGCTGGTCACGGGGAAGCTGAGGGGCATTATCCCAGGGCTGGACCTGGACATGGCCTCCCTCCAGAAGCAGCTGCTGGAGACGCGCAGGAGCGCTGACCAGCTGGCGCTGCAGCTGGAGTCCCCTGACAACAAGACCAGGTCACCCCCATGCCCTTGGGTTTAATACACTGATAGCCAAAATGTTGCATATATATAGTGTTTGTATCAATATGTCAGTCAATCAGTCAGTGATACAGTCAGGGATTTTGCAGTTGTCAGGGGTCAACTGGCCTATTTGGTCATGTTCTCCCATGTTATCATTTTGTTCAGTTGTATGCGTCTTCTTCTTCTTCTTCTGATGTCCCGTTGTATACTGCACAATGGATGTGAAGTCATTAGTGACTTGTCAGACATCCTGGCTCAAAAGCACAGGTGAACAACATATGGTGCACAACAAAAAGCTTCCAGGTGAGGTGACCTGTAATCTTGCATTGCAGCTGAAGAAAACTCCAAAAAACAAGACCAGCTGCACTGATCACATGCTGTAAAATTCAGTCACCAGCTGTACGCTGACACTCAAAATCGACTTCTTTGGCAGAGAATGGCAATTGGCTCCTGATATCTCTGTCAAGCAGCGGAGTCTGCCAAGCAGGGATCCAGGCGTGTGTAAGCTGTAAGCAAAAACAGCCCAGCAGCATGATTGTGTAGCTGAGGAAAACTGACTGTGCCAGGAACCGCCTGCACCTCTTTGCATACACCTCACTGCTTTGATGAAGCCATGCAAGAAAACTTGTGCTAGACGTTCACTTGGGCAGCAAAGGCTGCCAGGCAATATAGCATTTAGGATGGAATGCGTAATCTTGTAAGCTGCCTGCAGGATCCCTGACTCAAGCAGCCAGAAACACTGCTCAGCTTGAGTTCTGTGAATGCATACTGTAGCTTTTCTTTCAGGTGGTGAAGGCTATCAGGCAAGGTGTTTGGCAAGGCTGAGCTATGTGTCAGAACAACCCATCCACACAAGCAAATAAACCAGGAAGCAAACTCACACAGAAATGATAGATTGCGGTGCATTCGACAAGTTGAAGTACTAACAGTCATAATGTTCAAAAATGGGTTTTCTCCTTTCAGGTGGCGGAGGCTGCCAGGCAAGATCCCAGGAAAGGACGAGCTGCGTGCCAAGATGAGTCAGCTGCATGAGCGCCTGGACAAGAAGGAGGACTCCTTGCTGGAGAAGCACCTCATTCTGGAGGAGATCGCCAGCTTGAGTGACCGGCTCCGAAACCAGGCTGCTGAGGGCCGGGAGGACACTCTGGAGCTGGCACAGAAGGTGAGCTCAACTCTGCTTACTCAGTCTTAGTCATATGTTGGATGCTGAAGCTGAGAACTGTCAGTTAACATTGAAAGGCTGCAAAAGAGAGGCACTGTGCTGCATGGAAGGCATAGCAGGTGTGCACCATCTTGCTTACTCACGGGTCAGCATCTCAGCTGATTGCTATCTGGCTTCAGCTCTTCAGAAGCTTTTCACATGAGAGACATGTGCCTAACATCATTGAACACATGTTGGCTTGCGTAAAGAGGTTTGTGCCAGCGTACCATGAGGTCCAGAGCCTGTGCATCACCAGCAAGGTGTCATGGCTGTTGCAGCAAAGAATCCTTTCTGTTTCTGTGCAGTCATAGGTCAGCCATCTTGAGTTTCACCCATGACTCGTCCATGACTCATGATGCTCACCCATGACTCATGGATCACAGGCTCATCCATGGCAGCAAAGCATCCAGCCTGACTCAAGACACTGGCTGCATACCTTTGTCTGTTACCCAGTACATGGTCTTGGCAGCAGTGATATATGGAAAAATACGATGTGTGGACTCTGTTGTCAAATGCGCCTACTTGCTATGCGTGAATCGTGCCCTGTCATGGCAGCCTCACAGGCAAAACTGAAGGCATGGTGGCAATGTTGAGCGGGCTCAATACATGCCTCATCAAAGATAATATCAGACAAAGAATTGCACTGCTATGTCACAGGTGAGCAGGTGTCAGTGCAAAACCGGCCTGGGGGTCATTGTACATCATGTTGATGACTACTGTGAGCAAGCAGAGCTCTGGGCAGCCTGGTGTAATACTTGGATTCTCAATAAATTGGCGCCAAAAGGCGTAGTCTTTTCTTTTCTTTTCTTTTTCTGAGCAAGCAGAGCTTGCAGCAGCTTAGTGACGTTGTCCTCTTGCAACACAATCATGTTTTGGTATGGCAGGTGAATGACTATCAGATCCGGCTGCGAGGCATGACACGGCGTATGATGGCTACTGTGAGTGAGCTGAGCATGTACCAGGCTCACAGCATCAAGCTGAGTGCTGACAAGGAAGCCCTTGAAGAGGTCGTCATGGCTGCATCTGACAAGCTGGAGGTATGGGAGGAACCCGTTTGCTTGTGCATAGCTCAGTGTTCTTGATTGTTCAAGTCAGGCACCAGGGACACAACCATTTGCATAGCAGCACAGCAGCAGCTCTATTGCAATTACATGAACACAGATTTGCTGGCTAGCAGTCAGACGTTATCCTGTCAGTTGACATTGTGCTTGGGTGGACTCATGTATGTCACACCAGGTTGCTCTATTATCAATTGAGCTCCACATCCAAGCTTGTGTGTTCTGTGATGAATTGCTGCAGGCAAGTGTTGATTAAGTGATTGAGTTTTGTTGAATCTGAGCGCAGGCTGGTGCGGCACCCACAGAGGATGTAGAGAGGGACTGGCAACGACTGGAGAGGGACCGCAGCCAACTGTGGGACATGAAGCGACAGGTAACATAACACAGCCATTTGCCTTTTCTGTTGTTTTCCTCTTCTTCCCCCCCCCCCTCCTTTTCTATTTTGTTTTCTTTCTTTCTACCACAAGTTTATTACAGTCAATGCAGCTGCATGATCAGTGCATTTGTAGCACTAGCTATGTGTTCTGTTGCTCACAATTCTGTGCAGAGTGACTATATGCCATCACTTCTGCACCCGGTGTGCACATCTCATGTGTACCCTGCTATGTGTATATGCATTGCAGCGTTTGCTCTGTCAGATCTGTCACCTCTGTCAGACCATGTGTTCCTATACACTGTGTTTGAGGTGTAGCTGCCCATGATCATCTGCTCTGTGCCACTACCTTTAGGGTGCTGCTCATCAAGGCATGTCAAGCCGTAAGTCCTTGACTGCGTACTTGTGAGCAAATTACAATGTGCTTACTTATGCAGGCTGAGATGATCCACCAGATTCAAGATGATCAAGTGATGGGTCCTCTGTCGTTAGCAGAGTCACGGCCGAATGCATACATTCCTGAAGACCTGGGCATTCCCAAACCGTATGGTGGCTTTGCTCCTTTCAAGCCTTCAGAACCCGGCAGTTCCATGAGGCATATTCGGGTTCCCAACCCTGGAGAAATTGTAATATAGCATAGAGGTCACTCAGCTGCACAAAGACAAGATGCAACGCACTATGCTATCAGCTGCACAAAGAATGATGCGCTGCATTTGAAGACCTCCTGCATCAGTCAGAGTTTGCGAATTGATGCGAAATCTATGTTTCGCACAGCTGACTATGCAGATTCCGGTAAGCGTAAACTGTGAGATGTGAATTGCAGCATAACATACCAAAGACAAAGAGCCTTTTGCCATTCTGACAGCCATGCGTGCACTGCTGATGTTGTTGACAATGAGACAGGGACGATGTGCTGTGTTGTTATACATGAGCGGCAGAAGCTGGATGCTGAATGCGTCGCATCAGAGTCTTCATCAAGCACAGGGCAAGAGTTTTCTAAAACCCTAATTACTCAAAATCAGACCCTGAGAGTGCCAAATATAGAGTCAGGTGCAAATACTTGTACGACCTATGTGGCTTGTGACATAGAAGGAAGCACAGGCTTATCTTTAGGTGCTGAGCACATTTATTGTGCTGAGTTGAGGCTGCTGTTGGCAGCAAGCTGGACTTATCTGGTAAGTCTGAGCTTTTAAAAATGCTGCAAGCCATCCAGCTCAGTCTGTGAGCTTGTTGCTGATGTTGACAGGGTCCACAGATCAGCTGCAATCAACAGGATAGGCAGCAAGTGTCCCCGTTCTAAATCTGGCATGTCGCCTTTGTTTGCCATATGTAGCATGTTTTCCTTTGAGCACGGGAAGTTGACCTGAGTGGTAATGTTCAGCGTCCGGAACTTTCAGTTCCAAACATAACGCCCTCTGCCGAGTGTGTGTGTGTGTGTGTGTGTGTGTGTGTGTGAAAACGACAGCTGGCGTTACGGATCACGCTTCAAAGGCCGTTGCAAGCTGGATATGGCACCAGCGGCTGCGTCAGCGGCTATTAAAGGTGCTGCATCTGTCTCGTTCGAATGATATCTGCTCGCATACCCTCCGCTGTATCAGGCAGCGTTACCTCTGTGCTGTGATCGGAGCATGCTACAATCGAGTGATGTGGGAGCGACGCTGTCTTTCAACTCCCTGCATGTCAGGTCTGTCACGAGAGTGCTTGCAGCATGAGGAAGAAAGTTTAACGGCAATTCTGGACTGCTGCAAATCACAACCAGATGTCAGACCTGGCAATGGCCTGCTTACAGGCGAACCTCGCAAAGGCACCACCGCGTCAGGCGGCTTGACAGTCACGCACGAAAGTTGCGGAAAGGTGCTCCGTGTGTGCACAAAAGCACGCATGCAGCCGTCTGTTTGTCTGGCAAAGGTGGGTCATTTGACTTGAGAAGCCAGCTATGCCTGCACATGTCATCTGCACAAGTGTCTGCTCTGTGATATTGACTAGGGCTCATGCATGCATGCTGATCTGCAGGGCATTCATATGGCATCAATGGGGGCAAGGTGCACAGCTGGCAAGCTTCTCCAAATAATCGAATTGGCATGAGGTCAAGAGGATGCCCTTGCTGTGTTGGGCACAAGCTGTGTGAGTGCAACTCTTTGAAAACTGTTTGTCCTGATGTTGCTGCTGATTTTGACACCATCAAGAATGGAGTCAGTCCCGCTGGAGTCACAAGTTCAACACACACAAAGTACAGTTGGCTGTCAGACAAGCCTGGAGCCAAGAAGCGCTCTGTGGCTCAGCGCACACTGTATACAAGGAGGCAATTCAGACAGAGTGTAAATGCACCTGCTGTGTTGGTGTAAAACAGGTGGACATGTGCATTGCGATCAACACAGCCCTCTGTCACAAGGAAAGCATGTCAATATACGTGATGCTATTAGTCTTTTTGTTGTGTTAATTTGCAGCTCATGTTTGCCCAGCTGCAACTCATGTTGTTTGAGACCGGTTCCAGTGGCTGCTTGTGCATCTGAAGTTTGCATGATTTGTCTTGTGCAACAATCTATGTAACAGGTCTCGTTGCCTGCCTGATGCCTCTTCCTTGCTGGTTTTCAAGCCAAGTATAAACACGTTCCAAAGGATTTACCTTGTCCGCTGATCAGCTCATGAACTGGATGTCTAGGGCATGTCCACGTATGTGGCGCCCCCAGTGCTTTGCACTTTGTCATCAGGAACTCCCGGGAGCCCAGTGTCAAGTCTTGGGGTCGGCACGCCCTCATAGCGTGTAAAAAAGCTTTGTCAAATTGAAGCTACCAGTTTTGTGTGTGTGCCTGTTGTGTCAAGATGCGTTGTGGAGGGCTCAACACTGTGTGGCTTTCCGCATTTCGCTTTTCAGGGAAAGGGAAAGCATGCAGACAATGGTGTTCAGTACTAGTAGTCAGTTAGGCAGAAATATATATATAACATCTCTCTCAACACAAAGCCGTTGCGGATCACGCCACCTGGTAACATGAGCCTTGTGTTACTTCGAGTCGAATCATGCACAAGTGAGCTCCCGCTTTCAGATAAAACGGAATGTTCAGCTGGACCAAAGCTCAGCCTCAGATCCTTTGACAGCTGACAGCTTGCAATATGTCAGCACTCAGTCAGCCCTTCCTACATGCATATGAAACCCCTTAATGCCTACCGATACATTTTGCAGTGACACTCTCTATGTACGCACTAATCCCGGCAGTTTACCGAGCTTTGCTGAAGAGTGCAGTTTCGGGAACTTGTCATCGGATTCATACCACTAAGAAAAAACGGAATGTTACTCATTCTGCATGCATTGTTTGTAATCCATGACCTTAGTAACGGGTTAGTAAAAGTCCTTCACTAAACCGACTCACATGCATTATCAAGACAGGCAGTCTGTCGCTATTGCGCCATCACGGGTCATCGTTCTGCGTATTGTGCTTTGAAACCATGGCTCAAAACGGCTCCAAGCGACCTGCCGCTCAGCCTGATCTGGAAGACCTTCAGAGCGACCCCCGTCAGCATACCAGTAGCAAGAATGTACGAGACGCAACTGGTACCAAGCCTGCCCATACTGAGGCAGCCGAGCAATCGCTCAACAAATACAGCAGAACCATCACACAGTCAAAATCACAAGGAGGCTCACAAGCCATGTTATATGCCACCGGTATGACCGAAGACGACATGGACAAACCGCAGGTCCGTCTTATTGCGGTTGTGCGTGCAAGTCTTGGGCACGCACTTGCAGTCTGCGCAGACCTCCATACCGAGCCGAGTCAAGGAGTCATGCATGCAGGTGGGCATTTCCTCCGTGTGGTGGGAGGGCAACCCTTGCAACATGCATCTGCATGACCTGGCACAGGAAGTCAAGGAAGGATGTCACGAAGCTGGGCTGGTCGGCCTACGCTTCAATACCACTGGCATCAGTGATGCAATCTCAATGGGCACAGATGGCATGTGGTAAGCGAATCACACTGACTTTACATGCTGCAAACATACCAAAACCGCACCAGCACAGGCAGGCACACAATGCATAGATTGCACTCCCTCTCAATCGTTGTCCCTCTGCATGACATTGCAGTACTGCATCCAAAAATACAGCCGTCCTAAATACATTCTACCTCAATCTCGTCCGCTGCAGTACCCCTCAACTAGTGTAGTGAGACAAGACTTATCCCGCACGTACCTAGCTCATCATGAGCTGGAACGCGTTTCAATCACCATGGTTGTTTATCAACTCCTATGCTTGTCCCTGCAGCCATAGTCTGCCCTCACGCGACATCATAGCAGACAGCATAGAGACTGTGATGTGTGGCCAGTGGTATGACGCCAACATATCCCTCCCAGGATGTGACAAAAACATGCCAGGAGTCATTTTGGCCATGGCCAGATTCAACAGGCCATCCATCATGGTGTATGGGGGCACCATCAAACCAGGATGCAGCAAGATTGATGGACGCGATCTGCTTGTCAGCCACACCTTTGAAGCATACGGTTGGGCTCTGCTGTCTATGTCTTTCTGACTGCATGGAAATGCCCCAAAGCCAACAGCCCTGCAGTGCAAGGGTCAAGCAGCTGTCTAGGCTGCGGGCTGCCGCCTTAGGAGGCTCCCGTTATGATCGCTGAAAAGCGTAAACTTTTCTTCTTCTTTTCTCTGCTGCCTATGTATCTCTGACTGCAGTCGGACAGGTAGTCGGCCACTGCCTGTGTGTGATGTCAGTGTTGACATAGTCATTCAGGCATAGTCATGAACTAGACGCATGCACAAGAATTCTTTGTCACTCTCATGACTGAAATGGATGTTGCGTCAGTGCTGGAGCATTGACACCAGTATGCCTGCAAGCGCCTTGGGCAATGACATGCAGCAACAAGGTTTTGTCCTTTCAGTGTCAAATCTGCCCTTGTCCATCACTTGCTCAGCAAGCATTGGTGCTGCAGCCAAGTGTGGTTCTGACCTGCAACTGCAATAACCCCCCTGCAACTGCAATGAACCCCCCAATCGCCCCTGTAATGCCGGTCACCTTTGCATACTAGGTTGTGGGCCAGCTGTATGTGCCCTTGTTCTTGTGTCTTAGGAGCAAATGCTGCTGGGTTGATCCTGGTGCACTGATGACAAATTCATGCCACTTTGTCTTTGCTCTTGCATCTTGTGCCTTCTCGGCAGTGTTATGCTGTCCATTAACAGAAACCCGCTTTGCTGGCGGCTCTTCCTCTTCTCCTGAACGGGAATGCAGCTGGTTGCGCCAATACTGTACACACCGTTTAGGTTGTTGCAGGCACACACACACGCACACACACAGCCGGCTTGATCAATAAACAGAAGAAACACAATGTTGTGCTCAATGCATCTGCAGCCATAACTTTATGCTGACGCTCTACACAATGAAGCTCTATACACTGATGCTGTACACACTGATGCGTATACACACAAAATGAGCTACACCTTGTGCTGATGCTATACCTGTTGTGCAGGCGCATACACAGCCGGCTTGATGAATGAGGAAGAGATGCATGATGTTGTGCGCAATGCATGTCCTGGGGCAGGAGCATGTGGGGGGATGTACACTGCCAACACCATGTCCAGTGCTATTGAGGCTATGGGCATGAGCCTGCCCTACAGCAGCAGTGTGCCAGCTGTGGACCCTTTGAAGAAGGCAGAATGCAGAAGAGCTGGCAAGTAAGTATTAGATAGAACCTGCAGCTCTGGACTGGATTGTTTACGTATCATGCATGAAAATATCATGTCTGATGATGAAATTTGAATGGGCGTGAGCCTGCCCTACAGCAGCAGTGTGCCGGCTGTTGATCCTTTGAAGAATGTAGAAAAGCTGGCAAGTAAGAACCACCATGGACTTGATTGCTTGTACACCATGCATGAAGTTGTCATGTTTGCTGGTTCTGCTAAATGGACTGTGGGCAGGTTCTACAGCAGCATGTGGACCCTTTGAAGAATGCAGAACGCAGAAAAGCTGGCAAGCAAGTATTAGATTGAACCTGCAGCTCTGGACTGGATTGAGTGAATATCATGCATGAAGTTGTCACGTCCGCTGATTCTCTGTGCTGAGATGAAATTGGAGTGGGCATCAGCCTGCCCTACTGCAGCAGCGTGCCAATTGTAGAGCTGCTGAGGATGGCAGAAGGCTGACAATCTGGCGAGCAAAAATCTGCAGCACTGAGACGCGTCATGACTGCACATGTTCAATGTTGTCGTGCCAATTGCTAATTGCTAATCTGCTCGGTGACATGTCATTTGGCAGGAGCCTGATGTTCCGCAGTGTGTCAGCTGTTGACCATACAGAAAGGACAAAGGCTGAAAGCTGGCAGGAAAAACTTTGCAAACACAGTGTTGACTAAAGAGTCATTGAGACCTCAGAATGTCCTCCAAGTCCTTCAAGAACAAAACAGCATTGCACCAGTCACTCCTTTTGCATGCACCAAACAACCTCATACTTTGGTGTTTTTCTCCAGGAGCTCCTGCAAGCAAAGGCCCTACCGTTGCAGGGGCTCTTTGTCAAGCCAGCAGGGCAGTTCTCAAGCTTGGTTGAGAAGGTGTTTGAGCATACCAACACACAGCAGAGGCTCTTCCCAATCCCTAAACGTCTATTTCAACTCACAAATGTCATCCCCTACGCTGGAAATCTGAAGTCAGAAACGTCTGGGGACAGAACATACGCGATTCTGCATTCTGTGGAGATGTTTTAGGCATTTTTCATTGTCTTGCCACCAACCTTTCCAACCTGTGCTGCAGAGCGTTGCTGGAACTGCTGAAGCGTGACATCAAGCCACTAGACATCATGACTCCAAAAGCCTTCGAGAATGGCATCACAACAGTGATGGCCCTGGGAGGCAGCACCAATGCAGTCTTGCATCTGTTGGCAATGTCAAGGGCAGCAGGTTGCCCTTTGGACCTGGCAGACTTCCAACGAATCAGTGACAAGACCCCTTTCATTGCTGACTTCAAGCCCAGTGGCAAATATTTGATGGAGGACCTTCACAAGGTCTGCTCCTCTGACTCTTGTAGAAAGAAAAGGAAAGTTTACGCTTTTCATCAATCATCTCAGCTTAGAAGCAAGAGGCTTAGGTGGTTTGGTCATATCTGCAGGATGGCTGACAGCAGATTGCCCAAAGTACTCATGCATGGACAGTTAGTAGGCCAAAACTGTCGTGGCAGACCTAGGACTGTTTGGAACGATTTTATTTTGTTTGACATTCACAAGTTGAAGTTAAACCGCTACCCCAGTGATGCTCTGAACAAGCCTGTCTAGAGGGAGCTGACTTGCGTCGCACGTACCTGATGCCTGCTGGCTAAGTACACGTTTTAATTGTGATTATTATTGTTATTATCAATCATTGCTGTTTTGAAGCTCAGTGGCAAGACCTGATGGAGGACCTACATAAGGTCTGCTGCCCTGACTCTTGCGTCAGTGCGTTAGTGCATCTGTGCATGCTGAGAGATAGCCAGTCAATGTGAACAGTTCTGTACATGCATTGCAATCAAAGGCGCCAGACATTGCTGCAAAGCATAGACACCGCCTGAGCCAATGTGAACAGCTATGAACATGACTTGCAATCAAAGGCGCCAGATGCTGCTGCAGACCATAGACACCACCTTTCTCATATCAGAAGCAGTGCAAAGTCTGTCTTGTGTGCGTGTGTGCAGATAGGAAGAGCGCCACTTGTCTCTGAAGTCATAACTGCACAATGTCTTGACCGTGTAACAGACTAGCGGCAGTGCGAGTGTAAGCGTAGCGCAGCAGCAAGTAAGAGCTTAGGCAGCAGAAGTTGGAGGTGGTGAGAGTACACGGATTGTAGTAGGGTGAGATACAGGTTCGCCAAAAGTGCGGCTATGGTTTAGTCATCTGTGATACAGCCATTATTGGTATTGTGACGGTATTGTTACAATTTTGTCTTTTATTTCGAGCCTTCTTGTAGCGCACTGCCTGTCACACAGGGTGCTAGTCAGGACTGGGTGAACCCAATCTTAGGAGAGACTTAATGCAGACACTTAATGCATGAGTTAAATGAACGCTGCGGGTCAAAGATTGACCATTGTGAGTGCAGGTAGGAGGAGTGCCAGCTGTGCTCAAGTACCTTTTGAGCAAAGGTCTTCTTCACGGGGACTGCCTCACAGTCACAGGTGAGGAATGTCTTTGTGTGGTGCTCCCTCCCCATCTACCCGCTCCTTCCCCCGTTTCCCCCAATGTTAGGTCTGACACTCACATCTTTTGAGCAAAGGTCTTCTTCATGGGGACTGCCTCACAGTCACAGGTGAGAAATGTCATTGTATGATGGCCCCCCCACCCCCCCCCCCCGGGCTCCTTCCCTTACTCATAAATCTGGTACTCACATCTTTTGAGCAAAGGTCTTTTCACGGACACTGCCTCACAGTTACAGGTGGGGCTTGTCATTGTGTAGTGCCCTCCCACTCTTACATCTGGCAGTCAGGTCTTCATGGTGATTGTTTCAAGTAACAGGTGGGGATTGTCGTTGTGTGGTGCCCTCTTTCTCTCACATCTGACACTCTGATCTTCTGACATTCCTACACCCTCCCACTCTGAGATCTGACATTCCTGCACCCAGCCACTCTGAGATCTGACTCTCACAGCTTTTGAAATTCCTGTGCCCTTCCATTCTTAGATCTGACACTCATAGCTTTTAATGTTCCTGTACCCTCCCACTCTTGGCACTGACGTTGAGATTTTTGGATGCCTTGACAGCAATCAATCATCTCGTCAGAGCTGCATCACTGTTGCATTGTCATATGGTCCACACATCACATGGGCTCATGTGACACGCAACTGTACTTTACAGTGTCAATGGTCTTGCTTCAGAAACGGCAAAAAGGCTGCATGATTGGCAGCTGCTGCTGCTGCTCCTGCTGTCGCTGCTGCTGCTGCTGCTGCTGCTGCTGCTGCTGCTGCTGCTGCTGCGGCTTGTGGCTGCTCATAACAGCAACTGAAACAAGTGTAGCAAAACAACAGCTCAAGCAGTACCGGAGTTCACATGTCTACAGGCAAATCCCTAGCTTAGAACCTTGAAAATGCTGCAAACAATACCATAAGTATACCAAGAGTCCACCTGTCTGCAGGCAAAACCCTAGCTGAGAACCTAAAAGATGTGCCCGACCTGAAGGAAGGCCAGATGCTGATTTACCCCATTGACCGGCCCATCAAGCAGACCGGCCACATTCAAATTATGTACGGGAACCTGGCGCCAGAAGGTTGTGTGGGCAAAATTACCGGGAAAGAGGGGCTTGAGTTTGAAGGCCCTGCTCGGGTGTTTGACAGTGAAGAGTCCATGCTGAGAGCTGTGGAGGCTGGTCCCCAGAAATTCAAGGTATGAATAATAATAAAATATTAATAATAAAATATTAATACTATAATCCTTAATGATTGAAACGTGTATTTAACCAGCAGGCATCAGGTACGTGCGGCGCAAGTCAGTTGCCTCCGAGGTATGGATGACTCAGCTATAGTGATTATGACATGATGCTGAAGAAGAAGAAGAAGAAGAAGAAGATTCCAAGCTTTGGCCAGCCATTGAGTCTGATTGCTGTTGGTTGCTGTGCAATGACATTATATGAGTGATGAGCTATAGCAGAGTCAACATCTAGAGCCAAAAAGGCTTGTGTGGCTCTACATGTTTTGCAGGAAGTTGAGACACTCATCACACGCTCATGCTGAGGTGCACATGTGCATGTCACATGACAGATACGAGCATGATGCCAGTAATTAGGTTGCAGAGTAAGCACAAGTAATCTGTTACACCTCAGAGTTTGCATGTGCTATGCTGATTGCTGCATCATGCAGTTAAAAGAAGGACCTTGTTTTATACTTTTTGGTTAACTACTGTGTCATGTTGATCTCATGGCTCAGACATCAACTAGGCGCTGTCACCATGGGTGATTATGACATCTAGCATCAACCGGCATGACGTGATCACATCAGATTTAAACACACAAAGCAGACTGCTTGCTATGCATGGTCATTGAACATGACAAGTCCATACTATCTGCCTGCTTCTGATCAGGCTGTCTTGGCTCATGACTAGTGCAGTACTTGCTTTGCCATACTCACAATGTCTCATATTGCTGGATTCAGTCAGGTCCTTACATGTGCAAGGATGATATGTCCAGGGTACAGTGGTGGTAATACGGTATGAGGGCCCAAAGGGGGGCCCAGGCATGCCTGAGATGTTGACCCCCACAGGAGCCCTCATGGGAGCCGGGCTGGGCGGCCAGTGTGCCTTGATCACTGATGGCAGGTTTTCAGGCGCGTCACATGGCTTTGTCATTGGCCATGTGGCCCCTGAAGCCCAAGATGGAGGACCAATTGCTATGGTGAGTGGCATACACAATGATAATGACACAATGACAAGGCAGCAATCCTTTGCTGCGCTGACAGAGGGCATGGGGGTTGCAAGAGGCATTCGGTAACCACTCGCAACCAGTATATATATAGTATAGCTGTGATTGGCCCATTGTACATGGCATACCCCAATAGTTGCCAGCATACATTTACATTCCTGCTGATGCTGAAGCCCTACCCTGTGAGGAGTGAGGGGGCAATGGCTCTTGATTGGCAACCGTTATGCTTTTGGCAGCTGCATGATTGTAAGGCATACAGGGTTCAGCATGACCTGTGGGAATTGACCAGTATCCATATTTACTGTGTATAGCACATTTTACTGTCTGTAACTATATGTTTACTGTTTTTTCAGCTACACGATGGGGACCGGATTCGCATAGATACCAAGACGCACAAGGTGGAGGCGTTGGACATCAGTGAAGAGGAATGGAGCAAGAGAAAAGCTGCATGGAAGGCTCCAGCCTTGAAGGCAACCAAAGGCGCACTGTACAAGTACATCAAGAATGTGTCCTCAGCTTCATTGGGATGTGTCACTGACTTGTAGGCTCTTTTCAGTTCCGAAGCGTCTATTTTAACTCAGAAACATCATGCCTACGTTGGAAATTTAATGTCAGAAACGTCTGGGGACAGTAACAACGCGTTTTTTCATTGTGCAGATGTTTAAGATTCTGTATTACATGACTGGATTGACAGAATAGCCCATCTACACAGCAGCTCAATTGTTTTGTCTGTGCAATCAATGTACGTGCAAATCAGTGTGAGTCGCTTAGCTGCTAGTTCTTCTAATTGAGATCAAGAGTACTCATGATACTTGGTCATCTCTGGCTTCTACTGCTTGTCACTTTTCCTCAGCAGCTAGTCAGACATGCAACTTATAGGCATCACGTGTTCCAGAAGCATATGCTATCTCGAAGTTCAAGAAAGTAGGCTTCTCCATGCCAGGATAGTGTTGAAAGAACGCCGTTTACGACAGGGTATAGCATTTATGACAGGGTTGGGCCAAGGCAAGAATTACTCCTCAGCCTTTTTGCCAGTCTTCTTGAGCAACGGCACACTGTGAATGTTGTGCAAAACACCACCACCAGCAATCGTGACTTGGTATGGTCAGGCTTCACACGCTGGGCAGCCCAGGACATTACTAATACGTAGGTTACTTGGCTTCTCATTAAATTGACGCCAAGAGGTGTAGTCTTTTCATTGTTTTTCAGGCTTCACACACGAGTCAGCTCCTGCTTTCCTGCATAGCTTGGCCATGCAGCAGGTAGGGGAGTGTGCTGCCCTTTGTGGGTAAGACTATAATATCCAGCCTGACCCCTCCTGCATTGAGTTCCCTAAGCAGGACTGCCACAACAGGCTGAAGCCCAAATGATTCCTGATGAGCAGTAATCGCTCTTGTAGGTGCTGAGATTGATTTAGAGCATATGTGCTCCAGCAACTGCGGCAATTCTGCTTCTTCAAGTGGCACTACCCCTGTTTTCTGATAGCCCACTTCAGCTGCTTGGTTGTCGTATATGTAGCCTTTGATCATATGTCCCATTAGATTGCCCAGCTGCGCTACAGAGTCCCACTCTAGAGTGGACATCTTCAACTCTGCCTTGCAGGTCGAACTCGTTGGCGTGGTGAGAATTGACCCCAGCTAGGCAGGTGGGGGCAGCACTGCGTTTCAAAACCTGGAGGTACCACTTGTGTCAGAAGTGAACTGAACTGTGTACCAAAACGAATTGGTTGTCAAGTCTGGGAAGTGTATATGGCCTCTGCAATTCCGCTCGCAGCAAGACGGCCTGACCAGTTTGCTACAATTGGTGTCGGGGTTCCGTTGCTTTGACGTTCAATTCTTAGGTCGCCAGTCCGAACCCGATTACCCGGTACGACGAGTTCAGCCAAACCACCTCCTCCTTCTCCTGTCGAACTGAGCTCCTAGTGCACGCTCGTCCTAGCGTTGTAGTGAAAGGGTGTGGCCGTTTTTGCCGTGGGAACTGCTGACCCCATACACGCAGACGTGACATTGTTCCAGTTGGCTAGCCTGGTTGGATCCAACGCATGTGAGTATGCTCTCACATGCGGCATCCAGTTGATTGCTCACATGCACTTATCATCATCACAAGTTGCAGCTATACCGGTCAACATGACACGGCAGTTGCCTAGTTGTTGCAAATCATGTCTACACAGCTGTAGCATCAAATCACATTGAGACATGACACGCTGTGCACAATTCAGATAGACAGTACCAGAATGCGTTGCTGCATGACAGTGCACAGAAAAGCCATGCACAGTTGTGCAACACTGCAATACATGTGAGCTACTGTATTGTGTTGCATCACAATCAGAGTGCTGCTAAAAAGCTGTCAAAGACAACCAGGATCACTGGGTCAAGCTAGGTGTTTGCTATTTGTTGCAGGCCCATCATGGCATTGCAATAACTAATGATTGTCATTGCATCCTCACGCAACACAAAATCTACCCATCTGCAACTATGCTACATACTTCTTTTGTTGCAATTGCGTCCTTTTGTTGGCTGACATGGTTGACAGGTGCATGTGGTAAGTACAGTCCTGCTTTCTCAAGTTGTATCATGCATATGCAAAGCTGCAAAATCTTCTCCTCTTACTGCAAAGCTTGTACCATTGCTGACCAATTTTGTTACCTGCAACTTAACAGAACTATGCGTGCAACTGTTGCACTTCGAATTCGCAAGATTACAAAAGACCAGAAGTCAGCAGAACTATTGATCCGCAAGCTTCCCTTTCAGAGGCTAGTGTGTCACACTGCTCAAGACTTCAAGCTTAAGCTTGAGAAAGACCTGCAATTCTAATTGTCAGCAGTCACTGCTCTCCAGGAAGCAGCTGAGGCTTACCTCACTGGTCTGTTTGAGGAACGCCAACCTGGCTGCCATTCATGCCAAGCGTGTCATCATCATGGTGATGATCATGCCAAAAGTCATTCAGCTAGATTGCACCCTCGTGGCGAGCTTGCTCAAGCTCAGTACCAGCTGGATTCATCTCCTCAATGGTGTTATCTCAACACCACCATGCAGGAGATGCCAGCATGTCTGTACGTACTATGCTTGGGCAGTACAGTTCGTGCTCTCATTAGGGTCACGGTATCTTTGACATATGTGTGTTTGACTGCAGGCAGCTTGCAGTGACTCAAACACTCTTGGCACACTGCATTGGCTATGGCTTGCTCTTGTATCATAGATGTACAATGTTTCCCAGCCTGTTATATTCCTTGGCCAGAACTTGTACTGAATAGGCCCTCGTACCTAAGGAAGAAAAGAGAGCCCCGAGCTCGTTCTTTCAAATTTGACTACAGGTCCTTGGGCACACTCACGAAAAGTTCCATTGCCTCCAATGAACCTCAGACGTTTGTATGGTAGATCCTGTGCAATTACGTGGCTTGTCCTGGCAATTCAGCTTTGGACCGAGATTCACTGGCATGTCTGCATACTCCTGCCAGGAGTGCTGTGTCAGTACACAAGGTCATCAGGGATCTCTAGAGCACGAAATCCTTTACTGCCTGAGCCTGCGTGCGACCGGCAACAGTCACACTAGTTATAATGTCAGAGTGATAATGGCATGTTTGGCAGCGATGCAGAGAGGCAATCCTGATTTGTTGCGCTGTTGCGCTGTCCGTGTCCAAGCCAGGCAAATCTGCCGTAAATCCTGTGTCATATATTTCAGACTCCCCAGATGGAAATGACTACAGCGGCATCGACATCGTTGACCGCAATCGCCCACTAATGTTTTTGTCTGCCTGCTAATCGGATGTCTTTTTCAGCATCGATAACGAAACAAGGCAACCGGTTGCTTGTTTCCAAGGTCTGTTGATATTTCTGTCTATTCTGCCAGCATCAGCATGTCCGATGAACCACCTGAGGTTCCGGTGTGGGCTGAGGTCAAACTTGACATTTGGGCATTGGTGGTGACGCATTTACACTCCAGGGATAAGCGTGCTTTCCAGCGCGTGTGCCAGCAGTGGCTCAAGTGTGCAAGTAAGTCTTCACAGTTAGGCAAGCACACCATTGAGCACACTTTAACAAAGTGGCACCCCTTAGTCAGCTCCTGGAGCCACTGATGATCTTGTTCTGATGCAGGAGCTTCTTTTACACATCTTGCTGTACCGCACAACTGTCCTGAGCTGGAAAGCTTATTGGCTAAGTATCAAGGCCTCACGAGCCTGCAGCTGATGACAGATGGGCACCTCTTGCCGCAGACAGTCCCAGACCTGCGCCATCACCCGCGCATCCAAAATCTGTGCATGGATGCACCTACATCTCAGTCCAGACGCCATCTTTATGGACTGGCAGGGCTCACCATCTGGCTTCAATCCTCTTCAGATCTAGACTGGAGCAAGTTTACGCATCTGAAGCGCTTGCAGCTTGGCAGTGAGCGCTTGGAGCTAGCAGAGATGGACTGTCTGTCCATGCTACCCTCCCTTGAAGCCTTACGTCTGTTCTGTTGCCCGAGTGAAGATTGTCTACGGTCATTGCCGAGGCTGACCAGGCTGCATTTCATTGCCGAGGCTGCTGATCACGATGACTTAGATGATAGTCTGCGCGCTCTGCACTACTTGACAAACCTCCAGGACCTACAGATAGAAGGCCAGCTCAGCAATAGTCAAGTTGCTGGGTTAGGGAGGAAGCCAAGTCTGACCAGCTTGGAGATCAGCACATCAGTGACCCCTAGGTGTGGTCTAAAGGCAATGGCAGCATTGTGCCGGTTGACAAAACTCCAGCGCCTGTATTGCCCCTTCCTGTATACTTGTGTTTGTGAAGCTCGGCTGGGTGACTACATGTGTGACTTTGGTGTGGAATGGTATGTGTATGTCCCCGGGTTTGCTACAAAGATTGCTGTGAACAAGGCTGTAGTGAACAGGATTGACCACAAAAGGCTGGGCAAGGATTTTGTTACAGGCCTTGCAATCTGAAATTATTGGTGAGATTAAGGTTGATGCTGTGTACAGCAAAGACTGCTGGACATCTTGCTTGCTTCACCGTGTGTCTGTGCCTTTGAGTTTCGCAATTTTATCTTTGTTGCAAATTCATGCTTAAAATTATAGCCTTTGAGTTAATAAAGACATATAGATGTGAGTGCTAGCTAGCTATAGCTAGAATCATGCTAGAATATCTATACAGAATCTATAGAATAGCTTGTGTGTCGCACCATGCTCCATGAACATGAAGTCCCGGAGTCCTGTGCTGCCTTTACATTCTCACTAGCATGGCAAGATGTGACATTGTGTCCTCTCCAAGAAGCACCAGGCACCTGCATGATGCTTTGGCTTTATACGGCGTCAGTGCAGATTTCACAGTAAACAGGCTCTCGTCAATTGTCGAATTGATTCCTAGGTCAGTCCAACCGGATCGCGATGGAGACTGATACACATTGTCAGCTGAGGTGTTGAAGGCAAGCTGCATTGCTGGTCGGTGAATGAGCGCCTGAACGAGTGAGCAACGTTGCCGGTAGCTGCTACAATCTAGCTCTCGGATCGTCTTCAGGTGGATCCTGCTTCTGAAGCGTGCCGCTTGCTGCTACTGACGCTGCACGCTTGCATGCTTGACGACATCTAAGAAATGCTAATTTACGACAAGTGCAGGCTGATGTGCCAGCTTTGTTCTTTGTTTCCCGCTCTGATCACTCATACCGTATTAATGCATTAAGTCGGTGCCGCGGAGGTTTGTGCCCGGACACGGTGCACCACATCAGACAACGTCATGGTTGTTGCTGGAGCGGACACTCCACAGCAGTTTGCAGAGGGGTCGACAACTGTTGACGCTCAGCAGCAGCAAGCTGAAGAGCAGGGCAAGCACCCTGCAGAAGTTCCTGGAACTCTGAATAGGGGCGATGCATCAGATGCTGGGGTCGCAGGGCCAGCATTGCAGCTGAACAGATATGACATTGAAGCTGGCATCTGGCAGGGTTCTGTCCTTTACCTGACCAAAGCAGGAGTGCAATCCCCTGTGTTGCAGTTACAAACAGCGGTATGCTTGCAAGGACACCTTGCATATGCAGATTTTCTACCACTGCAGAAGAAGCTGAACTGCACAGCACACATTATGTATGTGCGCTGTCTTCTTGCCATATTACTTCAGCATGCAAACCGTCACAAGACCTGTACATGTCGTGATAAACAAGTGATGCTACTTACAGAAAGCAATGCTGCATTGTCAATCAGCTTTGTCTCAGATCACATCTCGTACTGGCAGTGTTTGAGACCTAACTTCATAATGACTGAAAGAAGCACAATAGTTTACTACTTAATTACCCAAGAAGGAACACATGCTTTCCTTCTCTCTCTGATTGCTGCTGCTGTTCATGGCTTTCTTCTTCTATAGGATAGCCGACTTGAGAACATTCAGCCAATTCTCCTAACAGAGATGTACAGCTGGTCCTGCTGGCGTTTCAACATTGCAGTGAAGGTGCAGCAACAGCAGCAAGAGGTGTTCTACACAATCAATGTAGACCCCTTCAAACACAGGTGAGTCTCCTCCTAATCACTTTGAAGCTGTCAGCCTGCATGCTTTGGTGTGAACTGCAAAAGCTGCCTAGCCAAGACAAAACCATTCATACGTACAGCAAAACATGGCCTCTAGAAGGATCGATGCTGGTGTACATGATGCTGTATCTCTTTCAAACTAGCTCCTGACAACCTGGAGCATCAAAAGCAACAGTTCAACTAGTCCTTTCCTGACCATGCAAGCGTATCAAGCTTCTTCTTTATCAGACGCTGGTGAAAAGATCTGTATCTCTTTCACACTTGCTGACAACCTGGAGCATCAGAAGCAACAGTCCGACTAGTCTATTCTTGACCATCAAACTTCTTCTATATCACTACTGGGCGTGATCAAGCTGCATGGTAGCCATTTCCTCAACAACGTGTCACCAAAGCGACTACAGGTTTGCTCACGCAAACCACTTCTGACATACCAGACACCAGACCACGGCAATCCTGGCAATCATGCATGACTTGCTTTAGCAGATCTCAATGTTTCAATGCTTTCATTGTGCATTTGGTTTCCCACACACATGCGCCAAAAATGCTTACATGTACTCATCCAAGATGCACGCAGGTTTGCTTTTTTCAAACACCACAGGGTTAGGCTGAAGCAAGTCTGGGCATAGCACAAACAAACTCCTGCCTAGTAGGTACATCTGTGCTTACTCATCTGTGTGTACGTGTGTGTGCACCCACAGGTACAGTTTCTTTGTGGCGGGCCTGATGCAGACCTGGCACTGGGGCTTCCACTCCTGTAATGGCCTCTCAGCAGACGGCGACCATGACAAGTGGGGTGGGCCATATGAGGTAAGAAAAGAAAAGAAATGACTAGACTAGACTAGACTAGACCTTTCGGCGGTAATGTGCAAATGCATTAATGAGAAGCCAAGTATTCCACCGGGCTGCCCAGGTATATGAGGTAACAAACACATTTCTCGCCAAGTCTGTGATTTGTCAGTTGTGATACGAATGCTGCATCAGTTGTTCCATGTAGGAAAACCAGGCCCAGGCTGCACACTTTTCTTGCTTGTTCTGTGGCTATGCAACAGGTGTACAATGAATCTAGCATACCTGGTGTCAGAAGCCATCTACATGCAGTCATGAATATGTGTCACATAGTCAGCTTTTTGAACAGTTGGTCAGACAACTTTCCATTGAATTGATTTGTTTACGCACATATTTACTCAGTACTCACGTTTTGTGGGATTTCTACTGTCAAACACTTCTGTCATTCCTTGTCTTGTAACCTGTTGTTTGCAACAACAATCCAGTCCACCACAGCGTGACTGCCCTGTCATCTTTCCTCCTTGCCATGCAGTTTCTGCTTTAAGGAGATGCGCTGAGCCAGCATGCCTAGGCGCCCTTGCAGCAATGAGGACAAGATGTACCACGGATGCAGCTGCATTGACTTGTTGCACACAAATTATGTCTGGCTGCATTGCAGTTTGAAGCCCTGAAGAGATTCTGAGTAGACACCCTTGCATGCCGTGAGCGGCGGAGACCAGGTCTACCATGGAGCAACCTATAGCATTTTTTGTGTCTGTCCGTGCTGTAGTTTGTGTTATGAGGGATGTGCTGAGTCATCAGGTTGAAACCCCCTTGCATGCCATGGTGGGCGGGGGGGACCAGATCAATCCTGGATGCAACATTCATGTCTGTCTGCAGTTTGTGTTGTGGATGAATGTGCTGAGTCTGCAAGCCAAGGCCCCCTTGCATGCCGTGCTTGGTGGCAGGGACCAGATCTACCACAGATGCAACTTACAGCAGCAATCATGTCTGTCTGGGCTGCAGTTTGTGCTGTGGCGGGATGTGCTGAGTCAGCATGCCAAGGCCCCCTTGCATGCCATGGTGGGCGGCGGCGACCAGATCTACAATGATGAGGTCTTCTCTGGCAAGCATGTTCAGGAGTGGCTCCACACAGGCAGGAAGGTCAGTACAAACAGGCATTGACTTATTCACTCACTCACTCACTCACTCGCTCACTCACTCACTCACTCGCTCACTCACCCACTCACTCACTCACGCACTCACTCACTCACTCACTCACTCACTCACTCACTCACTCACCCACTCACTCACTTGCCCAATGCTGTACATGCGCTGTAAATACCTGACAATAGGAGAAGTCACAAGTTCAATGAAAGAATGATGAATCTTCCTGTGTCTCGGTGAAGACAGTCAGCAAGCCTATAATTGAGTAATCCATTGCCACACAAGCATGCTGCTAACAGCCTGGCTGTTGCCACATCTATATCATAACATCTGCATATAGGCTAGCTGATGCCACACCTGTCCATTTTACGCAATCCTACACACTGCACACACTTACATCGCCAGCCACACGACGCTTCACACAGGCTTGTTGATGCCACAGGCTCTGAGCTCGTACCACTGGACAGAGGCAGTGGCAGAAGAAACGTCATACTTTTACTTCATCCCAACATTCACGTTCATGCTCCGCCCATGCTTTTTTGATGCCTCAGGGTCTCAGCTCGTACCACTGGACAGATGCAATGGCCGAAAAGGCGACATACCTCTACTTCACCTCTACAATCACACTTATGCTCCACACATGCTTTTTGATGCCACAGGGTCTCAGCTCATACCACTGGACAGACGCAATGGCCAAAGAGGCAACACACGTTTACTTCACCTCAACATTCACGCTCACTCCTTTTGACGTCACAGGGTCTCAGCTCGTACCACTGGACAGACGCAATGGCCGAAGAGGCGACATACTTCTACTTCACGCACTACCGGCAGCACTGGTGCAGCAGGCACTTGGCAGAGGCCCTGGCCTGCATCCCCCAAGTCATGATGTGGGATGACCATGACATCTTTGATGGCTGGGGCAGTTACCCACACGCCCTGCTCACATGCAGCGTCTTCCAAGGTGACATCCTATTTTCAATCAATCGATTAATCGATTTACATGGTATTCCATTTGTCACACTAGGTTTTGTGATGCACATGGCGATTGATGACATACATGCAGCGTCTTTCAAGGTGACAACCTGCCCTTTGAAATCCCGAAACCTCTGGTTCATTTCAGAAAGTCATCCCTAGAGTGGAAATCTAAACTCAGAAAACGCCTGGGGACAGTAAAAACGCATATCTAAATTAGGGAGATGATCTTGTTCTTGTAGTGCACATGGCAACTGACGACATACATGGGCTGTGCCATCCTTCGTGTCTGGGGTTGGTTCACTTGCCAGGCAGGTCCACCAGCAAGCAAACAATCAGCACTGAGGCTCAGCACCTCAGACTGCAGGAGAGCGTGTGCTGGTGGTCACACTCGCACACACACAGTCACCAGCATCTAGTATCAGCTTACAGTCGCTGCCTGCAGGTTGTTCAAGATAGCTCGCCAGATGTACCTGCTCTTTCACAGGATCACTAGCATCTCGCATGAGCTTACAGTCGTTGGCTGCAGGTCTGTTCAAGATAGCGTGCCAAATGTACCTGCTGACGATCACACACATACATACATACATACATACATACATACATACATACATACATACATACATACATACATACATACATACATACATACATACATACATACATACA
>JAABUK010001086.1_pt1 | contig 53347 bp, 75 predicted proteins | sample 5559141 | NCBI WGS metagenome assembly JAABUK01 (sample SAMN10711869, study PRJNA513367) | rock metagenome | isolation source: Antarctica rocks | place: Antarctica: Victoria Land, Pudding Butte nord | collected 2016-01-03 | reverse complement strand
ATTGATTGTGGCTGCCCTGCGTCTGTCCGAGCAGGTGTCATCTGTTGCGCTCTGGGCACATGGGTGGGTGCGTAGCTGTACTGCAGTTGCTCAGAGCCACGGCCCTGACTGGTCAAAACAGGCCCATGCACAACCTGACCAGAGTACACAGAAGTGGCTTGCGCAGCAGGCAGTTGCGTCATCTGCTGCTGCTGCTGCTGCTGCTGTTGCACTGGTGCTGATGATGGTGCAGGACCAGGATGCTCTTGTGGCAGTGGGGCATTGTTATAACGCTCTGGAAGCACAGGTGCTGACAGCAGCTCCTGGAATGATCCAGGACGCGGCATGCGCTGCTGCTGCTCCTGTTGTGCCTGCTGAGGCAGCTTCTGCTGCTGCTGCTGCTGAGGCAGCTGCTGTTGCGATTGCTGGGGCAGCTGCTGTGATTGGTAGTGTGGCACAGACTGCTGCTGTGCTGAGATAGCATTGCTACGCACCTGATATGGAGCAGGTTGCTGCTGGTGATGCTGTATGGCTTGCTGGTACTGATGCATCCCATACGGCCCTTGGGCATGCTGCTGCTGCTGCTGCTGCTGCTGCTGCTGCTGTGGCAGCTGCTGTGGCAGCTGCCGTGCCTGGTGCTGCTGAGGCAAAGGGTAGGGGGCGTACGCATGTGCATAGCCACCAGGAGGTGCAGATTCTGGCGCTGCAGCGCCACTGTCCTGTACAACTCGGCTGTTCAGCACCACAGGCTGCTGTGATGGGGGGTGAGGGGGGGAGCCTTGCTTGGGCTGCTCGGGCTGAGTTGTGGGAGCCGAGGTACGGATGACGATGCGAGGGACAGATTGCACGCTGCCATCTGGGTTCACAACCTGAGCTGCAGCACCAAAGTAGCCAGCCTGCAGGCAGAAACAGAACACTTTCAGGAGGCGATAACAGAGCCTTAGATGATACAGCTTGAATGGATGCAACCTAGGGCAGAAGGCATTTGCAAGGCTGTGTCGAGGAGTTATATGTAACCATGCATTATGTTGCACCATGGACTCTGGTGCGTTTTGTGAACAGCAGCAGCATGCAAGCGCCCATCATCAGGCAGGTCACTGTGCAACACCCCCTGCTGAATCTCAATGCAAAGGAATGTATGGTGATTGAGTATTTATTTGACTTGCAATTGTCATCGCAACAAAGGAGCAGAGGCTCACAGGAGCAGCAGCAGTGACTGCTGCATGGATGCTGAATGCTTAGCAGCCCAGCTGATATCTTTGACTACAATGCCTGGCTCACCTTCTGGGCAGCCCAGTATAATACTTGGCTTCTCATTAAATTGACGCGGAAAGGCGTAGTCTTTTCTTTTCTTTTCTTTTCTTTTCTTTTCTTTCTACAATGCCTGGCTCACCTGTCTCTGATTGCCAGGGCTGACTGGACGGCTGTTGGGCCTGCTCCATGCATCCCCACCCATAGCCCCCGAGGTAATCACAGTACGGGGAACAGCCCCATATGACTCTGTCTGAGTCCCCAGGGGCATCCCTGGCTCAGCAGGCCCAGGCAGCTGGGGATATGCATACTGGGATGGAGGTGGTGCATAGTTATTGGAGGCCACAGCAGTGGGCTGCTCAGCGGGGGTGCCTACATGTGATGAATTGCTGCTGGCAAACTGCACTGCCTGTACATTACCCTGAAGTTGCGGCTGTGGCGGCTGCTGCTGCTGCTGCTGCTGCTGCTGAGGAATGGTGTATGCCTGCTGAGGGGGTTGTGGCATGGCTTGACTGGTGTACTGGTACTGCAGTGGTTGATGCGTCCAAGCAGGCGTTTGCAGCTGCGCCTGTGCAGTAGAACTTGGCCCAGTCTGAGAATGTGCAACAGAGTAGCCTTGAGAGGAAGCTAGCTGCTGCAGCAGTGGTGGCGGCTGCTGCTGCTGCTGTGGCTGTTGGGTTTGAGCAGAGTCTTGTCTCTGTGCATCGTAAGCAGTTTGGGTGGGCACCAGCCTTGGTCCTACTTGAAGCTGTGAGCCTGCTGCTGGAGTCAGGTCCTGCCCCAGCTGTGGCCCCAGCTGCAGCTCAGGCACATGCAGCTGTGGGCTGTCACTGGTGTCTGCGCCCACAGCTGTGAAGGTGAATGGTGGTGGGTTTGCAGGAGTCTGCTCCACTGTTGCCTGTGGTGGAGGTGCAGCTTGTTGAGGAGTTGCAGCGGCACCAGCCTGCCCACCCTCCTGTGAAAAAGCAGTTTTTGTGCTGATTCAGCAGATTGTGAGATCACAAACTAGACCACCTGTCAAGCTGAGGGAAGAGATGTCATGAGTCATCCAGAGAGCCATGCGTGCGCTTGTATGACAGAGGATTTCGACCTCTGACTCCTCCTTGTTGAAACAGAACTTTAATACTCAAATCTGGCTGCAGAATTGACCTTTTACTCAGACTTTAAGCTGCAGAGTGTTAAAACAAGCATATACATGAGAACAGGCATTCATTTCCTGTGCCCATTTTTCAGATGCAGCATGCCATCTGCAATATGAGTCAGCACAGCAGACTATAACTTCTGCCATGCTGACTGAATAGCAGTACCTGCAGACCCTGCTGTTCTTCCTCTTCCATCTGTGCCTGGAAAGCAGCTTGCAGGCAGGATGTGATGCTGCCATCCTTATATAGGGATCCATCCCTCATCAGACTGCCATCACGGAAGATGCTGTTCCCTTGAGCACCCCCACCAAAGGTTGGGGTGCCAGGAGAGCTATCCCTGCCAGGAGATGGCAAATGGCTAACTCAGCACACCCTGTTTGCCTAGGTGCTTTGATGTGTGATGTACGGGAAGATGTGCATGCTTCTTTGCACATTAGATCAGCATGTTCCTTGGCACATTAGATGTGCATGTGTCTTTGCACATTAGCCATTTGCGATCTAGAGGCATGATATGATAAGCTGAAAATAATTTTGACATGATGTTGTGGAACTTGCCATGCAGTGCTACAAGCATGTACGCAATGCAGTAAGCAGCAATAAAAGGAAGAGGGGCTGAGACTGTGGAACCAGCAGAAGCTCACTTGTAAGCCTTCATTAGTTCTTCCATCATTGAACCATCTGACGTCCATTTGAACAGGGGTGACGCTCCTGCTTCGCCGCCAAGCTGTGCTGAATTACCTTCTCCTCCAGGCTCTGTCAGCATGTCTGTAAGGTTGGCTGTTCCTGCATATGTTGCAGCTCAGCAAATTGACAAGATGAGGTGTTGATAGAACGCGACTGCAGCTTGACTGGACCGAAGAAGGCCCAAGCAGCCTTGACCACTGCATATCTGCATGGTGACCAATCCAAAAGAGGCTCAAAGTTCACTCAGCGGAACAGTGCAAAACAGCAGGCACGTCGTAAGCGGCCAATCGTGTACGACATGTCAAGTGACCTTGCAAGAGCGAAGCTAGTATAAGAATGCTTTCTATTCATTACACTATAGGTTTTATCCCAAGACCGGCCGTTGGCAAGCACCACATTGTCGTTTTGCCGCAAGCAAAACAGCTGAGAAGGTTACGGAAGCCATGCACGACCGTACGGTCAGGTCAAGGCATAAGCAAGTACCTGCAGACGGCTGCTTGAAAAGTGCCTGCCAACCAGACGCTCCCCACGAAGCCAGCTTAGGAAGAACAACACCGGCAGGAGAGCCTGCTCCCGAGACCACGGCAGCTTCCTGCATGCCAGGCTCGGCGGCTGCTATTGCAGTCGGCGGAGACATGTTACTATGAACGTGTTGTTCTCCAGCAATCACAGCATTTCTCCGTGACAGGAGCTTATGAATGTTTGTTAAAACCCAGGACAGAACTGGGTTGAAGCACTTTTAGGCAATGACGCACCTGTCAGGACACGAAGTAGCTTGTTCACGTGCAGCACATGGGCTGCCACGAGATGTATCGCTCAACATCGCAGTATTGCTTTGCCGAGCAAGCACTGCATAGATCGTTACCTCGCTATCGCTTCTTCAGGCTCAAGTTCATCCAGGCAACAATGCATGTCGTCAGCTAAGCTTTGGCGGTTCATGCCTCTCGCGAGCCACTATCTGAATGCTGGAAGAGCGCGCCTGCCTCAGCCGGCACCTTCCTGCTTGTTCAAGTTTTCCGTTCATCAAAGGTGTGCATAGCATTTGTGAAGGTACATGATGCCATCTCATGTCATTGCCGTGACTGCGCTTCGGATTGCAACTGAGAATTACCGCAGGGTCTGGGAAGGTGCAGTCCGTCCTTGCATCCTACCGCAAAGCTTGTTGAGGTCGGCGGGTCTTCATTGGTATCGCCCTTACTGCGATCATCGGTGCCTGCCGCCACGGCCAAGGCGCATCCCAAGAGCAACTATGCAGGAATGCTTTGCAGAACAGCAACCACTCAGCAGGCTTATACTTCAATCTCATCTTGTCACTTGTTTCATGCAGGCATCTGGAGGTATAGCCAGTAGCCCAACTGCCAAGAGGCAGAAGATTGATGAGACGGAGGCTGCCAATGGCCACACAACATGCTCAGGTATGGCATCTCGTCACGCAGACCAGGTGTGGGCTGACTGCTGATATCATGGCTGCCTTGCTGTCTTGTGCATTCTGCGTGAAAGCATACAAATTACATCAAAGCCAACTTGCATACATGTACAAATATCTGCAATTTTGTACACATACTAACGCAATGCACCATGGCCATTGCCAGGTAAACCAGTGGCGTCTCTGCTTGAGTATGTGCAAAGACAGATTGACATTCCCGTCCTTTTGCTGCTGAAAAACTGCAATTTTAGTCAAATGGGCTAGCTGGCCCCCAACGACTGTAAAAGTCCTGAATGATCTAGACTGAACACCATTTGAGCTCCACAGGATTTTACTCACACTGCAGGTAATAATGCTAGTCCCCATGTCACTCAGCAACAGCACTCTCAGGACACACAAGAGCTGCAAGTCAGCTCCCAGCAGCACTTACCAGAGCAGCTGCATCAGTCACCAATAGGTTCACCGCAGCAGTCTCCCAGAGACCAGCAGCAGTCACCAAAGCAGCTGAAGCAGCAGTCACCACAGCAGCCAAAGCAGCAGTTGCCACAGCAGCCAAAGCAGCGGCAGCAGCAGAAGGCAAAGAAGCAAAGGCCTATCACACCAGAGCACCAGCTCCTCATAGATGTTCAAACAGCAGCCAAGACGCAGGACCCAGCAGCAGGCATCACAGCATACAATCGCACTGTTACTGAAGGCATCAACGTAGATCTGAGCTTGTATAGCGTGCTGCTGTACCTATGCTCTGGGGGAGACGAATGGGAACGGGCCCTTCACCAACAGCTAGTCGAGACAACACCATTGGTTGAAAGCATCATGCAACAGGCGGCGGCAGATGTTGCCGAGTCAGAGGCTGCCACAGCTGTGGCTGAAGGTGCAGCAGCCTCAAGCAGTCATACTGGTCCCACTGTTGCGGCCAGTGGGGAACAGGGCAACACCCCCACAGCTGCAGATCTGCCTTCAGGCAGTCCTGGGACACCAGATGCAGCCGGCGGTGCCGACACCACAGCTGTGGAAGGTGTCACCACAGCTGCTGGATGCGGGGACGAGGGGGCCAAGACGCAAGTTGCTACTGCTGTCATTGTCAAGATGTCTCCTGCAGAGCTTCACGAAGCGGGAAGATCCATATTTGATCAAATGCAGGTAATGCTCTTGCACACCCATGCTTACCCCTAGCTTACCCCCAGCTTACCTCCAGCTGTCAAACCTGGTGAATTGGTAGACCGTATAGAGTTTCGCAAGACAGACTGCTTTGGAAAGACAAGACTTGTCCTGCACGTACCTAGCTCACCATGAGCTGGAAAGCGCTATCATTATTGATATTATGATTATTACCCCCAGCTTACCCCATGCTTACCCCATGCTGACTACATCGTCTGTTGCTCGGGCTGCATTGTGCCTGGTGGTCCATCAGCTACCGTGGTGCCTTTGTTGCTGCTTGTTGAAGTCGACCAAAAGTCAAAAACTAAATGACACCATATTGTTGGCACACCATAAGCATTCCTGTTCCCTTTGGCCCATGGTAGCCTTAGGAGACTCACATTATGATTGCTGAAAAGCATAAACACTTTTTCCTTTTTTTTTGTTGCAGAGACGCAGCACCAAACCTCTAGAGCTGGCATACACCGCTTTCGGAGGCTCCCATCATCATCATCATTGAGATGCAAAACACACTTGTTTTCACTTTTTCTCTCTGCAGACACGCAGCACCAAACCTCTAGAGCTGGCTTACACTGCCCTGGCCCGAATGGCGGCCACAGCTGGGGACGCCGATGCTGCACTGGAGGCCACCACCAGGGGGCTTACTGCAGGGGTGGCCCCCAAGCTGAGGGGGTTTGTGCCGGCCCTGCTAGCCTATGCTGTTGCTGGGAAACCAGAGAAAGCTTTTCAGGCAAGTAAAAATAAGAATGGCTCTTGTTGTGACAATGACAAATTATTTGCTGTGACAATGGCGCCCGTATGATTAGTCACTGACCCTTCAAACCCTAGCTCAAGTTCTGAACACGCTTACTGAACAATGCTAGGGCATTTTGGTCGATTTGGGCTGCAAGGTATTGCAGTGAAGTTGCTGTCATAGACTGTAACTGAGGAATCTGACAAGTAGTCATGCCTGGCTGTGCATGCACACAAACTAATTTGATCATGCATGTAAGCTGAATTGGTCATGCATGCACACAAACTGAATCAGTCATGCACACAAACTGAATTGGTCATGCATGCACACAAACTGAATTGGCCATGCATGCACACAAACTGAATCACTCATGCACACACACTGAATTGGTCATGCATGTCATAGCAGGCTCTGGTGGCATTGTCAAGCATGCTGCTGCAGCAATAGATATGTTTTGCTAGCAGCATTTTATTGTTTGGTTATTGTTTGGTTATTGTTTGGTTATTGCTTGGTGTACCTGTACCCAAACATCTACATCAGGGTTGATTTAGATTCTCAGCTGCAAGCAAATGGCATGTTCACATTCGATTCGGGATTTGGCTCTGCTCTAGTCTCCAGGGTGCAGTTCACCCAGCAGTCCATGCATGACAACAGGAACTAGCATGCTGACAGCCACTGTGATGCTCTTCTTCTCAAGTAGCTGACAGCCACTGTGATGCTCTTCTTCTCAGGTAGCTGACAGCCACTGTGTTGCTCTTCTTCTCAGGTAGCTGACCTCATACAAGAGCAGAAGCTGGACCTGACCGAGAGCGAGTTTGCTCTTCTTCTTCAAGCCTGTGCCAGGGGCGCCGCCAGCTGGCAGTCTGTCAAGGCCCTGCTGTCCAGGATGACTAAGGAGCTGACCAGGCTGCAGCCTGAAACCCTAGCAGCCGCTGAGCAGTATTTCCGGTAAGGCTGGGTTAGGGTTTTGGGTAGCTATCAAGTGGACTTGCTGGGTTTGTATCAGCTTTGGAAGGAGGTGTTGGATCGTCTACCACAAAAAAGACAAGGCTGCTCTTGAAATGATGTATAAACAGAGCGCCATGTTCATCAACAAAACGTCAGTGGTCTAGCACGGTTCTGATAGTTCAGCTGATCAAAAGTACGCCGGCACTCTGCAATTTGGGCGTCCTATCCTTTGAGCATGCTGTGGTTTTTAATCAGATTTCTCTTAAAGTACTTTCTAACTTAGTTCTGTATTTGTTGACTAGCCATGAATGAGACTCATGCATGATGGTTTCAATGACTGACACTGACCGCATGAGGGACCGTAACAACCAACAACAATGTTAACAAAGATAATGACACCACAAACCCTAAACCCTACATATACGATTTTTTTCACATAAAAAGAAATAACCTTGAAGAAAAAGTACACATTTTCTCAACCCTTTTTTGTTGAAAAGAATATATATTCCATTATAAACAACGATAGCACTAATACAAAGCAATCATAACACCTGCACATGCTAGACTGTTTACCATAACAAGAGGAAGCTGCACATTGTTGAACAGGAGTGTCAGAGACAGAAGTGCCTAAAGACACTTTTGATTTTGTAGGTGTTTGTAGGTACTGTTTGTACCTGAGTTGCCTTCTTGCTTGTGCTGAGACTTTCGCCACTCTGTGGGAAAGGAAAAGAGAAACAGCAGAGAAGGTTTGTGTTTACAACAAGCCTGGGTGTGGTATGGTGGCTCAAGATTGGTGAATGACAATTTCACTTTAGCATAAAATAAAATAAACTCTAAAATGAAGGGCCCTTTTTCATGGTGAAGGTCTGATGCTTTCTAGGGTTTGTTATTGAGAGAAACCTAAAACAAAGAGCCCTTTCTACGGTGCAGGGCTGACGCCGCCTTGGCAGCAGTGGAGGGCAGTGAGGGCAAGGGCAAGGGCCGCTGGGTGCTAGAGCCCTGCACGGTCAGCGACACTGGCCGAACCAGCAACTGTGGTGGTCAGCTCCAGGTCAGCTGCTGCTGCTGCCATCTGTCCTGGTGTGTGTGTGATATGCTCAAGCAAAGCTGAGGCTCAGCATAAAACTGCGTATCAATCAAAAAATGCCAACCAGCATGGGGCATTGACTCAATCGCAAGCTTATGTGTTGTTGCCTAATACCAGGAATGTGCTTGCTGGTTGTAACTTTTCCTGATGCTTGGCATGAGTGAAAAGGCGCACACATGTCTGGCTTTTCAGCAGCCAGGTTTGCTGAGCAAATGCAATTTCTGCATACATGCATTTGAGGCTGCAGCAAGGGATGTTTCTGAATCAACCAGTCTACCAACAACGGGACATTAGGCTCTTTCTCCCCCAGACTGTAAGGTTTCAAATGAAAAGTGAAAAGAAACGAATCATGCAGGCGCTGGATCTGGAAGAGGAGGAGTGGGACCAGTTTGCCAATGGCATAGCCCAGCTGGCTGCACAGCGTGAGCGCAAGCCCAAGGACTTCAAACTCTTCCAGGTTGGTCCTGGCAAAAGCATGCTCATCAATCATCATTTTCGGTGCTTGCCTTCCAGCAGGATTGCAACGCATCCCGCAATAGATAGGACCAATATTAATTCTGTGTGGAAAGTAGTTGCCTCTTGTTTCTTGAACAAGCACAGTCCCTGCTCGCATGGTGAAGCAAGTCAACACAGCAAACTGGAGGATTTCCAGTGGGATCAGACGCGGTCACAGGGATTCCAGACAGGGATCACCAGTAGGATCACAGGGTCCCTCAACAACAGGGCCAGACCTGACTACAGACCTGTCATACTGCCTGCCATGACTTTCCTGGTAGTGTGGTCCAGGCATGGCTGTGTAACTCAAGCCCCAAACAACAATTCTAAAGAAACCCTATTGTGATGTGTCCAGACATGCCTGTGTAGCCTAAACCCTAACATTACCCCCCTGGAAATCTAAACAAAGCTTTTGTGATTTGGCCCAAGCATGGCTTTGCAACTGAACCTACCTCACTCCCGCCTCTCAGGCAAAAAGCCCTAAGCACACCCTTTGTGATGTGGTCCAGGCATGGCTGTGCAACCCCACACCCCCCCCCCACCCCCCTCCCAAAAAGGAAATCCTAAACAAACTTTGCGTGGTGTGGTCCAGGCATGGCTGGAGCAGCATGGGCCAGTGCAAGCACTGGTGGATGGAGCCAATGTGGCGCTGTATGGCCAGAACTGGGAGAGGGGTGCCTTCAGCTTTGGCCAGATCAAGGGGGTCATGGACCAGCTGGGGCGAACCCACCCTGACCTCCACCCCCTCATGGTGACCTGCTGGCTGTGCATGTAACAACAATATTGATGATAGTGAAAAAAAAAAAAAAGAAAAAAAAACTTCCAGCTCATGGTGAGCTGCTGGCTGGGCATGTACCGCATGTAACGCAACTTGTCATGCGTGATAAAGCCCTTGCTTAACAAGTTTTTGGCTGTGCATGTACTGCATGTAACGCAACTTGTCATGCGTGTTCAAAGACCTTGCTTAGCAAGTTTCTGTGTTGCATGTGGTGTGATGTTACACATGCAGCAATGGTGAGGTCTCAGTCCCGCTTTGCATTATTTTGAATGATAATAATAATTTATTCAATGTGTTTTCCTATGGCATGAGCTGAGTGAGTGGTCGTCTTAGGTGTGTCGTAGATGTGTTTGCACAGCTTTCCCACACTGCACAATGTGTACAATGTCTGTGTTACAGATGAACACACTTTAGTAAGCTAACTGCCAGAACAGAACCCAAGATGGGAGCTACTCAGGACTGTTTTGGTGTGGTCTGTCAGGCAAATGCATGATACATGTGTATATACAGCGTGTAAGACCACATTGAGTTTTGACAACAGACCGAGTGTCAATAGCTACATATCATATCGCGTGATCACTGCCAACTTGCCCTTTTACCTGATCAGGAATGCGGCCATGACTGTGGGTCGTTTAGGGGTTAGGGTTTAGACTGCAAAAGACCCACAGTCATGACCACAGTCCTGATCTGGTAAAAGGGCAATTTAGCAGTGCTCATGCAATACGATATTTGGCTATTGACGCTCGGTCTATTGTCAAAGCTCAATGTGGTCTTACACACAGTATCATGTCGATAGGTATTCTGCTCTCCCAGCCAAAGTGGTGAAATTGCTTTTGTGTTCTGACACAGACTCCACTACAAACAAGCTTCGAATTCCAATGTCGAGGAACTACCCACACATAGCTCTTCGACGTTGGAACTCGAAGCTTGTTTGTAGTGGATTCTGTGTCAGAACACTGAAGTAAGGTCACCATTTAGGCTGGGAGAGCAAAATTCCTCTCAACATGATACTGTGTGTAAGATTCGCTACATGCGGTACCGTGTACAATTACTATATACATGGTACCGCCTGTATATAATATACCTGTGGGTAGTCCCTCGACGTTGGAGTTCAAAGCTTGTTTGTAGAGGATTTTGTGTCAGAACACACAAGTACTGTCACCACTTTGGCTGGGAGACCGAAATACCTATCTAGTGAGCTTAAATGCCATAGCAAGTGTCCTCATCACAATCTGTGTAACACACTGTAGCATAATTGGTTTCGTAGCCCTCACAACAGCCACAACCGTGTAGAGATACGCAAGACAGACTGCTTTGGAAAGACAAGACTTGTCCTGCACGTACCTGGCTCATCATGAGCTGGAAAGCGTTTATTGACTATTTTTATTATTATTATAACAGCCACATAGTGAGCACATGTACAGTATGCTGCACATTGAAGTACATTTGGTGCTTAGTGTAAATTGTTTTCCCAGTGATTGTCTTTTGTCTCCCCTGATGAGTCCTGAAGACAAGAAATGTAATTGATTAGTTGAAAAGCAGCATCCAGTGCTGATGCAACAGCAATGTCAGATGTATGGTCAGCTCTTTTCAATCCCAAAACGCCTATTTTAATTCAGAAACGTCATCCCTACACTAGAAATCTAAATAGAGAAACGCCTGGGGACAGTAAAAACGCGTTTCTACATTGGGGAGATGTTTTAGCTCCTCCCAAATGCAACATTATGCTGACAGTGCAAAAATACTTCCAACATTGAAAGCAGATGAAAGTAGGTTTTTGTTGTTGATTCATGTCATCTTTCAAAGCACAAGTCAGTATTGCTGTCGTTACTTTAGTCTGCATGATTGTTTAAAGATTGATATTGCTATCATATGGCAGCTTATGGGAAACATCACCAATACAGATTTACTTGATTTTACCACCAAGTTTGGACCAGAACAGCATTGAATGACTTTTTTCCATTCAAACTCAACGTTCTCAGAAGTCACTGAACCAATGTTTTGTCTGTTGGGTCCCAGTTGGCCCCCAGGACAGTAGACATATCAAATTGAATTGAAATCAAAAAGTGTTGTTGCTGCACGCTGATGGCTTATTGCTGTTGCTGCAGTCAATCCTACACGCACCTTGCTGCATCGCTGTCTGCATCGCTGACGTGCTCGATCCGAAAGACCCCCAGCGTTATTTCTCATCGGTTCTCCCCGTTAGGGTTTTGCAAAACCATCAAAAATTACAACCTTTCACTTTTGAAAGGGTTGTTTGATAAGTTGTAGTTTTGGCGGTTTTTGCATTTTTGGGGTTTAGAATCTGAGAACCAATGAGATATAATGCTGGGCCCGAAAGACCCTGTGAAATGCCTCACCACAGCTTTTACTGTTGAACAGCTTGGCAACATGCTGGTCTGATCAGTGGCAAATACTGTTAGTAGCGAAGAGACTGCGGAACACACCGTGAGTCAAACTTAAGCGTTCCCCGGTTGAAAGACGTGCATGCTTGACAACGCTTTATTGTTCAGACAGATATATATATACATGCACCTGAGCCTGTGGAAAGACATATGTTGAGTGACAAAGTCGATGAGCCAGTGATTCATTGAGTAAGTGAGTGAGTTAGAGAGCGAGTGAGTCAGTCTTTTAGTCAGTGAGTCAATTTTTGAGTCAATGAGTCCACATGTCAACAGTCTGTATGTTCTACAGATGCTACATGTGCTTTCAAGCCAGGATGTCTGATGAGTCCCAAGTGGCTCCACACCCCAGACTGTAAGGTATCAACTGAAATGAAGTCATGTCATCAAACAGTTGAATGAATGAATGTATGTTGTGCAGATGCTACATGTAGGCCGCACAAAGGGCCCTGCAGCAGAGTGCAAGCCAGGCAAGACACTGCTGGCAGACCTGAAGAAGAGGCATGCCTTCTATGCTACCCCTACTGGTTCCAATGATGACTGGTAAGCTGCTATGTTGGCTTCTGCCCCTGCTTCCTTTCGGGAAAAGAAAAGAGAAAAACAGACTACGCCTTTCGGCGTCAAATCAATGAGAAGCCAAGCATTATACCGGGCTGCCCAAGTGCTTTCTTTCAGCTTATTTGTTCTGATACTGCAGCTTGTATCAATGTTGAAGAGGAATAACGCCAACTATGTCATGTGCCCAGGCTGTAAATAGTAAATGGCAAGCTTGTCTGCCAAATTTGAATTTTGGTTTTTGCCAATTTGGTTTTTTCCAGTGTGCTTGTGCGAACACTTTGCTGAGATGATCACGCATGCACATGCTGAGTAGTAAGATGTCCTGATAGCGTCAATTGTACAGCAGTTTTGTAATCGGGATACAGGTGGGCCAATGCATCAATCTTTCTCTGTCAAGCATGCTGTGGTAGCTCCTTTCATGCATGTGTGTGAGCCATGGTTTCCTGCAGTAATGTAGTGAGTAGTGGTAACGTGTGTGTTCACGAGAAGGAACTCACATGAGTAGTGGTGATGTGAGTATTGTCGAGAAGAAACCAACATATTGACAAAATGGGTCGTTGTGATGTGAGTAGTAGCACAGTGAGCTAATGTCTCCCCTAGCAATGATGCATTTGGAGGCACATAATGGATCAATGCAGAAGTCCAGGTAGGGCCCAGAAGACTACTCATACGCCATGCATGTATAATCATGTATGTGTGTCAATGCATATATGTTCATGAGCCTGTATCAGGATGCATGTATGTTGATGATAAACACATCTGGCCACAGGTACTGGATGTATGCAGCAGTCAAAGCTGGGCCTAAGGGGCTGCTCATCAGCAATGATGAAATGCGTGACCACATGTTCCAACTTTTAGCACCACGCTTCTTCCACAAATGGAAGCAAAGGCACCAGGCAAGTTTCAATTTCTTTTGCCACATGCATGCAATGTAGTCCATTGCTTGTCAAAAAGTGCTGTTACTGCAAAGAAAACGGGTGTATGACACTGCCGCATGCATGCGTTGATCCTCCTGTTCATGTTTGTCAGTACACTCTGTTCAACGCTGCTGTTGCACAGCCTGGCAGTGGCAAGAGGGTGATCACAATACAGTGTGTGCTTTCATGCTTTGGCTACATTTTGTTATGCTGTCTTCTGAAGCTTGCAGTAACCTGTTGCTACCAGCTGAATAACATGTAGTGCATCACACAGTCGCACAAACCGACAATGATCAGGCAATGAAAGAGCATAGCAAACCTGCACACAAAGCATGTCTTACTGGCAGATATGTGAAACTGAATTGTTATGCTCAAATGCTCAGATTGCATGCATGTGCTGCAGGTCAAGTTCACCTTTGATGAATCTGGGCTGCATTTACACCACCCGGCAGTGTTCACCATCTGTGCACAGGGCCTGACTAATGGGTCATATGTCTTCCCTGCTGCCCAAGGCAACGCCTGGCTGTCGGCCAGGCTGCAACACATGGACTAGCTTCTAATTCTTGGGAACGTGACAACATCAGATCTGATCCAAATTACCTGAAGACACGTGCTTGTTTCCGTATGGGAGGTTGAGTAGGAGTGCAGTGAAGTATGTCTTCCCTGCTGCTCAAGGCAATGACTGGCTGTCAGCCTGGCTGCAGTCCATGTACTAAGAAAAAGAACCAAAAAATAATAATGCTTTTCAGCGATCATGACGGCAGCCTCCTAAGGCGGCAGCCCAGAGCTTCCCATGTACTAGCTACTATAATTTTCAGAGAGAAAGTCACAACAGCAGATCTGAAGAAGCATGTCTTTTATCACAGTGCCATTGCCTGGGACCTAGTACTAGAGAGCTGCAGCTGATGTGTGTGTGCTAGCTGACATACTGTGCACAACCAAAGAGTGTTGATTTGTTGTTGTGCATGTGAGTGTTTTGCATGTGATCCATGGTATTGAACCTTCCTAGGTTGCTTGCTCACTCTACAAGCTACAATAGGCACTAGTAGCCTGAATAGACCTCTGTGGAAGGGCATGTTGGAGGCTGTCAGTGCCACGTGATGGACCCTGACTCAGTGTAGCACCGCTGACACCAACAGACCTACATGCAGACACCATGTCTGACTATTATGTTGAACATATGTATCGAATTTCAACTGCCTACACCTGGCTGTCTGTGCTGCAGATGACCTTGCTCAAGGTTGCTGTCTTCATCCGATCATGATCAGTCAATGTCTGAAACAAAGCAGCATCACATATACCTATATGCATTATGCAGCAACACACTGTCACAATGCAAGGAAAAGGCTTCCATCTTTTGTCTTTCATTCCGTATGAACCTTACAAACAACTTCATAAGTCTAGAATCTAGAGTCTGACTTGACTTTTAATCCTACAATAACCGCCAAATACTGCTTATAATCATTGTACTGCACAATCAGCCCCTGCTCACGCATGACACCTCGCGATCGCGCTGCAAGATTTTGTTTCAAAAGACCACTGCCCCAAGCATGTTGGCATGGGCCGCATCTCTGTGGCCCAAAGGGAATTTTTAAACAGCATCATGAGTCATGACCAAGATTGCAGCCTGCCATGGCGTCTACTGAATCTTCGCTGACTTTCGCAGGATGCAAGTCGCGTCATCCAACTCTGTGCTGCTAGCATCCATTCCTGCCGATGTGTGGCTGACTATCTTAGACCCCTTGGCCAAGATCTCAAGCTTGCAGGTTTTTGACGTGGGCTGTGAACTCTATGAGCGACACCACAAGCTCAGACTGGTTTGCAAGCACTTTAACAGCTTGTTTCAGCAATTTCCTCAGCTGTCAGAGAGCATTTGGTTGCGCCCAGGGTACCCTGCCACTTGCGTACCCAGCTTGCTTGATCGGATACAGCGCAACAGTGGTTCCATAGTCAGCCTGATCAGCTGGCGCACAGAGACGGATGTACTTTTGTGCGCAGTGCAGCATGCCGTACAGCTCAGGAAAGTCGTGCTACATGACGCCACAGTTGCTAATGTCGCCTTGCTGTCAGCCCTATCTACACTGCAGTGCTGTGAGTTACATCAAACCGGACAAGGAGCGCTTGACCTTCAGCCTATAGGGGCTCTCATAGGGTTGTAAAGACTGAAGTTGTGCTATGGGCTCTTCAGCAAATTTCAATTTGCTGCGCACCTGACCAGCTTGGAAATTGTCCACGCACAAGTCAGCAGCAGGGAGTCAGAGCGCCAGACTGCCACCTCTTTGCGGGAGCTGGTACTGCATAGTGGACAGCTGCATGGACTGCATCCTCTGGGCGTCAGTGCTTGCACCAGTTTGCAAAGATTTGTTGGCAAACCAGGCAGCTTTGTATCAGCAGGGTCACGCACAGATGAACTTGACCTTCGCATGCTCACTACCCACATTCCAGCTGTACTTTGCAAGCTGGTCAACCTCACAGAGCTCTCGTTTGGTATTTAGCCACAACATCGTATTGATCTGGATATGCAGTGGCTGTATCAGCTGACTGCTTTACAGAGCTTGTACCTGTACTTTACAAATGTGGCCGTTACCATAGGCCAGCATATGACTCAACTGAGCAGCCTGTCCATGTTGTCGCTGAATGGCGACCGCTGCCGCATAAATGTCCAGTGGCAGTTAATGCATGCTTTGCAGTGCGTGACTTTCCATGGGACAATTGACTTTTGGGCCAATATGTCTGACCTTGTCAGAGTCAAGAACTTACAGTCATTGACGTTAGACGACTGGGAGCCTGCTGCTGATGGCATTGACAGATTTTTCAACTTTGGTGTTTTCATGTACAAGATGGGTGTAGAGCGGCCGAACGTCAAGCTTTGTGTGATAGCAGGCCAAGATCCGCAGACAGATTTAATAGCTAGCTATAGCTAGGCGAGCGTTGTTTGTGATCAACTCACAGTTAGACATGGCCTAGCAGCAACATGCATGAAGCTCGACTTATAGTTTGATAATCCAACTTTGGTCTGATCCGCATCTCGTGCTTAACACTGTACTGTACAGTGACATCTCGCTGCCCTTGCAATTGCCAGTCTTTCCATGACTGCCTTCTAATTGTTTCGCTGGCTATTTGCACCATGGCCTGAACAGGCTGATCAGCAAGTTGTGACAGTTTTGTCAGCTGGTCCAGGTCTCAGGCTGCTGTCACTAATAGGAGACTCAAGCTGACCAGCCATGACTAGGTCCCAAAACATACGCTGACTAGTAGTGCACAGTGCCTCAGTTGAGATTTTGTGTTACGCTTATAGACACACTGTGCCTGGCTGATGGAAGGACGTGCGAGGTGCTATACACCCAGACAACACTGACTGCTGAGCACTTACACAGTTTGCTGTTTGAGCTGTACAAAACACGTATGCAAAGCAACACCAACACAGACTAAATCGGACATTTGTGCAGTCAAATGTAAGCGCAGCAGAAACTCGGCAGATAAGTGGGCTTACAGGCTGTACAAACAGGCTGACAGCCACTGGACAATATGACAGCTACAGGGTATAGAGTGTGTGTATGGTACATGCGCATTGTAGACCAACAAAATATGCCTCGGACCTGTTCTTGTTACATTATGCAAGCAAAGCAGACTTGACTGCTGTCCACAGCTGCTCTTCGCAGGCCGTGTCTCAAGATGCTGCACATGCGCATCTTATGATGTACATGTTTTGCAACACTAAAACTACAGAAATCTAAGCTTAGGGCGCTGACACTGCTGCTGTGCAAACACAGATTAGACAAGGATCAAGGGAATTCAAGGGCTCACACGTATGGGCCCCTGTTGTATACACAGCTGGTGTTTATAGGCAAAACGTTCTTGCCGATTTATGTTGTACAGGCCCCAGCCGGATTAGTAAGCAACAACATCCTTTTCATTCACAGTGCCATTTTCCCAGAAAACCAAAGCTCTGATCTCAATGCTTTTGCGTGGAGGCGCATCAGGGGTGGTGGAGGGGTTCTTGAAGGCTGTGTGAGGGGTGAAGCGTGCACGCCATCAGTGCGTGAATCATAGCAAGCAAAGATGTACGCCTCTTCTGTTGTGATTCCGCTAGCCCAGTACCACCTGCATGAAGCAGACTCATGCTGCCTAGTGCTAGCTAGAAGTCTTGGGACATGTGCAGTGTCTGTTGTATGTGTAAAAAGAGTTGGACATGACAACCTAGGCAAGACGTCAAGTACAGTAGCTGCCTTCTTCACGACAAGGCTTATATGCAGTGTAGCAGTGCTACATCGTGCGTCTGAAAGAAAACTTTGCAAAGGATTGCTTGACAGTGAGAGTTGATGCAGGCACGTCTGCACAGTTGTGATTGCATTTGTGACATTCACGACTATGTCAACTTGAGAGGCAAATGCCAACATAGCACATGCAGGCAGGGCTTGAATCAAGGCAGATGCCATGCTTTGGGCACATGCAATCACGATGCACTGCAAGTCAAGTCCAGGCAGCCTGGGCCTAGATAAGCAAGCTGCTAGACGCTTCCAAAAACGACTGTCTGTCTGATCTGGAGGCTGATCTGGATCTTGAAAACGAACAACATACAATAAAGGGGAAAAAGAAGGAAGATGAAAGGCAACAACACAGGAAAATGAAAGGAACAACAAAAATAGGAAAATGAAAGGCTTGCTTTTTTGGCTGCCCGGAGGTGGGTCAGATCTGACTTGTGATTGGGGTTGTGAGCAAGTGCATAGGTCTGGCCTGAGTAAGTGGGGCGATGTAGGGCCACAGGCAATAGGTCCTCTGGGGCCACTGTGGAGGCATCTGCCAACACCAGGGGTGAGTCATCCACAGGGCCTGCCAGTGGGCGCCACACCTAGACACACATGTGCATCCAGTTGAAAATATGTGCCATGTCGTCTGGGTTGTAGATCCTGAACCATAACCCATAACAAGTATGGTACAATGTCAATTAGGTTGCATAGCTGTTGTGACAGCACTGTTGTGACAGTGCTTGCGCATGCATGTCGGTTTGTACACAGTGCTGCATGACCATCCACTTGGATAGCTGTGTAATGCGGATGACTTAAGGTGAACAAGTTCAGGGGTTCTGAGGTTGAGGATAATTGTGGACTGCTGTGTTGATGGCGCCAGCAAGGGAGAGTCAGGCTGGCATGCAAGTTAACAATGACTTGCACTATAGTACATGCATATGTTAGTGTAGTACATGTAGTTCCACTTGTAGTACCACCAGCAACTGTAACAGCAGTCACATTTTTTGAAAGCAAAGCTAGTATTGCAGGATCAGTCAGGGGCGGTTGGATTCAGACCTGCAGAATAAACACTATGTACATACATGTATGCCATAGACTACATCGTACTAGTGCTAGTGTGTACCTCAGTACAATCTGTGTAACCACATCCGGCTTAGCTGATCAGCACTGCATTCAGGAATCGATGTGGGCTCAGAGGCACACTGGTGACTCAGAAAATTCTCACCGATTTTCTTGGCCTGAAAACCTCTGCAGAGGGTCTACGCCTCTCAGAGTATGGTCGAAGATCTCAACTCGAGTCACACCCGCTACTCTCTTCAACAGCTTATGAACTTCAGGATAGTAGTGTTCTCGAACCTGTAATGCCACGAGCGGAGTTAGCTTTGGGGGAACGGGGTCTAGTCAGGTTGCAGCTGATTTACATGTGCATATGCCAGATCACTTGATGCACGACCCCATCGATATCGGGCCTGGGGTCTACTCCAGGTTGCAGGCAGGCTGCGCGTGATATCCTTGTAAATAACATCATTCTGCACCTTATACCGAACTCACCTGAGCTTCGTTAGCCCAGTCGGCCACAGCAAGGCCAGCAGAAAAATTCACCAGCTTGAAGCCATGCTGCTGAAGGGTAAACGGGACTTGATCTCGGACAGCTCGGATGTCCGTAACTCCGAAGTCGTGCTCTATTGGATTGCCGTTGCTTACTGGTACGCCTTTAGGGGGCTCGTATGCGTAATTGTAGAGCTGCTCACCGTTCTTTGGACGCTCAAGATATGGGATCGGGGCGTGCAGGATGTTTGGGCTGACTGATTCCGCGCCCATCCTTCGACCTCCAAAATTATTTGGCGAACTCAATGCAATGTCTTGACAAGGACAAGCCTGCCTCAACTGCAAGGTGTCGGTCCGCTGCAACGAGAAGCCTTTTTCAACATGCAGACATCGGCACGTGCAGGCACACCCAAGGGAGCATGCAATTCTATTACTAATGTAACTAATATCGAAGGTTTGGCCCTATCATGTAAGCCCCATGCTGAAGCTAGAACACCGTATTTTGCTGTTGATGGTGGAAATGTCCCACTCTGTGCATTCTGGCACAAACTGGTCAAGCATACGCTGATTGGTTAAGGAAAAAGCGTGTATGACAGCTACAGTCAAAGCAGATCCTGGCCAGAACTCAAGAAGCTTCTAGAACAAATGCAACATTTTCAGCATGGCCATGGGGCAAGATCTGAATATGCAGCATGCAAACAGCAGATCACATACCTTGAGCCTCAGTTCCCTGGACGTCAGGATGCATCCTTCACCCCTTCTATACTCTGGCGGTTGATACAGCTATTGTGCTGTCCTGGTGTTGCACAGCATTCAAGCCACAGTCAAGGGACTCCAGCTGACTCCAGATGCTCCCTTGCAGATGCAATTACACATGCATCATTCAATGATGTGATACATACTCGCCATTGAAGTATACTCAAATGCCACTTATTTGTCAAGAAGTCTACACCTGGGATGTTCAGCCTTGATGATCCCAAGTCAAGCTCCTGCAGCTGTGACCATGGTGCAGCGACTATATTTTGCATCAAGCAAAGGTCTTGGAGACGACCAAAGTAAGGTTGAGCTTCCTCAGGAAATGCCATCTACTGTTCAACAGACACGAAAAATGGTGCACTGACAAAGCTAACGACTTTTCAGGTGCTCAATGGTGCTAGAACTAGCGCAGCAATATCTTTGCTCTGAGGAGATGCTTGAACACAAGAATCTTCCGTACTGTTAAACTTGCATGCAATTGCTCGCGCAATATTGTGTTGGCGAGAGACAAAGCGTTGTGTGAACCTGGACTGGAGAATTCCAACAAAGTGGGTATCTTATGGGTGACTGCTTGAAGCGTCATCGCCTGATCAACAGGCAGTGAATCACGGACGAGGCAGTAAAAGTTGTCGAGCTGTTGATTTGCAAGCGTTATGGCAAGTCTTACGGCGTCAGTGTGCAGGCCAAACTGCACCCCTCAACGTCAGCCTGATGCGGCAGAACACCTGGCTCAAACTTCTGTACTTTCCAGACACAAAGGTGCAAGTGCTAACGTGCAGGCACTTTTGTGCTGCTCAAGAGTTCGCCACCAAGGCAGACAGACATGGCACAGAAAGAACCGCAAAAGTCAGCGGACAACTTAGAGTTGGACGCCTTACTTGATGGTGTGGATTTGGATCGCTGCTGCTTTGTTGGCAACTATGTCATCCTCGAAACTGTGCTGCTTGCCGTATGCAGACGCTTTGAATGACTTCGAGCCTGATCAACCCGACACTTCCGACCGTCCTCCCAGCAGGTGACTGCTACCGTATCACATTTGCATTCTTCCCTCCGTTACAAAGAACCGGTTGCAAAAATAGCTAAACACACACTTGCTGTAGCAGTTCTTCAGGACCTGCACAGACAGACAGACAAGGTCCAGCACCAAGCAAAGGAAAAGGCCTTGCCTTTGACCCTTTACAGAAACCTAAAGGCAAACGAGCTCATACACATGCTCCAGCTCCTGCAACAGCGGCAGCTGCAGGGCCCTTTGGTGGATTTGGTGGAGGATTTGGGGCCATCCCTCCTGACATAGCTGACCAAGATGACATATCAGCAGGCTTTCAAAGAATGATGGCAGAACTTGCTCAAGGTGCTCATATAACAGCATGTGTACATTCCACTCTTCTTGTTCCATAGCAAGCAGTTGCTGGCTTGAGTGCCTCAGATTTGCATGCATCAGTCACAACCTGATCTGCATGTCATATCTCAGTGCAAGCACTTTTCCTTATAGCTTGTGGAAAACAAGGTCTCAGGCAGTGCACAGCACAAAGTCAGCGTAATTCTGCATTGATCACTTCACATGCTTGCCATGAGACCAGAGCCAAAATTATGCTCCATGTTTCCCTCCTAGAAACCTCCTATGCCTTCAAAGGCAGCGACCTGGCTGCTGTACTGTTTAAACTTTCGCATACATGCTTCTGGCAAAGCGCTCATGTCAGAGCAGTGTCCTAATGGCAAGCTCTGCGGCCTACAGCCAAACTTCTCGTCTCCATATGCTGTGACCAAGCATCCCTCCTTGCTGCTTACTATGCCAGCATGCACATCTGGGCTGCTATGTCAAAATGATCTTCCAAGCACAGCACCTGTGCCATGGCAGCAACCCCAGTCCCTTATGATCACAGCCCGGCTCTCAGCTTTAGAGCTCAACGACACCCTGCCATTGCACATCATGGAGTGACACTGCTGACTACACAATGTAACTGCTGCATTGGATTTTGGCCCTGGAAATGTATCTGCCAACATTGCAGAAACCCCCATCCCCTGATGACCTCATCCCAGCTGTCAGCTGTAGAGCTCAATGAAACCATTTGTTCTGTCGTGTTGTGAATGTGCTTTAGTGCTGCAGTGGATTTGAGCCAAGGGCAGAGCCACCGCCCCATGGCAGAGCCCCCAGTCCCGGGGGATCATGACCTAGCAGCCACGCTGAGGGCCCTGGCAGCCAAGTCCAGCTCCTTTGGGGGTGGGGCCAATGCACAGGGGGGCCCCCTGGACCCTGATGGACTGAACAGCGACATGCTGAACAAGTATGAAATAGTGTGTATTCTTTTCATTGGACAGCATCTTTCAGCCAAAAAAGTGATGTGCGTTTGAAATTTAGCGTTCAGCGGCCCAAAAGACAGCTGTGCAGCATTGGTAGTCTTCGCAGACACCAGGATGTGCACCTGTACCCCTGTGCAGTCGCAACAAACAGTCTGCATGTTGTGCCTGAATAGGCTTACGGTACAGCCTTCCCTATGCCAACGCACTTTCCTTGCAAGCTGACAAGAAGCACCTTGCAAGGTGCACAACTGAGCAATGAGCTTCTTATCAAATGACAACGTACTGCACATGTCCATTCACTGTGCAGACCCCAAACCCCAAATCCCAAACCCCAAACCCCAAACCCCAAATCTAACATGTGTTCATGCAGGCTTACAGAGCAGCTGAACGGACTGGGGGAAGCAGCAACAGGGGGGGAGCCTGGGGGTCAGGAGGGGTCCAGTGAGGACATGTCAGGGCTTGTAGATGGGATAATGCACCAGCTGCTGGCCAAGGATGTACTGTACCAACCCATACAGGAGATTGGGGCCAGATACCCACAGTGGCTTACTGATCACAGGTATACACCACCTGTGTCTGGCTATACATAAGTACTCCCGGTACTGTTAGTATTAGTAAACCCCCTGGGAGGGGGCGTCTTGTCTCAGCTTCTTGTTTTGATATCGCTTTGACTCTTTTTGATGAATATCGACACGTCCTTTCATGTTGTTGCTTTTTTTGTGTTTCAAATTATATTTTCGTGTCAAACTTTTGTTTTGTTTGACATGCACAGGGGCAAGCTGAGTCCTGAGGACCTGGAGAGGTACAGTCAGCAGTTTGAGCACATCCAGCAGATCTCGCAGCTATATGAACAAGAGCCAGAAAATTTTCCCAAGCTCATCACCCTCCTGCAGCAGGTTTGTAAAGCACAACCCTCTGTAATTCCATTTGCATTTGAGCCCTGTCTGGGCACTCCTGCCCTTTGATGCTTCATGCAAGAACTTTGCTTTTCTGGAGACATTTGTTTCCATGTAGCGGCACAAGAAAGCCATGTGTAGTGCACACCAGTCATGACACATCAGTGACATTGGCACCTTTTGCTTGGATGTTTTTGAGTCACTGCGTGTTATAAAGACAAAATGGAGCAATTCTAGTCATCTTAAACAAGGTCATTGGCACTTGATTTTTCGTACCCAGCCCACCTTGCCATTATTGCAGCAGTTCTAAAACATCTCCAAATGTAGAAACGCGTTTTTACTGTTTCCAGATGTTTCCCTATGTAGAGTTCCAGTGTAGGGATGACGTTTCTGAACTAAAATAGATGTTTTGGGATTGAAAAGAGCATTTGAGCAACTGTGCTGATGGTGACTGCAGATGCAAGCTTGTGGGCAGCCCCCTCAGGAGATTGTTGATGAGATGGCCCCTGGTTTACAGTTTGATGCCCAGGGCCAACCCCAGCTGCCTGCAGGGTTGGGGAATCTAGGTTCTCTTGGTGGTCTGGGCATCCCTGGACTGTCTGGCAACAGTGGTGGTGCTGCAGGGGCCAATTGCTCTATACAATAGCAGCTCTCCCCGTTTTGTATCGCCAGGTTGTGTTTAGTACGGCCAGTGTGTAAAACAGTACGTCATGCATTTAGGTTTATTTGATTTTGTGCTCACAGTATGCAATAGATTTGCATATAATTTGCTGGTCCCCATGTTTTATCCGGAACTCACAGGCTTCGATAGTGGCAAATGACCAATGGCATGTGTGCTGCAAAAGACCTGGCTATGTTCTGGCTGTCACACAGCTGGAGTGTAAAGTCTTAGCAAAGGCAGATGTGTCCCCAGCCGACTGCCTCATTGCAACGGTCATTTGCATGTTCATGTTAACGCTATCGGGAGCCTTTCACATTGACAGTAAAAGAATCTTGCGGCCACACGTATACAATGTGTTGAATACCCAGAACACCAGCTCTGCTAGCAGCAGATTCGCTTTCCACACTTGGAAAAACAGTATTGACAGGCAGTTTGGCAAGCGAAATTGGCAGAGTGACACTCAAGTACAGCTCACATGAGCCTCGGCTGCTGTGACATTTCTCACAGGGAACCTTTTTGAAAATGCCTGCTGCGGTGGCTGTGATGACGTACATCTTGTGGCTTCATCCCAACAGTTGTTTGCAGACTAGCACGGCTCGTGTGGCGTGTCCGAAGGCACGCCTAGTGACATAATGAGCAGTGCATCAGAAATGCTACATGAGTGAAATGCATCAACGCCGGCAGCCTGCTGAGGAGCTGAATAACATAAGGCACCAGGGTCCAGCAGCTGTGCAAATGCACTATTGGCTGTGGGCACCGTAGACAGATGTATTTCAATCTGCAAAGAGCACTAAGCAGCACAAAACAGCTACATCAAGCGTCACAATGGTGACTCGTCAGGGTCAAGAAACAATGCCACAAATGCTGCTCGTCTATCAGCGATTAGCCCCACATTCTCTGCCATCCGCTGTAATTCTGCCACATCCTCAGGTTTTAGATTTTGCCCTGCAATTAAAACAGCACAAGATTTAAGTACGCATCCTGGCATTGACCTGGTGCTCTATTATTGTCAATGTCACATTGAAGCTACAGGCCTGATTAGCTTTTGAACAGGCGGTGTAACACGTGCTCCGGAGGAGGACCTGGATCCAGCAGAACTGTCCCAGAAACCCAAGTCTCAAACATGGCTTACAGGGAATGCTCAGGTACAAAATCTTCTTGGTCTCATCAAAGGTTTGAAGCCAGTAATACTGATCCATTGCTCAGGCTTGCTGATGTGCCTGCCACTGTCGAATGCAAAACGATTGAATTGGAAGACTTGCTGGCGTCCAATTCAGTCATTCTGCGTTCGACATTAGCAGGGAAATCAGCAAGCCTGAGCAACAAATCAATACAACACAGTTCAAAAAGCCTGGACACAAGCAAAAGCGCAAACTGTAAGTAACCCAATATCCATCTAGACAACCACCATAGCTTATGCAACAAAACAAGCAATACCTGCTTCAAAGGCAAAGACTATGATGGAGCAAATCAGCTGCAAGCACCTCTTTTAGACCAGATCATTAGCCTGACAACAAGACAAATCTACTTTTTAAGGCTTTTCAAGGCTTTTTAAGGCTTTTCAAGACAAAGGTGTTGGTGAGTGACCTCCTGCTCCATAGCCAGGTGTGAGACCAGGGAACCAGGATTCTGCAAACAGGGCAGCCAGGCCCGCTGATGTCAAGCCATTGGCCGCAGAGTTGTCCTGCGTCAATGCCTCTTGCAACAGCTCTGCATCAGCAGCAATCTTTTCAACAGCAATAGACACAACAGACTGTGCAGTGAGTGATGCCTTGCATATGCTGCAGAGCAAGGTCGTAGCTTGGTCTTTCAGCATTACAGCAGTACTGAACTCTTCATGCATTACAGCAGTCATGATGATGACAATGATAGTGATGATACAATGGCAGGCTTAGCCAGCAGGCATCATGTGTGTGCAGCGTAAAGCACAGGCGTAATTTGATATGTTTAACAACAGTACAAATTCTTTCCCCCTTCAGATGACATGCCAAGGCTGGAGTCTGACCTGAGATGTGTCTGAAGACAGCCCACTCCACAGGAGATAAGGAGTCAGCCAGGAGGGAGGATGCAGCGCTGGCAGAGGGCACGCACACATCACAGACTTGGGCGGCGGCAGGAGGCATGAAGGGGGTGGGTAGGGAGGCAAAGAAGGCCAGCAGTGTTGCTGCCACGTCATGTGCACTGCTACTGGCAGGAACCTGTAACAGCACACCCTTTCAATTGATGATGTCATCTTCACACAACACAAGAGTGGATGCCCCCTCATGGAGTAGGGCCTTAACCTCAGCAGGACTTGTGATTTATGCTGGCAACCATTGGGGTATGCCTTATCTAATAGGCCTATCAGGATCAAATCAAAATGTCATTTCACTCAAGGGTCACAGCTGGAAGGGGCCTGCAACAGCTGACATCTTTGAATGATGCCATTCATTCACGGACAATGACAGAACGGGATCTGCAGCAACCCAAATTTGACGTGATGATGCCAAACCATATGTGGGTCACAATTGCTCATCAATGAGCACAGAGTTCTATGCAGCACCTGTGCATCAGGCAGTGATGATTGGCACACAGCCCTGAGCGCATGATATGCATCTATTCCTGGTCATGTACTCTGACGATGAATGTAGTCAGATCAGCACGCAATTACCCATGCAGAAGCTGCCCAGAACATGCAGACAATTGCTTGTCCAAAAAGAAACCCCAAACACTACCACGTTGTATCCGTTGTCAATGATAATGCTTGGTCACCCTTGCACAGGCTTGTAACATTACAGACACACTGTGGTGGCAAGAATAGATGTGTGTGTGAGTGTGTGTGTACCTCCTGACCCCTATCCAGAGCTTCCCTGACTTGCCTCACAGCCAGAGCACACCCACTCTTGGGCTCCCTGTTGTTGTCGGGGGTACCCACCTCTGCAGGCTGATGCATCGCCCACAGCATAGCAGCATCAGCGCTGTTGACAAACAGGCCTGGTGTGCGCAACCGCCCTTTGTCCCTTAGGTAGCCTGTGATAGCCCTGAGCTCAGGGGGCACATGACTGGCTGCTGCTGACTCAGTGAGTGAGTCACAGGATTGAGCCTGTGGTGCGGTGAGATGAGCGGGATCATCTGGCTGATCTGATGCTGGTTGCTGACGGGGGGTGGGGTCGGTGGCTGATGGGGTGGCTGAATGGGAGGGGGGACTGGGTTGGTGTTTTGAGAGGTGAGTGTGTGTGTCTGAGTGATCTGGAGAGTGATGCGCTGTGCCTGCAGTTCCCAGTTTCAAGGCTTGCTGGCAAGACTTGAAGAAGAGGATAAACATTCTCCAGCTGTAAAGTGCGAAGGCAAAAATTGAATGGCATCCTTGTTGGTGCAGGTCGTAAGGCAGAAGTTGAAAGGCAGACAATGAATGGCAGCCTTATTGGCAGAAAGTGAAAAGCAGAAGTTGACAGGCAGACAATGAATGGCAGCCTTGCTGGCAGAACTTGAAAGGCAGTACTTTGAAAGGTAGAAATTGAAAGGCAGGGTTTTAAAAAGCAGACTCTGCAAAGCAGCTTGCTGACAAAACTCAACATCAGACGAGCACTAGTTTGCAACCACATCAGTGCCTCACACACCAGCCAGCCTTGACTGTTGAGGACATTTACATGCCTGGTCGAACGCACAGCAGTCCGTCTGACATTCAACAGGGTTAGTTGTTACATGCAACCAGCCAGTATCCAGCTTTGACTTGTGTCATAGGGAGAGAGCCGGTGCCCCCTCACGGGGTAGGAACTGCTGGCAACCATCGGGGTATGCCTTGTACAATAGGCCTATCATGACCAAATATAACTGTGTCACAGGGAGGCCCAAGAGCCCTCGAGAGCACACCCCAGAGAGCTCACTGCCTGGCTGAAAGGCAATGAGGTGCCTTGAAGGGCACAATGAGAAAGGCGGACTTACTGGCAGGCTGAAAGGCATGAGATGCCTTGAAGGGCATAATGCGAAAGGCAGACTTACTGGCAGGGCTGGCATCTTGACTGGCGAAGGGCATAATGCGAAAGGCAGACTGACTGGCAGAGGGCACAATGCGAAAGGCAGACTTACTGGCAGGACTGGCATCTTGACTGGCAGAGGGGCTGTAGAAGACAGCAGAACCTGGTTGCTCCTCTTCTGCTGCCTTGTCAACGGCTTCAGAACTGCGGGCTGTACTGACGCGCAGACCGCTGTCATGCTGAGACATGTCTGACGTCATGGGAACCAGCGGCCTGCATATCGAGTACAATACTGTTCTTTTGGCTGACTTTTATATGGTTATGTTATCATTCGTAAGTATATGCACTGAACTGGACCTACTTTACATTGCATTTCATTATGTTATCTTATATAGCTATAGTGCAGAGTTTTGCAAAGCCTGTAGTCACATCACTTCCTGCAAATTTACTTTTTCCCACTCTCCTGTCACAAAAACAAATAAGCGCAAACTTAGATGGAAACAAAGACTTTCAGTCTGGTGGGCTGGCAAAAGCAACACCAAACAATTGTGATCTCTTTTTCTCTGCCTGGAAAGACAGAGAATGTTTGATCAGTGCAACAGTGTACAGTTTTGCCGTCACGTGCCATCTTCTGCTTCAAGGGGTGCTCTGCCATGTTGTGCCTGCTGAGCGTGTTGTGCCTGCTGAGCGTGCTGTGCACGCTGAGGTTGCTGTGCAAGCTGGTCTTGCTGTGCCAAGAAGTCAGGCTGCAGGAATACAGGGTGTGCAAGAGCTTGTTGTAACGGCTGCAGGGCATGACAGCAAGCTGCAGGGCACGACAGGACTTGTGGCAAGTTTTTTGCCCCCCCTTAGCGAATTTCTGGCTGCATCAAACTCGGCATGAGCCTCCTTTGACGACCACAAAGCAGCTGGCAACAGGTTTGGTGCAGCGTTTCTGCTGCTATCAAGAGCCTCAAGCCTGAAACAAAAACAGTGAGATGTGCAGCTGTCACTGTATGTGTTCCACACCTGAGGCTCTGGACAGCAGCAGAGACTCTGGACCAAACCTGTCATTAGCTTCCTTGATTCAGCTGACTGTAGCTGCTCTGTCAGCAAGCCTACAAACTCAAACTCAATGTCACGCACGCACGCACGCACGCACGCACGCACGCGCACACACGCATGCACACACTTGTAGGTTGAACCTTGTAGAATGCTCACAATAGAGTGCTCTGGAGAGGCAAGACTGACTACGCACATACTCAGCACATCATGAGCCAGAGAGGGTGAACATAAACTGTATTTGATACAAAAATGCAGTTATGCCAGCTCTGCAGTCCCAATTACAAATCTTTTGACAATGTTGAGCTGTACCGGCAAGTAATCTGTACAGGTGCATGTGAATTGTCACATGCAGGACCATAGCATGACTAAGCAGCAAGTGAGGCTACCGTAAGCATAACGGCTAGTTGCTTACACCAGTGCATTGAAAGGGTATAGGACACACAAAAGAGGAGGCGCGCAGCCCTACCTGGGCAGGGTAGATAAACGCTGCAAGGCCACCCCAAAGAAGGAGGGATGGTACTTGCCGCCCACGCTGACAAAGATGTCATTCCCATCTTGTATTCTCAGCACCAGGATTGCCTCTAGTTTACAATCCTGCACACAGGAAGCTCTTTTCAATCCTAAAACAAAGCAATGGGTTTACAGTTAAGCCCTAAACCCTTATGTGTTCTGACTGATCAAGTCAAGCAATCAAGCAAGCAAAAGACCATAAAGCAAGCAGCCGACACAAGTCTGTCATGGTTCCATGCAGAGCCAAGACTTGTGTTGGCTTGCTTGCCTTGTGGCCTTTTGCTTGCTTGCTTCATTGCTGGACTTATCATGACAGAAGGGGCTGCAGACATACCGGTTTGGCTGCAGCTAGCTGGGCGGTGCCCTTGATGCCTCCATTGATCCATATGGTCATCAGCACCTCCTGCCCACTGCCTGGCTCTATCACACCCTGCACCCATAACATCACGCTCAGAAGGGCAGCACACTGTGGAATCATATGGTCATCAGCACCTTCTACCCACTGCCCCGCTCTATCATCCCCCTGCACCCACAACATCACGCTCAGAAGGGCAGCACACTGTGGAATCATATGGTCCTCAGCACCTCCTGCACCTATAACATGATGCTCGGAAGGGCCATCAGAACATATTGTGATCAGATGGTCATCAGCACCTCCTGCCCACTGCCTGGCTCTGTTACACCCTGCACCCCATAACACCCTTAACATGATGCTCAGAAAGGCTACCAGGACATGTTGTGATCAGATGGTCATCAGTAGCTCTTGCCGCTTGCCAGGCTCTAGCACACCTGCACCGATGACATGAAGGGCCCAATATGTTGTTGTCATATAGCCACCCGCATATCCTGCCTGCTGACACAGACTATCACGCCCTGCAACCTCAAAAGAAGAGCATCAAGTGGCAGAAATCTGAGATTTTATCCAGATGGTCATCAGCACCTCCTGCCCACTGCCTGGCTCTATCACACCCTGCACCCCATAACACCCTTAACATGATGCTCAGAAAGTCTATCAGGACGTGTTTTGATCAGATGGTCATCAGCACCTCCTGCCCACTGCCTGGCTCTATTACACCCTGCACCCCATAACACCCTAAAAATGATGCTCAGAAAGGCTATCAGGACATGTTGTGATCAGATGGTCATCAGTAGCTCTTGCCCCTTGCCAGGCTCTATCACACCTGCACTGATGACATGTAGGGCCCAATATGTTGTCATACAGCCACCAGCATATCCTGCCTGCTAACAGAGGCTATCACACCCTGCAACCTAGAAAGACGAGCTTGAAGTTGCAGAATGCTGAGATTTCATGCAGATGGTCATCAGCACCTCCTGCCCACTGCTGGGCTCTATCACCCCCTGCACCCATGACATCATGCTCACATGGGCTGTCGGGACATATTGCAGTTATCTATCACACCCTGCATTCTCAAAAGCAGAGCATCAAACTGCAGAAGGCTGAGCATTCATGCAGATGGTCATCAGCACCTGCAGCCCACTGCCCGGCTCTATCACACCCTGCACCCATAACATCATGCTCAGAAGGGCAGCACACGTTGGGATCGTTTGGTCATTGGGGTATTCTGCCTGCCAACAGAGGCTACCGCACCCTGCAACCTCAAAAGAAGAGCACCAAATGGCAGCATCAAATGGCAATCTGAGGTTTGGTCCAGATGGTCATCAGCACCTCCTGCCCACTGCCAGGCTCTATCACACCCTGTGCCCATACCATAATGCTCAGAAGGGCTATCAGGACATATTGTAGTTGTCTATCACACCCTGCATTCTCAAAAGCAGAGCATCAGATTGCAGAAGCTGAGCATTCACCCAGATGGTCATCAGCACCTCCTGCCCACTGCTGGGCTCTATCAACCCTGCACCCAAAACATCACGCTCAGAAGGGCTATCATGACACATTGTACTTGCCTATCACACCCTGCACCCATGACATCACCTCAGACTGGACACAGCAGCTGCAAGTTGGGTGTTGGGCAACTTGGGAAGTCAGGAGGAGGAGGAGTGAGAGGACAATTTACACTTTTTAGCCAACCAGATATGCTGAAATTGTCAGGACCCTGATCAGCAATCATCAGTACCAACAGTTTGGCATGACAAGCTGATGACGTGCAATGGCTCCTGCCCTCGTATGGAGCAAGTTGGCTACAGGGCAAGCTGTTGACATGCAACGCCCCCAGCCCTGGTGAAGACCAAAAAAGAGTACACCTTTCGGCATCAATTGAATGAGAAGCCAACTGTTGTACCGGGCTGCCCAGCCCCCCCCCCCCCCCTTGAAATCTGTGAAATCTTGTGCACATTTGAAAAAACAAGAAATTAGAAATTGATATATTCTTTTATTCATAAGAAAAAGCATTCTTTCCTGGCCCTACCCCTGTCAAAGCCCTCACCTGTTTAGGCTCTATCGTTGCCCATCAAGGCGCAGTCCGGAAGTTCTTGTCTTTGATGTTGTCAGACAATTGTCAGTATACATAGTCAAACCACATCAGTACCAGCAGTTTGGCCTGTCCAAACAATCTCATACAAAGAATAGGCCAACTTGGCTACAGGGCAAGCTGTTGACATGCAATGGCCCCTGCCCAGGACCCTGTTGAAGCCCTCACCTGTTCAGGCTCTATCGTTGCCCATCTGGGAGCAGTCCGGAAGTTCTTGTCCCTGTCATCCCCAAACATGGCACCCGGGAGGGGCATGAACTGGAAGTTGGCGGTCACCTGGCCAATGTTACGTAGAATGAGGTGCACCTTCTTCTCCTTACCGTAAAAGGCCTCGCCTATCTCTGCACTGGTGGGTTCTAGCTCACACCTGACGGGACACACAGACAACAATGTGTACATGCTTGAGTGAGGTGCCCTGTTCTTGAGCGTGAGAGGCTGCATCTACTTCACATGCTGGAGAGACTGTTGTTTTGCATGAGTCAGGTGCGTGTTCTTCATTTGAGGTAGAAGGCTGCACTTTTCTCTGCACTGGTGGGTTCCAGCTCGCTCCTGATATGAGACATGGAGATTACCAAAAGGAGCGTGCGTATGCATGAGAGAGGTGCATTTTCTCCTCTTGGCATCAACTGGAGGCTTTGTACATCTCTGCGTTGGTGGATTCTCACCCAACCTTGACACAATACGACAGGCATTCCTGCTAAGAGTGTGCTCGTGCATGAGCGAGGTGCATAGCAAACACGCGTAGCTGGAAGCAGCTTGCTTATGCATGCGTCAGGTGCTCATTCTTCGACCATGGTGTGCTTCAGCAACCCCTGCACTAGTGGGCTCCAACTCATAGCTGACACGTTTCTGAGGTTGAACTTGCACTGTCGAATAGATTTTTCTGAATGGGGTATTTGTTTTGGGATTGAACAGAGGTACAAGTCCATCTCTTCGAGACAGAAACGCGCTGTCGCTCTCCCCTGGCATTTCTGAGTTTAGATCTCCACTGTAGGATGAACAATGCTGTGACAAATACACACGTTTTGGGACTGAAAAGAGCTGTGAGATTGTGCAGCAGGCAGGCATGCTAACCTTGGCATTGCAGCCATCTCCCTTGCATCCACAGTGCGGCGAGCCGTGTCCACGGCAGCCTCCACCACATCTCGCACATACTCACGCACCTGCACAAAACCAAACACACATCATTCATTCATTTGATTTTGAAGTCTTGGGGCCAACCACGACCATTAAACCAGCAGTTTGAAAAATTGAAACATAATAATCATCAGGGTAACAGATAGCACTCTTGATTCACATTCATTGAATCAATTTTTCACTCAATCATGCCTCTTCCGCTCAGTTCCTGTTCGGTCCTTCATCCATTGGAGCCATCATTCATGCAGCATGCATCTTTTGCACAGCACAGCACAGCACAGCACAGCACAGCACAGCACAGCACAGCACAGCACAGCACAGCACAGCACAGCACAGCAAATGCATGGACAGATGAGTGGACAAATGGATGAATGAACGGACAGCAGAAAAACCAAAATAAGCAAATGGGCTGCCAAACACAGGCAGTATGAATCTTAATAATCCTGTAGTCATGACATCAAGAATCCTCACCGTGAGGGTCAGCTTTGATGAGACAGGCTTGTGGTCTGAGACCAGCAGGTTAGCGCTGGAGTAGTGCGTCTGCTTGGCGGCTCCACCAGGAGACTTGTACAGGACTCTGTCTGTCCAGGCAGGTGTGCGCTTCTTCTCCTTCTGTGGTGGGTTCTACAGCCAGCAACACAGAGAACTGATCTGCATAATTTCCAAGGAGAATGTGTTTGTTTTTGGCCACGACTGAAGACAAGCCTGAGGATGAGGTGTATGAGACTGCTCTCAGAAATCAGACATTTCAGCCCACAGACAAACTGAAAGACAGACAAACTGTCTCAGACAGACAGACAGACATCCCTTTCAGTCCGACAGGGATGTCAGCCCCAGTTGTGACAGCACAATGATTAGTCATTGATAGCACATGACACAATATGCAAAGACCTTGCAGCATGACATGCACATGCACAGACAAACAAACGCGTGCAACAGCACATTGTGCAGACTGTGTGCCTATGTCTGTGCTTGTTCGTAATTGTCCGCACAAGCACAGACATAGGCACACACACACACCCACCCACCTGTGCTTTGTCTGGACTGCCACAGACACACACTGTCACGCACGCACACATGCAGGCACGCACACACATGCACACCCACCAACCCACCTGTGCTTTGTCTGGACTGCTGGCATGCTCTGTCTGGCCTGACTCATCCTCTTCATCCATTCCCAGGTACTGGCTTGTACCCCTCTTGAACCTGCAACACTCTCACAGTCACAAACCATATTGAACCTGTATCACTGATGTGTATGACAGTCACAAACCATATTTGATACGATGCTGTGTAGGCCTGTAACTGGTGTTCAGGTTGCGTCTGCATCAGATCCCTGGCACAAGCTGAGCTACTTGTGGGGTAAAACACCCTGTCCCCTTGAGCAGTCACAGCATATAGGTCGGTCAACATCTAGATGATTCAAAACCTCTGCCAGCAAAAGCTAGGTAGGTTCTGGTACATGATCCCTGTACGCACAGTGGCAACTGCAAGGCAGTAGCAATGAGTTGAATCTGCTATGCAGCCAGGGGTTTTGCCTGTGCAACAACTGTGGCAAGCCTCATTATATAAAGAATGTGCATACTACTTGTATACACATGTATATGCATACTTATCAGCATGATGGAATGCTACGTTCCAGATTGTACATCAACTATGCATGATGTACCATGCTCAGACATTGGTTGTTGTATGTAAAAGTACTTACCCTAAAATATTTATGCATACACCAACTAAGATCTAAGCATGGTACATCATGCATGGTTGATGTACAATCTGGTTGATGTACAATCTGGAACGTATCATCCGATCATGCTGATAAGTACACGTATCTGCATTGAATTCTGGAATGTGGAGCTTGTGCGACATGAATATTGTTACTATCATTGTTATGCGCTGGAATGTGCAGTATTGTTACCAATTAGTGAGGAGAATGTACTGGTCAGCAGTCATGTGTTGCAGGCTAAATTGAAGGTGGGGGAAAAGGAAATGTGGTCCTCAGTCCAATTGGCAAAGGAGCAGCCATCATGCATGGAAGTATGCAAAGGTATTGTGAAGAACGATGTGCTCTACACACGTGTGTTGCAGGCTCACTTGAAGGTGGGGGGAAAGGAAATGTGGCCTTCAGTCCAATTGGCAAAGACTGGCCATCTTGCATTGACGTATGCAAAGGGGCGGCCATCATGCATTGAAGCATGCAAAGTTATTGTGAAGAATGACGTGCTGTAAGCACATGTGTTGCAGACTCACTTGAAGGTAGGAGGGAAGGAGATGTGGCCCTCAGTCCAGCCGGCAAAGGAGCGGCCATCGTGCACCATGCGGATCAGCTCATCCGCCTCCAATAGCTTATCCAGCCTTGACTCCTTGATCAGACTGCGAGCCTGCATTGAATAAGTCAGTGAATGAACTATGATTAATAATTGAACAATCAACAATGTGTATGTCAGCAGCTTTGTCATCTTTGTCAAACGAGACACCAATTTTCGCCAGCTGGACTATTTCTTGGTCAGACTAGAGCCTGAACACAGTATTCAATTTACCAACTTTGTTGACGCTGCAATTTAAGAGACTGATTTCCACCAGCTTGTCCAGCTTTACTCTTTGATCAGACTGCGAGCCTGCATTGAGTAAGCCCCTATGACCATTAGATGAAGTGACAACATGTATGTCAGCAGCTCTGTCATCTTCCCCAATAGTTTCAAGGCAAGGCAAAATATACTGAAGTGAAGGCAAGGCAAGGCAAGGCAAGGCAAGGCAAGGGAAGGGAAGGGAAGGGAAGGGAAGGGAAGGGAAGGGATGGCAGGGCATGGCATGGCAAGTCAAGGCAAGGCGAGGCGGCAAGGTAGGGAAGTGAAGTGATGCACCTTATCATCAGATATGGTAAGTCGGTAGTTGAGATCACCCATCCAAACGGCATGCTCATTCTCCAGTAAGCCCCTCTGGCTGCCCCATTGCCCTGGGCCCCTGCCATCACCTGATGCCTACACTTGGAAGGGCACAGTTGGGTCAGTCTGCCTATTGCATTGGCTACTGCAAACTCAACTTTACCCATGTGCATTGGGTTCAAAGTTCCCATTGAGCCTCATTGGCCTGCCCCTTACCCTGAGCCCTTGTCAAACCCTCAAGCCTACAATAGGCAGCAGCAGCAGCAGCAGGGGGTGGCCAGAGATGGCTCAAGGGGGGGGGGCGGGGGCGGGAGAGGGTCACAGCTATCTGGACACAACTGATCTCTGCTGGCAGTGTGCATACGGGTTGTCACTTGTGAGGTACAGCACCAGACGGGGCGGGTCAGAGATGACTCAGGGGGGGTCGCAGCTATCTGTATGCGACTGACCTCGTCTGACAGTGCGCACATGGTCATAATGTTTGATCCCAGGGGTTGTGGATTAGTCACCTGTAAGGTACTGTCAGCGCCAGGGGACGCACTGATGGAGGTCTCAGGGTCAAGCACTGCTGAATCCGGCGGGAACTGACCCCTCCTCACAATCTCTGAGTAGTCGTAGTTGCGCTTGAGCTCATCTCCTTCGTTCTCTCCTGATGACAGGTGGGAACAGACGAAGCAGATGCCTGAGTCATACACCCTCAAACGTGCTGCCACCGCACCTACACAACAGAGCGGCATCAGCTGCTTGCTGCTTTCAGTGCCCAGCTTAGTGATCAAGGCTGCCACAGCATCTGCACAACAGAGTGGCATCAGCAACCTGCTGCGTTTGATTTCCAGCTCTGTGGTCAAAGCTGCCTCAGCACATGCACAGCAGCATAATCAGCAGCCGTGTGAGTCATAATACCTAAAGCGTGCTGCCACAGCATCTGCACAACATAATGGTCACCAGCCTGCTGCTTGCAATGCCCAGCTTAGTGATTGAGGCTGCTACAGCAGAAAGGTCAGCAGATGTCTGCGACAAAAAGCTTCCCACATGGTGTCACAGCACCTACATAACAGAGCAGCATCAGTAGCCTGCTGCTTTCAGTTCCCAGCTCAGTGACTAAGGCGGCCACAGCACATGCACATCAGAAGCTTCAGTAGATGCCTGAGTCAAACACCCTCAAGCGTGTTGCCACAGCACCTGCACAAGAGAGTGATCAGCAGCCTGCTGCTTTCAACTTCCAGCTCTGTGGTCAAAGCTGCCATAGCACATGCACAGCAGAATGATCAGCAGCCACCTGAGGCATACATCCTCAAGCGAGCTGCCACAGCACCTACACAATGAAGTGATCAGCAGCCTGCTGCTTTCAGTTCCCATCTGCTGTCTTTGCATCTGTCACAGCCTCAAAGAAACTGAAAAGCTGCATGGCTCCATGCTGCTGCTGCTGCTGTGATCAAAATTATTGTTGACTTGATCTGTAAGACATGTGCATGTAGGAGGTATGGTAGCTTGCTGGAGGCCTGTGCCTCTCATTGATCAGGCATGAACCCTTGGGATACTGACTCCAGCAGCATATATATCATGGAGCAACACTGACCAAGACAGCTACTCAACACCAGCTTGCTTACACAGTTACCAGTAAAGCACGATCATATGTTGAGAAAGGCTGAGGGCAGTTACCTTTATTACCCAGGTACCCCATCATGCCTGTGCCCACTGATGTCACCTGGACCCCTCGCACATGGGGCAGGACCCCCCTGCGCACCCACACAGACAGATACACCCCCACCATCTGCTTGGCTGCTACCTACACCAGCATTGCTGTTCACATCAGGTCAAGGCGCTGCACTTTGTCTCAGCACCTATTTGTCTTTTGTCTGTCGAAGAGAAGTAAAATACACTCCAAATCTTGTTGCAAGCAAGACAAGAGCCTGCTGAGGCAACAGCCCAGAGCTGAGACCATGGCTCTTCTTGATCTCAAAATGTCTACTAATTCAGAAACGTCATTCCTACACTAGAATTCTAAACTCGGAAACGTTTGGGGACAGTAAAAATGCGTTGCTACACTCTGGAGATGTTCCAGGTCCACTGGAGATGCAACTCAAAGGTACAAGGCAAACTCACAGCAGGGCAGCAGACAATGCCCGTGGCATAACTTGACTCTGGTACCTAGAAGACCGCAGTGACATTGCATCCCAACCATCAGAAAAGAACAAGAAAAGAAAAAGAAAACACGTTTTTTAGCAATCAAAACGGGAGCCTCCCAAGGCGGCAGCCTGGAGCTATGACCATTGACCACAGCTCCCAACCATCAAGGCAATCCCACATCCAGCAAGAGAGTCTGTCAGCCGCAATGAAGACTAAGCCTTTTACCCCCAACCCAAAACCTTAGCCAGATTGGCTGTCATTTGCACAAGTTCTTACAACTGGCATGCAGCAGAGTCACCCTGAAGAGCTTGAGCACGCACGGCTGTACACACAGAAGCTTCATATAAGGAGTCATTGCTTTTAAAATGAAATAAAACAGACTACAGAAGATAAACAGAATAAAGAACAAGAGATACAGAAAGTATTTTCTCCAAAATTAAGGAAAACATAAAGAAAATCTCTTGCTTGCATCAAGTTATATTCCTTTGTTCAGTGTAAGTTTGCAAGATGGAGACAAGACCAGCCAGCAGCAACTAGACCTGCTTGTCAGCACCAGAGGCAAAATGTCACCTGGACAAAAACGTTGGCCGCATCCTGCCCAGAAGGCAAAGCAGCAGAAGGCGTCCTGCCTGCCACATCAATGGAGGCTGTTGATTTTTCGTCTGCAGCATTGTCATCATCCTCCTCCTCCCAGTCTGCAAATGCTCACTCATTCATTCATCTCACTCAATTTTCTCACTCATCCACTCAACCCTTGATCAAACACCCAGGGACAAGTAACATCATGACGAGCAGTCAAGAATAGCTGTGGCGGCTGAGACAGATTATACTCCTCTTGGTATGGCTCGGGTGCTGTATTGAGAAGTTCTGGATGAATGTTCATGCCTTGAAAGTCAGCACCCAAGTTGCAGAGCGAGTTGATGTCAATGACATGCATCTCTGATTCAGCCACCAGCAACCAAATGTTCAGGCTACACGTCGAGCCAGTTTCTCAGACTTGCCTTGAAATGTGAGGGTGTATACACATGCACCAATAACTACAGGCATTGATGTATCATGACGTGTGTCATGATGAACAGGCAGCATCATGAATGAGCATGCCACATTCAACTGGTTATGCCAATGCTGGCAGAGAGCTGTGACTGCTGAAGAGCAGTGCTTTCAAGCCAGGATGTCTGATGAGTCACAAATGGCTCCAAATCCCAGGCTATAAGGTATAAGATGAAAATGAAATGAACGATTGAATGAGAGCATCACCTGCTGAGTCTTCAGGGATGAGCTTGCCAGTGCTGGCAGGGGACTGCTCCACAGTACTGCCTGCTGACCCTGGCTTCGCAGGAGAGCTGCAACAGCAGAATTCACGTTGCAAACATTTTTCCATGAGCAAAACAGTTAATCTTGCCAGTGCTGGCAGGGGACTGCTCCACAGTGCTGCTTGCTGAGCCTGGCTTCACAGGAGAGCTGCAACAACAGCCACCACATTGCAAACATATTACCCACGAGCAACACAATTGATGTTGCCTGCTGACCGTGGCTTCACAGGAGAGCTGCAACAGCAGACATCACATTGCAAACAAACTATCCATGAGCAAAACGATTGGTCTCTTGTGATCTTTCCAAAATCCTGTGTCCGAAGTTATTTTCTTGAACATCTGTCCTTGAAGCTCAAAGTTCAAACCGCGTGCAGGGCATGGTGAGGATCTGATCAGTGTTCAGTGCCATGCATCAGCAACAGCGCACACAAAGGAATGCGCATGACGCAAACAAACAGCTGGAGTAACTGTGTTGCAGTGCAAAACTCAGATACTGGTGCCAAAACAACCCTTTCTGTCATCGGTTTCTGTCACCAACTAATGCCTAGGGCCATACTAAGAAGAACTCAGGTTGCATGGACACTTATGAGGGCACTTTGGCTGATATGGTGCAGCGTCAGACTGGAATGTGTATGTTGTGATAACCTGACACAGTTGATGCAGTTGTTGTGCAGGCAAACTATAGAGGAAGCTGCAGAAGGGCAGGGAGGGGAGGGGTGAGCAGGGAGCAGGGCAGGGCAGGGCAGGGCAGGGCAGGGCAGGGCAGGGCAGGGCAGGACAGGTCAGGGAAGGACAGGTCAGGGCAGGACAAAGCAGGGGAAGGGAGGGAAGGAACAAGAAAGACAGATGTGTACAGATGGCAAGTCAGCTCACAGTACCTGACAGGCTTGTTCAGCGCTCTGTCAATGTGCATGTCCCAAACAGACCCTGCTTCAAGGCCACCACCTACACAGAAGGGCAGAAACCAGTGAGTTGCTCATCTTCACACCATTGAGCGTTGGACCATGTGAGTTGGCCTTGCTGGGCAATTGCCAGCAACCATTAGAGCTACTATCTCTGGGGGCACACACCACAGCTGGCTTATGATAGCATGCACACATTTGACTGTGCTGAATTCACTAAACTGAGTTTGCGGTCTATTGGTCCCAGCTACCCCCCAGAACATCTGTCTAACGATCAATCGGTTGATTGATTGACATTGACAGTGCGCAGGGTGCACAAACCAGGACAGCTTTGAGTGCCTTGCTTCATTGAAACTCAGCATTCTCAGCATTTTCCCAATGATTGTCTATTGACTCCCGTGATGAGTCATAAAGACAGGAAATGCAAATCGATTGATTGAGATGGGGCAGCATCTGAATGGCATGGGGTTGTCAATACCAAAGTGATGAGATCAGGCAGAAGACATACCCGACTACTCGGTGAAAACTTGTACCAACAGGACAATCATTACAAGCAATGACAGCGCGTGCCGCTACAGAGTCTCTGTTGGCTGGCAGTAGCACCAGGACAGAGACACCGAGAGGGTGAGATTACATGCTTGAGTAAGCAAACAAGTCTCTGATGACTCGCAGCAGAGTCTCATTAGCTTTGCATGATGTCAATCCAGGTGCAAAGGCAGGCTTGAAGTACTGGGCAGCCCAGTATAATACTTGGCCTCGTATTGAATTGTTGCCAAAAGGCGTGGTCCTTTCTTTTATTTTCAGGCTTGAAGTGGGTTGAGGGAGCCTACCCAGGACAACGTTGCCAACACCTCTGCATGATGTCAAGTCAGGTGCAAAGGCAGACTTGAAGTGAGTTCAGAGGGCCTAGGATTTAAGGTTTAGTACTTAGGGTTTCAGGTTTGGAGCCTACCCATAACCACGTTGCCAGCATTCAAGGGCACCACCTCCTGGAAGCCAACTGCCACAATGTCTGCCGTGTGGTTGGACATGTCAAGCCATGGGCGTAGGTCCAGGTCGGCAGGCGGGCGACGTCCATTCACATTGTAGGTGCCGACCTGCATCATGTGTCACTCACTGAGTCTGTGCTTTCCAGCCAGGATGTCTGATGAGTCACAACTAGCTCCACACCCCAGATGAGATGGAAAATGTGTCAATTGTGACTTCTGCCGCGTGCGACAGCAAAACAATTATGGTCCTGGGTGTGTGGTGATGTAAGTCAGATTGCACTGGGGTATTTCATGCTGACTGTCTAAGCAGGGGGGGAGCTTCTCCATAATGTATGTTAGCTGTTTAAGGGGAAGGCATGCATCTTATGGAATGAATGGATGAGCATTGCAACAGGTGAGTGCATGCATTGTCAGCAGTGCAAACAGGTACAGTTTAGATGCAAGAGTTGTGTGCAGCCCTTTGGAGGCAAGATTTTAAGCCTGATAGACTGAACACAATGCAGACTACAGTGCTTTTGGGACTGATGGTTTGTAACACTGTGTGTAATGTGCATGTGCGATACAACTTTCTTGCAATGCAGACACATGCTCTGTACTTTAAACGCAGAAGGGCGCTAGTGAATTCCAGGTCTTGACATGCCAAAAAATGGTGTTGCAGTGGCCCTAAACACTCACCAACACTTCGATGCTGTGCTTGGACATGTACTCCCCTTGTGGCATCGATAGAAACTCTTGTCGGACAGCTTCACTCCTTGCGTTCTTCAGCAGCTGCTGAATGATTGGATCAACAGCAGCTTTCTTCTCTGCATGGGAACCTCCTGCGTGGTGTAAAGCTGTGTGTTGGCATCATCTCCAATATACTGGAAAGCAGAAAGAGCGGCATAGCATAGCTGTGAGTGATTGACCAGGACTTACCAGATTCTGAAGACAAAGCTCTTGAATCAAGTGCTCCTGAACAGTAAGCAGCACATCATGTTCAAGTCTTTGATTGACGCAGTGGTGACTAAGGTGGTGCAGAAGGGTAAGGCAGGACTGATCTGAGTGCCTTACCGCCAGAGTTTGCCTCCGACTGATCTTGGCCAGGCTGACTCCCAAACTGAGGCCTTTGTTTATGCTGAGCTGAGGTGCGATCGAACTGCTCTTGTATCTGCAATTTCACGTGCAGGCTTGGAAAACAAGAATCAAGATCGCAACATTGGGCAACTTGCAGCTGACGGCAGTGGCCCTCTGCAGATGCAGAGACCAGCTTGCATGATTCAGAAGAGGCCGTAGCAGATGCAAAATTGGTTTACCGCTGTTTGGGCTTTTGCCTTCAGGCCAAGAAGCGACTTCATCGCAGTACACGCTCGTGATTGTACAGGCAAAGTCGGACCCGGTTGCCTAGCTCGAGCTACGATATTTACAAAGTCATTCCGAGGTGTCGTTCTGTCACAGCATTGCTTGATCCGTTGTTCACTGTACAGATCAGTGAGCAGGTGTTTGAGTCCTGGCTTCATTAGGTCAACGCTTATGGTCAACGAAAAGAGTAAACGGGGCCGCAAGCTCTTCACCAAGCCCAGAAGTTTACGCACTAATGCAAGCAAGCATGTCAATACAACCCTCAAGGCAACCTTCAATACTGCTGTGCAAGCAAGCTTTGAGTACCTCTGTAACGCGGCTGAGTTGCAGCCATAAGCGAAAGTGTTCACGACGCGCCGTGACAAGGCTGCACTGCAGCGCAAAGCAAGGTACATTGCGCATGAACTTTGACACGCAATCTTGCTGGAAAGCTCCACGCATTGGCTCTCTGACGTGTTGATCTTCAGGCCTGTGTGTCCAGGATGCATGGGCTTTGCTCCATAAGCTGACTAAGGAAGATATCAAGGGGAACTCCAGATACTTGACAGCAAGTTTAGACGCAAAGAAACCTGCTCAGAGAGGCTGTCGAGGTGCTGAGACCTGCAGAAACTCAGGCCTTCACTGTAACATTAGTGCATAATATGCAAGCAGTGAGTGCAGGTCGTGGCAACAAATGCAGCACCTTCTGAAGGCTGGGATCCCTCATTTGAGCCTCCCGAGATTCTATTAGGCATTCTATCCAGCGACATCAGGCTAGCTGTGCGGGCCCTGAGGGATTGGGCCAATGCTTTGCATGTGCCCTTTGTCATTCCCACATCAAGGGTAAGCTGCACAAATTCATCTTGCCGCATTACACGCTCAGTTGGCAGTTCAGTAAGGACAGTGCATGCTATTGCAGGTGGAGGGAGTGTCAGTGATCACAAGCTTGCGAGGCTCTGTATACATCAAGTATAATGCAGTCAGTCAGCAGTGCTATGCAACCCAATACAGTGGAAAAGATAGGGGGGTGCTGGTCACATTTGGTGGCTCTCTTGTTGGACATCTGCCATTGGGTCTGTTTGATGAAAGTATGCAGCAAGCCCCTCCATCTTTGAGCTGAGGTTGCATTGTGGAAGGTATGGAAGGTAAAATATCTCTGGAGGAATAAATAGCAATACTGAAGTGTACAGCATGCTGCAGCAATCATTCTTGCACGAAAGGCTGTTGGGTACATTGTTACTTCTGCTAGCAAGACAACATGAGCCTGGACATGTGTACTTCTAAATCCTGTGAAACAGGGACATGATGCACACAGAAGCTGTGATGCTTTGCAACAGACCAGCACCTTTTGTTTTGCTTGGTTCAAAGTGCTAAAGTTGTGATTACAAGTAAAGAGCGCGCGCTTCAAGAACTGCACTGTTTGACAGTATCAATGTGGTGATGATCAAATACAGCATGCCAACTCGAATTCACGTGTCCTCTGTGTCGGCATGCTGGTTGCAATTGAACGCTATATAGCTCATGATCATATATCAACTTTTAGTAATTCAGGCTTGTGCTCCTAGTTAGCCTGCTTAACAACGAAATTCTCTGCATGCCATTGGCTGGGGTTTGCTCCCTACGCGCAATGTCCGGCATGCAGGAGTTTTCACAAAGCAGTGCTGCTGCAATCCGTCAGAAAGTGCATCTTATGACCATATCGCAAGCATTGTGATCTCCAATTTGGTTTATTATGCAGCAGCAGAGAGCATATATTACGAGGGATGGCACGCAGCATGAGTCGAGCTGACTGGGCGGTGAGACAGGGCGCCCGAAAAGTCTGAAGACAGCCCCAGCCGGTGTCAATTCCGCATCACGCTCTACACCGTCATCGCATCATGGCATCGGCACTGGATACACGCTGATGTGCTGATCACGACTGCTTCTGACATATTGCTATGGCGCGCCAAGTGATGCTCTTGCACACAGTGCCTTGTCACAGATCAACCTTCGCGCCCTGGAAGCTGATGTAGCCTCCTGTTGTGGCGAGCAGTGGCAGCACACACCTTTTCCAGTGCATCCCGTCATATGAACAACAAAGTCATTTGCCTTTCGCCAGAGAAGCCACCACTGCTGAGAGGGAAGCCTGCTACACCAGAGGTGAGCCGTATCCTAAAGCCGAACATCATCCCTGCCGTGCTCGGCCATGACTGTGGTTGCAGCTGGAGCACATGACTTCATGCCGGTGTGCAGACGTCTCCGTTTTCTCTATTTGCCAGAGAGTTGCCTCCCATCACACCACAGGAACCTCCCCAGGTCTCAGGCTCCACCGCGTATTCGCAGCAGCGGTCGCCCTTGTCGCTACGCCGGAACACGTCTAACGTCTCGTGGAAGAGGTGAGGCGCGCTATTGGCATCCGTTTTAGTATCGTTATTGATACTGCCTGCCCGGGTGTGTCCATGCGCTCTGACGTAAATCGCAGGCAGAGTCAAGGGAGTGACACAACTTCTGAACGACCACTAGCTGAGCAGTATACTCACAAATACGGCAGCCCTCACGGTGTCAGCGTCAGTATGCTGTTTGGCTCTCCCTTACCTCACATGCCCAGTTCACTGCACGATTCTTCAGCTGCACATCTGAGCTTGTCCCCAAACAGGGGCATCACACACTCTGGTGCATTTTCACCAAGCCCTTTCCACACACTCTTCCAGTCACCCTCTGGGGCAACTCTGGACGACAGTCCATACCAAAGCTTGTCTCACCCTCCTGCCAAACACAGTCCAGTTTCGGCTGCTGCTCAGCATACTGCTGCACAAGCAAGCAGACAAGCTGCAGCAGGGCAAGCACAGGGTCAGCGCAGTGAGCAGCAGAGCCACTCTCGAGCTATGGATGCTTCAGAGCGATCTTCCACTGGCATGCTGGTCCCTATGCCCGCACCAGTTGCTGCGCCTGAAAGCAAGCCACAGGTGACACAGTAGCCACTGCACAGTGATCAGCAGACCCCCTGCAGATCCCTGGCGTCCTCAAACGTCACACATCTTTGATGTCATGCAGGTGGTAAGTACATCAGCCCAGGGTGGCTTCGTAGAGCGCATGCCATCTTTCACTTCACTCATCACTGGTCCACCTCAGAAGAGAAAGCGGTGTCTCAAGTTTCAGACAAGCTCTGATCAAGAGAACAGCTCTCAGAGAAGTGACCAACCCAGCCCGTCAGCTTCGCTCAGTCAGCAGGAATCACATGGCGGCACTGATCATCCTACACCTCCACAGTCTACGATTGCAAGCACCTCTCAGTCAGAGCACGTTGATGGCCCATGCCCTGACAACATTGTGTCAAGCATGAGTGTGGCTGCCCAACATGGTGCTGTGACCACCGGCGCTCATCGTCAATCAGCTCAAGCCAGGCCTTCCAGCAGACAGTTGACAGCCTCATCTGCTGCTTTGCCTGCTCTGACCGCTGCAATGGGATCACAGATGCCTAGTGCTGCTACATCCGCAGCTTCACACGCTGCAGCAGCAGCTGCGGTGACTCCTGTCACATCACGCTATGTGTCATCACATTCTGGTGAGTGTGACAGTTCACCACATGTCTGTGCTTCACTGTATCTCATGCATGTACCTAGCTCATCATGAACTGGGAAGCATAGACCCTGTGCTGCCACATCTCTGGCTGACCCGCGAGAGCAGCCCTTGGCCCTATTTGCACATGTCAGCATTGCCAGCATCATTGCCTGTCAGTCTCCCGTCCAGCATTACGGCTCACTGTCTCTGCCACGGTCAAGTGCTGCATAAATCCCTGAACCAATAGATATCAGTATGTACACAAACCCTAAGATCATATCTGACTGCTGGCATGCATTCCTCAGGTGAGCAGGCGTCTCATCAAAGCGTCCTTCACCCTGACACCCCTGAGGATGCCTTGCCTACTGTGAATGAACGGCGGCTTAGCACTTCAAGCACCAGATACCGGCGGGTGCAATCCTCGCAAAGGTACACCTGATTGCTTCAGCCACCGAGCACAAGACCTGAGTTCACTGTCTGCCACACCCAACGTTCTGTTGCTTTTGACATTTGAGCATTTGTATCATCAGGCACAAGCCAGGCAGGCATTTATGCACTTGCCTGGCAAACAGTGTGATTTGCTCCTGGCCTTCTTCAAAACAGTCACCGGCAGTGCATCAAGGACCACTGTTGCAGCACAGCACAGCAAGATACTTAAATGTATCCAGCGCTGTATTATTCCTTCTACTCCATCAACCCATCACTAGCAAAGTCTCAGTCAATGCACAGAGCACATGGGTTTGTTCCTTCTCTCCAACTCATTGTGCATATTGAAGCCTGATGGAATCTTCCTATTAAAGGTCATGGCATCTCATTACAAGTCATGTTTCCAGGTAGCCAGCCTTTCTGTTTTGTTATGCTACTTGCAAGTCCATTTTGTTTCTGGCAGGTTTCTAAGTCAGCATGTGTACATAACATTTGGCTACTGGCACAGCAGGACCCCATGCATGTCCCCAACTTACTGGCTCCAGGCTTTGTACACCATTTTTCAGCATGTCTGATAGCTGCGTGCGTCTGCATGCAGGGGGTTGTTCATCACATGTCATGCGAGTGACCCTGATGCTTGCAGCAGCTGAGGCCAATGCCTGTTCAAGTTCAATGATGCATGCTAACAAACAAACAAACTGTGCTGTGCAGTGGGGGTCCAAAGAGGTGCAACTGCAAGAAGTCCAAGTGCCTCAAGCTGTACTGCGACTGCTTTGCTGCTGGAGTCTACTGCCAGAACTGCAGCTGCAGCTGTTGTCTGAACACAGAGGAGAACAAGTATGTCTTCAGAATGACTTTCGTGTGTATCTGTCACATCACGCACCTCTGCAGAACTGCGTATTGTGTAAAGTGAAAAACATGTGTTTTGTGCTTGCCACCTTTGCAATGCATCCATATGTTTGGCAAAGCCAAGAGTGTGACGCCCCTGACACAACCAAAATGTAATCAACCTGAATGCTGACATGTCTGCTGTTGATGTGACAGGGACCTGATTGTGGTGACACGCGAGCAGATCACACAGCGTAACCCACAGGTGGGTCTCTCCACCCCTCCCGCTTCACCACTGCAATCCTGCTCACCTTTGGTGACTTCCCACGTCACCAGCTACATCTTAGTGCAACACCATGTCTTTCACACAGCAGCAAAAGCAATGCCTTTGTGCCTTTTGAGTGCTTAGTCAGAGTTGTCATGCATCAGAGGGCTTGAGTGCTGCCTCTCACAATGGACCTTGCCTGCATCCTGACTGCACTTCCATGCAAGCTCATCATTAGGAGAAGACTCTGCCGGCAGCCAGCCTATGGCACGCTGCTGCAAGCTTGTTCACCACCGACTACATCACTTACCACCAAGCTGCCTGATTGTGAGAGTGACAATGTTCAGTCTGAGAGCCATCTGTCTGACACCTGCAGGCGTTTGACACCAAGATCAGCAAGCACCGAGTGGCTGGCCCTGACGGCACCCCCGGCCAACACCTACGTGGCTGCAACTGCAAGAAGTCTCACTGCAGGAAAAAGTACTGTGAGTGCTTTCAGGTATGCTGTTTGAGCAACAGACCCACAAACTTGACAGACAAAATCATTTGACCACCAAGAACAGAATGTTTCAATACTGTTGGAATTATGAATCAGTTCACGAGGTGAAAGCCACATTGCTATGATACAGTGAAGGTCTTGTGCCTACATGTGACCAGCTGCCGTACGTAGCATGCAGTCTCAGCTCCATTGCTGCTGTGCTTTTGGCTGCACAATGCCAAACAGCCTTGAGGAAGTAGAGGCTATCAGACCAGTGTATACACCTGTGAGGTTTGTGGCATCCAGGAGAGTTTCTCTGCTGTTGCTCACTGACGTTGAGTATGTGTGACGACATTACTGCTGACCAGGACTGCTCAATATAGGCTGGTGTTCCCTGTGGGCCTCAGTGCAAATGCTGTGACTGCCACAATTGCGCGCCAGGAAGCAAAGACGGGCCCCCACGCCCTCCTCCCTCCCACCCCATGGGACCCCCAACAGCTGCTCAGCAGGCTGCTCATGGCCAGGGCCCCAACAAAACATCTCCTGGCACGCCTGCTGTCAGGTGAACAATAAACTATGTGACTTTACTATTTCATATTACTGGCAGATCTGCCTTGTCTACTCAGTGGAGCAGAGTGCTTGGCACTGTTCCAACGTCCCTAGCCATGCATGATAAGTGATGACTGCTCATTTGAGAGCATCAACTACCGTACTTCTACATGTAAGCTAGCAAGCAGTTGGTAATCAATCCTTGTTTGACAGTGAAAAACCCTGAGCAACCTTATGCACAAATCAGCGCAACACATCTGAGCTGCTGTCCTGCTTACCATTGGAACATGATGCTGAAAGACCAAGGGAAGCTTGACAACATCTCAAAACGTGCAGAGAATGTTGCAGCACACATACCCTCATGTCCTGCTCACCATGACTGAAAGTGAGGCTTGGGAACACCTTGACTAATACCCTACACTGAACCTCTCAATGCCATGGTCTTTTTCTAAGCTTGGTGGTGCTCTTGCAGGTCAACAGAAGCTGCAGCGATGCAGAGGCCAGCGTCCCGGGCAACAATGGCAGGCACAGCACCAGCATCACAGTCCATCAAGAAGGAGGATGACAGACCCACCCCCATCCCCACTACCCGTAAACGGGACCCCAGAAGCTTCAGAAAAAGGGCTCACCAGCATCATCCAGATGAGGCAGACCCCCATGGGAGGCAGACAAGGGCGACAGGGGAGGGGGGTGGTGGGGGTTGGGCTGGGCTGTCCAGAAGCATGTCTGATGGTGCAGCATGGCAGGCACATGCCAAGTCGCCCAGTGTTCAGGTGCAACTTGAGCTAGTTTCCTTGCTTTTGTCTGCCGGGCCATTAGACTGCTCAGTGCTCTGATGCTCAGCTTTCCAAATGTGACATGTATGTATACCCCTAGTGAGCCAGCGCCTAGTTCTGTCAAGGGTTGAAACAGCTAGACTGCATGTTACATTTCTCAGCAACCGTTTCTGCATCTTGTCAACTTCTTGCTGCTGTCTCTGGATAGAATTGCAACCGGTCAATAGTCCCATGACTTGTCTGCTACGTATCTCCTCCACACATGCTGACATGAACAGGAGCTGCCAGCACATGCTTTCCAGCAAATGTACATGCAGTCTCACATCTTTTCCAATGACAAGGATATCTCTCAACTGTGAATGCAGATTCTGAGTGTGCATACTGGGTCAACATCTTCCACCATTGGACGCATTAAAGGATGGACACTTCCTCCTTCTGAAACGTCTGTCGCACAACGAGAGACTGGGGCAGTCAGTTCCTAAAGAGTAACGTCACTTGCATTGCAGATGTTGGGGGATGCCCCCAGGGTGGACAGCGCCCTTCCCATCAGCCCCCTGGACCCACGTCAAGGCAATGTGAAGCAGGAACATGCCAGGGAGCTGCAGTCTGTGCACAGCAGTGGGGAGGCCGATTACCAGGTGGGCTCATCTTTGGCTTCTTTGTGTATATTAGATTGAGGTTATTTATACTTATTTTTGGCTTCTATATGTTTTTTGATATGCTATACTATAAATTATAGTATGATATAATCTACTATAATATAGTCAATATAATATAGTATAATATAGTATAGTATGTTTATGGCACCTCTGTGTACCGTCAGGGTGCTCCCTGCCACACTTCTGCATGCATCACACGTACAGTTGTGGTGGTAGCTGGTTTTCTTTGGCCAGAATTGCTCTCCTGGTTTGTGGGGGGGCTAAGCAATTGATGGGCTCATGTTTGTCTTATTACTTGCATCTTTGTGGTGTCACAGGACTAGGACTTGCCACATTTGTGTTTGCACTGTAAGTATGGTTATAAGGGTATCTGATATTGTTTTTGCCTGTTTTTGCGCACCTTTTTTGTGGTAGCTGACTGTCACGTATGCTCATGCTTGTCTCCACAACAGCACCTCTGTACCTGATACCAGGGTGCTTTTTGCTACACACGTGCTTGCTTGGCACACACAGTTGTAAAGGTGTCTGACCTTGTTCTGCCTGTTGTATGCTCCTTGTTTGTGTGGATGTATGTGGGTTGTGACATCTAACAGATTCATCATGCATAGCTACACCTTAGCTGGACCAGCAGTGCAGACTAGGTACAGGTACTAGAGCAGTTTGCTTATTCCCACCGCTCTGCAGCAGAAACCGCACCTAAAGCTTATCCATACTGGGTGTTGCTGCAGGCGTCACAAGAGCGCTATGGCTATAAACGCCAGGACACAGGCACGCCTTTCACCGGCAGCTACAGCCAACTGCTGACAGGCCACAACAACAGCTCCATGGTACTGGTCCCAGTCAAGAACCAGCCTGAAAGGGACAGCCTCGAGGCAGAGGGGTCCATGCATGGGGGCTCTGAAGGCTATGATGCCTTGGAGGGTACCCCAGCTGGAGGGGGCTCTGCTGCCCCTGAGCCTTACCAGATCCTCATGCCTGTGCAGATGGCTGATGGACAGATGATGGCTTTGCCTGCGGACCAAGCACAGGTCCGCTTTGCAAGTTGGACATACAGTGCACTCTGTTCCTGCCAGCATTGGCATACTGCACTGGGTGCTTATGCTGTGCACCGGCAGATCATTACAAGTCTGATAATGTACTCAGATGTGTCCATGAAGTAGAAATGCCTGATACTACTCCCCATGCATTTCTACCTTTAGTTTTGAAATGGGAGCCCCTGCAAAAGCAATGACCTTTCTGTACCACCAGAAGCCAACTCTATCCCCATGCTAGCCAAAGTGACACCAATCTTGTTCAGCAATAGTTTTGTGTACATATGTAGTAACCCAACATCCAAAACTGTAAACCTGTATGACACAGCAGGAAAGCTCCACGTCTTGTGCCTGCAGTTTGCTCCAGGCACCCTCTTTGTGCCACGATCCAATGCTCCTGCCCAGCTGGACATGGCCAGCATGCAGTATGTGGTTCACAGCAATGATGCAGACCAGCAGATGCATGGCCAGCCCTTTAGTCACCAGTACTTGCCCAATGACTCCATGCTGTTCCAGCACTACGCTGACATGGACATGGCCCAGCCAGGGGGGCTCAGGAATCTGCTGCAGGCAGAGACCCATGGGACCCCAACTGCCAACTATGGGATGGACAGAGGGGTGGCAGGCAAGACCCCTCTGCATGTTCTGAAGCTCTCTCTGTGTGTGTGTGTGTGTGAGAAGCTTGTGGTGTTCCAGAGGGCATGCGTCCACCCTTGTGCGTCGTTGGAAGCAGGATTGTAAATGCTGAGGTGACTGATGGAAAGCTTGCTGCAAGTGCACAATCTCACCTTGTTTCAGCTTGCAAGCTTTGGGCATGTGCCCAGAGAACGGCTGCATGCCAATGTTTGATGGGATGGAGAGAGGAACCACATGACACAATGTTGCAGATGACCAGCTGCTCTTGGGCAAGCCCTGTTGTGTGAAGCTGCTCTATCTACTATCACTACTTACATATGTTTGACATGGCGCAATGTTGCAGGTACCCAGCTGCTGTTGGGCAAACACTGTTGTGTCAAGGTGCTCGTTTACTGTATGTCTCTGCACCTGTTTGACACAACATGGTGTTGCAGGTGACCAGCTGCTGATACCAAGTGAGATGGACACAGACCTGGAGCAGCTGATCAAGGGGGGCCCCTTCGAGCTGAGCCTGGCAGCTGACAGGCTGGGCAACGACCTGTTTGGCATCAACTCTGGTGCTCAGGTGCACCTCACACTCACACTTTCCTGTGCACGCATGCTTGTTCAGATGACTGATTGAGAGGCCACCTGCTATTTGGCAAACCTCAGAAAACCAAATCTGTAACAACCCCCAACAGAAGGGAAAAGGTCTCCGGCAGTGCTCCATAGAAGGAACAAGATCTGTGATAGTTTGCAAGAGGAGCTAACAGGTCTGCTTGGACTGTCTCAGGACTCAGGATCTGTCGCGAGGGCACCCAATCCCTCATTTGGGTCCTCTTGCTATGGGCATTGCCACCCTGCATAGCAGTGCCGCGTCACACCCACCTGCCACAATATCTTCACAACATCTGTGTTCTTTTTGTGACACAGTTTCATCTTTTCTGCATTTGTTGTATTCCTGTCAAAAACTCTTATTTTTGGGAGATTGTATGAAGCCTAAAAGCTGGCTCTTTGCAGAGTGGAGCTGCATTTTCACCTCCTCCACTACCCTGGCAGGCTGCCTCACACCAGCATCATCACCACCACCAGCAGCAGCAGATGCTGACCAGCCCCATGCTCCAGCAGCAGCATTTCATGCATCAGCACCACATGGCTGACGAAGCCAACATGCATTCCTCCCTTCAGGTCCATCGGGTACAGCATCAGTCTTGCTCTGCTGTATCACAACATGCATGTCAGGCTGCTGCCTTGGGAGTCTCCCGTTATGATCACAGACAAGTATGAACTGTTCAACTCTTTCTTGCTGACGACATGCATCATGCACATATAATGCATTTTTTTGTGGTCTGTGTTCTGAACGCTTCTGTAGCTGCACTCCTGCCTTGCAGGACTGTCAGTTTTTTGCTGGTTTCTGCATTTCAGAGGCTGCCTTTGCACCTAGCTTTTCTTTTGACAAGTTGCTCCCATTACAAGCTGATGCATGCGTGCTTGCCAGAGCTGCTGCAGCAATGGCTCCTACGCCCAACAAGAATTTATCACAGGATTTTCTCGAGTAACTTGTGAGTTTTATATCC
>JAABUK010001084.1_pt1 | contig 53380 bp, 59 predicted proteins | sample 5559141 | NCBI WGS metagenome assembly JAABUK01 (sample SAMN10711869, study PRJNA513367) | rock metagenome | isolation source: Antarctica rocks | place: Antarctica: Victoria Land, Pudding Butte nord | collected 2016-01-03 | reverse complement strand
CCCTGCCCTGCCCTGCCCTGCCCTGCCCTGCCCTGCCCTCAGTCTCTCACCTGATCTTGTCAGGCCTCTGTTCAAGTGCAGCTTGTGCTGCAGTATGCAAACGATGCAAGTCAGCTGTAAGACCATCGGCAGCTGATCACATCATTGAACAATCATGTCTGTCTTGTGAACAGTCTGCCATGCTGCACCTTGACTAGACTGGCATGCTGACTTCAGCTGTAGTCTTGCACAAGCCCTTCCTTCAGCGTGGCTTACACAGCCTAGTGCAGCTACTCCTGCATCAACTTGCTGCTTGTTCCATTCTCAACAGCAAAGGCTGTTTGCTTGTTTCATTCTCACAAATGCCTTTGCTTGTTGCATTCTCACAAAGGCTGTTTGCTTATTTCATTCTCACAAATGCCTTTGCTTGTTTCATTCTCTCAAAGGCTGTTTGCTTGTTGTGCAGAGACTCCAGAAGGTCCAGATCAACAAGCTATCCTCCACTCTGTCTCGCGAGCGAGCTGAGGCGGCTGAGTTGAGTGACCTGGCTGAGATGATGGGCCTGCCCTCACCCAGGAGCAGGGCAGTCTCAAGACCAGGCAGTCCTGGAAGGGCCCTCAGAAGCCCTTACAAGTCTCCCTCCCGCCCCATCAGTGCCAAGTGAGTTGACCCTCCGCCTTTCTCCTGTTTGGTTGCAACTCTTTCTGTATGCAGGATTCAACACTGCGACTCTTTCTGTATGCATGAATCAACATTGCTAACATTTAGTCATCTGTGCCTTTGGTGCATGGCTGGAGATGCAGGGGCTCTTTCAGATCAGAGAAGGTTTACTTTGTTATGATAAAACCTATCTACAACTTTTAACAAAGGCTAGCAAGTCTTTACTGGCTCTTGTTGTCTGAATCTACCAGATACACATCCACTGCGTCAATCCATGCCCTGGGTGTCTTTTAGCATCCTCGTCATTCTACCCGTTGATCAGAGTTGCAATCTCACACATGTCGAGAATCGTACCCATCTGATGGGTCCATCACTTTGATAATTCAGTTAAGCCTTGTGACACTTTGGGTGCAGTTCAGCTAGACTTGTGTGCAGCATCAAGGTGATAATGATGTAGGTCACCATGCACAGAATCAGCATAGCCTACAGTCATAGACAGTAAGCACAAGCTGTCATTGATCCTGTTTAGCTTTGCTCTTGCAATACAGTTTCTGGTGTTGTCAACATGTTTGCTTCTGTACAGCGCCTGTTGCAAAGCAGTCAGCAGCCAGTGCAAGCTGCTCACCAAATGCATCCCAGACCACAGCACAGACCCTTGTCACAAACTGCGAATTTCAAAGCCTTCTCTGGTGCAGAATAAGGGCAGAGCAGTCAGCAGTGGATGCCAACATGCCCGAGTGGGTGTTCACAGAACAACAGGAGCAAGCTGTAGACAGGAGCGCTCTGTCAGTGCAGCTTGGTCAGCATATCGCATCTCAACAGTCAGGATCTGCAACAGAGGCTCAGGATACTCAACAGGCTGCAGCTCTTGAGCAAGGCACTCCTGAGGCTGTCAGTTTTTCTGTCAGCACTGCTCTGGTCAGTTCTATGTATGTAGCTGGAAATGCAGCACACAGGAGTGCCATTGCATCTGAGTCGCCATTGCATCAGCACTTTGAAGAGCAGCTTCATCAGCCTCAGCAGCAGCAGCGGCAGCATGATGTAAGTCATCAGACAGCTGTAGATGTCAGTAATGCTGCTGCACGTTGTACAGATGTTGCTGTGATTACTCAATCCACGCCACAACCTCAGGCCGCATCATCATCCACACAGCATGCAGACTCAGCTTTTGGGAGGCCATTTGGGGACAGGCTAGACAGCCAGCCTGCTGCAGCTGCTGAGCTTGTGATTGGTGCAGCTGTCACAGAAGCTGCTGAAGAAGCTGCTGAAGAAGCTACTGCAGAGACTGCTGCAGAGCCTCTGCAGAAGAGCAACAGTGGGCTCTGGAGGGACTGCAACAGCCCCATCTCCAGCATGGCCTCTGGTCACATGTCCTTAGCAGATGCTGATGACATCAGTCCTGCAGATTTTGAAGACCTGGACATGAGTCACAGCATGCAAGGCAGCTCCTCCCTCCAGTCCTCTTCCTCTTCTCTGGATGCTGCAGCTGTGGGCTGGGAACCAATGCATCAGTCACAGTCAACCTCGCCTGATTTGCTGGTCGTTCACACTCAGCAGCAGACTAGTGAGTATGAGGTGGGCAAGGTGACAGGTGTCTCAGAGCTCTCAGAGCAGGGAGGAGCACTTCTAGTGCAAAGCTCATCTTTGACGCCTCAGAGCGTCCAGCTGACGATTCAGGGCTCCTCCGCAGCAGCCCTGAGCAATAGCCCTGCAGCAAGCGTCCTGCCTCAGGTCAGGCAGCAAAGTGCCCTTCTGCAACAGGACATGGCGGCAGCTACAGCCCAGCTGCTGCTGATGGGGGCACAGTGGGGATCCAATCTTGGCAGTCTGTGCAATCTGGGACTGATGCTGTCCCCATCAGGCTTCATACTATTGTCCCCAAAGTATGAAATCATAGAGATCATTGGCGAAGGCGCATACGGTGAGTTTCACATCCTCGTCATCTGCTGCCTTTGCATCATCGTACCAGCTTTTTGGTTCTGCAGAACTGTGTAGCAACCAGGCTGTAATACACAGCTTGCATGTTGAGGAATGCAAACGCCAGGTGTACTGTTTTGCCTGTTACATCTGCTGTGTCTCTTCGCATCCAGCTTGTGATACCTGCCCCGTAAAGGTAATGCCTGACAATGCCTGTCAAAACAGTGTTTGCAATTGCTCCTAGTGTGTACACAACCACACAGTCTGTACCCACTCCCTGAACCACCCAGAATTACATGGTCAGCACCCGTACCCTGAAGCATTCTTGCAAGCTTGTGAGCACTTATTAAGGGGCTGAAGAGCTTGTCATGCAGGCCTACTGGGCTGCCTGCTTTAATGCTGGGCTTCTCATTAAACTGACACCGAAAGGCGTAGTCTTTTCTTTTCTGAAGATTTTGTCATGCAGGCCTGGTGATGAAGTGCCGAGTGGTGGGCACACAGTCCACGGTGGCAATCAAGGAGTTCAAGATTGAGGCCTTTGATGAGGACGCTGAGGCCCTGCGAGCCTGCTCCTTCAGAGAGGTCCAGATTCTGAAGGAGCTGCATCATCCAAATGTGGTCACCTGCCTTGAGGTACAACCACAATGCTGATGGACTCAACCCACAAGAAGCCTTAAGCAATGCTAGTCCCAGCTGTAGTTGTGACAGAAGTGATTGTCAGAACTGTAGCTTGCTCAGTGACCAATGTGGACCATGACAGATTCCCTGATTTCAAGTCAACGAGGAATCAAAATTGAAGGATATTGACGTTGAGTTCTGCAAGATATGCCAGAACTGGCTCTTCTGCGTTGCTCATACTCATGTGGTGGGCCACACCAGGCAGAAGGCTTGACTCAAACCTCGCATCTTCTGGGAATCTTTTGAGTGTGCGTATGTCTGATGCAGGACTTCATGCTGGGCAACAAGCTGTTCATTGTGTGCGAATACATCCCCCACTCCCTGCTGCAAGTGCTGGAGGGAACTGCTGAGCCTCTGACATCCCAACCATCAGCAGGTACTCCTGCTGCCAAGGTTGTGCTGTGCCTGTTTCATGCTCTCATGTCCTGTCTTTCAGTGTCTGCAAGCCTTGCACGCAAGAATACAACATCCTTGTCCTCCAACATCCCAAAAAAAATGTCAAATTTACCCAATAGGTCTTTCTCTACAAGGTCTAGACTCCACTCAACTGACACCAGCTTTTATAGGTCCAGGGCTTCTTCACCAACTGCCCTCAGCAGCTGGTCCTATGGAGGAGGCAGGCACAATGCAACCACAAGGGGGCCCTTCCCAGCAAAGCCCTGAAGAAGAGGATGCGACAGCATTGGCTCAGCGAGGCTATTCTCAGAGCAGCCCCAAGGGCCTGCCCCGCCGTCAAGTTCACCATATCATGCAGCAGCTGATGTCAGCACTTGACTACATCCATACCAGAGGCATTGTCTATCGAGATGTGAAGCCTGAGAACGTACTGGTGGACAATCAAGGAACAGTCAAGCTTTGTGACTTTGGCTTCTGTGAGTCTTCTGGTTTCAGCGTCTGTGCATGCATGTCTGCATGAAGTGCAATGCATAGGTTGTGCATCACAGTGAGGGTGATGCAAATCTGGCAATTGTTGTAGTCACTCCATTCCAACTGGCACCTTTGCTTTGTTGTTCACCTTGTATCTTGCTCATAACAAGCATTTACTTACACGTTAGCGCGTTCATTCCTTGATTCACACATGCATGCATTCATTCATTCGTTCGTTCGTTCGTTCATTCATTCATTCATTCATTCATTCTTTCATTCATTCATTCATTCATCTTCACTGGCCAGCTATGACTATCCAACCAACATACTCAAATTGCAAATCAGCTACCCGACGCAACCTGTCACTCTTCAGCACCATGCTTGGCCGGATTGTCTGCAGCATGTCATCATTGTCAGCGGTCAGCATCATGTTCCACCACCTCTTATCATCCTGCTGAAATGAAGCATGACCCATGTCCTGTCATGCTCTCCTTCTGTTTGACATAAAGCGCCATCTGCAGCTCGGCACATGGTGCAAGGAGATGTGCTCACTGACTACGTAGCTACTCGCTGGTACAGAGCCCCTGAGCTGCTGCTAGGGGCGCCCTACCAGCAGCCTGGGGGTCAATTGACCAAGCCCCAATACAGCTGTTCTGTAGACATTTGGGCTGCTGGCTGCCTCATGGTGCTCTCCTGCCACCCCTGTGCACAACTCACATTGAGGTGGCACAAGTGTGTTTCAGCCTGCCCTGGCCTGCTGGGTGTGGCATACACATCTTTGTCAGCACATGTGCTACACTGCATCATGTCGTGTTGAGATGTGCTGTGCTGGGCTGCGCTGCGCTGTGATGTGATGTGATGTGATGTGATGTGATGTGATGTGTTGTGATGCGCATGACAACTGATGCACCAGATGATGCCTTGCCTTGCCTCTACTTGGGTACTTTGTGTGCCTTTCCCTTCTCACAATCAGTTTTGCCTTTACCTGAAAATCTGCTAGCATGCGCTGTATGCAATTGACCACTAGCATGCACCAACAACTAGCATGCACCAACAACTAGCATGCACCAACAACCAGCACGCACCGACAATGAGCATGCACCAACAACTAGCATGCACCTGCAAGTAGCTGAAACATGTTTGCGCTGGCCACTGCTGCAGGCAGAGCTGACAACAGGCGAACCATTGTTTCCGGGCTCCTCTGACATAGACCAGCTGCACCTTCAGCTGCAGCTACTGGGCCCCCTTCCCGCCAGTATGGCTGCCAGCTTCTGCGGCAACCCCCACAATGCGCAGCTGCTGCCTCTTCCCGCCAAATCTGTGTCAAGCCTGAAAGCCTGGTAAGGATGTGGCCACACTTGATTTAGTCATCATTGGCGTCATGTACATGGCATACCCCAGTGGTTGCCAGCATAAATTTACATGTCTGCCAGGGCTAAGGCTCTACCCCTTGAGGGCGCATTCTGTCTTATGGCCACATGTCAGTCTGGCCATCAAACAACCTGGCGGCTGTCTGCAGAGCACGCTTGTCTGTGCTTTCCTGCCAGAATGTTTGATGAATATCAACTGGCTCCACAATTCAGACTGCAGGATAATAAGCAAATGTAAATATGACTGCTGCCTGCCACGGTGCTTGCCAGCCTGACAGGCTCTTTTGCTTGGAGGTGGCTCTACTCTCAAGGCTACCTTTCATGCTGTCGGATTTTGTTGGCAACAACAGGCTGCATTGGCAATTTTGTGAGCTTTACTAAATTTTTGCAGCACAATCAGTACAAGGCAGCAGCATGACAAGCAAGCCCTTCTGTGATAGAATCTAGTGGTGAAACTAATGTCCCTTTTGCCATCCTGTTTTGTCTTTGTCGCTGGCTCATGATTGAGCCCAGCAAGTGCTGACAAGGTGCACTTGCTGCTTCAGGCTGGGCAGTGTGGTCAAGAACACAGAGCTGCAGCTGCTGACTGGAATGCTGTGTCTGGACCCACAGAAACGCTGGACAGCCCAGCGCTGTTTGCAGCATTGCACAAAGCATTTTGCCAATAAGATATGATGAGCTTCAGCTGGTTTTTACAGACTGGTTGAGAGGGCCTCCGCCTGCCATTCAGGGTCCAGGCAAACATATATGCATGTGTTGTCTTCGTCGATGCAGGAGGTTGTGTGCTGCTAGTTGTGTTGTATACTAGATACAGTCATGCAAACGGTCTTGCATGTTGTATGTGTGTGTGAGTAATGATGCTGGCTGCTGCGGCCACTTTGATCAGCATTCTTACTGACCAAAGTAGACAAGGTTGAGTGTGATACATGTCACATCATAAACGTACGTTATACCACAAAAGAGTTTACGCTCCAGAAGACTGTAAACAGCAGCAGGCTGTGCTGACTTATATGTATGCACATGATGCAGCAGTATTTCTATGCAAGCAATCAAGGCATGCAAGTACATAAAAGCCAGGGACTCCTTCGAAACTTGCTGACTGGAAGTCTGATGAGCCAGGTTGGTTGACACTGTCGCACAGTATCCAATGGCGTAATTTGTTTGAACGGTTACTATAATATGGCCAGCTACTTTATGGAGAAGAAGGCTCAATGTACGCCCAAACATGTGTCTGACTTTTGAATCGGGATCTAACTGTTCAGCTCTGACATGAATGCTGCAAACCAGTGGACAGTAACAAAGCATCATGCTGGCATGAGCTACACAAACACTCAAAATCCTCTTGACTATGGTGTATGCCATGTGGGTATGGCCACAGCAGCTGCACAAAAGGTAAATAAGTACCAGGACCAGTCATTCCTTGCTGCATCAGGCATTGCAGCACAGAAAATTGTCGAAACAGCATGGAGCATCCGGACTGCTATTGTGCATTGAATGACATGCTGACAAGCTGACCATACAGTTTACTCATTGCTCAAGCTCAAGAGTGTCCAGTAGTTTGCGCCATCGAGCTGGCTCTTCCTCAAAAATGTATGTGATTGGGCTGACCACCACCCCACTACCTCCTGCCTACACAAACACAAGGTACTTTCAATAGCCAAACCTCAATGGGTTTCTTGTTGATATCATGCACAACAGTATGCCTCTCTGCAGTTCAATGCAGAGCTTTGCTGTTGCATCACCTCAGCAATAGCTTGGCACAGCATGAAGAGGCTTGACCCAATATGGCATGTAGCAGCACAGCACAGCACAGCACAGCATGTGTCAGCATCACACAGCACAGCACAGCACAGCACAGCACAGCACAGCACAGCACAGCACAGCACAGCACAGCACAGGACAGCACAGCATGTGCCAGCATCACACAGCGCAGCAACAGCAACAGCTACCAACCTGTCTGAAGCCCTTGACAGCTGCATAGATCTGCTTCTTTGGGATGCAAATGGTGCAATCAAAATAGCCGCAGGGCCCAATGGTGCCATCCTCTGTTTTGTTGTACACTGTGCTGATGGTGGGGCCTTGCAGTCCACTCAGACCTGGCTGGTCCAGCAGCTTCTGTGCCACCTGCATGAATCACAAAGGAATGCAAACTGCATGTGCTGATAATCAGCCAGGGTCAGAGATGTGCTGCTGGACGGGAACTTTTCTTTTGCCTGAACATTCAAACATGACGCGTTGACTTGTCAGCGCAAAGCGAAACTGATGGCAATGCGACAGATATAAAACCATCACCAAATCAGGCATGTAGTGGTACTGAAGACAGCTTGATGCATGCCCCCATGCAGCAGCTTAGGGCACTGTCCAGCAACAAGGCTAGTCACCTCCTCAGCCCTGGGCAGCCTGGTATAATACTTGGCTTCTCATTAAACTGACGCCGAAAGGCGTAGTCTTGTCTTTTCTTTTGTGTTCTTTTCTCACCTCCTCAGCGCTGTTGCCTCGCATGTTAGCCAGCACACTGTAGAACTTGCCGGCCTTCAGGTGAGCCTCAAAGCGCTCAATCAGCTCATGCACAACCTCTAGCAGCCCTGGCCTTTCTTGAAGTGCTCGCCGGTTTGCAACAAGTGCACCTTGACTCCAAAGGATGTGTCCGCCCTCTAGCTCCTTTAGGTTGTTCTCTCGCAAGGTCACACCTGCACTTCACATGAAAATGAAATGAAATGCTGCGTTTGAGGCACGGAATAATAAAAATAACCATTTGCTGTCCAGCTCATGGTGAAATAGGTACATGCGGGACAAGCACAGAGCTTGCTGGGAATCTGTAGATGACTGGGAAATCTCAAAGAGGTTTTCAGGGGATGCAGCTCCTGCAAAGTGTGAGGCTTGTTGGCCCAATTGCCCACAGCATGTAAGCTTGAGGGGTTGGCTCAAAGGCTCAATTGCAACATAACACAGACACAAGGGCCTTCCACACTCTGGTTGCAAGATAAGCAGAACTAGCGACAGTAAGACATGAAGGAGCCTCACAAAATGTAGTCAGCCTCTCATGTGGAATGTGCGTCGCAACAGACCAATGCAGCATGTGACTGGTATGTGAAATGCTTGTAGACAAGGCATAGCCATTGATCAAAGGGCTGTGTGAAAACAGATATCGCACTCCATCCACTTTACCAAGGAAGTTAGCCGGATGATCACCTGTGCTGACAAGATCAAGAATGATATCAGCTGATCCCATGAGAGGGGCTGCTTCAAGAGCCCCATCAGCACTCAGCAGCACTACGTGCTCAAAGCCCTGCTCCTGAAAAAACTTGCGCGCTACATTCTGGTAGCCAGTGACCACACGCAGAGGGTTGCTTTCACTCCACTCTGGCATGCTGCGCAGCTGATCTAGCGTGCTGATGTCCGCAAACTTGCCACTCATGGGAACACCCAATCCCAGGTGACAATGGCCAAAGTCAAGAGCATCATGGACAACAACTAGGTCTGGGTCGCCGTGAGATAGCTCAGCAAACATGTCCAAGCCAACAATGCCCAAGTCAAAATCTCCGTAGCTGAGTTTCCGAACCACGTCTGACGCTCGCTGGAACCAAACCTCTAGTTGCGGCATCTGCAGCAGCTTAGCAGAGCTCACAGCTGGACGCTGACTGTACTGCACAGTTTTGTGCAATGGTGTACATGGCTCTCATTGAGGTCCTGAGAAGGCACTGAAGCTTACCAGAGGGATTTCCGCAGTGTATTGTCTGGGATTGGGCTTGTATACAGACAGTTGGCAATCCTGCATAGCAAGGAGTGATGGTGAGCTTGATACATGATAGTTGAAGGAAAGTCTTGTTGTCTGACTTGTATACCTTCAAAAGTTGCTGTGTATCTTCTGCCATCCTGCCCTTGCTAGGGATAGCAAGCCGAAGGGTGTCCCGCTTGCTAGGCGTTTGCTTTGGCGGCGCTGCAAGGGAATAGGGCAGGCCTTAACACTGTGGACATTTGAACAGCAGAGAGCGCCGAGTGCCGTTTACACGCACCCGTGCCGATGTCCTTGTGAGACAAGCTTGACCGAACGACCCTGCGTACTGCAGGACTCGCTCGAGAGCAGACTGAGGTTGATGGTGAAGGCGTACATAATGGGCGCAAATGTGAGAGGCATCCCAAGTGTGCTGGAGTTTGAAGGGCAGGAGTAACGATATTCTTCTGCAACATGCTGGAGCCGAGCTAGACAGGGAAAGCCTACAAGTCAGGCGGGCGCTTGGAGCCTTATTTGGAAAGCTAAAGTCATGAAAGGATGGAGGGATGCACACTGTACACGCAATTCGCTGCGGTGCTTGCAGCGCTACCTGCTTGGAGCAATTGTCTCAATGCAAATGCCCTGCTCTCCGCCCTGCTGGCAACTATATTGTACAAACCGCCCTCAATCCGCCCCCTCCCCAACCTGCAGAGCTGGTGGCACTTCCAACCATTTCTTGCGCAGCACTTCTGCGTCATTTTTATGAGCACTGCTTCGGGCACATCCAGATATCTAGCTCTGACTGTCTTTTCTTGATAGCAGATCATCATGCTCTGGTGCTGCACCACTGCAGCAATTATCTGGTGGCTCGTTATTGCAAACGCGTCTTCGAAGACAATTCATTTCATCAAAATTGATCAGCTGCCCAGCTCATGATCATGCAGCCTCGAGTCCGTCCCTTCCATGTCACTCGCAGCGCTAGCTAGAGCACTTAAGTAAGCTTGGGTAATGAGACTCATGGGCAATCGATTATTGATATCATTCAATGATTATAATTATGACAGACAATGCATCTTAGACTAGACCGTCAGCGGATCCTGGAGCAGTCAGCGCTGCTAGCACTGCAGCTGCAGCCGGCTTCCGCTTTCAGTTGCACTTAGCTGCAGCGGGAAGATGTCATCATTGAGCAAAACATTAATGATATAATTGATGGCAGTCAGATTCCAGAGCCCTGTACTTTGTACCTCGTGAAAGTTGTCATCTCTGCCATGAGATTGCTCTTCTCTTCCTTCTCAAACCCTCTCACCCCTTCTCACCCTTTCAATAAGTCAGCTCCTCAGTTTCCATTTCCGGAGTCGAGCAGTACTTTGAGCCATGCCCTTCTGAAGCCTTGAGAAGCACCTGCGATCTCCAAATAGGCGTGTTGACACCTTTGACTTTCAGGCTCCCGCAAAATCGCGCATGCGCAGTGGTTGGGCAGCCAAAATAGCTAGCAATTACCTGTGATCTATCGGCGTCGCGACCATGTAAGCCCCGAAACCACCGAACTGATTGTGACTCTGATCTCTCACTGATTGCAGTCTTCGCTGCATTTGCAATGGGCAGTATTAGAGCGCGGTCACGGAAACAGTGTTTTATGCCGCTCTGTCAATCGTCTTTGGTGCTTGTTCAACTGTCGTGCCTGCGGCTCCTGATCTCTGACTTGATCATGGCACACCTGCAGAGAACCAAGAGTACGCACGCCAGCATAGCGCTACTAGCCGAAGCCATGGCATCGCAGAAAAGTATTGCATTTGTTCTGATGTTATGCCTGACTCTGCTCGCGAGCCGCCCGGTCACAGGTGAGATATCAGGGCTGCCGCCTGCCGACCTGATACTAATATTGCTGTACGCTTACGCTCCATCAAATTCTGCTGATTGCGCACTTGACTCCAACTGCACGCTACTTCCTTCCGGGGAGGGGTAATTGTCAAGGATAGCTCGTCGAACTGGCAGAAATGCAGTGCCTGAAGCTGGCAGCATGCGTGCAGCGTGTTCAACTGCAAGCAATCTAGCTAGTCATTATAAAGTGTGCACTTGGCTCTTTCACACTTGGCTCTCTCTGACAAGCCCTCATTCCTCTTGCCTGCTTGTTGTATGGCTGTAACAGCATCAGGCCTAGTCTATATGTACAGGAGCATCTCCCTCGGAAAAATCTCCTGCACAAAAGTCCCCTACACCAGCCTCACCTTCACCGTCACCCAGCAGCTCCTCCGGTATGTCTGGGCCATATATGGCAAGCTCCTTTTGCGTTCTCCCTCCCGCAACCCCTCTCCCTGCCTCCTCTTGACCTGAAGCCTGTGCACTGAAGCCTGTGCATCCATCAAGCATCAACCTGCTCACATTCCCTATCGGTGGCAACTGCAAACAGCCGCCTGGCTGTCGTTGGGCCGTCGAGCCATTGCTTGAATGATTCATGCCTAGCTTGGCCTGATCACAATGCAATGATAACACCGCTTGGTGTCTGAAACCCTGGTGTGGACCCAAATGGTGCTTGCCTGATCACTTGCCTCATGAGTGTTACAAGCTTGTTTGCCAATACATGCAGGGCACCAGACCTCACCAGCAAGCCCTGAGACAACAACCTACTCCAGCCAAACTCCCACCACGCCTGAAGAGCCAATACCAGAATGCATTGACCCAAATGTGATCAGTAACTTCGTATCCAATCTCACCAATGCTGCAGTCAATGTGGCTCAGGCCAAAACTATACTGTCTGAATTTGCATCAGATTCAGTGCTCAACTATCGCGCTGTAGGCCAGCTGGGGGCAAACTTGTCTGAGGCCGTAGACTACCAGTCTCTGAAGACTCTGGCACAAGGTCTTGAACAGTATACGTTGCGTGATGCTATTGCTGTGGGCGCTCAACTAGCAACCCTGGCAAAGAGCATCAATTTCACTTTGGTGGCTGAGATCTTAAATGGAGTACCCTACACTTCCCCAGACTTTGGGAATGATCTTGCACAGGCTGTTGATACAACAGCATTTGGTCAGGCCTTGGTGAACATCTCAGCAAATGTCAACTTGCAGTACCTGGGCGAGTTTTTGGACAGCTCAGAGTCGTATGTCAACTTTCAGGCCCTAGGAGGCATTGTGGCAAGCTTGCCCAAGGTGGTTAACTTTAGTCAAGTCGGAGCTTTGGTGGAGCAGCTTGAGGACACAATCATCTTTGGAGACGTGGGTTATGTGCTCAACAGCTTTTTAACATCTTTTGGAGCATCTCTTATTAGCTGCAACCAGGACTAGTGAGACAGCCTTTGAGAGTGGTTTGGCAGTAAATGATTGCTTTCAGCGATAGCACATGCAACCATTGTGCAGAAACTATTGTGAGCAATGTCGTGATGTTACGTGATCCTACAGATAGCCAGCTACTCGTCAGATTGAAATCGTACAGTTGTGACTCAATTGAACGTGATTGAGAGATGTGGTGATCATGGATTCAACAACTTATCGCTATTTGTGACAGAAGTAGCTTCAGTCTTTGGGTGAGTGATGCTTGAATGTGATGCACTCAACTTGTCAATGACATACATGTGCAGCTGTTTCAGGATACAGCATCGCAATACCATACCCAGCAATTGTAACACACAGGGGTTCGTTGCTGCACAGTGTGTCTGACTCAGCATTCCTCGTCAGTTGCACATATTTGCAAAATCAATGCTGGCTGCAATTGGTGCAATGTTGACTCTCATACATTGGAGGGTGCCCATTGTTGTCAAGTGGTCAAACGGCGTTGCATCAGCGTGCACCTGTACATGCATGTAGCGTATGCAGATCAGCAATTTTGCAACAACGCATGGACCGCTGCACTGCAGTGCACTCAAGCTTATAAGCTTTAGTTAAATGTCTAGGGGTACATCTTTTGAAGTTCTAAATATGCATTTCATAGGTCTTCAGCATTGAAATGCCTTAGGAGGTCATTAACACTCAATTGAGTGACACAGCTGTCCTGACTCACTGTACGTCATTGTTTTGTTATGTATGCATTTCCTTGTGCGTGACTGAATGGACAGTTCAGTTTAGTTGCTCGACAAGCAGCCGCAGGGTGAGACCAGCTATAGCTAGTACCATCAATTACATCAGAGTGTAATTCCGTTGCAATGACACTGAAGATTGATCACAGAAACCACTCACACAAACATGTTTACGTTGTTATACTCGTCTTCTGGTTGCATTTGATCAAAACCAAGAAAAGAATATCATAGTATGCGTTTGAACCAAGAATGTTATGTCCCCAGACAAAGCAATGAAGACCATATGCAATATTGTTATGTGTTATATGTTATTTGCTACCAACTGCCAACGCAATCAACTCCTGAGGCTATGGCATGCGTTTTGAGTGATCTCAAAATGTTCAGCAAGACGGCAGCACGCAGTCTTCCCATGCCTCATCCTTGCCAGCACGTGTCTAGTCGGCAGAAGTCATTAGTCAATGCTGCTGTTGCAGTCTGCTGAAAGTGGCGGCTTCATCAGCATTAGCCATGATCAGCCAAGCACTGTTCCGAGTACAGCAGAAACTCTGCTAGCTGTTGCAGCTGTGACCACGCATTCGCGTCCCTCACACACACGCGCTCAGACTTCTGCGAGTAGGCGACGTCCAAATAGGCCGGTGATGTCGCTTACGATGCCGCCGCTGGGAGATGGTGACGATGAAGGTGACGGGGAGGAAGAAGGTGATGACCCAGTGACGGAGGACACAGCTGACGTGACAGGAGAGGTGACTGAGGATGCTGGAGATGACTCAGCAGGTGCTGGACCAACACCCCCTGCAGCAACGTGTGAACAGTGTGCATGGTGCTGACAGTAGAGAACCGAACTTGCAACTGTGTTACACTGCAGAGACTGGAGTTGATACAGTCCAGACTGACAGCAGACGACCCTAACAGCGCCCAGCCAAGCAGCAAAACATGCCCAGCGTACAGTCAAATCCCAATACACAGTAGCAGCACCTCATATCCCATCAGGCATGCTCCAGTTGCACAAACCAAAACCAAGCAATTCTAGCACTTCACAAGAATTCACAAAAGAGAGGCTTGCAATTGCTGTGGGCCCAAGCTTCCTTACAGTGTGCCACAAAGTGCATAAGGGAGAGCACACCTGCACCATAGCCTTCACCAGATGCACCTGATGCTGACTGTGGGGGAGGGGCTGCTGAGGGGGCCTCTGCAGCACTGGCTGGAAGCCCTGTGTAAGGTGCGGCCAGATGGTTGGCACACAGATAGGGCCTGGTGATGTTCACCTGCACCACAAAACAGACCAGACTGAGCACACAACCAAAAATGCCATCCAGTTGCCAAGGCATCATGAGACTGTGCTTGACACTCTACATGTAATAGAATGGGCTGCAGAATGATACTTGTAACATGCGATAGCGCTTGGACCATGAGTGTTGCGCAGGAACAAGCCATTCCAAAAGCATCTCAGGCATACACCTTCTTTGCACTGCCAAGAGCACTGACAGAGAACAGAGAAGCAGTTCCACTCTGCTAGGTAATATATCTCACAGACATCAGAGACAGACGCAAGCCACTCACTGCATCAATAGGGGTTCCATCATCTGCTGACCAGATCCATGATGCTGTTGTCTCATTTAGTATCACGAACGATGCCTGACCAAAGGCCAAGTCCCGGTAGGCAGACCAAGCGGCCTGTGGCTGAGTAAAGTCATCCTCCACTCCTTCCTCATTGCCTCCATCACCAATGATGATGTATGTTGGGCCGCAGTTGTCAGGCTGCAGCACAACAGAAAATGTTAGAGAGAAAAAGAAAAGACTACGCCTTTCATCATCAATTGATGAGACGTCAAAAATTATACCAGGCTGCCCAGGTGAGATTTGTAAGCTTAGCTGCAGCAGCTGGAAAGTGTTGTAAACAAGGAGCAGGTGCTGAGACTAGTGTGACATCATGTTGATGACTGAGTCAGTGCTGAACTGGGATCACAACGCTGAAGCAGCTTGAAACAAGAACAGCATGTAACTTCACACAAGCATAGCCAAGCGAGAGCAAACGTGCGCAATGATTGACAGTCACATATAATTGGCAACAACCTGGCAGCAAAGCGATGCTTGCAAGCCTGACATTAGCATGTAAACACAGACAGATGCAAAATGCGACACATAGAGCCAGATGAACGGACAGTGCTCACCTTGTCCAGGTACACAGGGTAACTCCTTTCGTAATTGTGCTCATGACCAGTCAATACCAGGTCAACACCATACTGGTACAACAGTGGCTCAATTGCTGAAATCATCTCATACCCCAAATAGCCAGTTCTAGGGCTGCTAGGCAGTAGAGCCTCGCCCAATTCGTTCTCAATCTCAGAGGTCAAATGGGTACCAGTGGCAAATTCATTGCTGGGCTGGGTGCTTGAGTACTTGGGCTCATGCACACCCAAAATCAACCATCTGCAGAGAAGAAGTGCCTGGATGAGTGACTCCTGAGGATTGCTAGCCCATGTGACTCTGATCAGTAAGCACACTGCATGCGCCTTGATGCTCCTTGATGCAACACAGCATGAGCAGGCTTCTGCAGCAGGAGTCTCATCACCAGAAACGGAACAGCATTGTGCAGACACTGCACACACTACACCTGGGCTGACTCAGAGCTCAGCCACAGGGACTCAGAGCTCAGCCACAGGGGCAAGTGTCCGCTATACAGTGCTATGCAAAAGCTCCATCAGATACAGGCAGACAATTTGCAACAGCCAAGCAGCATACTCAGTAAAGATCCATCAGACTTACGGGGTAAGACCAGTAGTAGAGCCGTCAGCCAGTCTTGGGTTGGCAGCAGCATATGCTGCCAAGTTTTGCTCTAGGAAGGTGAACTGAGCACTGCCGTTGTTATAGCTGATGTAGCTGTTCAACATGATGAAATGCGCTGGTCCTATGTTTGTTGAGTAGTACTGACCAGAGCTGCCTGAGTTGTTGGCTGCTGGGTATCGCGCTCTGCACAACAGACCAGCTTGACTCGGGAACAAACAAAGAAGCCAACTTGAATGTACAACATATCAAAGGCATCCTGAGGTCGTGCATTCATCACATATGGAGAGCATTGCAAACAATGATGCTATGCAACAGTGCTGTACCTATGAGACTGTTGTGCAGTGTTCTCTGTGCAAACAGGGCAGGGCAGGGCAGGGCAGGGCAGGGCCTATGACAGTTGCTCAGAGAAGCACAGGTCACAGTTTTTTCATCAGTCACCCACAGTTGTTTTCAACTGTATAGCATTGCCAGCAGCACTAAGACATGCACCAGCATTGATAAGCAAAACATTTTTCTTACCTGTATGACATGGCACACTGGGGGGTGCCATCACCCCCAATGGGGGCGGGCACCTGCCAGTTGGTCTCACAGTCAAAGGTGTCCAGGTAGTCATCACCATATCTGAATTCACTCTCCTCCTCATGGTTGCCTGTAACAGCAGTACATCATGTGTCAAACGTGAGAAGATGTTTCAGGCACACAGTTCAGCTTCTGAGCACTGCCAACTGCCACGATGACAAAAGATGATGCAGCCTGTGCAGATCCTGCTATATGCTTGACATGGGAAGGCAAAGTTGTCCCAAGGAGGAGTAAGCAATGCGAGGGGAAAAAGAAAGGGCAAAAGGCAACAGGCACACAGCAAAAGGTAAAAAGGCCAGAGTGAAAGGCAGCCTACCCATGAGACTTAGGAAGGGCAGGTGGGAGATGATGGGCTGCATCATTTGACCCCACGTATCCCACCGGGGCTGGTAGCCGTTACGCTGACCGGTGCTGTGACCATTGTAATCATCAGCATACGCCAGGTCACCAAACAGGAGTATAGCTTGAGCATCGTCACTCTGCAACAAGTGTACAGTCAAGCCAGGTCAGAAGGAAAGGGCTTGACAAAACACAGCCTGGTGGTGTAAGCTTTTAAAACAAACTTGACGCAACAAGTGTAACAGAGCATTAATGCCCAATAGACACACACCATTGCAGACGTTTTACTAGTTGGTATGTGACGAGTATGCATGCATGGAAGCTTGCAAGCAAAGAAAGGCAAGAAAGCAACTGAACATCATGACACACAGGCAAAACAACTTCCAGAGGGTTAGGGGTTCACGGGTTTACCTGCAACCCATACACGGTGGCATTACTGTAGACAGTCTGACCTAAATCAGCTGTCACTCCATACCGGAATGGGTAATCTGAGGCGTTCCCGTAAGGAGACACCATGGTGAAGTTCATGACTGGGCTGACAGCACTCTCATTTGCAGCCTTGCTGGAATCCCCAACCTGAGCAATCCACACATCATCATCGTGTTGTAGAACTGCTTCATGTCAACAGTTGGCTTTTGTCACAGCAACATCATGGGAGCCTCAACCTTGTATTTCCAACAGCTCAGAAATCTCAAACACACACAGGCAACACAGGCAACAAGCTGCTTTTCAGGTGCAGATGCATGCCAACTTCTTGGTGCTTTCGTCGAGATTCATTAACTACAAGCTGAGTACAAGCGCAAGTGCCCAAGAGCTCACTGTGTAGTAGTATGTGACTCCAGGGGACAGGGGACCGATGGTTGTGGTATGAATGACTGGCGAGTAGTAGGTTGCACTGCCAGAGACAGTACCATTGCAACTGCCATCCAAGTCAATGTCATCACTGATCAGACTGGAGATGAAGTGGTCTATGGTGCCTTGGGGCTGCAGACAAACACACAGACACGATGAGTACCAAGTATTGTGCAAGTCTTCATTCACACTTTGTATTGCAGGAGGTGGGAAACTTAGACTGTGCAGCTGAACAAAGCTTTGGGCTGTTAAATTCAAGCAAGACGCTGCGAAATGCGGCAAGCATGACTGTATCAAGGCTGCTATAGGGATGAAGGCGCGCTGACCATCAAACTGCATCAAAAACATGCTAGTCTGGTGCCTTGACAGCCTCAACAGTCCCACTGGAAGAACAGCACTCAGTGCACAAACAACTGATGGCAATGCAGCACAGTAACAGAGGTGTTGCCCACACCTGACTATAGACCTGCCTGTAACCCGTAGCAGTTGATGCGCTGGCAAGAGTTGGGTCTGTAGACCATGATACCACCGTGTTGACGTTGGTGATGCTGTTGGGTGTTGCAGGAGCATCAGCTGTGCAGGTTGATGTGGTGTTTGCTGCAGCAACAAAACCGATGTAAGTTTTTCACTTATCTTACACACCTTACAGTCTGGGGTGTGAAGCCAGTTGTGACTCATCAGACATCCTGGCTTGAAAGCACAGATGTATGCGGTGTGCAACAAAACCAAGCTGGTGGAAGTTCTGTTCAAGTAGGCAAGACCACACTTGCAATCAAATCGATGACCCGAAGACAGCCATGAAGCACCAAATGCACACAGCTTGTATGCATGAAGGACAGTACTGACTTACATGCTTGCTGAAAGGTGACAGTTTCACACAGGCCTCCATTCTCATTGAGACCAGTGATGTATTTCCCAGTGGCATACACCACAAACATATGCTGGAAGGTGGCATCAGCAGGGCTGATGTGTATCTGCCAGGGTGTGAAGTTGCCAGAAGGAGCTGCAAAGATTGGGTCATACTGGTTGATAGCTTCAGGTGCAGCAGGATCCCTTGTCGCCCTGCACATGCAATGATGCTAAATTCTTCCATGTCTTTGCGGTGGCATGCAAACACGAACAAGCCTGTAATCAGCATCCAAGGACGTAGTCTGCATCCAATGAAGTGCTGAAGCCTTTTGCAGCCTACAAGTGGGCTGTATACACTACAGTATGGGTCAAGCATGATGTGATGTCTCTGCTGCAGACATCAGCTCTGAATGGGCGGTGCGTGAAAAGGGCACTTACGTTCCGTTGTTCTGAACCGTCATGCACTGCGTGACATTGCAGTTAGCCGGACTGTAACAGTGAGCTGCACCAGCCAACGCCCATGCACATATCGCCCAGCAAACTGCAGAGCGCTGCATCGCCTCCTGTGGTTGCCCCTCCTGCAGAGATTACAATTGCGTGAAACGGATTCTTCAATCCGGCGCTGCATTTCACGGCCGTCAACATGGTAGAAGGTACAAGGAGAGAAGGTATGACGTAACGCTGCCCGGTTTGCCAAGTGTCGGGTGCGTCGCCTGCAGCTTGATGCAGCAGACACGGCCGCACTCAACGGCCGGAGCCTCAGCCGGGGCTGAAATGATTCTAAAAGTCAGCAACAAATTTCGGAAATCACGCGCACCCGGCAACGCCTCCTGTGAAGATCTTAAGTCGCGACTTCGGGACCGCACCGCTGCTGCTGGGCGCACTACAGTTCACGTTACTGAGTTCCTTTGCAGTTTGCCAAGGTTGGCCTCTTTCCAAGGTCGACGCATGTGGTATTCACAACAGGCGAGCTCGACTTAAGCATGGGCAGCAACCTGCAAAGTCGGAAGCAGCCTTCGGAAGCACCATTGACGTTGCATAATCACAGCGTCATCTTAACCCCCACGTGCGAGCCATGTATTCTTTACGGGTTTGAGTTTAGCTTCCTCGTAGCTTCGAAATGCATTTTGCAGTAATTTTGCCTTGGAGCTGAATGCTATGGCAGAGTTAGGATATGTGTAGTTGCTTGTGAGAGCCTCTTGTTCTAAAACACACTCTGAAGGCTCTTGTATACCCTGCGTTTGGCATGAAGCTGATCACTGCAGAGTCTGCAACGTTTGTGGCCTGCATACGAGCAGCTGTTGTACATAGTAGCAGAGGGCACTTCATCTGTCTGCCTCATTGGCGACGAAATCAGCTGTGTAAAGCTCATTTTGATACAGAAAACATCACAATCAGAAAACACACATGACAGCAGCAGATGAAAATACATAGACAACACAAGAATAGAACACAAGCTTGACAGAGAGCTGCACGGTCTCCATCACTGCCATAGTGCTGCAACTAAGCTGCGGTGTGCACCTTGTCCCTATCACCATTCCTTTTCACCTTGACAACTCTGCGCTGCATTCCCAGCAAGCATGCTGCAGCACTTGCGATGTCATCAGACATGTCAGCCTCCATGTCACTGCCACCAGCATTCGCATTGCTTTGCTGAACGCCCTCTCCAAGGCTGGCTGCATGTGCTGCTGCTGCTGATGTGTCGAACCTGAGCCGCTTTGCTGCAGGAGCTCTCATGGCTGTGGCAACACTGTCAGGCAGATCATCTCCCGACTGCCTCTTCACGCCTCGTGGCAAATGGCTGATAAGGACTGCTGCTGACAAGCCCTCTGCTGAGGCTGCAGGCGCTGTGTATACTGCGGCTGCCTGCACAACACATGCCAACTTTTACTTTAAGTGCCATTGAGAGTGCTTAATGCTGCTGCTTGAGTGCATGCACAATTTCATTTTTGCTGCTGCTTTGACGATGCAGTCACGCTCAATTGCAGTTCTGAAACATAAACCAATCAATCAATGTTCATATGCTGTCTTTGAGACTCGTCATGGAAGTCAACACATATTTACTGGGAGCTCTGAACAATACAAATAAGTCAACACATTCACTGTTGTTCTGACCCAGACAGGTCCAAATGCTGTGGATGACATCTACATGCACCCAAGCAAAACAGAAGTCTGGCAGAGGATGTCTGACAAGAAGGATAATGAGAGATGTGCATGTACAAAGAGTATGCACATGGCCATACTCAGAGTGATGATCACCTCTGCAGCTGGGCCCTGCCTCTGCATTGGGCTCTGCACTCCCCAGGGCTGTGTGTGTTCTGCCCTGCCCCACTGCTCACCAACTGCCATGGCAGAATCCTCACCCATTCTTCCAGAAGGAATGCCAGCGTCCAAAGGACGGTCCTCTGCTGCATGTGCCTCATGAAGGCCTCTGTAGAACTCATCCTGCGCCACCTGTCCTTCCCTAAACTGCTCATCAATAGGGCTACTGCTGGCAACTGCCCTGCCACTGCTTCCCAGACCAACACCCTGTGCTACCTCCTCCCTCTCAGTTCTCAACTGCTGATGCCTCTCTGAGCTTACAGCAGCAGCCTGATCATCACCATTCAACCAGCTCAAGTGGCTGATGAACTTGTTGTGCTCCTGCTCTTCCTGTGCAGGGCTGATGTTTGCAGCCCTCCACCTTGCTGCACTGTCCCCCCAGAACTGACATTCTTCTGCTCCACTAAGGTCTGAACGATGGCAAATGACAGCCTGTGCGCAGCATGAAACATCTTACGGTTTTACTCTCCTGTGAATGCACTGCTTCACACTGCATATGAGCGTAGAATGTGAGTGTAGAACCTACAGATGAACAATTGACTGAGAAACTCAGATAGGCTAACACAAGCTAACTAGACTCGAGCACTTGATGCACCTTGTGCATATGGGCATTTTGCAGCATCATACATCCTGTGATGCTGAACGCAAAAAAACAAGACTCCCAACTGCCAACTGACGTTGCATGTTATTGCATCACATCGCATGCTTGCTGTATCAGGTCTGACTTCTCAACATCATGTCTGTGACAATTACACCAACAGCCAACCATCAAATGTTGTTTTGCTGACATGCAATCTTCACTGTAGTGATCACTAACCAAATGCGCTGTTTTGGCCTAATCATGGACTAAGTACGGCAGGCCGTAAACCGGCTCATAAGTTTTCGAAATGTGGGTGAGTCATACTTCAAACACAAAACACATGCAAACTAAGCAATAGGGTCCTGTACAATACCACACCGTAAGTTCAGATTTGGCAGGGTTGTCACCTGTGCCTCAGGGCAGAAGTGCAGCCTGCCTCTCAGGTCTGCAGTTCCATGCGCATTACACAAAGGCTCCTCCGGGAACAGTCCTTCGGATGAACCCCTTCTCCATGTGCTGGAAGCTGCAGCAGGCATGTCATTTTCTTGCCAGTCTGTTTACTTGATGGGTAAGCATGGAGTCACTGTTCCTGACTGTTTTAAAAGTGTATTGCACAATGACAAGGAGGGTGTCAGTGTGTAAAGTGTGATGCATGTGGCGACGCAATAGCAGCTGTTCCACCCAGATGCGCATGCAAAGTCTGTACAATGGAAGCTTTCTTTGAGGTTCTTTTTTTGGTGCACATCAGAAAAAGTATCACCATGAACATTACTAGCGCATTCAGCAGCAACCCCAGAGCTATGAAGCCGCAGCAAAATGCAGCACATGTCACAGCTTCAGTCATGAAGTGGATGAAGAGCAACAGAACCTACTTGTGTGAAAGCAGACAGCACAAGGTCCGCCAGCCTTCTTCTTGCCTTCAGCCTTCCTTCCCTCAGACTTCTTCTTCTGCTTGGGCTGTGTTGCCTCAGGCTCAGGAGAAGATGTAAGGCGACGAGGGGCAGGCCTCAATGCCCTCCTTGCAAGGTTGGGAAGGCCCTCCTGCGCTGAGTCACCAGAAGCAGGGCTTTCAGGGGAAACCCTCCTGAGGGCAGGGCTGTTCTGAGATACCCGCTTTCTGGCAGGGCTGCTTGCAATCTCATCCCTTTCATCAGAACCGGTATCAAAGTCCTGCAGAAGTGTGTTTGATCAGAGTTGTCTCAGATGCACACACTTCGACCAAAACGACTGACATTGCGCTGCTAACACCAGCAATCACAAAGTTGAGAGGCTCTGCTAATAGCACACACTATATGCCTGACAAACTTCACACGCAGTCATTGGAAAAAACAGGATATCAGTATCAATGCTGAACAGCTGCAACATCTTTGAAGTGAATATGATCATTTACTGTACATGATAAAAGTCCAACAGCTGGTACTGACAACACTGGCAAAGCCCATAACCAAGGCTGATTGTATGACAGCAGACAGGCTTGCTGGCTCACCGCCCAGTCCCGCCTGCTCTTCTTCTCTCGCACTGGTCTTCCCAACCCTCCGCTCTGCTGAACCAAACCTGTAGCTACCCTGTTGAACGAAGAATTCTGGTCCTTCCTGGTAGTCTTCTTCATAGCCTTGACCACTACTGCTGGCCTCATGATCCTCTCTGGCTTGCGGAAGTGACGCTGCCTGACTGGCAATGGCTTCTCATTGTGGACTTCAGCATTGGACGGCTCAATCTGATTGCCTTGCGGCATAGGGTTGACAACTTCATCTCCGAAACCTGCTTGTGCCTCAATGGAGCTCCTGCCACTGGCTGGGCTCGCTGTGCCTGCAAAGTGAGATTGAGGTTGCACGGACTGCGCGGCAGCACTCCAGCAGAGTGAAGGATATGAGCAGAGCGCAGTGTCTAGAACAAGCTGACTGGAAAGGTTCAAGCCTGTGAAGATACCTTCAAAGACAGGCAGATATAGTCTGGTGGTCCTGATGTTCAGCACCGGTTGGAACTTGGAACCCTGAGGCTGTTCCGGAACAAGTGAGCCTCCTTGGGCTGGCTCCATCTGCAGCAAAGCCACGCTACTCGTGTCAGACTATGGTCGTAGAAGCGACACCTTTTAAGACCGCTACTGATACTTCGAACAGACCATCAGACTCGTTGCTTGATGAAGGTCACAGGTTAAACGAGAAAGCCTAAACACAACTGAATATGCAACCCCAACCACTACAGGCCCAAGTATAATCTTGCAGGTGAGTGCAACAATACCTGGAGCTCGATGAACCCAAACAACTGGTGTAAGGCTGACCTAGCCAAAGATCAAGGGCTCTGGCGACCAGCAGCAAGCACCCTGTGGACACGACAACGTCAACCGACTCCACTCGATGAGCTTTATTGGCCAGTGGTCATTCGGATGCCTTTGCAGCGTTTACAGGGTGTGTGACTGCAGTGCAACACCGTGGAGATGCCTTCTTTATAGATTTTTTGTGCCTGGGTAGGGCATGGTTAGGGTTCACACGAGAATTCGTAACGTGAATTCGCAGCATGCGTTACGGAGATCTCTGCGTTACGCTACGCGACAGTGCATATTGGCAACTTCTTTGTACAAGACGCAACAATCAAGTCGGACATGCTTCAGCTTAGTCAGCTGCAACATTGCGTATACGTATGTAAAACAGCAAACCAACTTGATGTCTATATCTCCGTCACCCTGACTAGTTTCAAGACATGAAAGGACCATTTGCCAAGTTGCAACCTGGTCTTGTGCTTATTGCACATCAGCTAAATAAGCATGCATGTGGGCACAGATGTGGGCATGTCTCTGCATCAGAAAGACTGCATGACATGTGTTCACTGACATCATCCTTCTGATATGCACCACTACAGGCTGAACATATTTCCACTCTTGAGGTCTCAAGGCAAGGACAACCACATCTTCTGCAGGTGGATGTGGTTGTCCTTGCCTTTGTACGAGTATACAAGCTTGCTTAAGGCAGGCGCTGGCTGAAAGCAGATGTGAGATATCAGAGCTTGAGACAGGCATTCGTGCTAGGACAATGCTCCATCCATTCCAACAAAGCGCAGCTGTTGCAGTTCGCAACCCAAAGAGCTGTTACAGCTTAGCACCGTACTACGGTAGCCGCATGCTCAGATTGTTGAGTGTATGCGCAGTGTACGGTGTTGACCAGTTCACCATTTGCTGACTTCAGAATTTCAAGGCAACACAGTGCTTGAGCATAACCAGCCTAATGCATGTCTGAAAGGCTTGAGGGAAGCGTGGATGCAGATTGAATGACAGCTTGCAGCGTCAAGGCTCTCGGTAAACATAGGAAACTGCATAGGAAATGCACAAATTGAATGGGAAATGCATGTCTGACATGGTTCCGATCTCTCGCTACTTCAAAATCCCACATGCCGAGGACAGAAGAAAACGCGCATGCTGACATAAAGGTCCGTGCTTGAGAAATCCAATCAAGGCCTTGTAACCACCTGAACACTTGCACTGGATACAGCAGCAAGTGCTGGCCATGCAGTCGTTACGGGAGGATGTCCCGATGACCATCGCACAAATTCTAGAGAGCCACAACTGGCGCAGGCGTAAGGACCTAGTCAACAAGGTCTTCACCCCAGATGCTGTATTTTGGCACCCTTTCTTCATCGTGCACGGTCGCCATGAGATCCTGGGCATTTATCAGGTACGAGCCTGGCCGCGTTTATTGCTGGTCGAGCCACTGTTGAGCGCAGTCCGGCAACCGGAAGACTTGCTGATGCAGTTGTGGGGTGCAAACAACTTCAAGATCAATGTCACTTACGATCGCGTGGTACCAGACTCAGTAAACAAGTTAGTGGTTGTCGATCTGCTTGAGACGGTGGTGAGTGCTCGACCTACATGCGCAGTTCAGAAGTGCAGACGTCACTTCGCTGTTCCACAGTCTAAATTGTGGTCAGTTGATTCCTCAAGACCTTCCTCGCAAGCATCATCCTGTCTATGTATGTATCGGTACAAGCCAGCTTTGATAAAATATATTAACACATTGCAGAGGTTATGGTGGATACCATTGACCTGGGTTGGCATTCCCATGAACTTCATACTGCACACCGTGTTTGATTTGGAGGAAACATCTGAAGGCTACATCTATAAACGCCAGGAAGTGAGCCCCTTGCCACCAAGCCTGCATGTGAATGCCTACCTGCATGCATGCATCATGATGCAATCAACATGTGGTCACAGTATGTGTGCTTCAGAAGACACGGTCATCATGGTCTCTGCATTAATGGCAGCACCAGCAAATTTGTTCTAGCAAGCAAAATCAATGTCCTGAAGTGACCTGGTATGCATGTTCTGCAATGTGCAAGCTTGACATATGGTCAGGTCTTTGGTGTTTGACTTACTGCACCCAATCCAACAAAATCACACCCAAATGCATGCATTCTGAATCGCGTGTATGTATAAATGTAGACAGCATGCATGATCATTCCCATGATGCACAATGCATGAAGACCCTGGCATGTTCCATGAAAGTTCCATGCATCTACAAACTTTGTGCTGCTCAGGATCACGCTCTGGTGCTGGAGTCTCTAATGTACAGCAACCCTCTGCTAACCCTTGGGCTCCCATACTTGCTGAAAACTTACATCTGCCCGGCATCTGGTACATTTTCATGTCGTTCATCGCAAACATCAACATGGCAGGTCGCAAACAGACTCGTTCTGCAAGTTATAGCACTGCTGCTGCAAGCTGTATGTTGAGCTGTGTATTGAGCAGTTCATGTCCTGCATGACAGTAACAATGTGCATGACTTACAGTGCTCTGGTGTGCAGTATTCTCCACAGCCTCTGCTTTGCACGCTGCCCTGCCAAAGCCTTACTGTGTGCCTGTGCTTGAATCTCATTACATCACAGCTTCTAGAGCTATTTGTATAGTTGCTAGAATTGTTGCGTGCTTGCTATGAATAGGCTGCAAATAATTGACGACCTGCCTGCACAACAGCCGCTGCATCAAAGCCAACACTGTAGCGGCATAGCTGCAAGTAACACAGAAGCACAGTCAGATGTGTAACACCCATTTGACATGCCCACAGATACCCACATGCATTGCGTCATCCCTCAAGGTCAGTTCCAACGCACAGTACAACCTTCCAGATTGTGGTAGGCACAATCTGTTTGTCAGACGTTATCATGTCAATGTACTGATCTTTCTAAATGAAAGTCTCAGGTAAGAACCTGGAAAAGATCCGATAGATCCGAATGTAGACGTTGGCCCTTTCCAGCAATGATGCAGCAGCTGTTGTGCAGGCAGGCTGGCAGCAGCTTCAGGAAACTACCTGCACCGGATCTTCAACACAGCCGGCAAGCAAGGGCGGCAGCAGAATGCACGCGTGGGCATGCTGGACCTGACAAGGGAGCTCTCCAAGGCCATGGAGGTCATAGGAGCTGGCAATGATGCTCACAGGTGCATTTCAATGCCCTAGGTCTGCGGGCTAGGGTTTGGTACCCATAGGTGCATCCCAATTCCATCCCTATGCCACCATGCTCCCATATGTGTAGGGTTCAGGTCTGCAGGCTAAGGTTTGTGCGCATAGGTGCTGGCAGTGATGCCCACAGGTTCAGTCCCAGGTTCATTCCTTATGTCACCATGCTCCTCATTCTACGCGTAGGATTTAGGTTTACCAGCTAGGATTCGTGGGTTTACGCCCATAGGTGCTGGCTGTGATGCCCACAGGTTCATCCCAATTCCCTATGCCACCATGCTCCTGGCTGTGTGCGTTAGGGTTCAGGTCTGCAGCCTAGGGTTTGTACCCACAGGTGCTAGCAGTGATGCCCACAGGTGCATCCCAGTTCCCTCTGCCACCATGCTCCTTATCCTATCTGTAGGGTTCAGGTCTGCAGCCTAGGGTTTGTACCCATAGTTGCTAGCCAATAGCATGCTCCTCGTTCTATGTGTAGGGTTCAGGTCTGCAGGCTAGGGTTTATGCCCATAGATACTGGCTATGATGCCCACAGGTTCATCCCAATTCCCTATGTCACCATGCTCCTCGTACTGTGTGAGAGTTCAGGTCTGCATGCTAGGGTCCATGCCCATAGATGCTGGCAGTGATAATAATAGGGTCCCTGCCCATAGATGCTGGCAGTGATGCACCACAGGTTCAGCCGGACTTTGCACGCCAGCAGCATGCTTCTTGCTCTGCATTCAGGATTTAGGTTTTGAATCCATAGGGATTTGGGATTTGTGCCCATAATTCCATCTTGACTTCTGATGCGACTATGTTTGTCGGCCCCTCCTACATGCTTATGCACTGCGCTGATGGATGTTAGTAAGCATGCGATGGGGACGCTGCCCACCCTTGCAGTGTAGCAGTGTGGGCAATGATGCAGATGCAAAGCACTGGAAGTGTGCTGTTGGACACAGGCTCAGACAGTCTCCAAACACAACCCAGCGATGTTGCTGACCACCCTGTTTGCACCGTGTTGCATACGTACTCTCAATGTACGTGCATGCATTGTGCTTGCTGCTCAGTGGCAACCTCTCTGAGCAAGCCAACCCTTGCTCACAATTATGTTATTGGCAAGCTGGGAGGTCACAGGTACCAAGCAGCTGTATACACAATCTGGCATGTGCACACAAACATCTGGACTTTTTCCCACTAACTTCTTATCCATGCCTCTTCTCCTGTCTTTGAAGAGGCATGAATAAGAATAAGAATACCCAGCTCATGCTGAAGTCTCTGAATCATGATGAAGTCTCTGAACACAACCAGTAGTCAGTAACAGAAGCTGCATGCCAGCATGCAGGGTCCACATGATGAACAGCGTGTACAGTGATGAAGTGACATTCTGGCACCCAGCGCTGACTGTGGGGGGCAAGCAGGACCTGCTGGGGGTGGCAAGGCTGTGGACCTTCCTCTTCAAAGATCTTGAAGTATACACCAGACGCGTAGGTGTGGCCAATACCACCCTTAGCCTCATTGCTGGGCCAGGCATCAATCCTGAACAATGATGATAGTAAAAATACCAATAGTGATAATAACAATTATGATGATAACAGCAGTGATAATAACAATAGTGATGATAACAATAGTAATAGTAATAACAAGAATAGTAATAACAAGAATAGTAAACCCGCTTTCCAGCTCATCAACCCTGAAGGCTGGCCTTTACTGCAGCTTTCCTTGGCATTATCTCAGCCTCAAGTTTGCTCACCGTCAAAAGCAGCAGCATGCGCTTGGTGCTGTTTTGCTGATCATGTGGTTCAAGAGCCATGACAGTCGCTGGCAAGCCTTCATGTCTGTGCTGCATATCTGCGCAAACTGTCTGAGTACTTCAAGTGCTCACGGTCTCTCAAGTGAGTATGGCATTGCTGCGTGCAGTACCAAGCTACAATGAGGATGTGATGCTGATAGACCTGGAGAGGCGCTTCAGGCCTCGCCTCTACCCCTTCTTCTTCCCTCCCATTGTCCTTTGGGTCCATGTGATTGTGCACTTGGTGGGTGCACAGGGTCCCCATGGAGGTATGACCACACATCCTGTATGACTACACACTCTGTATGACTACACACTCTGTATATATCCTATGCATAACATGCCAGATTGTCCAACTTAGCAACAGTCACAATGATGCGAGCTTGTGTACTGTGCCTGTGCCAAGCTACACACAGACACCAGACAGACAGGGGAGAATCTACTGCAACCCATGGTTGAACCGTGCTTGGTTAGAGAGCTTTGTACATGGCTCTGAGTATCGTTTTGACAGAGAGCAGGGGTGTTGCTGTTGCCTTTTCCTGCATGCATGCAACAGGTTACTCAAGGGTGTATGGTTCTGTCAAAAGACCATCTGAGTGGACCATGCCTGTGTCTCAGCAGGCATAGATTGCCATACCACAGCCATGTCATGTGCCAGCATGCTTGCACAGCAGCAAGCACAGCTGCCCCAAGCCACAGCGGGAGTTGCAATATCATCGACAGACACATTTGCTGTTCCATGCTGCACATGCACACTGCTCAGGGCCCAAGGGGGGGCAGTCTTTCACACACTTGTCCCCCCATATACAACGCCACTGCATAAGTGGCATAATCTGCTCTTTTCTACTGCTCATGCAGACAAGCGCATCTCAATGGCATTGCCACGTACAAGCCACATTGCAAGTCGCTTGTTAGTGCATGGTGTGATCTTCTCATGTAGAGCAAGCACAAAGACTAAACGTGCAGGAGGGCTCGTTCACAGGCAGCTTTGCGTTGAGCACCCCTGTAGAGGCACAGTGATGCAGCATCTAGGAGCCATGTTGTAAGCTTTATCTACAAACATGAGTGCAGCAGCTTATCACTTTCTTGGTGGCGTGCAGGCAAGCTGATCAGCAGGCATGAGGAGCACATCATGTGGGAAGAGAGCCTGCTCATGCGCAATCTGGGGCCGCTGAGTCACATCTTCCATGACTACTTTAGGCCATTCATGGGGAAGCTGTTTGCTACACTTGGCAACCTGATCTACCACTTTCTGGTGTGGCTTGACCTTCCCAAGGAGAAAAAACTAGGGTAAAACTGCAGAGGGGCGTAATCACCTGTGCACTTCCAAGAAGGTCTTGTGGGTAGGCTGTACATTGATTGTCTGTAAACTGTGTTGGCATCATTGCTGTAGTATATAAATTTCTTAGAGGCTAGTTAACGAAGACAACGTCATCAGCAGAGCTAGAGTCTGTTCTCCAGATTGGGCATTTCGCATGGCCAGCAACAATGGTATCACAGAACTGGCATTGTGTGTGTTTGAGCAAGGCAGGTCGGAAGCATGTCAAGCTTGATGGCAAAATCTGGTTTGTATTGTAGGGTACGTACAGTGTATGCAGTAAGCAGTTTTGCAGTGATTTGTGTCAACCTGTGTCACAAAGTATGACTTGGCTACACTGCAGGCCAGCTAAAGCTGTAGAACAATTGTTGGAGGCACCTGAGAAAGGCTCACAGGGTTGTGCATCCCCGGGACGATTTGCATTCCCAGCCGATGGCATGACCTATCGGCTTGCCAGTAAGGCTACGCCAGCTACCGCTGATCGCTGCCCCGCTGCTCTTGATTCGAGTGAGTCCCTCGCGCTGCAGCTTTTGATCTGATTACCTGCGATACGCTTGATCATGGCTCCGCCGGGCAAGCCAGCAGGTTCTGGCACAGCTCGCATGGATGCTTCCAAAGCGGCACAAATGGAGGAGCAAATCAAAAAGGAACAGAGGTACTATTCCATCAATGATCTCCAGCAATAGCGTCGCATCTGCATGTGCTCAAGCTGATGCGCGGCTGCAGGATCCAGCAGCGTGCAACACAATGGCAGAGGGAGGCAGGTTTACTACCACCAGAGCCTGAGGTGCTGACGTATCTCACCTCCAAGGCTGAGCCTGTGTCAGAGCCCGCTTTGATGGCGACAGTTCAAGGCGATCCAGAGGCGTTCATGACCCTCAACCTGTCTAGAAACCTAGACCAGGGAATGAACCCAGCTTATCAACTGCGGGATGGTTTTCAGACGCAGAGCTGCATGAAGTCCGATTTCATCTGGGACCAGCAAGAGGTGAACACTGCTATCCAACGCAACCACCAATGGTTCTCATGTGCATGCGCATGTGCACACCACAAAGCATGCAATTTGATCATTATGCCCTGTGCTTGTGCCGTTCAGGCAGGAACCTGGGTGTGTGTGTGTGTGTGCCAGAGTCTTGCATAGAGGCATACATGCCTGATGTCAAGGGTCACACAGGCTGTGAGTAGTATGTTAGTAGGGGTGCTGATTCTGTCCCTGCTTTGTGTGCTTTCCCATGTCTCATTCTCCAGGCTGCATCAGCCAGAGGCAAGTGACACTGTCCGAATATGCCATTGGTGTATGCTTCGCAGATTGACTTCATGAAGAGGCAAGGGCTGCTTGACAAGACATTCAACAGGCGGCGAGATGAACAGAGCATGTACATGGAGGAGTCTTGCAAATTCAAGCATCTTATGAAGAGGGCCGGTGCTACTGCTGCAACTGCTAAAGCCTGATATGGTACACAGACTTGTTCATGCAAACGTGCTGTCTCACCATGTCAACATTGTCACTCCTTTGTCAGGTATTAGTAGCGCATTTGCAATGACTGTGTAGCTTGCTTGTGTTGTTCAGCTTGTGGTTGCACTTGAGTAAGCTGATCTGAACAAAACTGCACTTTTGTTTGCGCCGTTTAGCCCATCATCAACAAGCAAATGTATGGAGGCACTGCATGTTGCCCAACAGTGCCTGATTCACCGCAACATGGGAGTGAAGCAGCATTGCCTCTATGGGTCTTGGAGTTGTCAACAAATGGATGAACACATCACCTCTGTGCAGCCACATTGCAAGCACATCTGTACCCTTGTGGTCTGCAACTAGAAATGCAACTACAATCTGACATGAATGTACGTGTTGGTATGCTGAGCATATGTTTGACAGTGTTCATTCAGTGGTCAACCCTGAGAGGCAATTGATTAGGTCGATCAGGTGATCTGTACAGCAGTAAGCGCAGCAATCCGTGCTGTTGCATGCATGTAGGATACCACTGAGCCGACTGGTGTAGGTCCTGAGCCTTGATGTGCTGGCATTTGTGATGTTGTTCCCAGCGTACATTGTGCACCCAGTGCTTTGGCCTCTGCTCTGATTTTTGCTTTTGTGCCCCAGCCTTGGTAGTTGCCCCTGCTTCCAGAAAAGTATTGCCTATCAGAACCACAATGACCACTAGTATGTCTGGGTACCCACTGACAGGCAAGGATGCAGCATTGACACCGCCATGGGGGTCACCTCTGGCATTTCTGCTGCACAGAGTGGCAATGTCTTGCTGCTTTCGTTTTGACCAAATTCCGATCAACAGTTGCTGCTGGGACACCTAAGCGGAAACTAATATATCGTGCAATTAGGCTGGTAGACAAGCTAACAGACTGCATTTCGTTAAGCGCATGCTCTTTAAAGGTTTTCAAACGTCACAAAGGCAAGCCTGAAAACATCTGGCCTGGATGTACATCAATGCCTTGACGCATCTGTTTGTCAAGCAACTTGCAGATCTGTGCAAACCTTACATGATGTCAGTAAGTCAAAAAATGTCTTGCCAGATGACACACACAACAGAACCAATCAATCCTGATATGAAACAACAAAACACATCAATAGTTCACGCCATCCTGCTAAAGTCCAGCACCAACAAGCTTGCCAACTAGAATGAGAACAGCTGCTTAGGAGCCTTCTCTACTTCTTTATACAACTGATACTTCTGCTCAATATCAACCCGCACATCGGGAACATCTGCTAAATGTTCCAAGAATGGCAACAACTGCTGCAGCTCAGTGTCAGAGTCATCGTCATACCAACTTTCAATGGGAATGCCATTGCTGAGCTGAAATCCAAACGCCTGAGGTGAGTTGTCCACAATCATGGTCTGACTCAAGTCTCGCCCAAGAACAGTGAGATTCTTGAGGTAGTTGCCGCTTACAATGACACAATCATCCCTAAAGACACGATGCCTGATCAGACGCCTGCAAAACAATCTCAAAACCATAAAACACATACCACAAGGCTACCATTGTTTGGTGTGATGACACCTTAAATTGCATGTCATGTCTTGCCAGGATCTGCCTGTGATCATGGGAAATGGCCGCAGTGTTTTCTCTCAGGACATTTGCACACACTGTGCCAGCATTGCAAGTCTGTAGTGCACTATCACGGAGGTATAGGAGCATGTGCATGGCAAGCAGCAGCCTAGTCTTGTTTGAGACAACAGAAATCAGCTTGTATGCAATGATGCAAAGCAGAAATGAAGTCAGACAAACGCAAGCACCATACACGTTGTCATTGCAATGCATCCCAATCTCAGATAATTGCTCACCTTTTTGGATCCAGAATGTTCAAAAGCTGCTCAGCATACACCTTCTGAGACGCCGTGAACACGACCACCTCAAAGAGCTGAGCAACACGCTCCAGAAACTCAAACAAGAAAGGCCGCTGCCTGACAGCCACGGAATGCTCCCTAGAATTGAACTTGACAGTAAATTTGAAGTCTGCTGCATCATTACCATCCAAAGTTGAGTGCACCTGCATGATCCCAGATATGTGTGTCAATGATAAACATGGTTTTGACACATGCATGACTTTGAGCTGAGCTCAGGTGAGATAGTCAATGCACGCTGTGAGCAGCGAGGCTTGAGCTGCCGCGCCTGAGCTATAAGGCCCCACATGCATAAGCAATGAAGACCAAGCTATGGGACATGAGCTATGAGACATGAGCTGGGAGGCATGAGCTGTGAGGCATGAGCTGTGAGACATGAGTAACATGAGCACTGTAAGGCATGAGCTGTGAGACATGAGTAACATGAGCATGGCAGTGTAACATGAGCTATGAGGGATAAATTGGATGTGTGAACTGCGAGGCAAACGGCTGCCAGGCCTATGCCATGCAGATACCATACATAATGCGGCTCATGGAGCTTGTGCTGTCTATATGCTGTTGTCACATGGACAAATGCCTCTGCTGGCAACTGACCAGGGTTTCGTCCAGATCCAGGACTAGGGTTTTCCTGGAGAAGCGGCGGGTCTGAGGCGGCAGCAGCGGCTTCTGATGCTTGTCCACCACTTCTGCCAAGGGTGGTAGGGTTCTTAGGAAACTGTAAGGGTTGAACTCCAACCCATACTCAGAGTCACTGTCATCATCTTGGGTGTACGTGACATGATGGTAGGCTTCTGAAGCTGGTAAGGCAAGGCTAGTGGGAGACGTCAGGTCGGGGTCAGACCCTTCTGGGTTTGTTGCATCAGCCCCAGCTGAGCTAGAGGCAGTGGCATCACTAGATGTGAGTCGCTGAACTGCCTCAGGCACATTCTCTGCCATGAGCTCACTTTCTGCCAGTGCAGCCTCAGCTGAATGGTGCTCTGAGTCTGTTTGCTGCTTGCTGCTGCTGGTGGATGGCAGGTGCTGGACAGCAGCTTGCTCAGCAGGGTCTGCAACGTGAGTGCCTGAGGATGTGTCATCAGCTGGAGCTGGCTCAGGCCTTGGCTCTGATGCTGGGTGAGCTGCAGCATCTGGTGCATCTGGTGAGCTTGTTGTGCATGCTTGTTGATCACTTGCATCCTTTCGGCAGACAACCAAGTCCTGCATGCCATGCTCAAGAAAATCACTTGCGAACCCAATATTCTGCTTGCAATAGCCCTGCTTTTGTCTGCAACGGCACAAAGACCATTGACAGGAGCAAAGAGCATCCGTGCTCATATGCTATGCTGACATTCATCTGTCTGTGGCAAGTCTGCTTGCAGAGCAGCTGAGCTAAGGATGTACCTGTCCGTTCCCCAAGAATATTTTGGCCAAACTCCTAGGGTTGTACGTTGCACCGACTTCGACCCGGCAGTTCCTTTTGACCGTTGGTGACACTAGAGCAGGGTCTACGCCTGCAAGTCGGGGTGCGAGCGTTTCTCCCAGTTGCGTGGTCGACGCGAGGTACAGTGAGTCCGGTCATGCTGGAGCCTACCTCGCTTTCGCTTCTGCGTGGCTGAAGTAATCAAATCATCTGCTTGGCTAGCGCTCCCAGCCGGGCTTTGAGGTGACTTGTGCTGCGTGGGAGCAAGCTGAGTCCCCATATCACAAGAGATTAGAGCAGAGGAGCAGAACTTTGGGAGTGCTGGCAGGTCTGGTACTGGGGCAGCAGCACTTCGAACAAGGCGATGAGTATCAGCAGAGTCAAAGGATGACCTTGACCCTAGCGCTTGCTGCAGAGAGTCCAAGGTGTTCCTGGATTACTTGCTCCAAGAGTTGCAAGACAGGGTGCAAAGTTTCGCGCAGGTTTCACGTCTGATGTCAAGCACAGAGCGCTTTGCTTCGAGGATGCAAATGGCCTGTAGCAGTGGATGCGACTGTGCAGAGAGTCGGTCTCCGAGACCGTTACGATTCTCCGGCAAAGCTCGACTCCAGACTCGTGACCCTACTCAATATGAGCTGGAGGATCAGTAGTCTGCGCAGCGGACATGAACAGGAGAAAGCGAGGGGGCAACAGTGCTGCAGCTGTCCTAGCAGTTTTTCAGCCCTGTGTGTATTTCTATGCATGTGCACATAGCGTGAGTCAGATCAGAACTTACACTTTGCCTAAAAATTTTCATGCCACAACTTGGTCACTGTCACATGCACAGGTAAGCTACTGTGATCAACGACCTTACAAATTGCGCTGTTGTGTGTTGCATGCTATTCAGTGTCCCTGTCATACTTTAAAGTCAGCATCTTTCTCGTACTCTGTTGGTCCTGAGTGCTGTACCAGGGCACTACCCAAGCAGACATCTCCATGATACATGACAAAAGCTTGCTCTGGAGTCACCGATTTCAGGGGCTCATCAAAACGGACTTGCAATAGTGTGTCCTGATCAATCATGTCATCCTGCATAGACCGGACAACTTGAATCAATTGAGACATGTGTATTGACATTCCAATCACTAAGGCATGTCTCTGCCACAGGGTCTGTTTCTCACTGGCAGCATATGTAAATTGTACCATACGATGGCCTTTTCTTTGCTTAAATGCCTATGCAGCAAGCTTTAAGCTTGGCAGCCACACAGCAAATGTCTTTTGCGCCTTTCTCACAAGATCTTGCACATTACGCAAGTGTGCATGCCAGAGGACATCAGGCACCCTGCAACAGTCTGCACACTCTTTATCTGCACTGTCAGGAACCTCGTGAGTGGCCGTGCACAAAAGATAACAGCTGGCATGCTGTGTCTTTTGGCGTGGATGAGAGCAAAGGTGCAGAGTGGCTTTTATTGGGCTTCCCTGACCGCACACAGCTTCATTGCAGTGACAGAAAACCTTGTGACATGCCATACACGGCTTGACTGGTGTGGCAGATTCAACAGGGTGAGTCACCTTGAGAAGGAGGCTGTATTGACTGGGCTGAAACTCTGATGCTGCCGAAACGCCCATGTCAACTTGCCTGGCCTCTGAAGCCATGCTGTTTGCAGCAGCAATGAGACAAGTCTTGTCTGCCTGCCTATACCTACAAGCAGTGCAGCTGAACTGTCCATGACGCCTAGATGAAGGAATCATAAGTCTACACTACAACATTGGTAAGTACAAGGGCAGATGTTTGTCACACAGCAGCTCAAAAGCTGAGCCTGCCTCAGTGACTACTGCTCTGTTATGCTGTGTTACGCTGTGTTATGCTGTGTTATGCTGTGTTACGCTGTGTATGCCTGGAACCTGCATCTGTGCCAAGACACAAGCAGCCAGTGATGAGAGCGCTCATGCAGACATGCTAGTGGCCTTGCATGGGCTGCTCATGGGTCAGCCACCGACGCTTACTCTGGTTGGCTGTTGACATTCTCCAAGTACACACAGTATTGACACTTGTCACATTCAGGAGTGCATGCCTCTGCCAGTTGCTCGCCTGTTCCTATTGTTGCCCAGGAGGCGAGCAAGCTGAGATGAAAAGCTTACCTAGCTTTGAAGCTGCAATGCAGGGGCAGGCCTTGCTGCAGCTGCCCTGGGGCCTCCCCAGCAATCCACTGGGGAGTATGCAGCAGGGCTGTTCTGCTGAGCAGGGCAGGATGGTCATGCCCTGCCCCTCCGTCAGCCACATACACAATTCTGTTTGGCACATCCTTACCCACAATATAGCACCTGCAAGTCAAGCGCCCAGCAATTCACCAAAACTGTTTTGATCCCCAGTCTTGCCTGTTCTGGGATGCTGCTTTCCAGGTCATCTCAGCACACATGAAGGGCGTCCATTGGCAATGTCCTACCATGCAGTCGGCAGCAAGTCTCCTTCAGAGACTCAACTCAGCAGAGTCAGCCGGACTCACTTAATCATTAGCAACTGATGACGACATGAATCTACTGCGATTGTTGGCATCCTTGGTAAAAAATGATGCTTTGATGTGAAGCACATGAAAAAACAACAGCAAATGCAAGTGACAGTCAAAAACCCAAGCATCAAAAGATTGCAGATCATGAATCTCACTAGACCAACATGTAGAGCACTGTCCAGCACCAAATGCACTGCTTGCACCCATGGAGATGTCCACCTGTGTGGTAGACCCCCAATTGCAGCCCTCTGACCCCACGTCACTGCTGCCAGGTTGCTGCATTTCCCCAGATCCCTGCGGGTGTTCACACCCATGTAGCGAGCCTTGATGGGTTCCACATAGCCAGCAATGAAATCACCGAAATTCCTGCGGCCTGCAACAAAGCACCATCATAATAGTAATAGTAATAATAAATTTGCTTTCCAGTTCATGATGAGCTAGATACGCGCAAGGCAAGTCTTGTGTCTCCAGAGCAGTCTGTCTTACCATAGACTCCTGACTATTGTTTGATTGCACAAGGTTGGCAGGCTTGACCGGCTGAGCATGAGGCACACTGCCCCCTAAAACAAGACACCAAGGCAGTGTGAAACCAGGATTAAAAATGCCCTTGGCCAGTAAAATTGCACTTCCATCTTTCTAGTGCTGCACTGTCATGGATCAATCAGTTTCTGCATGCTTACCAATGAAGCAGAGCCCAGCACTGCTGCGCCTTGTTGCCGAGCTCAGCCCTTCTTCTTCAGCCATGGCTCTCACATGGGGCTTGGTCAGGTGACCCAGGGGGAACATGAAGTGCTGCAACGCTTGTGCTGGGACTGATGCGAGGAAGTAGGACTGGTCCTTGTTCCTGTCCAGCCCCTTTAACAGCTGTACCGGGCAGCCTGCGTTTGTCAGTCAGCATGACTTCTCACCATGGCTGCATGCTAGCATGCAGGCTGACTGCAGCAGAGCCAAAGTGCATGCCGTGACAAGCGCTTATGTTTTGGCACAACTAACAGCCTTTGGGAGGGATGCTCAGGACAGATCACTTTGAGTGGTGCAGGTTTCAGCCTGCCTCAAAAGAGTTTGTATGTAGCTTGCACTCTGCAGCCCTGTCTGCGTGCTAAAACCAATGACTGAGGTAGCAATACGGTAGTGTTTGCTTACCGTCAGTACCAGGTGCCAATCTGGCATAATGCCCTGTAGCAATCCTTTCAGCCCCTAGCCCTTGAGCATGCTTTAACAAAGCATCAAACTTGATGCTGCGGTTGCACTCCAAATCAGGGTTGGGGGTGAGACCCTTGCTGTACTGTGCCACGAAATGGCTGAACACCCGGTTCCAGTATTGGTCTATGAAGTCTGCCTCGTACAAGGGGATGCTCAGATGCTCACACACTCGCTTTGCATCCTGGTAGTCTTCTTCCACCGAGCAGTTTTGGTTGCCAGTCTCCTCTGACTCATCCCAGTTGCGCGTGAAGATACCAAACAGGTCATGCCTGCAGGATTTGCAGCTCAAAATAAGCAAAAAGTGCAGAATGCAAATGCAAATGCAACTGCAAATGCAAAAAATGCATTTCTTTGCTTGCTGTGGCAGCGTCTGAGTTTTCTTGTCAGAGCAGTCACCCAAGCATTGGCAATGATGATGGTTGATTGAAGGGAAGGGAGCGCAGATGAACGTTTTCAATTGCAGGATTGTGCACAGCATGACAGATATGTGTACACTGGCTGCTTCACCGTGGCGCTGCTGCAATGCACATGCCATTGCTGCTGATCACATGAGATTGTCACAGTCACTGCATCACAGCATTGCAACCAGATGGCCACAACTGGCGCATTCCAACATCAAGACACTGGTGAAGGTATTTTTGCTTAGAAAACTTGAAAGCTTGCCAAGCCTTCCAATAGATATTGCTATGGGGCAAGTTGGCGTGCTTGGCAATGTGTTGCAGCTTCTATGAGATGCTTTGGGTAGCAAGTGTAGTAGAAGCGCATCACCAAGCAGCAGCTGGTGTGAGGCAACAGGGTTTCCTCACAGTTTCCTGACAGAAAAACAAGAAGAGGGAGCTCACCCTGCTTGCTTGAGCAGCATAGCAGCAACTGCAGAGTCCACACCGCCAGAGACTGCTACAGCCACTGGTCCCATCTTCTTCTGCTTCAAGCCCCACAGGGGCTGTTGCAAGTCACAGGTACTCAATGAGACATATTCTGCAGATCTGGAATCATCCTGCTGCTGAACTGAGACTATATGGGGATCATCCTGCTGCTGAACTGAGACTATATGGGGATCATCCTGCTGCTGATCTGAGGCTATATGGGGATCATCCTGCTGCTGATCTGAGGCTATATGGGGATCATCCTGTGGCTTCTCAGGCAGGGAGTTTGTGCTAAACTGCAGTGACGATTGAGGGCAGTGCAATGGTGGCCTTTCAGTGCGCATACTTGATGAGCTATATTCAAGAGCTAAATTGTGTAACTCATAGCTCGGCGCATGCTGTGACACTACTGAGTTCACATGTCGCAGGAGTTGATGCTGAAAACTAGCAGGAGAAGAAGGTCGGAAGCAGGAAAGGGCTCTGATCATTGTCAAGAAAGGTACTGAATTCAGGTCACAGAAGTTTTTCAAGCAGTTACAAAAAGTGGTCTGGATGGTCTTGGTATGGGTGTGCAGCGCAGAAACAGGTGGTCAGCAGGTGAGGTAAAATGTTTGACTAAGAGGAAGCAGCCTCTGAAACAGAACTGATGGAGGACTGCCTGAGACCAAGGTAGGGCTAAGGGGCTGGTTGATAATGCCCTTACTCTACTTTCTTTGCCTGGCTGTCCTTGGGTGTAGTAACTGTGGCTGTGTCAGCTGGCTTGCCTTCAACAGTTGCTTTTTGATCTCCAAACAGTTCCGCTCGCTGCTGAGCAGGTGAAACAGTGCCAATCTCGTTCAAGAACCTGTAGAAATCGTCGGGCTTAAACACTGGTCTGTCTACGGAAGGTGCACGCTTTGCTGCAGGCAAGACAGGAGTTGGCTTTGTCAGAAGGCGGTAGACTTACCAGTACATGATTGCATATAGGAAGATGGACAAGGTAAGGGCGAAGACGCAGTGGGTGATGAGCTCAGGGTAGTTGGTCCAACAGATGTATAGCAGGACAGCCAAGGAAGCTATGCAAGCGAGACAAGCGGCTTTGAAGACCCCAACAGTCGTATCCTGTGAGCATCAGAACATGTAAGAACCACTGAGTTAACACATCGGCTAATCTGCCGAGTTCAGCGCTGATGGAGCGGTTCTCACGTTGACTCCTTTTGTGACAGCACCGTAGAAGACGTCCTCAACCCATTCCATGTCAACGGACGCTGGCTAGTGCTTCAGTGCTTTGTGAACGACGTAAAGAGCGCCCCACACAGTGAAAGCGGCTGCTAGCAGAAGAGCGGTAGCAAGGCTATACCAGGTCCGATCTCTTTTAGCAGGAGTTTTGGCGATACGGTCGGTATCAAAATAATCAGCCTGGGTATCGAGACCAGCTGCAGCTTGCTGATTGACTTTGCGTCGCCTAGCACCCATGCAATTGCTCTGGCACTCACGCAATAGGCCGCGAGCCAAGGCTGCTGCCAGGTGGGTCGGCCTGTGACAAATCACAGCCACGAAGCTACGCACGCACGCTCATATATCTCACGTGTATAAAACATACGTAATTATGACGTGTCTAAATGACTAAGCATATATGCACAAGCAACCATTTTGCAGACGACAATCGCGACAACGACCGAAAAGCGTTCATCGATATTGCTTTGTGCCCATTCTTTGTAGCAGCAGCAATGACTCCCCAAAATGCCTCACAAGTTGTAACCGTGACAGGTGTATCTGGTTATATCGGCAGTGAAGTCGTAAAGCAGCTTTTGGAGAAGGGCTACACCGTCAGAGGGACTGTTAGATCAAAGTCCAACACCAGCAAAGTGCAGCATCTGTTGACGCTTTCAGACGCCCTCCCGGGACAGCTCGAGCTGTTCGAAGCAGATCTGCTGAAAGCTGGTGACTTCGACGACGTTGTCCGGGGCGCGGACTTTGTCTTGCATACAGCATCTCCCTTTTTCACTGAGACCAGCGATCCACAGAAAGACTTGGTGGACCCAGCCGTCAACGGCACAACAAACGTCTTGAACGCTGCTGGCAAGGCAGGCATCAAGAGGGTTGTGGTTACCTCCAGTGTTGCAGGTAGCCAATGTGCTGTGTGGACGGCATGTTCGACCATGGTCCTTCAGTGTGGTCTGAACTTTCAAGTGATGCTGCAGCTGTAAGGAGTGGTAAATTCACAGAGCCACCGATCAACGGAAAGCTTTACACTGAAGCTGACTGGAACAAGACATCTACCCTGTTGGGAGAGCCATACAACCTAAGTAAGGTAGCCACACCATCCAAGCAACATCTGCTAAGCAACTGCAGCAGGACAATTTTCATCATAATTTTGTGATCATTTACATGCTTTGCTTTGGTGTCTTGAAGCCTATGCAGCTGCTGAGGAGCAAGGCCATCATGCACTTACAAGCACAACCACTTACAAGCACAACCACTGTTTGATTGGTTTGCGCAGACATTGGCTGAGAAGGTTGCATGGGATCTGTCTAAGAAGCATGGATTCGAGCTGGTGACAATCAACCCTGTCTTTGTGTTTGGGCCTGTTCTTTCATCCCGGGCAGATGCCACTAGTGTCCTCATGATGAAGGTATAGTCTTGAGCACGCCCTCATCTGCATGGTTCCTGCAATTCAACAGCTTTAGTCGTGTTGACTGCTACATGTCACCAAATTCTTTGTCAAATCACCGCATCTGTTCTGCGACTGCAATTCTGCGGCTGTTTCTTTCACCAGCAATCCCCCAAACTGCTGTGATCGCCCAAACTGCATGCAAGGCACCGTGTGTGAGAAGGCATAAAAAACTTGCTATAATCTGCTGCAGTCTGTGTTGGAGGGCAAGACAGATGAACTGCCTGCCAGGGTTTGTGACGTGAGGGATGTTGCTCGGGCACACATCAGAGCCATAGAAGATCCTTCAGCTTCAGGCAGACACATCATCAGTCAGCCCAACAACATCCCATCTCAAACTGTTGTTGACATACTCAAGAAGAGATTCCCACAGAATAGCAAGCTGCACGGCAAGGATGGAGACTGCTCTCCTATCATTGACAACTCAAAGGTAAACCACCACAAACAATGTCAAACATTGCAATGCCCACATCACATTGTGTCAGCTTCCAACTAGCAATTGGCACTGCACTTGGGGTTACACCTGTGCCGTGCTTTTTGCTGCTGCTGCGGATGAGGCTTGCACGCTCAAAGGCTAGATCACACATTTTCCCCATAAACACATTGACAAACACTGCCCATGTTGGTCATTGCCCAAGCTTTGCTGACTGCAGTTCACAAACAGAAGCAGGTCTGACATGCGGAGACAAACAACCTGCTTCTAGAGATGCATGCAGATGTCTTTGACCAGAATCTTGAGAGCATGCCAGCATGCTTGTGTGCCAAGTTTGATGTTTCGTGCATGAACTGGAAGCAGCTTTGCAGAACCACTGGTGCTGTTGCAGGCATTGAAGTTGCTAGGGGGTTTGCACCCTGTGTCGGAGACCATGATAGATATGGCAGTCACAATGATCCAGCTAGGAGTGGTCAAGCCCGAGTGAAGCTTCGGCCCTGGCAAAAGCAGGCGTCAACAGCATACTCATCTGAGCTGCAGCATCACTCCTTGTGTTCTCTTGTACTGGGTACTGAGTCAAATCTTATCGTTGTTGCTGTACTTACATAGATCTGGCAGGATAGCTACCTGCTGCCACTTTTGTGAGCAGTTGTACATGCTCTGACTAATCGATATATGCCATTTACATGTGGATGCCATCAGAATGCTGTACCCCCCTCTCTGCTCCCAGACACCATGTTAGCTATATGTGATGACAGTGTGACATAACTTATGTTCCAACATCAAGCTTCTTGGTGTATACAGTTGGAAGGGCTGTCACGGCATTGTTACAGATTACAACTTTATCTGTTTGTATGTACTGCCTAGGAAATTCAAGTTCACACTGACTTAGAACTTCGGAACGACCTTCCATTTGGACAAGGCCTTCCTAGGAATATCATCAACAGTCTGATGAGCCTAGTAGTCTAGCTATGAACTGACAATACTAAATTACTTACGTATAATGCATGCTACTGAGCTAAGCATCCAAAAGTAGCACAGATCTAATGGCTGTACAAATGTGGCGCAACACATTCAACTGACTGCCTAAGAACTGTTGCTGACTACCACATGCACTTCAGATGATGTCAAGACATGCATGCATACACAGAGTTGCAAGCATTTCGTGGTTGGATGAGATTCAAAGCCTAAGCAGAACAGCCTCTTCTGTCATTGAACACTGAGGCGCTAGACACCAAATAGCATGCTTCAAGGAAAACCATCGTGTGCGAACCAGTGCTGAACCTACAGTCCTTCTCCGCGAGCACTGAGTCTGAGTATACGACTGTACTGAGCACCACAAGGCAGATTGCAGCCCATGGCTGGGCAAGGTACAACAGTTCACCAGCATAACCACCAGCATAACAAAACACTTCACTTCGCTACACTTCACCCTCAAGGCCCCAGATCACATTTGCCTTTTGCTCTTCATTGCTGTGTGGCCTCACTGCTGCCTTGCTGTTCAGGACCACAGGAAATTTCATACGCTTGGACATATGACAGTACAGGTGCAGCCTGAGATAGCTGCTGGCGCACTTTCAAGTAGCGCATGTTGAGCCTGGAGGCCTGCAGCTGTGTGTCTGTCACGTATATCTGCGTGTCTGCAGCCTGCAGCTGCGACTGCAGGCTGCTTGTCTCAGCTGTGGCAGCGTGAAGCTCATGCTGATGCACACTTTGTTGCACTTCGTTGACTTCCACCTGTGTGTATGAGCATGCAGCAGGTCTTTGGGAGCAGCTCATGCTTACAGGTGGTGACAAAACAAATACATGGGTTGAGACATTGCAGACACCCAGCTGCGATTCACTGGCTGCATAGACAGGCAGGCACAGGGGCAGATACAGACTGAGGCATACATAGACAGAGATAAGAGCTGACACAGACAGATAGATATTTGCACAGACGGTTGACGGACAGATAGATAGACAGACAGACAGACAGACACTGAAAAGACAGACATTGTCAAGACAGAGGCAGCCACAGGCTTATGTTCACAGAGACAGGCGCGGCTGCAAAGAGACTTGCACGGAACATATGGTTGCATAGAGTCGGGTTGAGTCATGACTGAGCACTTTGTTGAGTTAGACCTATTGACCTCACTCTAATTATTCCATGTTTGATGAATCCATGAAATGAATTGCACATTTACCTGTTGCTGTAGGGCCTGCTGAGCCAGGTTGACCTGCTCCTTCAGACCCCGGATGCTCAGCTGCTGCTGCAGCTGCACCCTTTCACTCTCCTTCTTGTGCCGCTTCAGCTCCTTCATTACTGCAGTCATCTCGTATTTGGCAGCTGACGCCTCGTTACGGTACCGTTGCAGCGTGAGCCGAGCTGGCAGATCGAGATTAGGCTCCACATCAGAAGGTGCCCTGCACACACAACATGATTCAGGATTTTAGGGTTTAGGGCTGCATGCAAGAAGGTTTACTGCAGTGGGACCAACAAACATCTGCTGAGACACAATCATGCCGGCATACCCACTGATAAGCTCAGCTATTGCAGCAGCACACACTAACAAAGGGATGTTCTGCTAGAAGCTGTGGTGGTGTGACGCTAGGCCTTCAGGCAATCAAAGGCTTATTGTTGACATGCTGTTCACCCAGATTAGAATCTCACGCCAGGAGCTACTCTAGAGTGTATGTGCCTGACTCTAGGGGAAGACACCTAATAAATCATGATTGTACGCATGCATGCATGCATGAACGAACAAACAGACAAACAAACAAATGGACGAATGCATGGAGTGAGTGAGCGAGTGAGTGAAAGAGTGAATGAGTGAGTGAGTGAGTGAGTGAGTGAGTGAGTGAGTGAGTGAGTGGGTGAGTGAGTGAGTGAGTGAGTGAGTGAGTGAGTGAGTGAGTGAGGGAATGTGTGATTGAATGGATGAAAAAGGCAATGCATGCATGCACAAGAGCGTGAATGTAAACTCACGCGCACAAGGGCACGCATGAACGAATGAATGAATGAATGCATGAATGAGTGCGTGGCTGGACAAACAAACAAATGAGTCACCTTTCAGGGTGTGCAGGGCCTGATGATTCCTTGGAGCCGGAGCTGACCAAGGGGCCACTCCCCAGCTCAACATCCAAAGCCACCGCCTGAATAGAATGATACTAGTTTACAGGCGTTCCAGCTAATCTTTCTTGCCAGGTACCTACTAGGTGTGCCTAAACCCTAGTCATGTGAGCCAGCATGCACTAACATGAGTGCCCTCTTGAGCCACAGCCTGAGGCAAGCAGTCCCACACAAGTCCTGAGCAGGAAGCCCAACTGCTAGCTGTGATGCAACCAGTGAGAGACCAGGATGATTGTTCTGGTGGTGAAAATGCTGATGTTTGCTGACAAATGCTTAATGTAAGCAATCGACATGTGTCTTGTGCTGTGATGGGGAATCATGCAATGTTCTGCAGTAGTGTTAGTCACGGTGCAGCGGCCATGTGCACGGTCTCACTCTATAGAATTAGCTTCTGGTGTCCATATTGTGAGCTGATGTTTGGCTTGATATACTTGGCACAATCTGGCATGGTCAAGTAATCAGCCAGGCTTGCACAAGCTGTAATATTTGATGCCAATGTCATACAAAGAGCTACTCAGGACTGTATGTGCTTGGTCCTAGAGGAAGTAATGTACTTACTGATGCAATGATGGATGTAGCGAAAAGGATGTAATGAAGGTTGTAATGAGGAAGGAAGGAATGCAGAAGGTCTTGCGTCTGCAGGCAGGCAGCTTTTGAAGACACGATGAGTGTACACCTCTGAGTTGCGTCTGCTGGTCACAGCAAGATTAGCCTCCTTCAGAAGCTTCTTCAGGTAGCTGATCCGCTCATCTTGGGCTCTGAGCTGCTGATCCCGCTCAGCCAGCTGGCATGCCAGGTCATTGCACTCATCCTGCAGGCTGGACTGCTGCGCCTGAAGAGTGCGCCTTGCTGACGCCCATGCATGCCTCTGCTTTGCATGGTCATCCCTAATTGCCTGCACCTGTGCAACACATGCATGTGAGCTTCCTGATCTGGCTGCAAGTCCTGCAGCGTCAATAAGGTTGTTCAGCAGTAAGCACTGTGCTTGCTGTTGTGTGGTGCAGATGTCTGCTGACATTTCATCACAAACGATGAGGAAGAGCAACAGCTGGGGCTATGCAAGCATGCAAAGCAGAGATGCTCTGTATGCACAGTTGTAATTCATGCCGCTCATGCATCTCTCAGGTGTGAGCATTGACATGCTCAACCAGCTCACCTGGAATGATGAGTCACCATTGGTCATGGGCAGCTGCTGTGTAAGCTCCTCAGTGCGCCTCTCTGTCAGCTTTGCCGCCCTTTTCAGCTCCTTCACTTCTTTGCCATGCTGCCCGTGTGCTGCGCTCAACTGCTGCTGCAGCATGTTGATCACACCCTGCTTTGTCTGAGCCTCAGTAAGTGCCTCGGCAGCTTCTGCCCTGAGGATCTTGCCTTCAGCTCTGAGGCGAGTCAGCTCGACCTGAGTCTCAAGTGTCTGAGCACGCTGCAGTAGAGCTGATTGTGATGCATCCCATGCCTCAGGGAGCTTCTCCCTTTTGGCCACACTCTTCTTCTCCACACTCTTCTTCTGCGCTTGATCTGCATCTGGTGCTTCTGCATGTGCTTCCGGCGCGTCCGCAGGTCCAGATGAAGCCGAAGAAGAGCAAGGCACAGCTACTGCAGCAGCTGGTGAGGTCCTTGGGAGTGACAACAGGGATTCCAGCTTGTGTGCTGGGATCCCAGCGACCAAGCTGGGGCCCTGTCTCTGGCGCCCTTCCTCCTCTTCTTGCTGCCTTTGCCTGCGCTGCAGCTTGGCCAGTTCTGCTATGAGAGCGGCGTTTTCAGAGGCCAGGTGCTCATTCATCTCTGACAGCACCTTCAGCTGAGGGCTGTTGGAGGTAGGGCCTTGCTGAGCAGCAGCAGCCTCCTGACCTGTACGATTATGACAGGATCCTGACTGTCTTCAACACTGTGTCTACATACAAATGTACAGGGCATGCGTATCAAAATACGCACGATATAACAGTTCATACACAGATTTGTAGTCTTCTGTATGTATAGTCTCCTGCAATCATGTTCATGATCTTGTGAGCTTGTTACATGTATGTGTATAGGTTGCATGCGCCATGCACAATCAAGTGTATATTTGTGGATGCTGGGCCGTCCCTTCAACAAAAGCTGTTCAGGCTGCAAAACAGTGACAGTCTGTCAACTGCACTGTGAAGCATACCATGCACTGTGTACATGCTAAGTCAAGATGCACATAGGTTGCTGATGCATAATAGCCATATTTCTGAGGGCGAAGGATGTGTTGAAGCTTTACCTGACTGCCTCTGCTGAAGCAGTATGGATGTCCGAATCTGCATGGCTGCAATTGTCTGGTCCAAGACAGCAGCAGAACCCTGGTGCTTCTTCTCCAGCTCATTCAGAGTCCCTTCAAGCTGACTCAGCCTTGCTGAACTCTGCAGCTCGTCCTCACGCCGCGCCTGAGTCAGCTTCTGCACAGCTGCCTCAGCTTTGGCGAGGCTCTCACGCAAAACCCTAGCCTCCCTCCTGAGGACATCTGCCTCCAGGACTAGGGTTTTACTCGCCGGGGCTGCCACAGACAAGAAGGGATTCTGAGAAGTAGGTTGGGGATCAGATCTGGCATCCTCTGTATGGATATCTGTGACTGTGCATTCAGTAGCGGGTTTAGTGTCCTGCATGGATGGGATCTGAGCTGCTGAGTCAGCCTGCTGCTTCAGTAACATCTTTGTGACAGCTTGCTCCTCTGCGCTCTTCCTCTTCAGACTCTGATGATCAAGCTCAAGGTCTGTCATGGCGCGCCGCAGCTGCTGAGTCAGGTCTGTCTGCTCAACGAGTTGAGCTTTGAGCTCGGTCTCAGCTTCTGAGTGACATGTTGACTGTTGGAGAAGTTGCTTCTGAAGCTCACTGAGCTGTGCTAGATGTGCCTGATCAAGCAGGGCAAGTGTGCGTTGGTGCGATTGCTTCTGCTGATCTGAAGCTGCTGATGCATCTGCCACCTGTTGCTGCAGCATCTCTGTTTGCCTGCAGCAAAAGCACCATCCTTGCATTTTTTTGGTTTGCCCTTGTTCTCAAATTGTTACCAACTCACAGGCAAGGAAGATTTTTGCAGCTCATCAATAATTGTTGCTTACTTTGTCTGTGAAAACCGTCCGTTCTGATAAAGGTTTGCAAAGTGATATATCATGCAAGGAAATCAATGCTTGGTTGCTCAGGTTGTGTGCACTGGCTCCTTGCGACATGCAAGATGTTGAAGGCCAACAAGGGGCACAGGAGTTTTTGGTAACTGTGGTGCATGTCTGCAGCTGTTGCAGCTAAACAACATCCATCCACCTGTCCATTTGTCCACTCACTCATTCATTCTTTCATTTCTTTGCTTGTCTTTTTTATTCAGTACTTCAACTTTTCATTAGTTCATTTGTTCTTTCATTTGTTCATGGTGAAGGCATTGCATCAGTTGCTGCTTGACCATGCAAACTTTAAATCAGGAAGACTATGCCATGCGATGTGGTGCATGGAATCCAGGCAATCGAGCTAGTCGGTGAAGAGGAACTGCACCTCTGGTGATTTGTGAGCTGCGTCTGCAGATGAGAAACCTCCTTATCCAGCTTCTGAGCTCAGCTTTACGGCGGGAAATGTCAGCATTTGCCGCCATGGCCTGTGTCTCCCTGAGAAGCAGACAACGTTTTGGAGGGGAGTCATATTTTGGAGGGGGCCATATTTTGGAGGGAGTCATATTTTGGAGGGAGTCATATTTTGGAGGGCGTCAATATTCTGGAGGCGTGCATGATTTGGAAGGAGCGAACATCCCACAGGTCGTGGAAAGCAAGAGTTGATGAATGCTGCATCCAACAATACCGTGCTGTGCCTGCCCCAAACAGATGCAGCAAGATGTTGTTGGCTGCGACAGCTCGGTGCCCTGTCACTGGCAAGTGCACCAAGACGACGATTCCAGCAGTTGCTGACAGAAGAAGGGACTCTGATGAGCTGGGAACACATGAGGCTCCCTTGGCATTCTGCTGCCTGGTAAAACAATTGTCAAGCCAGTCTGGTACAAGTCTCAGCGGGCAAATGCATGAACTACCACACAGAAGGATACTTGCACAAGTGCAACCATCACATGGAGATGCCCACAGGTGTTGGATTGTACCTCAGCCTTGCAATCACAGCTGGGAACTGTTGTCAAGCTCTGCCCATAAAGGCATCATGCAACGCTGCAAGACAGGCGCTACATGTACCTGACGGTGGCCTGCAAAGTTTCATCTGTCAGCCTGTTCCCTGGCCGAGCTACAGCGCTTCCAGGTCGTTGAGATCTGCCAGCAGGCAGATCAGTCTGATCAGCCTCTTGGACTTCTGCATCACCGTCTCCAAAGATGCTGTCACTGCTCTGCTGCCTGGTGCTGTTCAGCTTGGGACTGACACTGGATGCACCTGTGGAAGCACAGGTTGTCGAGGTCCTCCTAAGCCATGCAATGAATGACTGCAATGCTCAAGAGCATTGTGTACAGCATGAGCCTGATTGCACGACCAAGCTTTGTCTCGCATCAAAACTTTGCAGTGTCATCAGGTCAACACAGATCTCAAGAACACAGAACACTAGCAGCATCACTGTCGCTTTGAATCTCAAGAACGCATGGAAGGTCATGTGTGGCAAAGATGCTGCACTGTTCTGCAGCTTATTGGCAGAGACACCATACTACAGATATGCAAAAGCGAGGAAAGAGCTCTCAGTTGAGCAGCCAGGCGTCTCACCCCGTTCATCATGCGCCTGTGGGAAGGCAGCTGCAGCAGCAGCTGATGACACATGCTTGGCAGCAATTGCCGTGCCAGCAAGTTCATGACCTACAGTCGCTTCAGCAGCGTCTGGCCCTGCAAACCAAGGCGCTTGGGTTGCACTGAGAGGTAGACAGGCAGAGAGCATGACCAGTGCGCTTGATGATGCAAACCAATATGCCCTGTGGGTTGCAACTATGTAACTATGGTGTTTGTGATTGTGGTAAGTGAATGTGTAGTAAGTGTGTTTGTGGTGAGTGTGTTTATGGTGAGTGTGTTTGTGGTGAGTGTGTTTGTGGCATCTACGTTGAGTGTGAGTGTTGTGGTGTGTTTGTGTGTTTGTGGTGATTGGCAGTGGTAGCCTTACTACGCAGCAGCGCTGGTCTGAAGCACACAACTACTTGTTGCTGGCGGCAGCCCAATCAAAGACTTACAGCATGCTCACCAGATGTGGTGACGTCTGAGTGTGGCTGCCTATGGCTGCTGCTCAGCTGCCTTGCTGTGAGTCTCGACGCAGCTTGCTGACTGACAGCTTGAATCTGTGCTAGCAGACTTGGCTTGGCTGCGCTGATCTGGAAACCAGAAGGGCTGGTTGTATTTGTGAGCGCGCTTGTGGCACCCACAGGAGAAGACGCTTCCTGCGCGCTCTCCTCTGTTGGTCTGACTGATGTTGGAACGTCATGAGATGACTGCTTGGACAATGATGCACTCCAGGATGGCCAGCTGGACACTGAGGACTGTAGCTTGGCTGATGCTGATCTGCTGAGCAAGCCTGATGCAATCAGGGCTGGTGGATCAACAGAGTTGGCTCTTGAGGTAACATGCCTGCAAACACTCTCTGCGTCAAGTGGTTGCTCGCTCGCTTGTGTCAGTGAAGCACAAGCATCTAGCAGCTCCTGGTCTGCGTACCTCCTGGGATGCTTGGCAGCGGTCTGAGCACTGGATTGGCTTTCCTGGTCCTGCATTTCCAACAGAATATACTGACGGACGGCTGCCAGAAACATGGCGCCTGCTTCAACTAAGTTGCAGTGCAGATAGCCTCACTTTGGCAAGTGCGTTACCAAACAGTCCCGCTGAGGTGATCAGATCAGCTACATTGGACCCTGACTTGACCAGCTTGGCCGGCATGCAGAGTATTCACAATAGCGGCAAGCGTGGGCACGCGTGTCAAGCTGACGTTTGATCAGCACTGTATTGCAAAGCGTCGTGCGGCGACAGAGCGATATGCAGGCAGGTTCTGCGCCGGTGTGTAAGACATGTTTTCTCCGAGGTCAACAGCGGGTTGATCATGCTGCAGGCAGGGCTGCTTTGCCCTTTGCTTGCGCAAGCACCACGAGAAGCTCCACAGGAAACTGGCACATGACAAGTTGCAGATGTACGCCGTCACAGTACATAGAGCAGTAACGTCCTAGGTGGACTTCATGAATTTGCACTTCGAGAGCGATCACTTGCTGCAAGGAGGCCGTTGAACCTGCTTGGGAGACGGCAAGGTGTGTTGGTTGCGCCCAAGTTTGTGCCAAACCGTGAGAGCTTGCCTTCAGGCTGCACGAGCTGGCAACTGGCCAGATCACTTGACACAGTCACCGCAAGGACAAAAATGCTGGCGGCAAACACGATCGGCCAGCAGACGCATTTCATGCTGCCGTCTCTAGCAAGCCACATGTCTAGGTGTGCTTACGACAGTATTCACTGCTTTTGGACTACAGAGTCAGTTTAGGGACTATTTGACACGCTATGACATGGGCCAGCGCAGGTGTCACAGGTCCTTGTCTTCACACACATACTCACAGCCGCAGTGTGAACGGAGGCCATGCTGGCAGTGTGCTCTTGTACCCAACAGGTCAAGGAGCAGGTCTGCAAGAAGGCAGCAAATTGTCCGCGCCCAGATGCAAATGGATAATCGAGAGCTGCTTGTTGGAGACTGCCTATCCTTAGTCAGCTTTTGCTTGTACAAGCAGGTCTGGTGTCCCAGCTGGTGCATGATTGCAAATTCACGCGCTCAAAGTGCAATAGAGCCTGCTTTGCCTGCTCTACGGGCTTTCAGACCTGCTGCACCAATTTGAATGTGACTACAAGGGCTGTCTTCAACACTGTTGAGACCCAACATATCATGACATGATCAGGCTTCAACCTTGCTTCATCTCTTTGTCTATCCCTTTCATGTGTGTTCACCCAACAACAGCCTTGGCAAGGTTGGACAAGTGGGCAACCAAGTGCAGTGTGCCGCAGATCACAGCAATCATACTCATGCCAAGCTTCCCAGGCTGGCTTGCGCCAATGCACTTCAACCCTATACGCTTTGAGGAGTTCCTATCCTTTGCCATCACGGTCTGTGGCACATGGGTGGGAGCCTCTCTGCTTGTGGGCGGGTACAAATCCAACGCCACATCAGATCTGCCCACCGCCTTAGCTCGTGTCAGCTTTACATGGTTAGTCAGCCAACCTGTGGCTGCTGCACAGCTGGTGTTAGTGACAGCAGCAGAAGGCCGGTCGTTAGTTGGAGCCAGTGACTTTGCATCAAAACTGCCACTTGCAGCAACAGGTAATACTTCAGTCATTCCTAGCTGCACTCTTGCTTCCCTTTGTGTCATCACCTTACAAGAGCATTAGAGCTGTGAACATGGCAGCGGTTACTGTGCAGACTTGCCTACTGCTCACAGCACAAGGGTGCCTGAAACAATGTTCACATGCTGCAGCATTATGAGTCACATGGCCATGTTGTGCATGTACATTTACAGTCTTCCAGTCAGCACAAATCTGATCTCTCACATGTCTTCTAATAGTGCGTCGGTCTAAGCATTTGTACTGTTCACGTGGGCTTGTATGTCATCTGACAAAGCCTTGATGCAAGCTTCACTCTGACGGACTGCGGTGCCATGGTTCAGGCCCAGGGGAGCCCTTTGCAACTGCTGCCGGGGTGTTGGGGCTGATGGCGCTTTGGCGCGCATTCTACACTGTATACCTAGATTTTTGGAATGTACGCACGTTACATGGTAGCCCAATAAATCGCTATCAGGACATGCTCCATTTTGTTGACGCTCTTCGGTCTGCTCTGTTTGTATCAATAGCTTTCTGCATTGTCCTGCAGTTTTTGAGTTCTAGCATAGGTGAGGAAG
>JAABUK010001083.1_pt1 | contig 53385 bp, 49 predicted proteins | sample 5559141 | NCBI WGS metagenome assembly JAABUK01 (sample SAMN10711869, study PRJNA513367) | rock metagenome | isolation source: Antarctica rocks | place: Antarctica: Victoria Land, Pudding Butte nord | collected 2016-01-03 | reverse complement strand
ATTAAGATTGTAGTTATCAACATTTTTAATTTATTAACAAAGAAAAAGAACCAAAAAGAAAGATAGTAATATTAATATTATTGTAATGTATAAATGAATACTGCAAATCTAAAGGCAGGTTTTAAGTAATATAGATCATAATTTTTCTTCTGATGTAAGCCGGGCAATTGACAAAACAGCGTACATACCTGCAGGCAAAATAGGCATGCAGTTCAAACGCCGTTTTTGGGAAGAAGATGAAATGATATACGGAGGAATTACATACACCAATAACCTGCTTTACCAGATTTTTTACCCGTCTTATGGTTATCTCAGCAAGAAAGGATTGCTGTTAGGATATTACAACTTTAACGAACGTGCGAAGACAGTGGGTAATATGTCTTACAAAGACCGTGAAAAATTAGCTTATGAAAAGGGAATGTTAGTGCATCCGCAATATGAAAAAGAGTATGAAAATAAATCTTTTTCGGTAAGCTGGCACAAGACAAAATATTCCTTGGGTGGATGGGCTATTTATTCTGAGGAAGAAAGACAAACCTTATACAAAAAATTACTCGTTCCTGATAAGCACGTATATTTTGCTGGAGAACATTTGACATATCTGAACGGATGGATGGCAGGGGCTTTAGAGTCGGCCCGAAGCGTGGTTACAGCGCTTCATGCGAGGGTGAATGAGCAGAGTGTTACCTATCAGACTGTAAAATAAAGATTTTTTGAATTGATAAATATAGCGCAGGAGTTAGACACAACGATTGTGCAATGACGAACTTGTTGTTATAATTCTGCCATACCTGTTATACCTGCGATGCTTGCTGCTGAATAAATTAAGCCTTTTATTATAAAATGAAATGCTGCCTGCCTGTTTATAATTCATTGATATAGGCCTTTCCTTTTCTTTCGATTGCTCCAATTAATAATTCTGTTTATTAACGAATTACCAATAATTCTTTGTCAAAAATTTTCTAAAAAAACACTTAAACATTTTCTTATGTCAGCATCATTAAAACGCAGAGATTTACTTAAAAGAGGCGCATTGCTCACAGGCAGCTTCGCTTTATTAAACGGAGGTATATTTAATAAAGTATCTGCAGCGCCAAATATTGAGAAGCCTTTCGAAGGAAAAGTCTTCCAGGGTTCAGACCTCGAAACTTTTGAAACCACGCCGGTTGCCATTAAAGCAAGATTACTGGCAAATGAAAACCCTTTTGGCCCGTCGGCTAAAGCAAAAAAAGCGATTACAGAAGCAATAAATCTGAGCTACCAGTATCCTTTTGAGAGCCGGAAATTACTTGAAGGTAAAATACTGGAATCTGAAGGCCTCAAAGAAGGACAGATTTTGATGGCAGCAGGGTCATCTCCATTGTTATTAGCTGCTGCTCTGTGTTTTGGTAAAGGAACTATCGTTTCTGCTATTCCTACCTACGAAGATCTGCTGACGCATGCAGAACAATTGGGAACAAAAGTGGTAAGAGTGCCTTTGACCGCCGACTATGTATTTGATCTTGATGCAATGGAAAAAGTGATAGATTCTAATACCTCTTTAGTATATATCTGTAATCCCAACAACCCTACCGCTACAGTAGCGGACACAGCCAAATTGAAGGCCTTTTGTGAAAGGGTTTCTAAAAAAACAACCGTTTTTGTAGATGAAGCTTACATTGATTATCTCGACGATCCGAAAAGTGTATCATTAATTGACAGTGTAAAAAAAGGTCAGAATATTATCGTTGCAAGAACATTTTCAAAGCTGTACGGATTTGCCGGATTACGTGTAGGATATATAGCAGCCCAACCCGAAATCATAACTAAACTAAATATGTACACTTCAGCTCCTATGGATATGTCTGCTACATCCATTGCTGCCGCAGGCGTTGCCTACCAGGATAAAGAATTTTTGCAGGGTGCATTTAATAAAACAATGGAATCTAAAAATTTTTTGTATGATACCCTGAAAAAGGAAGGCTATCAATACATTCCCTCCGCAACCAATTTTGTAATGTTCCCGGTGAAAATGGAGAGCAAAAGATTTGCTGAAGAAATGATGAAACGCGGTGTAGGCGTACGCTCATGGAAATTTATGGGTAAAGAATGGTGCCGTGTAAGCATAGGCCGTATGGATGAGATGCGGGAATTTGCCATTGCCTTCAAAGACCTGTCATAAGTTTCTCACTTTATCTTTTTTAAAAAATCAATTAAAAAAACCTTTGTTTTTATGGATAAAAAACCGCTTATGACAATGTTATTGTCAATGATAATAATGTGCAGTTTTGCGCAAATGCCCAAAGGCATCACCATGGAAGAATACCAAAAAGCCAAAACTTTTGATATAAAAGATCTGGACAATGATACGTATGTAAAGTTTGATAACAATACTTATGTGCTCGACAGGTATGAAGGCCGAAAGCCGTATTTCGTAACAGGCGATGACGGCCTCAAAAAAAGAATAGATTTATATACGCTTTCTTCAAAATCGGAAGGAAGTGTATTAGGAACGATCATTTATTATACAAACGAAAAAGGAAAGAAATATATAGCATGTTTGCCCAATCCGTCAGCCGATGGCAAAGTCTGGGAAAAGTATTTTGAGGATATACACGCCATTGATAAAGAAGAAAAATTCTTTGTTTTAAAGTTGTCTTACATCTTGTCAAAAGAGTACAGCTACCAGCAATACAAGACTACTTTGAAAGGAAAAGAACCAGACAGGTCTGAAGCAGGCACTTATGGAAATGACATCTGTTTTCCGGGTGATGAAGAAGTGGCGATGGCAAACGGGAGCAGAAAATTATTGAACGAAATAAAGCCGGGCGATAAAGTAGTTTCTGTAAATCCTGTTACGCGCCAGCCGGGGATAGTTAATGTAAAAAAATTAACTGTTCACGAAGCAAAAAATTACGCAATCACTCACTTAACCTTACTATCAGCTAAAGTAAAATCTACAAATACTGCTACCGAAGTGCAGCTTTCTTCCCGTGAAATCGAAGCTACTCCAAATCATCCTGTAATGACTAAATCCGGTATTAAAAATATCGGTTCTGTCCGGGAAGGCGAAGAAGTTTTGTCAAAAAATGCAGTGACGGGCAAGTACGAGGTATTTACCGTGTGGAATAAAACAGAAAAAGCAAACGGTGTTCAAAAAGTGTACAATATAGATGCAGACGCAGGCAGTACGTTCATAATTAATGGTGTGATGGTGATGCAAAAGCAGTTTACTATGAATAAATAATGCTTCTTTTTATTTATTTGGCAAGGGACTTTTCACACTTTTTACAAAAACATTCTTCAATAAATATTTTACTAGGCTCCGTTTAATTCATTATTTTTTTAATATAAAAATTACCTTTTATGAAACTACTTAAACTATCTTTTCCTGTCGTTCTATTCATTATTTATTCATTACCGGCATTTGCCCAAAAGCAAAAAATCAGCGGAACCATTACCAGCAGTGCCGGCACTCCTTTGGAAGGAGCAACCATTAAAGTAAAAGGATCGCGTGGCGGTACACGGGCCGGTAAAGAAGGAATCTTTACGATAATTGCAGATCCCAAAGATATGCTGGAAGTCAGTTCAATCGGGTATGAGTTTCAAAATGTCAGTGTAAACGGTTTGTCTTCAATCAATATCAAACTTGAGACTTCTTATGCCGCGCTCGAGGAAGTGGTATTGGTAGGCTCACGCGGAGGCGGCCGTGTAAAAACAGAATCTCCGGTACCGGTTGATATCATTAATGTAAATCAGTTAAGCCAGACAACTGCAAAACCAGATCTTATGTCTCAGCTAAACATGTCGGTACCTTCTTTTAATTATAACAAACAAAGCGGCGGCGACGGGTCTGATGCTATAGACTTTGCCAGCCTTCGCGGGCTTGGTTTTGACCAGACACTGGTTCTTGTTAATGGCAAACGCCGTCACCTTTCAGCTTTTGTAAACCAGGGTGGAACCCGGGGACGCGGAAACTCAGGCACCGATTTAAATGCGATACCAGAGGCAGCCATAGACAGGGTGGAAATATTGCGCGATGGCGCTTCTGCACAATATGGCTCGGACGCAATAGCAGGAGTCGTTAATATAATTTTGAAAAAAGACGTTAATCACCTGAACGTAATAACCGGTGTAGCAGCTTTTATGACCATAAATACAATACATTGAATAACGTTGACCCCAGCCAATTTTATACAGGCAGTCAGATAGATGGAAAGACTGCTTCCCTGGGATTAAGCTATGGTTTGCCAATTGGCAAAAACAAAGGGTTCATTAACTTTTCCGGCAATTTTTTAGCTCATTCCAAAACTTTCAGAGCGTTGCCCGATACCAATGTATCCGTTAACCAAAAGGCCTTGACTCCCAATTTATGGAGAAGGGCATTTGGAGATGGAGCTGTAATCTCAGGCGGCGGCATGGTAAACGCTGAAATTCCTATAGCAGGAACATCCATTTCATTCTACTTTTTTGGAGGATATAATCATAAGCTTTCTAATGTTTATGCCTGGACCCGCAACGCTTCCAATCCTGCACGTTTTCCTACCGATATGAGTGGAAATATTTTGTATAATCCTGATATTATGCGTACCACTTCATCAGGTAATATATTTTATAATCCGCAGGAAAATGTAAACATTAATGATGCGTCTTTTGCAGCAGGCTTCAGAGGCACTTTTGAGAAAGGATTTTTAAACGGGTTTGATTGGGATTTAAGTGATGTAATCGGTAAAAATAATTTTCGGTATTACGGGCACAAAACGTACAATCCCTCTCTGATGCCCGTCGAAAACTTCCAAACTGTAAAACATGATTTTGACGACGGAGGATTCAACTTTCTTCAAAATACAGCAAACCTTGATCTAAGTAAACGCATTAATACAGTTGCAAAGGGTTTAACAGTATCTTTTGGCGGAGAATTCCGTTACGAAAAATATAAATTGTTCGCAGGTCAGCCGGAGTCGTATATTAATGGCGGCGCTTATTATGTAGGAAGCAGTGGTGACACAGTTCTTAAAGCCGGTGGTTCCCAGGGATATCCTGGTTACCAACCTTCAGATGAAGCAAACGCCCATCGCACTGACGTAAGTGGCTATGCAGACCTCGCGCTCGATGTAACTGATAAATGGCTGGTTGATGGCGCTGCACGTTTTGAAAATTATTCAGATTTTGGTTTTGTAAATACTTATAAATTCGCCACCCGTTACAAAGTAACCTCCAATTTGAATTTCCGTGGTTCTGTAAGTACCGGTTTCAGGGCACCTTCACTGCAGCAAATTAATTTCAGCAATACCAATACCGCTATTTATAATGATCCTGTATTAGGGCCAACACTCAGGTATTCCAAGCTAAGTCCCAATTACAGCCCTATTACCAAAGCTGCAGGTATTCCAAAACTAAAACAAGAACAATCTGTAAACGGAAGCCTGGGTTTTAGCTGGAAACCTATGAGTAATGTAACTTTAGCAGTAGACGGATATTTGGTAAAAATGAAAAACAGGGTTGTGGGCACAGGAAATTTTGATGCCTCAGTTCCTGCATTAGCTCCTTTTCTTTTGCAGTATAATGTATCTTCAGTTAGTTTTTTTGCTAATGCAGTTAACACGACAAACACCGGATTAGACGTAGTGCTTGATTACAATAAACGCTGGGGCAAAAAAAGCTTCAGAGCTTTGCTTGCAGGAAATATTCAACACATCACAATTAATAAAATTAATATTCCTGACGAATTGAAAAGTAATTATGCAAATCAACAGGCTTTTTACAGTACGCGTTAACAGGCTTTCTTAAAAGCGTCTGCTCCCCGTTCAAAGTTTTCATTGGGCCTTGACTATACTATTAATAAATTCAGCATTGGTACTCATTTAACTTATTTTGGAAAATTGGTTACAAAAGGCTTTGGCTATGCAAGTCTTCCTCATGCTGCAGCGGGAGGACCTGGTGGTGCAGACATTTCAGACCAGGGAAACGGATGGGATCCATACGTATTGTCTGATGATGGAAAAACAGTTATTCCTGAAGATTTTATCTTTAATGGTAAAGTAACTACGGATATCTATTTAGGTTATAAAATCACAAAAAATATTACCTGAAACTTAGGTGCAGACAACCTCTTTAATGTTCATCCTGATCAGTCTGTAACTCCCGGCGCAAGAATGAGTTCATGGGGAGACAGCGAATCAGGCGGTCCTTTTGACGCTGTTCAAATGGGTTTTAACGGTATTAGACTATTTACCAAATTTGTTATTAATTTATAAAGAACAGATTTTTTTATTAATGAAAAGTGCCGGGCATATGTCGGCTCTTTTTTTATAAACGGTTGTGGGTATCAGTAAAAAGTATTTTCTTTATTGAAGTAAATCTAATGACAAGCTTTTCTTTAAATTCTTATATCCTTATTTGCCTTTTTTGCTTTTTGTTTACCTCTGTGCCTTTGTGCCTATGTGGTTAAAAAAGTGTAAGCATATTTTATCCAAACTAAACCATAGTTTTAACATGCAGCGTATTGCTTTTAAAATGCAATTATTTCCGGGTTGTGAAGAGGAATACAAAAAGCGGCACGACGAGCTTTGGCCTGAACTGGAGCAGCTATTGAAAGAAGCAGGAATCAGCGATTATTCGATATTTCTTGACGCATCAACCAACCAATTATTTGGAGTGATGAAATCGGGAAATCCCGCAAAGCTTGATGATTTGCCATTAACTCCTGTCATGCAAAAATGGTGGAAGCATATGGCGGACATCATGGAATCAAATCCTGATAACTCTCCTGTGCAAACGTCTCTTGAAGAAGTATTCTATTTGCCGTAATAATTATGACAGACTGCTACGCTTAAAAAAAATATAAAAATTTAAACATCTAACCAGGATGAGAGGGTTGAATTACAATATTATTCGTATAACTTAAATGTTGCTTAATTTATTAAAAACAAACATTTGTCTTATTACTATTAATTTGCACTCAAGAGAGCAAACGCCGACGATGCAGTAAGTGTATTGCCCGGATTACGGAGCGGAGCAATGTTACAAACTCTTTTACCTGTTTTAATAACATAGCAGTTTTTTTAAAAATGCAGCTAAATGTAAGCCATGAAAAACAAAAGACACATTCTCTTTACACTTTTAACCATTGCAATATACGCCAAAGCACAGGCGCAAACTTATTTTCCGCAAAAGCAAAATGCTAAGATAAAAGTAAAGCCTGCAATACAGCCCGAAGCGTATGCTTTTGATGCAAAGGATGTTCGTATAACCGGCGGCATATTCCTAAAAGCTATGAGGGCCGATGAAGCTTATCTGTTGTCACTTTCTCCTGACCGCTTTCTAAACAGATTTTATAAAAACGCAGGCTTGCCACCTAAAGACTCTGCCTACGGCGGATGGGAAAGCCAGGGCGTAAGCGGCCATTCTTTAGGTCATTATTTATCGGCCTGTTCTGTTATGTATGCGGCCACAGGCAATGAAGCTTTAAAGAAAAAAGTGGATTACATCGTTGCTGAATTAAAGCGCTGCCAGGATGCCCGCAAAACTGGTTATGTAGGCGCCATACCAAAAGAAGACAGCATTTTTAACGAAGTGGCAAAAGGCAACATTAACAGCAAAGGCTTTGACCTTGACGGCGGCTGGGTGCCCTGGTATACAGTGCATAAAGTAATGGCTGGTTTAGAAGATGCCTATCTCTATTGTGATAACAGGCACGCGTTGAACATCGTTATTGATTTATGTGACTGGATAGATATCAAATTCAAAAACCTTACAGAAGCGCAATGGCAGCAAATGCTTATCACCGAGCAGGGCGGTATGAACGAAACATTAGCCAATGCTTATGCCTTTACAGGCAATAAAAGATACTTGAACCTTTCCAATAAATTTTATCATAAAGAAGTGTTAGATACGCTGGCTGCGCAAAAAGATGAACTGGCAGGCAAGCACTCCAACATGCAGATACCAAAAGTAATTGGTGCATCCCGCTTGTACGAGTTGACAGGCAATGAAAAAGATAGTACTATCGCCGCTTTTTTCTGGAATACCGTCATTCATCATCATACGTATGTTATCGGCGGCAACAGCAACTATGAGTATTTTCATGCACCCGATTCTTTAAGTAAACAATTAAGCGCCAACACCACCGAAACCTGCAATACCTATAATATGCTCAAGCTAACCAGGCATTTGTTTGGCTGGAAGCCCGACGCAAAGCTGGAGGATTATTATGAAAGAGCATTGTACAATCATATTCTTGCTTCACAAAACCATACCGATGGCATGATGTGCTATTATGTGCCCCTGCTGCCGGGCGCAAAAAAGGTATTCAGCACACCTGATTCTTCTTTCTGGTGCTGTACCGGCTCAGGCATGGAAAACCACGCAAACTATGGCGGCGACATTTATTACCAAGGCGCAGAAGGAAGCCTTTATATAAACTTATTCATTCCTTCTGTTTTAAAATGGAAAGACAAAGATTACACTATTACCCAGCAAACTTCTTTTCCCGCAAAAGGTAAAACAATGCTTACCGTCAGCACAGCATCTGCAAAGAATTTTACCATGCACATCCGCCGTCCGTGGTGGGCTGCAGATGGTTTTGTTATTAAGGTAAATGGTATCCCGCAGCACATTTCTTCTCATCCGTCTTCGTATGTTTCTATCAGCCGCATGTGGAAAGATGGCGATAAAATAGAAGTGGACATGCCCATGCATGTATATACCGAGCCAATTCCCGGCGATCCCGGTAAAATTGCTATCTTATACGGGCCGCTGGTGCTGGCAGGCAAAGTGCAGCAGCAAAGCGGCGATGCTGCTTTTGATATCCCTGTTTTAGTAACCAGTCAAAGAAACCCTGCCAGGTGGCTGCAGCAATCCGGCGACAGCTTATTGTTTCATACAGTAAATGCATCAAAGCCTTACGAGACAACACTGGTACCTTTTTACGAAATTCAGAATGAGCCGCAGATTGTATATTGGGATTACTATACCAATGCAGGCTGGGAAAAGCGAAAAGGCGAGTATAAAGAAGCGCAGCGGCAGAAAAAAGACCTCGAAGACCGCACTATAGATATCATGCGCATCGGCGAAATGCAGCCTGAAAGAGATCACAACATGAAAGGTGAAAATACATTTACTGGCAGCACAGGCGAATACAAATGGCGCGACGCCCGTGATGGCGGCTGGTTTTCTTTTGATATGAAGGTGGCCGATGCCGCCATACCCCAGCAGTTGGCGTGCATGTATTGGGGCAGCGATGATAAAAGGGAATTTGAAGTATTGGTGAATGGAAAGCTCATTGCCACCCAACTTCTCAATGCCCGCCAACCCAACCAACTCATTACTGAATTATACACCATACCTCCGGAACTTCTGCAAAACAGGCAATTTGTCACCATTCGTTTTCAATCGCGGAAAGGCAGTGTAGCGGGCGGTTTGTTTGGCTGCAGAATTGTGAAGATTAAATAAAATCAAATAAATCTTGACAATGTGATAACATCTGTGCCTCAGAAACTGGAGGATGTGCAGTTGCTTCTATAATAAATTTATCTTCATAACAAAGAATAATTGATGGTAAATTATCGTTTTAGTTTACAGCTTTATAATAAGCAGTAAACTATGTTCGCCAAATCTTTCAGTTATAATATCTTATTAATAGTTGCACTCTTTTTCCTTCCCGGGTGCAAAAAGTCAGATAGTCCTTCCTCTCAACCTGGTGATAATAGTTTTACGTGGACTTATATAGGTACTAAATATACAGGAAAAGAAAATGAGGCTTTTATTTATAGCTTGGGCTCTTACGTTGTTGTGGCTGGTATGGAAAGAAACTCACTTTCGATCAACAGGAGAGTATCATTTACCCTGGCATCTTTCAATGAAGGCACTTATAATATAGGAAGCAGTAACAGTAACAAGTTTGATTATGTTGATGATTCTGATACAGAGTTATTTGGAAAATCCGGCACGGTAACTATTACATACAGTAGTAACAACTTCCTGTCAGGAAATTTTTCATGTACCTTATCAGGTTCTTCGAATACTGCCAATCTTATATCCGGCAGTTTTACAAATGTGTCTGTAAAGCCGTAAAGCATAACAGAATAAACAAGATTTAAGTAACTGCACTTAGCAAATCGTCTCTGCGTTCACATCACTGTTTTACAGCTTTTCAGGTCTCGTTGCTTTCTTACTCTGCATTTAACAGATCATTTTAATGAATAATCAAAAATACTATGAATACCTTTGTAATTCTCACTATAAGCACTTCTAAAAAAATCAAATTTTGAAAAGTCTGATAATTATTGCCGCCTTTTTGATGCTTTTTTCCTGCGAAAAAATCAATTTAGAAATGAAAGCAACAGGTAAAGGCCTGAGACCGCAGCAAGCTGCTGCTGCAATACCCGATAAACCTGCCCATATCTTTTTTGTCTGGCTCGAAAACCATGGTTATAACAGTATCATAGGCAGCAGTAATGCACCTTATATCAATTCATTAATTAAGCGTGGAACGCTGTTTACAAATACCTACGCTTTAACCCATCCAAGCCAGCCCAATTACATCAGGTTTTTTTCCGGCGCTTATAATGGCATTACTAACGACAACTGTATTATCACGCCGCTGAAGACTATTAACATGTTTAGCGTTTTAAATGAAAAAGGTATAAGTATGCGATGGGTTAATGAAAGTCTTCCTTATATGGGCAGTACAGTTTGTGAAGCCTATCCCTATGTAAAAAAGCATAATCCGATGGCCTCCTTTTCTCAAGACTCATCTTATGCTAACAAGACCTTTACGTACTTAAAATTACAAGATACAAGTACCTTCAAAAAACTGGCTAACGTTGTTTGCATTTCTCCTAATATGCTTCATGATATGCATGATGGCACTATCTTGCAGTGTGATAGCTGGCTTAGAGCTAATTTTTCTAAACTGATAGACTGGTGCATGATTAATAACTCGATTTTTGTGGTTTATTATGATGAAAGTGAGACAACAAGCGATAACAGATTGCCTGTTATTATGCTGGGGCAGCATGTAAAACAGAATTATCTGGCAACCAGTCATTACGATCATTACAACTGGACATTAACGGTTACCTCTATGTTTGGCGTTGCTAAAACGGCATGGCAGGCAAATCCCAAGGCCTGGGTCAATATCAGTCCGAGGACAGAAATTACAGGTTGGGAGAAATGAGTTTTCACAGACATACTCTCAGCATTCCATAAATTATTAGTCATTGACTGACTGCAGCTTTTTTTCCTTTTATTAAAATTTTTCCGCTTGCTGTTCTTCACCAACAATAACATGTCGTATACTGACGCTTATTCAGTATAATGCATAATGAACTCCCGTTGACTCATATTTTTGATGTAAGAGGTGAAGAGGTGCAGAGGAATATTTGTAATCTTCGGCAAACCTGCAAATCTCTGCTGCTGCAGGATTTAAATTGTATGTAATCAAGTTTTTGTTTAAATACAGCTTGTGTTCACAATGATACGCCTAAACCATTTCTTTCCTCCGGATAGCTATCGGGAATATTTTCTATCATTTGCTTTAACTCTAAACAATTTTAATACATTCTTATGATTATTTCTTACATCTTTAATAATCATTTGTGCAAATATTTCTTAAAAAACAGTTGAATGTCTTTTAAATGATAATCTGCCTGCGCTTGCCATATAAGGTGAATATGATTATTCATTACTGCGAAACCATGAACTTTTATACGGTTTTCTTTTATGAAGAATTGCAGACTCTATATAATTATGTCTTTGTATTTATCCGGCTTGAGTAAATGCCTCCACTCTAATATTGTTGCGGTAAGATAATTAGGATAGTGTTCACTAAACAGCATGCTTTAAAAATACTGTTTTTCCTTAATACCTGCTGTTTATTTTTCCGAGTATTGTTTTTGGTTAAAAAGTATTTGTAAAGAAAGATTTGCGAGCGAAGAAAACCTGCCGAAAAAGGCGAAATATATTAATTTTCTCGTATGCTTTTTAGTGAATACTATCCTGATTATTTTACTTCAAATATTAAAGATTTGTTGGTGAGGAACACCAGACGCGGCAAAATACACCTAAACCGTTTTCAATGTCTACCCAAATAAAATATTCTAAACGAACAAAAAAGTTGCGATAATTAGTGCTCTTTTTTACGATAGAACAAAAATGCTGTAGCTAAAAGAATACTACCAATCATATATGACCATAAGAACCCAATATTTGTTTTATCATATTCATCTGTTAAATTTCTCCTGTATTCATTAGCCTTTTGGAACTTTAATTCAGAGGAATCTGTTTTTATCAAATATTCCATGAAATTATCTATATCACTTGCATATAGGCTTTCATAACTGCTATTCATTTGGATATTTAAATATTTGTAATCGTTCACTTTTTTGTTATACTCTTCTGTTGAAAAGTTATCCTCATCTAATCTTAACAGTGCGATAGTAGTCAATCGCTCAGTTATCATCATTGTGCTAAGATTTAGGCAGGCATCTTTAAAAGTTTTTACGACGTATTGTTTCGTTGTGTCTTGAAGATAGAGAAATCGCAAATAAGTCACTTGTAAGTTTAGAATTTTTAAATTTGTTTTTATACTTATTAAGGAGCTTCGCATATAATCGGACTCATAGCTTTTACTTTCCCATTTTTTTTTATAGTAATTATCAAAAATCCAAGAAAAAAATAAGGTAACGTAAGCAATAGCTATTAGCCAATTGTAAATTTTCTGTCGCCTGATTTGCTGTAATGTTAGGGGCGCATCTGGTTTGAACTTGCAAAATGGTCTTTCAGTTTTAGGCATTGACATTTTAATGTGTTTTTTTTAAATAATAGAAGATTACAATAAAGTGCTCTAAAAACTTTTACTTTCTTTTTCTTGCTTTAACCTTGCTAATATCTTCACTTAAAACAAGTATAAACAAAATAGACAATTCTAAAACAACAATTACATGCTAAAGCAAAGGGCCTAAAGTCAATTATGCTTTTTCCTGCCCATAGTGTTCTTTACTAACAATTATATTTCTTAAATCTTCAATTATCATTTTTGTAGTATATTTCATAAAAGACAACTAAACGTCTTTTGCAAGATAATCCCGCTGTACTTGCAACTTAACATGGATATGGTTACTCATTACAGCGAAACCATAAAATTTTATCCGATTTTCTTTTATCAGAAATTGCAGGCTCGACACAATTACGTCTTTGTATTTATCCGGCTTTAGTAAGTGCTTCGACTCTAATATTGTAGCGGTAAAATAATCAGGACAGGATTCAATAAACAGCATACTCTAAAAATACTGGTCTTCCTTAATACCGCTGTTTATTTTGTTGATTCTTGTTCTGATTAGAAAGTATGTTTTCGCCTTGGCATCATGTTCTCCACCTGCTAATATAAAATGAAGTGTGAAAAGTATTTTTTAACGCTCTTCAAATGCAACATAATCACGTCAATATCCTCTCATATTCTTTCCTTCCATATAATTCAAAAAAGCTTTATTTACTACTTTATTGCCGCCGGGCGTTGGGTAATTGCCGGTGAAGTACCAGTCGCCGGTATTCGTAGGGCAGCTTGCATGTAAATCTTCTATGGTCTGGTAAATAACTTCGACAGGGAAATCAATGTCTTCAGGGGTTATTAATTGTGCTATTTTATCAGATATTTCCTTTGTGGAAAAGGGCTTGTATACCTGTCTTACCACATTTTCTGCATGCAGTTGATTTGTACATTTCAGCTCTTTGCATCTCGCGTATAAATCGTCGAGCAGTGTTTCCATTCCTCTTTCGTGCAACAACTCTATGGCAGCCCTGAAAGCAATAAAATCACCTAATTTACTCATATCTATGCCATAACAATCAGGGTAGCGGATTTGCGGCGCTGATGAAACGACAATTATCTTTTTAGGCCCCAGCCTCGAGAGCATTTTTACAATACTTTCCTTCAGCGTTGTACCGCGTACAATGGAGTCGTCAATAACCACCAGCGTATCTTCTCCTCTCACTACTGTACCGTAGGTAATGTCGTACACGTGCTGCACCATTTCGTTGCGGTTAGCATCTTCCGTTATAAAGGTGCGCAGCTTTACATCTTTTATCGCAATTTTTTCCTGCCGTATTTTACGGTTTATCATTGCAGACAGCTTTTCCTCTGTTACATCATCTCGCCAGCTTAGTATACGCTGCACTTTTATCTGGTTCAGGTAATCTTCCATTCCCTTACACATTCCATAATAAGCTATCTCGGCAGTGTTGGGTATATAAGAAAAAATGGTGTTTTTAAGATTATAATCAATAGCTTCCAAAACTGTTTTGCTGAGGTGATAGCCCAAGGCAATTCTTTCGCGGTAAATCTTTTCATCGCTTCCTCTTGAGAAATAAATGCGCTCAAAGCTGCAGGCTCTTCTTTCTTTTACATCCAACACCTGCTCAACAGAGATTTCTCCGTGCGCTGCAACAATCAAAGCGTTTCCAGGCATTAATTCATGCACTTCATTTTCACCTACGTTAAAGGTTGTTCTGATGGCTGCTCTTTCGCTCGCGGCCACCACAACTTCATCATCTATATAATAATAGGCGGGACGGATGCCGTTTGCATCTCTCAATACAAAACTGTCACCATTGCCTATTAATCCGCCGATAGTATAACCGCCATCAAAAAGGGAGGCAGCTTTCTTTAAAATGCAGCCAAGGTTTAATTTCTCAGGAGTTTCCCCGTCTTCCTTTACAATAAAGTGATGAATAACTTCGAGCATAGCAGCAAGATCACTTTCTTTGGAAAAATCACCGGCTTCAAAAGCAATGTGCCGGTACAGCTCATCGGTATTTACCAGGTTGAAATTGCCTGCAAGCGCAAGATTTCGTGCAGGCATCACATCTCTTCTTATAAACGGATGGCAAAAACTTGCATTATTTTTTCCCTGTGTGCCATACCTGACATGGCCTAATAAAAGCTCTCCTAAAAAAGGAAGATGCCCTTTTAAAAGACCGGGATGCTGCTTAATATCTGACTGGTATTTTTCGAGCTCAGCGACTTCTTTGCCAATAGTTGCAAAGAGGTCTGCAATCGGTTGGTCTGCCACCGTTCTGATTCTATGGAGAAAAGGGTAGCCGGGTTCTACATTCAGTTTAACGGCCGCCATTCCGGCTCCGTCCTGTCCGCGGTTGTGCTGTTTTTCCATAAGCAGGTACAATTTGTTTAAACCGTACAAAACAGTACCATACTTCTGCAGATAATACGAAAAAGGCTTTCTTAAACGAATGAATGCAAGACCGCATTCATGCTTTATTTCGTCGCTCATAAAATGTGTAAAAAAGAACGCAAGTTACAATTCAATGCCGAAAATATAAGGTTAATTAAGAACGTTTTGTTGCAGTCTTTCTGCCAGCCATAAAAATTCTGATACAAAATTATGAACCATGTTTAAGAATGCCGGGTCAATAAGGGTTCCGTCTTTGTCAAACTTTTTGTCAGCATGCGGCGTTACCAGCATATACGGTGATGGTATGCCAAACAATGCACATATTAATAACTGCAGTTGCTGGCTCGCCCGTATGCCGCCCAACGACCCGGTGGAGGCTGTAACAATGCCAAAAGCTTTGTGCATTTGTTTTGGAAAATGATCAAAAAGATCTTTCATTGATGGCGTATAGCTGCCATTGTATTCAGGAGTTACGATTATAAAAGCGTTTGACTCAAACATACGCCCGGCAAGTGGTTTATAATGCTCCGGCGTATTATTTACCGAAGAATAAACTTCTTCCTGCAAGGTTGGAAAATTCCATTGGCGCACATCAAGTATATTTATATTGTGCTGTGTATTTTCCTGCAAATATTTTTGTAAGAATAAAGCTATTCTGAATGTTACGCTTTCCTGCCGCGGGCTTCCTGAAACGATCTCAATATTCATTTTTATTCTTTCACTGTAATTGCAGGTAAATTTATAAAGGTTTGGATCAGGCAAAAGGCTTAAGCAGTAAAGTGAAAGGCTGATAACACCTAACCCTGGCATTAACCAGGACAAAATTGTTATTAAAATATCTTTTAATCAAAAAATCTTTCGTTGCTAATCCCGGATGTATTGTATAGTTAAAGTCCGGGCTTTTCGCCTTATACCTTAAAGTTTATACCCTAAAGCTTATACCTTTTGCCTTAAACCTTACCTCAATATTTATGCGGCTTGTTTTACCATTTCTACATTCATGGCCAGCTTTACATCATCCGCCACAACCAATCCGCCTGCTTCAGTTACTGCGCTCCATTTTAAGCCATAATCTTTACGGTTGATTTTGCCTGACACTTCAAATCCCATTCTTTCGTATCCCCAGGGGTCTTTTGTGCTTCCGTTATACTCAACCTTCAATTCAACAGGTTTAGTAACATCCCGTATCGTGAGATCTCCTGTAAGGGCATATTCGTTGTCCCCGGTTTTCTGAATCTCAGTGGACGTAAAAGTCATCTTTGGAAACTGCTCTGCACTAAAAAAGTCCTCACCTTTAAGATGCTCATCTCTTTGCTCATTTTTGGTATCTACACTGTCTATGTCAGCTTCAAAAGTTACTTTAGCATTGACGAAATCTTCTTCGTCAATTTGAAGAGTGCCGTCAAATTTTTTAAAAACGCCGGTAGCCGTTGAAATCATAAGGTGTTTTACCTTAAACATAACGTCTGAGTGAGTTGAGTCAATTTTGTACGTTGCCATAGTTTTTGTTTTTTTTGTTATTAAAAAATGTTTGAAGAAAGAATAGTTCTTATCCGTTCATAGGTACTTCTATCAGCAATATCTGTGCGTTGGTAACGGCAGCTATGTTAAGCTTATCAACATCCCAGATACCAACTGCGTCTCTTTTAAATAGTGATTGGTCGTTTATGGTTACGTTTCCATCTATCACAAATGCGTATACTCCGTTGCCGGGTTTTTTTAAGGAATAAGAAGCGCTGAAACTGCTTTCAAAATTTCCCAGCGAAAGCCAGGCGTCCTGGTTTATCCAGACAGCTTTTTCATCATCAGGAGTAACTACAGTTTGCAATTTGTTAATCCGGTCATCCGGGTTAAAAGTTTTTTGGTCGTACCCCGGTTTAATGTTATTCTCTTTAGGAATAATCCAGATTTGTAAAAAGCTTGTTTCTTTATCCTTATAATGATTTTTTTCTGAGTGTTTTATTCCTGTTCCGGCGCTCATAATCTGCACATCGTTTTCGTAAATTACAGATTGTGTGCCTGTGCTGTCTTTATGCTCTATTGCGCCGTTAAGCGGAATGGAAATGATTTCCATATTATCATGAGGGTGCGTTCCAAAACCAGAACCGCCGGCTATTACATCATCATTAAGCACACGCAACATACCGAAATGTGTTTTTTCGGGATCATAATAATTTCCAAAACTAAAAGAGTGATGGCTGTCGAGCCATCCAAAACTTACATGACCTCTTCTGTCTGCGCTATGCAATATTAATTTCATATTCTTTTTCATTTTATACACGTATGTACATCTGTTAATTTAAAAAAGGTTATTTCTTTTTCCGCATGTTTTCTAAAAGTAAATTAAGCTGTGATGCATCATTTTCGTTCATAGAAACACCTTCGTTAATTAAACTATCTACTTCGTGGTTGGCAATTGACAAGATATTTATACCATTTTCTGTAAGTGTAATAACTGTTTCCCTTTTATCAATTTCAGAATTTGTTCTGCTTACAAGTTTTTTTGAAACCAACCTGTCAATTATCCTGGGCACATTTGAATTTTGTTCAATCATCCTGCTGCCAATGTCTTTTACACATATAGCTTCGGGATGCTTACCCTTTAATATTCTCAATACATTATACTGTTCCTGGGTTAGCCCGACTATTTTCAATTCTTTGCTTATCAATGTTTTCAGCCACCAGGCGGTGTACAAAAGATTTAAGCCTGCCTTATGTTTTTCTGAGGAAAATTTATTTGTTTTTAATGCCTCTTCAAGTTTCACGAGGCAAAATGTATGTATATACATGCAATATTAAAAAATTTTTCTTACTTTCTTATTTTCCGCTTTTCTTAGCCTTTTACAAGAGTCAGATACGGCTGCGTCAGGCAGAATTTTTAATTCTAAGAGTCTATGTCAATTTATAGTTCTTTACTTTGTATGTAATGAATAAGGTAATATTTAAAATCAAGCAAAAAGGCAAGTATATTTTTGATATTGTTACAGATGATCAGATTAAATCGAATGTGTTAAAAGCCATTCCTTTTTGGATTGCTTCTCTTTTAACGGGATTAATAGCGGTGGGTTATAGCCGCCTTTTCAGTTTTTCTGAAAATGTATTACAGCAATTATTGCATTGGCACCGCTGGTTTGTCTTTATTGCTGCCCCTGTTTGCTTTTATTTAGCATGGTATACAGTACAGGTGTTTGCACCAAACGCAAAAGGCAGTGGCATTCCCCAGGTAATGGCTGCAATTGACCTTAGCAATCCCAGGTATAATCATGATGCTGCACATAATTATAAAGTGGCTAAGCTATTGAGTTTTCGTATTATTATCACTAAAATTGCTTCCAGCCTGTTAATGATACTTGGCGGAGGAGCAATAGGGCGTGAGGGGCCTACAATACAAATAGCGGGCTCAGTATTTATATTAGTAAATAAATATATACCGAAATCATGGCCTAAATTATCTAAACGAAGCTTTATTTTAACCGGCGCTGCTGCAGGGTTAGCGGCTGCTTTCAATACGCCGTTAGGAGGCGTTGTCTTTGCCATTGAAGAATTGTCTAAGATCCATGTCCGTTTTTTTCGTACTGCTCTTTTTTCAGCGGTTATCATTGCCGGGCTGACCGCACAAAATTTTTTAGGGCCTTACTTGTATTTAGGCTATCCTGATGTTCATAATTTACATTTCTCAGTTTTTTTCGGTGTGGCTGTCACCGCTGTTATAGCAGGGTTGGCAGGCGCTTTTATGTGCAGGTGGATACTTCAGCTTATGGAATGGAAAAGAAAATTTAATAAGGTTCAGGTAATCTTGTTTTTGCTTGTAAGCGGTTTATTTATAGCTTTTGTCGCTTATTTTTTAAATGACGATATATTAGGTTCAGGAAAAGAGCTAATGAACAGTACGCTTTTTTCTGCTAATAAATATTTACCCTGGCATACGGTAATAATGAGAATAATCGGCCCGTTAATCGCTTTTAATACAGGCGCTGCCGGAGGTATCTTCGCACCTTCTTTAGCAGGCGGGGCATCGTTAGGAGCTTTTATTGCAGGCTTATTTGATATGGCAGGGTCAAATGCCAATATTCTAATTTTAAGCGGCATGGTTGGATTTTTGACAGGCGTTACCCGCACTCCGTTTACCTCCGCAATTTTAGTATTGGAAATGACCGACCGGCATAGTGTTATTTTTCACCTTATGATAGCCGCTATGCTTTCTAATGCCGCCGCCTTGTTTATTGATAAGCATTCTTTCTACGAACAATTAAAAAAAGGATATTTAGAAGACTCAACTGAAGAGAACTCTAAAGAAAAAGCAGAAAAACCTGCGCCTGTTTTTCCTTAACCTGTACACTTGATAAGTTGCAGTACAAATGAATTCAAATTTAATAACTCAAATAACAGAATTGCTGCAGGTAATATAGAACCTTTCAGAATTTAGCGGAAATACCTGCATAAAAGCTTCTTCCGCCTGACGGTATTATACCCGGGCCCGGGTACTCATCCGTTCGCTTTGTAAAGTATGCTTTGTCAGCTATATTGTTTATACCTGCTTTTAACGAATACCTGCTTATTTTATAAGTAACACTGATGTCTGAAACGCTGTAAGCGGGTATATAACCTGCTGCCGGATCCTCACTTTTAATTGTATTTGCAGCATCACCAAAACTATCACCTGTATTGTTTATCTGAAAAGTGCCTGAAAATCTTTTATCTGTATACGTTATACCAACCCGGTTTATGTATTTGGCTGACGTTTCTACCCGGTTGCCTTTAAACTCGCCATTTGTATAGGTAGCATTTGTGACAGCAAGTGAGTTGAATATGCTAAGACCTTTTTTTGAACCTTCATGTAAGTACTTTAAAAGATTAAATTCAATATAGCTTTCCAATCCCTTGTGTACGCTATTAGCAACATTGGTGCGCAAGGTATATTCATTTGGAGTGCCGGGATTTATCAGAACCAGCCCTATCCGGTTGTTATAGGCGAGACAGAACAGGCCTACATCAAAGTTTAAAAAGTTCTTTACCGTGCCCCTGTAGCCTATGTCAGCGTTAAATCCGTTTGCATCTTTGAGGTTAGTATCTATTTTAGAAGTAACGCCAAAGGCAGTTATTTGTGAATAGTCAACTGGTCTGTATGCCTGGCTGATATTCGCATAAATGTTTGTATTTCCCGAAGTTTTATATTCTGTACCAATACCGAATAAGGGAATATATCTTGGCCTGCTTTCATTGGTAATAATTTTATCTTCATCTTCCTGCTCGTACCCTTTACCGGTGCTTTTCAGATATTCTAACCGGAAGCCCGGGGTAACAGTTAAACGGTTTTTTATCCTGAAAATATTTTCAATATAAGGAGCAATATTTGTTGTTGTATAATCAAGATCATATTCGTAAGGACCGGTAACTGACAAGTCAAAATCAGAACCTGTTGTTCCTTCACCGCCACCTTGTCTTTTGAACCATGCGTGCGTATATCGTACACCTCCGGCAACTGTGTTGCTCATTTTGCCAAAGTTGTAATGGTGCAGTAACCTTAACTCGCTGGTTATATTATGCATATTTTCATTTTCGACTTCGCGGTTCACGTATGTGCCTGTTGATGCATCTATTTCATCCAATGCGCCTGCACCGCCGTCTTCGTTGCGCCAGACCAATGCCCTGTTGCTGAATAAAAATGATGTTTTTAATGTCAATGATGTTTGGGGAGAAATTGTATAATTAGCGTATCCTGTCAAAATGTTCCAGGGGCTTTTTAACCAGTTTCTGCTGCGCAAAGAAGAACGGGGATTAGCTTCAAACATACTGTCGGTAAGTCCTCCGGGCATTTTTATTCTGTTTCTAAGAAGAGAATATTCTGCTCCGGCATTAAATTTTTTTGAAGCATTATATTGTACTTTTCCAAAGCCTGATAGCTGCCATTGCTTACTGTTTGGCCGCCAGCCATCCAGTGTTCTGTATTGTGCATAGCCGTAATAGCTCCATTTTTTTACAGTTCCTGCAACAGAATTAAATGTGTTGAACAAACCAAAGCTGCCGCCTGTTTGTGAAGTGTACAATTCAAAGGCTTTGTCAGCGGGAGCTTCATTGATAACATAATTGACCATTCCGCCAAACTGCGGACCAAATTGTAAAGATGCTGCACCTCTGATCATTTCAATTCTGCTGACCGCTTCCATGGGCGGAAGATAATATGCTTCGTTGTAGCCAAATATATCAGAGCTGATGTTATAGCCGTTTTGCCGCGTATTCATTTCAATGCTTTGGGAGGGATTGAGGCCGCGGGTTGCAATGCCATTGGCAGTAAAACCGCCGGTTTCGCTTTCCACAATATTCAAACCTGGTATTCTGCCCAAAATTTGCCTGGTATTATTTATAGCCTTATTGGCATCTAAACTATCAATAAGAATTACTTCATTTTTCTTGCCTGCATAAATAATTCCGTCTTTAACTTCAGGCATGTGACCTGTGCCCCTGATGGTTTTTATCCCGGTAACGGTTACTTCTTTCAGATAAATACTTTTTGCACTGTCAATTTTTTGCTGCGCAAAAAGGCTGAATGGTAAAAGAATGGTTACGAGAAATGTTTTACTTCTTTTCATTGTTTGCTTTTATTGCAGCAAAAATCAATTAAAAGAGAATTTTGTGTTTATATAAAGGGGAAAAACAATTACGATATCAGGAATACTCTGTTACTATTCATATTTGTTTGAAACGTGTAAATTTTCATAACCGGGCTAATTTTTTAGCAAACTTTCCGATTGTTAAACCCTGCACTATTATTGAAAACAAGACTACTATATAAGTGACAGAAACAAACACCTCGCTGAACATACTTTTAGGTAATGACAATGCCAGGGCTACTGAAATACCGCCTCTTAAACCGCCCCATGTTAAAATCGGTATAGCATTTCTTTCAAATGTTTTTATAGGTTTTAAAAATAAAACTGGTATTGCTACCGAAATAAGCCTTGCTAATAATACAATTACTACAGTTATGCATCCTAACCAAAAAAACATCCACGTAAATGGTACGATCAGCATTTCAAATCCTATTAATAAAAATAAAATAGCATTAAAAATTTCATCTATCATTTCCCAGAATTTATCTATGTATTCTTCAGAGGAATCACTCATTCCTTCTGCTCTGCTTTTGTTGCCTGTAATGATGCCTGCCATTACCATAGCTAATGGGCCACTCACGTGCAGGTATGCAGCAAAGAGGTAACCGCCCATAACTATTGCCAATGTGATAAGTACTTCTACAACATAATTATTAATTGAACGAAGCGCCCAAAAACCAATATAGCCAAGCAATAAGCCAAAGGCAATGCCTCCGCCTGCTTCTTTTATAAATAACCAGACAATCTGCAGTAAGTTAACATTCTGAGGATCTGCAGTGATAATCTCATAAATCGTTATAAAAACAACTACTGCCACCCCGTCATTAAATAAGCTTTCACCACTTATTTTCACTTCCAGCGTAGAGGGAATTTTTGCCTGTTTTAAAATGCCTAATACTGCTATAGGATCGGTTGGAGAAATTAATGCACCAAACAACAAACAATATATAAAACCAATTGAAAACCCGAGCCAATGTGTTACCGCATAAAACAGACCTGCAACAATAAATGTGGAGAGCAAAACGCCAATGGTAGAAAATGCGATGATAGCTGCCCGTTCATTTTTCATTTCATTTATATCAATATGAATGGCACCTGCAAACAACAAAAAACCCAGCATTACTTTCATTAATGCAGTATTAAAGTCGAGCGTACTTATAAGATGTGTGGTCTTTTTAAAAAAATCAGGATGAAAAAAACCTATATTAATAATTATAAGGGATGCTACTAAAGAAAGGAGCATAATACCAATAGTGCCGGGCAATTTGATATACTTACAGTTAATATAACTAAACAAAGCCGCTAATACAATTATGATGGTAATCAGATTATATATTTCCAAAACACAGATTTATTAAAAAAAGTCTATGAACAAAGAATGCAATATAGCTTCTAATTAATTGGCTAAGTCCAACTGCAATGGATAAAACTATAAATGAAGAAATAAAACCTGCATCAATAAAGCAAGCTGCAATGGGGAGAGCAATTGTAAAAAAGCTATTATTAAATTAGTAAAAATATAGATAAAGCTCCTTAATAAAGAATCCTAATAATAACTTTAAGTGCGCTTTAGCAGACTGAATAAAAAAGAATAACCTAAGGCTTTAGCCCAATGTCATTTAGTTAAGCTCAAATAGGAGCTACCTGTTTATAGAATACAGAAATTAAAAAAGTTTGATAAGCTTCGTAGGTGCTCCCTGTTTTATAATGTAGGCGACCCCTACGGAGTCTGCATTCATATTTCTACGGTTCCTTCTATAAACAGGAGGCTCTTCAATAGCCAAAACCTTAACTAAATGACATTTTGCTTTAGCCGCAACCTTATAACACAACAGGATTTATTTCAGAATCTGCCGGAGAGCCTACCGGCTTACTCATCAGCCAGGTTTTATGGTCGTTTTCCTGCCATTGGTTTTGAGGTTCTGTTATTCGTGCGCCATCAGCTATATAAATAACCGTCATAACTTCACGGGTGATATCAGAATTATTTCCCGGCGCTTTATGAATAGTAAAACCATAATGCCACGTTGCATCACCGGCTTTCATCTCTTCCGCCCTTGATACCAGATACTTGTTTGAACTCACTATTTCATCAAATGATGTCTCTGACTCATCAGATATTTCTTTGTCAAGAGCATTTCCCTTTTTATGCGAACCTGAAGCGAATGTAAGCATTCCCATATTCACATTAATGTCAATTAGCGGCATCCACATGGTAACGGTGTTGGCAGTATTAACAGGCCAGTAGTATTGATCCTGGTGCCAGGGAGTTGGTCCGCCGCCGGCTTCTTTAAATAATGCCTGGTCGTGATAGATTCTTACATTTTCAACACCTAATAAATCTGCCGCAATTTTTGCAAACCTTTTAGCCAAAGAAAATTTTTTGACGTTTTCATCATTTTGCCACAGGTTCATAATCTGCAAAAAAGCTTTACCATACGTATCGCGGTCCTCCATTTTACGCTTCTCTGTATTAAAACGATCCGCTGCATCTTTTATGACCTCGCGGTATATTTTCACTTCACCTTCTGATAGTATGTTTCTCACAATCGTATGACCTGTCTCCCGGAATTCCTGCACCTGTTGTTCAGAAATTTTAATAGTGTCGTTTAAATCAGGAAGAGAAACATTATTTACTGGCATAATAATATTTTTGTTTTGCTAAATAAACGTTTCTTTTTCAGTAAAACAATAATTTATTTTACTTATTTTAATAGTGACATACATTGTGCTTGTTGTGTTAATTGAATACATATTCTGACTCTTGTTTAGTAAAAATATTTTAGATGAATAACCGAGGAGAAAAGGTAATATCTATTTCAAAAGAGGGCGTTATAGTTCAGTAAGAATAAGTTACTCTTAGGTGCCTTTTTCCTGCAGCCTGAAGAACTGTTAAGAAGTTTTTCATTTTCCAAGCCATTTTTTCATTCTTTCAATAGCTGATTGCAGCTGTTCCCCGTTCAATTGACTTATCGGTGCTTTTTTGTTTCTTTATAGTATGAACCCACCAAATATACCTTTAGCGGAGCGAGTGCGCCCCTCAACCCTCGATGCTCTTGCAGGCCAACAGCATCTTACCGGTAAGGGCAGCATTTTACGCATAGCAATCGAGAACGGAACTGTACCATCCATGATATTGTGGGGGCCCCCTGGAACAGGCAAAACAACCATTGCCAATATAATTGCTCATACCTTACAAGTTCCTTTTTTTGAATTAAGCGCCATAAGCAGCGGCGTAAAAGAGGTAAGAGAAATAATAGAGCAGTCGCGGCAAAAAGAAAAAGCCATTTTATTTATTGATGAAATCCATCGTTTTAATAAAGGTCAGCAGGATGCACTGCTTGGAGCCGTCGAAAAAGGAATTATTACTCTTATTGGTGCTACTACCGAAAATCCTTCGTTCGAAGTAAACGCTGCATTGCTAAGCCGTTGCCAGGTTTATGTGCTTAAGCCACTAAATAATGAAGAACTTATTTTTTTATTAAAAGAAGTAATAACCAAAGATAAATGGCTGCAAAGCCTGTCTGTTGACCTGAAAGAAACCGAAGCATTAATAAACCTTTCGGGGGGCGATGCCCGAAAACTTTTCAACCTCTTCGAGTTGGTCGTTCAAAATGCTCCCCTCTCTGCGAGGAGAGGAGCCGGGGGTGAGGCGAAAAGCGAAGGAAAGAGCATTATCGAAATAACTGATGATCTTGTAATGCAGGTCGCTCAGAACAAAATAGCACTCTACGATAAACAAGGCGAGCAGCACTACGACATTATTTCAGCATTTATAAAAAGCATGAGAGGAAGCGATCCGAATGGAGCAGTTTATTGGCTTGCGCGAATGATAGAAGGCGGGGAAGATGTAAAGTTTATAGCGAGGCGCATGTTGATTTTTGCCAGCGAAGATGTTGGCAATGCTAATCCAAATGCATTGCTTTTGGCAAATGCTGCTTTCGATGCAGTAAGTAAAATCGGCTATCCTGAGAGTCGCATCATTCTTTCGCAATGCGCCACTTACCTCGCTTCTTCGGTTAAAAGCAATGCCTCTTATGAAGCTATTAACCTCGCCCAGGCTGCTGTTAGCAAACACGGCGATCTGCCCGTTCCGCTGCATATACGAAATGCCCCGACCCATTTAATGAAAAACATGGATTACGGAAAAGGCTACAAATATGCTCATTCCTACCAGGGAAATTTTGCTGAGCAGGAATACCTTCCTGATAAAATAATGAACACAAAATTTTATGACCCCGGAAATAATGCCAGAGAAAATGAACTGAGGAAATTTTTAAAAGAAAAGTGGGGTAATAAGTATAGATATTAATTAAGAATACAAAAAAAACTGTAACTACTCAGGTTTACAAATTAGCCAAAAGCGAGAGAGACTCAAAAACATTTTGAGTATTTTTTATGGTGGTGTCAATTACGGAACGCAGAATGGCAAAGCGAGTTGCACCCCGTTGGCTTCTAAACTGTCCTGATACTTTGGCTTTTACCTTTACATTTCTGATGGCCTGCTCCGAACCATTATTATCGCAAGGCACATTAGGATGATAAAGAAAGGTGAGGATGTGTTTTTATTTTTTATCAGCCGTTTGAAGAAAGTCTGTATTTTGCTATGGGAGGCGCAATGGCCATAGAGCAGCAGTTGAGATAGTCTTTCCTGTATTTGTATTACAGCAACGGGAGTTTGTAAATAATCCTGAGGTGTAAGTTGTTTTTTTAATACAATTGCATCTTGCAACAGTTCTTTCATTTCATATAGGAACCACAGAAGAGAAGGAATAGACTCAGACCTTGCTCTTTTATTAAGGGGAGTAATAAGCCAGGTATATTTAATCTAAAAGACAACGACGCAATAGGTCCAAGATTATCTACACCTACTGGTAGTTTAGGGCTTTATAGACTAAGAGGTGATTTTAATTTACCCTATGAAACCGACTCTCTGCATACAGGGCAGGTTACAATTACCAAGTATGATATTGCAAATAAAATAACTGCAGGCACTTTTAATTTTACTGCTCAAAATGTAGACAATGACTCTATAGTACATATAACCGAAGGACGGTTTGATGTTATACTTCCATAGTTTCTTAAAATGTAAAAATTAAAATAGAAAAAAATTTTTTCATCCCTCATCTTATTATGCCTTCTTTTTTTAGTTTTAAATTCTTTTTATCAAATCCTATAAAATACTTGTTTAAAATTCATTAAACATATCAGTTCAAATTTCTATTATCTCAACCAAATCTTCCATAATCCCGCAAATCGTGGTTCTCAAAATCCGGGTGCTTCTGCTACTTTTGCAGAATGAGAAGGAAGAAAGTGGTATTGCATAATGTGGTTATGGAAAATTATGCTGCGGAAGGAAAGTCGCTGGCGAGAGTAGAGGGAAAAGTGATCTTCGTAGAAAACACCATTCCGGGCGATGTAGCAGACGTGCTGCTGCAAAAAAATAAAAAAGACTGGGCTGAGGGAATTGCACTCCATTTTCATAAATACAGCGATCTGCGTATTAAACCTTTTTGCCAGCATTTCGGGGTTTGCGGCGGCTGCCAGTGGCAAATGCTTCCTTACCATTTGCAGTTACAATATAAGCAGCAGCAGGTAACAGATAATTTAAAAAGAATTGGCAAAGTAGAGCTTCCTGAAATTTTGCCAATAATCGGCGCTGACCAAACCACGCGCTACCGAAATAAAATGGAGTATACTTTTTCCAACAAGCGTTTTTTATTGGCTGAAGAACTTCACAATCCTCTGATTTCACCCGATGAAAATGTTGCCGGTTTTCATGCCCGCGGTTATTTTGACAAAGTGGTTCCTATTATAGAGTGTCATTTACAAAATGAACCAACTAATTTTCTACGCCTTGCTCTTTCAGAGTATGCCAAACAACATAATATCAGTCATTATGATATCCGTAATCATACCGGTTACCTGCGTAATCTATTGGTACGCATTGCCGAAACGGGAGAAATAATGGTAAATATTGTTGTTGGATATGAAGATGAAAAAGTACTTCTCCCGATGCTTGCATTTATCCAAAATAAATTTCCTGAAATTACTACGCTGTTATATACGGTCAATACAAAGAAAAACGACAGTCTTTTTGATTTGCAGCCACAGGTTTTTTCAGGTAAAGGTTATATAATAGAAAGGCTGGAAGATTTCAAGTTTAAAATTTCTCCCAAATCCTTTTTTCAGACAAATACGCGGCAGGGCGAAAAACTTTACCAGGTCGCGCGTGAGTTCGCAGAACTAAACGGCACACAAACTGTTTACGATCTGTATTGCGGCACAGGCAGCATTGGTATTTTTGTAAGCAGGCTGGCAAAAAAAATTGTCGGGGTAGAAATGGTTGAAGATGCAATAGCTGACGCAAGAGAAAATGCTGCAATAAATCATCTTGAAAACGCTGCTTTTTTTGCAGGCGATGTAACGGATGTCTGTAACAATGTTTTTTTTGATAATCACGGAAGGCCTGATGTTGTCATTACCGATCCGCCACGGGCAGGCATGCACGAAAAGCTGGTAAAAAAGCTACTGGAGATTGCGGCGCCTGTAATGGTGTACGTAAGCTGTAATCCTGCAACGCAGGCCCGTGATCTTGCATTATTAAATGAAAAATATACAGTAGCTAAAGTTCAGCCGGTTGATATGTTTCCGCATACTTTACATATTGAAAATGTTGTTCAATTAAAAATTCGTTAACTTATGACGCCTAACTTTGTAAAGTATTTTCAAAAATTATGAGTGAAATCAGACCCAGCCGTTTCGAAGTCCTTCCTGTAGTTATTAAAAATTTGTTGATTATCAATGTCCTTGTCTTTATTGCGCAGCAAACTCTTAAGGCAGGTAACGTTGTAGATATGGAAAACCTGTTCGGGTTGCACCACGTTCAGTCTCCGCTTTTTCAGCCATGGCAACTGGTAACACATCTTTTTTTGCATGGCAGTTTTATGCATTTATTCGGAAATATGTTTGCACTCTGGATGTTTGGCGCTCCTCTCGAGACTATTTGGGGACCTAAAAGATTTTTAACCTTTTATTTTTTATGCGGAATAGGGGCAGGCCTAATACAATTAGGTTTCTTGTGGTATGAGTATCATCCTCTGCTAAGCCAGTTTATGCTGCTGAAACAACATATTACTCCTGATGAGGCTGAAGGTTTTTTCGGCCGTTTTGGATTAAACAGTGACCCAACAGGCGCTTCTGTATTACGCAATTACCTCGCAAATCCTGATGATACAGGCAGCAGGAATGGATTGGTGGGATATATATCAGAAGTTGCTAATGCTATAATAAGCAATGCTACCATAGGGGCCAGCGGGGCTGTATTTGGTATTTTAGCAGCTTTTGTTTATTTATTTCCTAATACAAATTTGTATTTTTATTTTTTATTTCCAATAAAAGCCAAATGGGTTGGTTTAGCGTATTTTGGATTTGAAATTTATTCAGGTATAGTAAACCAGGGAGATAATATTGCTCACTGGGCACATATCGGAGGCGGTTTGGTAGGTTTTTTATTAGTGCTGACGTGGGATAAAAAAAATAGACGTACCTTTTATTAAAATCACAGGTTGGGTTTTAAATATATAAGATCATGAGCTTATTGCAGCAAAATAACCGGAAAAAAATATTGCTTGGGCAAGATGGAAACGCTCTCGTTTTGCTTATTATCGTAAACGTAATTATTTTTATTTTTTTAAGCTTCATAAAAATTGTTTATCTCGTTAACAATAGTACTGAAGAAGTTTTTCAGGCCCAGGTGCTTAACCTTCTTTCTTTGCCGGCACAGCCCCAGATTTTTGCCACACGCCCATGGGCCTTGCTTTCTTACATGTTTGTTCACAGCGGCATTTGGGAGCTGATTACCAATATGCTTTGGTTGTGGGGCTTCGGACACATTTTTCAGGATCTTACGGGTAACAAAAAACTTATACCTGTTTACCTGTATGGCGGTCTTGCAGGTTCTGTTTTTTTTCTTTTAACCGTTAATTTAATTCCTTCTTTGAGGGAAAATGTGAATAGCGTTTTTCCCCTCGCAGGCGCCGGCCCTGCTTTAATGGCCTTAGCCATTGCAACCACTGCCCTGGCTCCTCAGTACAGAATTTTTCCCATGATTAATATTCCTTTATGGGTACTGACCGCTGTTTTTGTCTTTTTGGAAATAGGAACATCCGGATCAGGAAACTTTGGTCATATTGCTGCTTTGATAGCCGGAGGATTAATGGGATATGTTTTTGTGTGGCAACTTCAAAAAGGCAATGACTGGGGCCAGTGGATGACTGATGTTGTTAACTGGACAGATGACCTTTTTAACCCTAAAAAGAAACACATACAGGAGTTGCCTTCAAAGCAATTGTTTTATAAATCAACCCAGAAGCCATTCAAAAAAACGCCTCATGTTACCCAGCAACGTATAGACGAGCTGCTTGATAAAATACATAACAAGGGCTATGCTGCTTTGACTGAAGAAGAAAAAGAATTTTTGAAAAAAGCCAGCCGTGAAGAATTATAATCCCTTATAAAGCTTTTTTGACCGATTATAACAATATCTGATTAAAATCTCAACTGACTTTTTGTGCAGTTGATCCACCAACCTATATTCCGTAATATGTTTGTAATGCTGCCTGCCTTTGCAAACGCTTAAACTATCGTTGTTTATCTTCGTTATGCTTATCATTCTACATTAAAACTTTACCTTTTCAAATGAAGTATTTTTTAGTAATAATTGTTTTTACAAGCATTGTTGCTTTTGCATGTAAGGGTAAAAAAGAGGAACCGAAGCAGAAAAACAATGGTCCTGTGGTGGTTGATGTAATTGTTGCTGCTGCCCAATCTATATCCAGTATCGTTGAGGCCAATGGTACAATCGTCGCCAGCGAATTTGTTGAATTACATCCTGAAATAAGCGGAAGATTAACCTATCTTAATATTCCCGAAGGAAAACGCATAGCAAAAGGAACCGTAGTAGCCAGGATAAATGATGCAGACCTTCGTGCGCAAATGGGTAAGCTGAAAGTACAGCTTGACCTTGCAAAAACCACAGAACAACGCTATGTAAAGTTGCTGAAGATAAGCGGTATAAACCAGGCAGACTATGATGTGGCGCTCAGCCAGGTAAGTAGTTTAGGTGCGGATATAAATATATTGCAGGCGCAGATTGATAAGACGGTTCTTCGTGCACCTTTCAACGGTGTCATTGGTCTGCGCCAGGCAAGCCCCGGCGCTTATGTAACACCTTCCAGCATTCTTGCAACCATACAACAGGTTGAGAAGGTAAAAGTTGATTTTACCGTACCGGAAGAATACGGAAACATTATACGCAAAGGCAATTATGTAAATGTAGAAGCGGATGCCGCGAGCCAGGAAAAACAAAAAGCCCTTATAGTAGCGACAGAACCGCAGGCAAATACAAATACAAGAAATTTACTGGTTCGTGCACTTTTAGAAGGCGGAACGGCTAACCCCGGAGCATTTGTAAAGGTGTACATACAAGCAGCTACAGACAAAAACAGCGTTTTGGTGCCTGCAAGCGCTATAATACCTGAAGACAAAGACAAAACCCTGGTAACGGTAGTAAAAGGTAAGGCTAAATTTGTAAAAGTAGAGACCGGCGTGCGGCAGGCAAACAATGTAGAAATAACAAGCGGAATAAACGCAGGAGATACCATTGTCGTGAGCGGTGTGTTGTTTACCAAACCTGATGCGCCTGTAAAAGTAAGGTCGGTTAAAAAACTGGCTGAACTGAATCAGTAAGCGTCAATGGTCAATAGTCAATAGTCAATGGTCAATAAAACCATCGGAATTTTTCATTGAATAGTTTTATTAATTAAAGGAAAATGTTCAATAATAACTCTCAATATTCAATGCTCAATAAAGCATCCGCTTCTATTTAGAAAAATAGAAAAATGCAACAGAAAATATGTAAGTATTAAAAAATTGTTCATTGATTATTGTTCATTCAGTATTTGGAATTCTTCATTGAATATTGAGTATTGATTATTTAAACCATCTTGGTTAAATATTAACTATAATGTTTACAATGAAATGGTGCTTTTATTATTAATTTCTGTATAGTATTTTTTAAAATGAATATATCTGAATTATCATTAAGAAGACCGGTGCTGGCAACTGTGATGAATGTTGCCATTATACTTTTTGGAATAGTAGGGTTTACTTTTCTTGCAGTAAGAGAATATCCGGCTATTGATCCGCCGAATGTAAATGTCTCTACCTCGTACACCGGCGCTAATGCAGATGTGATAGAAAGCCAGATAACAGAACCGCTCGAAAAACAAATTAACGGAATTCCCGGTATCAGGGCAATTACCTCATCAAGCCAGTTGGGAGCAAGCCGGATAAATGTAGAATTTAACCTCGATGTAAGCCTCGAAACTGCAGCCAATGACGTGCGTGATAAAGTAAGCCAGGCAGCAAGAAACCTGCCGCAGGATATTGATGCCCCGCCGATTGTAAGCAAAGCCGATGCAAACAGTGATTTTATAATATTGCTTGCTATACAAAGCCCGTCTAAGGGACTGCTTGAGTTAAGCGATTATGCCGAAAATGTATTGCAGCAGCAGGTACAAACCATTGACGAAGTAAGCGCTGTAAATATTTTCGGGCAAAAACGATATGCTATGCGTATCTGGTTGCAACCGGATAAATTAAATACTTACAATGTTGCTTTCAGCGATATACAAACTGCGCTTGACAAAGAAAATGTTGAAATACCCGTGGGAAAAATATATGGCAACAACAGTGAACTGACCATTCGCACTTTGGGAAGACTAACTACCGAAGAGCAATTTAAAAACCTGATAATAAGAGCGGACAGCGCAGGTATTGTAAGAATGAGTGATGTCGCTAAAATAGAACTGTCAGCAGAAAACCTTGAGCAAAGCTGGAAATATAACGGAGTGTATGCCGTGGGTCTTGCTGTCATACCGCAACCTGGAGCTAATTACATTAATATAGCCAACGAATTTTACAAGCGGCTGGGTGAAATACAACGGACAAATAAATCAGACATTCAGTTTCATGTACTGATTGATAACACCAAAAATGTAAGGCGTTCCTTAAAAGAAGTGGAAGAAACATTAATGATTTCTTTCGGCCTGGTCGTTTTGGTTATTTTCTTCTTTTTCAGAAACTGGCTTATTGCTATCCGGCCTTTAATTGACATTCCTATTTCTCTGATAGCTACTTTTTTTGTGATGTATGTAGCAGGATTTTCGGTAAACGTATTAACGCTTTTAGGAATTGTGCTTGCAACCGGTCTCGTAGTGGATGATGGCATTGTGGTAACCGAAAATATTTTCCGGAAAATTGAACAAGGGCTTTCTGTTAAAAAAGCAGCTTTGGAAGGAAGCAGGGAAATATTTTTTGCTGTTATTTCAACCTCCATTACACTCGCCGTTGTTTTTTTACCGGTAATCTTTCTGCAGGGTTTTACAGGCAGTCTTTTTCGTGAGTTTGGTGTGGTTGTAGCTGCGGCAGTATTAATTTCTGCTTTTGTTTCACTTACCATTACGCCTGTTTTAAACGTTTATCTTACAAAAAAGAATAGTGGTCACGGTAAATTTTATGAGAAGACAGAGCCATTTTTCCAGGGAATGGAAAACGGGTATAAAAAATTATTAACTGGTTTCATGAAAGCAAGATGGCTTGCCTGGGTAATAGTAGCCATTTGCGGAGGAATTATCTATCTTTTGTATAACACTATTCCAAGTGAACTGGCTCCGTTGGAAGATAAAAGCAGCATTCGTATAAACCTTACTGCTCCGGAAGGCTCAAGTTATACTTTTACTAAAAAAGTAGCAGAAAATGTTACCCGTTATTTGCAGGACTCCGTTCCCGAAAGAGACTTTACTTTCGTTGCTACGCCTGGCTTTGGCGGAAGCGGCTCTAATGCAGCAAGTGCAAGAATTGGCCTGACAGAGCCTGGAGAACGCAACCGGAGTCAAAGTGAAATAGCTGCAGATATAAACAAAAAACTGGTAAGGTTTAATGATGCCAGAATCTTTGCAGTTGAAGAGCAAACCATTTCTGTCGGTTTGGGTTCGCGAGGTTCGCTGCCGGTTCAGTTTAATATTCAAAACCTTGATTTCGATAAGCTTAGCGAAGCAACGCCAAAATTTCTTGAAGAAGCAAGAAAAGACAAGACTTTTCAAAATGTAGATGTAAACCTTAAATTCAACCGGCCCGAGCTTGAATTAAGAGTTGACCGCTTAAAAGCAAGAGACCTCGGTTTATCTACAACAGACGTAGCGAGCGTAGTGCAGGCAGCCTTTAGCGGCAGACGGCTTGCCTATTTTATAATGAATGGAAAGCAATACCAGGTGATCGGCCAGGTAGAAAGAGAAGACAGGAACAAGCCAATAGATATAGAAAGATTGTACGTAAAAAATAACCGCGGAGAAAATATTCCCTTGTCTTCTGTTGTTAATTTGCAGGAAACCAGCAGTCCGCCGACACTTTTTCATTACAACCGTTTTAAAGCAGCTACTTTCTCAGCATCACTTGCAGAAGGTAAAACAATCGGTGACGGCGTAAAAGCGATGGAGGCCATCGGCAAAAAAGTGCTCGATGAAAGTTTTCAAACATCTCTAAGCGGGCCTGCGAGAGATTATGTGGAAGTTCTTCCAACACTGCTTTTGCATTTTTTCTTGCATTAGGTCTTATTTACCTTGTATTGGCTGGCCAGTTCGAAAGTTTTACAGATCCGTTTACTATTATGATTACCGTGCCGCTTGCGCTTGCCGGCGCTTTGCTTAGCCTTTGGGTTTTTAACCAGACTATCAATATTTTTTCTCAAATAGGAATGATTATGCTCATAGGACTCGTTACCAAAAATGGCATCCTGATAGTAGAATTTGCAAACCAAAAACGGGAGCAGGGAATGAATAAGCTGGAAGCGGTCATCGAGGCAGCGCAACAGCGTTTGCGACCAATATTGATGACCAGCCTGGCAACTTCATTAGGTGCGCTGCCTATTGCACTAAGCCTTGGCGCTGCATCTACCAGCCGCGTTCCGTTAGGTATCGTTATCGTTGGCGGAATAATATTTTCACTGATATTGACCTTGCTGGTTATACCGGCTGTTTACACTTTTATTTCAGGAAAACACAAAAAAGACGCAAATAAAGAATATGACGAGGTAAATAAACAAAATGGAGTAAATCATGAAAACGGGGCAGAAACTGTAAAAACAGAAAAGAAACCTTTAATCATATCAGAAGCATAAAAAGCTTTTAAATTATTGCCCCCGTTTCATAAAAAAATAAGATGAATAGAATTGCAGGAATAATGATTTTTATGCTGGCAGCATCTCAGTTAAAAGCACAGGTACTTACGCTGGAGGAAGCGGTTAAGATAGCACTGAAAAACAGCCTTAATATACAAATAGAAAGAAATAATGCTGAGGCAAGCCAAATCAATAATCACATAAGTGTAGCAGGAGGATTGCCGGAAGTAAATGCTAACATTTCAGATAATCAGTCTCTGACTAATTTAAATCAAAAGCTAAACAGCGGCACTAACATTAAGCGAACGGGTACTCCAAACAATTCAATAGTTGCAGGCCTCAGCGGCAGCTATTTGCTCTTCAATGGTTTTCGCGTTTATGCCTCAAAAAACAGGTTAGCCGGGCTGCAGAGACAAAGTGCTCAACTGGTAAACGTGCAGATACAAAATACGATATCAGACGTAATGGTCAAATATTATGATATAGTGCGTCAGCTAAGTTATACGAAAACAATACAGCAGTCTATTGATGTAACCCTCAAAAGAAAAGAAATTGTAGACGCAAGAAGAAGTGTAGGCCTGGCAAATAATGCAGACACTTACCAGGCCCAGATTGATCTGAACGCAAGCCGTCAGGAACTGCAATTGCAACAACTTGTATTAGTGCAGGCAAAAGCAGATCTGATGAATTTATTAACCCAAAAACCTGACAGCGCTTTTGCCATCAGTGATACCATTATCGTTGACAGTACAGTAAATTTCGCGTTTGTAAAAGAAGGTCTTACAAATAATCCCGAATTATTGTCTGCCGCACAACAAATCACGATAAATGAATGGATTGTAAAAGAAGTGGGTGCACAACGTTATCCGTCTGTATCATTAAATGGCGGTTTTAATTTCACACGTAATCAAAGCGGCGCGGGCAATGTTTTATTTAACCAGAATTATGGTCCTTTTGTCGGGCTTGGTGTTTCTATACCTATTTTTAATGGCGGCCTGTACAAAAGACAGCAACAGGTTGGCGAAATAGATACCAAAAACGCAGTTTCAACGCACAAAATACTTCTTAATAATCTTGAGACTTCTGCTATAAAATCATGGCAGGCGTATCAAAACAATCTGCAGCAATTAAAAACCGAGCGTGAAAATAACGAGCTTGCAAACGACCTTTTACAATTAACGCTTCAAAGATTCCAGCTATCGCAGGCAACCATTATTGAAGTGCGTGAAGCGCAAAGAAGTTTTGTAGAAGCAGGTTATCGTCTTGTAAATTTAGCCTATGCGGCTAAAGTTGCAGAAATTGAATTAAAACGTTTGGCGGGTCAGTTAACAATATAATTTTCTATAATTATACTAATTTACAGCAAGTATACATATATTGGATTGTTACATGGAATAATGATTCGTGTAACATCGCCTAATATTAATAGTTTTTATACCTTTTTTAAATAAAAAGGCAGCTACTTAAGTAACTACCTTTACACTTTCTTTAGACTTTTTTTAAATAAATAATAACCCTTTAATCTGGCACTAATTCATAAGGATTGGATATTGTTTTACGTCCAAATCGTTTTAGCAATTCAACTTCGTTTTTTTGGTTAATGTTTTCTTTTTTAATTATTTCCTGTACTGCGGGCTGCTTTAATCCCGGTATTCGAATTAAAAAAAACGGCCATAACGTCTCCCTGCGGTATTCTTTATCCAAATTTGGGAAACCTACAATATGATTATATTCATTTTTATGTTTTTTAAATTCGTCCGTATATTTAAAAATCCATTCCCCGTTTTCATGCTTTAAAATACCTAATTTAATTTTATCTACCCATAATACAAAATTTCCGGTTTCTTCTTTTGGTGTAATTGTAAGTTCATTGTTCCCCTTACTAAACCACTTTTTAAAATTTATCATACTGAACTCCTTATTTTTTTAAACCTGTGATTTAATATGTATGTTACTAATTCCCTCCTTTCTGGTATAAAAAAGGGATAAAATTCTTTGTTTAACATTTTTAATATTTGGTTTTCGATTTTCTCACAAGTAAGGTTATCAACAATAGCTTTGTAGGTTTTGGATTTATTTTTTACAAAAGACAATAATTCAAAATGGTTTGCATCCTTTTTTTCTTCAATACTTATTCTTGGACTTGCTTTGATTATGTACTTTTCAATTTTCTTGCCACCTTTAGGCATTAACGTTAATTGTTCTATTATATTTTCATCACTCCAATTCCACAGCAAACCTCGTGCAGAGTCGAAAATAGGTGAAAATGTAGGTAACTTTTGAGTTTTTTTCTTAGTAGAGATAACACCCCAATTGTAAAAATGCCTGTCATTATTTCCTGTTATCACGTCAAAAGTAAGCATTTTTACTAAATCAGCTAAAATAGAGGCATGAGCGGTAGGAAAAACTTCTCTTATAGCCTCTTCTATAAATTCAAAAGTAAATAATTCTCTGGCTGTAGGTGCATGGTCGGCAATTTGTTTAGCCAAAGCCATATCTTCTAAATGTTGCCCACATATATCTGCACCATGTATTAATTGCTCATTGTTTTTTAAAAAGTATTTGCTTAAGAACCTTATTTGAGTATTTGCTTTTGTCAGCTTTGTTTCATTCATTCGAATATTTAATACCTGTCCAATTCGATTTAGCATGAACTCTATTAAAGATTCATGAGGGTACCACTTTTCTGCTGTTTTTGCAATGTAAGAATGCCAGGTTTTTCTATTTAGTTTTCTAACAGTGCCATCTTCTTCATATATATAAGCTTTTATAAACTGTTTAGGTGCATCTCCATCAAGCGAATACTCCTTAACTAAATAATTCCTATCTTTAAGTATGGGTATTGAACTTTCATTTAACAGCTTGCCGGAACAATATTCTGATTTCTCGATTCGCAATTTTGTTTTCAAATCCCACATATTGCAAATTAATGCAAATAGTTAGCAAGTGAAAAAGACTATAAGACAACTTCTACGTGTAATCAGGAGTGTTACCTAATTTTTTATAAATTTCTAGTAAATAATCCTGTTAAGAAACCTTTATTTATTACTATCTGAATTTTCAACATAAGCCTTAAAGCTATCTAAAATTGCCTGGCAAAACGAGCGATGAAATTCGAGATCATCAGCGTTTTGGATTTCAAATACTTCTAAGACTTTTATACCTTTTTCAGTTTCCGTAAATGTATTTGTTACTTTTCTTCCGTCATTCGTTGTGTAACTAATTTTTTCATTAGTCAGAATATCATCATAAATTCCTTCATAATCAAACCCGTCACTGCCATCTTTAGCTTCCATTCTCAAAACCAATTTTCCCCCAATTCTTACATCATTTGCTGCTTTTGGTGTCTGCCAGTCTTCAGATATGTTGTTCCATTTTTTTATATGGCGCGGTTCTGTCCAGAATTCCCATACTTTTTCTATAGAGTCATTTACAATCGTTTCTGCTGTTACTTTTGGGAGACTTTGCATTTGCAATCTTTTTGTTTCGGTTAATGTTAATTTTCTCTTTTTCTGCCCATTTTCTTGTGTTGCGTTTACCTCTTGCACTGTGCGTTAGTTGGGTTTTGTTCTGTAATTAAGAACAACAATCCCGCAGTCAAATGAGATAGATTTTATTAATGTCAAGTTTTGTTTGCTGTCAAGCTCTTTAAAAATGGTCATTCCGTTACCGATTGCAGTTGGATTAATGAATAAATGAAACTCGTCAATCAGTCCTTGTTTGATCAGGGACGATACAAAAGTGGCGCCTCCATAAAGCTTTATCAATTATTTTCTGATAATAGTTTTACCTGTTCAAGTGCCTTGGGAAACATTCCCATAAACATCTCTTTATACTCTTCATTCATGTCCATCTCAACTAATAATTCCGTAAGGCCATCGGCTTCTTTAAGTGTATAGTTTTCCATTGCGCCCGCCCATCCTTTCACTTTATCGCTTTCGGTGTCTTCTGTGCCCTTTTTTACTTCTAAAGCTCAATCATTAAAAAATTGTAATTCTCCTCAAATACCTTAAACTGATCCAATTCACTGTCAATTCTTTCCTGAATTATTAATGATTTTTAGAGCAAATATTCTGCTTTTAATGTTTTTGATAAAGACAGGAATATTTATAATAAAAAAATAAATTATTGCATTTTAATCTTATGATAATACACATAAGAAACGACCAGCACCAGGAGAAAAATCAACGGCTCCAATGAACCTAATGCGAAGCCATCTATGGCAACATGGCCGATAGTTGCAGAAATAATATCTATACCAAACGCAACATAAGCCCATTCTTTAATACGGGGCGGCACCATTGGAAATATTAAAATAAGACCACCAATAAATTTTCCTATACCTAATTCTACATGAAACCAATAAGGCATGCCAAGGTGTTTTGTTCCTTCAATCGCCATTGGGCTATTAAGGAAAAATATACCAGGTAAAATAAATAAGGCTAAAAGACCTGTTGTAATCCAGTAAATAATTTTGTCTCTTTTTACTTTTTTACCGGTATTTGTTGTGTTTAAAATTGCCGGATTCAATGTCATATCGTTCATAGTTTTTAATTTTTGTGTTTGAAAAATTATTGTTGATTTTTATCGTAGTTAAGCATCCAGGTTATCCCAAACTTATCTTTAATAACGCCAAACATCGCTCCCCAGAACTGTACTTTTAACGGGTCTGTTATTTTACCGCCTGCTGCAAGATTTGAAAAGAAAGTATTAATTTCTTCCTCGCTGCTGCAGTTTAAAGAAAGCGCAATATTATTTCCCTGGGTATATCTGTCGGGTCCTGTCACATCAGGTCCTGTCATATCAGTACCCATCAGCAGCAGGCTGTCTTTTGTAAGCGTGGAGTGCATAATATTGTTTTGTATTCCTTGCGGGCATTGGGCTGCAAAAGGCGTTTCTGCAACTGTGTTAAAAGTTAGTTCTCCGCCCAGGCATTCTTTGTAAAAAGTCATGGCCTCACGGCATTTTCCGTTAAACCCTACGTAAGCATTAATCTGTGTCATGTTTTGTTTTTATGGTGATTGTTTGATTAATATTTTTATACAGAATCTTTCTCTTTTATCAGAAGTATATTTTTTACCTGGTGTATGTGTCTTTGCGTATGGTACAACACAAAATAAAGCAATTCAAGCTTTGTTATTTTGCCGAAAGGGTGCAGGTTTATTTCTTCAGATAAATTCACCTTGCGGGCTAATTCCTCCAAATGCCTGGTTGATTTTTTAAGTTCCTCCATAAGTATTTCCTTTTGATAATAATTCTGCGTTGGCAGAATAAATTCAGGTGACTGAAATTTAACATTGAAATCTAAAAACATAGCTTTCAGTTTCTGCGCTCCTTCTCCGGGATCTCTTTCTGTTGTTTTGCCTTCCATGCTCAATGCCTGCGCAATACCTTTATTTGATCTTGTAACGTGCTCTGCAACCTGTGCAGGCGTCCAGCTATTTTCAAACGGAATTGTATTTACCTGTTCCTGGCTATACGACGCAAGAAGCCGGAATAATTTTGCAGATGTTTCTCTCAGCTCATAAAGAATTTCCGTTGCCATAATTATTATCAGATTTATGTTTCATAAAAAAAGGAGTCGTAAATTATCTTTGCTCAATGACCGATAAAATATTTCCTGCCGGATCTTTAAACCATGCTACGTTTGGACCTTGTTCGCTTCGGCAAATACCTTTTTCATCCGTTTTTATCGGGCTTTCATATTGTTCGAATAAGACTCCTTTGTGAGTGAGCTGATCCACTGCCCAATCAATATTATTTACAGGGAAATTCAAAACAGTAAAAGTTGCCGGAGTGTGATTTGGTTTTGGATAAATGATAATACTATTGCTGTCTTCTATATGCAATTCTATAAGTCCCATCCGGTTGTCGGTTACCTCCAATCCTAAGAGTTCACTATAAAATGTTTTTGCTTTTTGCAAATCATTTACCGAAAATCCGCTGAATGCTTTTGTGTGTCTGAACATATCTTATATTTTATCGGGTAAATTCAAGATTATATTTTTCCATACATCTTATTTTACAATACAAACCTACAGTCAATAATTAATTTTAGGCGGGTGCGGTTACGGCAATTTAAGGTGTTGATTACGACATTAGCCCCAGCCCTAAAGGGAGCAGGTAAAAAATAAAAACCAATTTTTTTTATTATTTTTGGAATATGAAACACATATCCATCCTTGTACCTCGAGGAGCTATTTTAGGCAGCCTCGAAGGCTCACGCCAATTGTTTACGCAGGTAAATGAGTTTTTTAAAGCTAAAGGAGTGCCGCCGCTTTTTAAAGTGCAGTTAGTAGGTCTTTCGAGAGAAACACTGTTGACCGGAGGCTTATTTACCGCTAATACCGACGTCATATTAGAAGATGTAAAAAAGACTGATTTGATAATTATACCTGCCCTTGATGGAGATATTCAGCAGGCAGTGGAGAAGAACAAAGATTTTATTCCGTGGATAATACACCAATATGAAGGCGGGGCAGAAGTTGCAAGCCTTTGTTTAGGCGCTTTTTTACTGGCGTCAACAGGCTTGCTCAAGGGCCGGAAGTGCGCTACGCACTGGATGGCTGAAAATGCTTTCAGAACTATGTTTCCTGATGTAAACCTTGTAACGGAGAAAATCATTACAGATGAAAAAGGTATCTATTCAAGCGGCGGCGCTTTTTCTTACCTCAATCTTATTTTATACCTGATAGAGAAATATGCGGGACGTGATATAGCTGTTCTTTCTGCCAAAGTATTTGCGATAGAATTAGACAGGGACAGCCAGTTGTCGTTTACCATTTTTCAGGGACAAAAAGAACATGATGATGAATCTGTAAAAAAAGCACAGGATTTTATTGAGAAGAATTTTCAGGAGAAAATAACGGTTGAGCAATTGACATCTATGTTAGCAGTCGGCCGGAGAAACTTTGAACGAAGATTTAAAAAAGCAACCTGCAATACGGTCACAGAATACATACAAAGAGTAAAAATAGAGGCGGCGAAAATAAGCCTTGAGTCTACGCGCGAAAATGTAAATGACGCTATGTATAAAGTTGGATATACGGATCCGAAAGCTTTTCGCGGTACTTTTAAGCGCATCACCGGTCTGTCTCCGACAGAGTACAGAAATAAGTATAACAGGGAAAACGCAGCATAAGCCCCGGGCTTAAAGGAGAAAATTGCTTACATTTTGTGCTCAGATTATTATGCTCTTCTTCATTTATTTCTCATTCTCTTGTTTATTACCAGTAAGAGGATTTAGTGTTCCTTCTTCCTCAAGCGGCTCATCAGAATCAACAAAGCCTTTTAACTCCGTAAGCTGAGGATCAGTTTTGTTTGTTTCCTTCCTTTCTGTATCTTTTGTTTGTTTGTCTTTACCTGATTGTTCGTCTTTTGGATCTGTTGATAAGCTCATAATGATTTTTTAATAGTATAAAAGTTATTACAATAAAATACAAAAAAAGTTCATGCAGGGTTTAGGCAGATGCTTTTTTTTAAACAAATAAATATTAAACCAGCTATTACTCAGCCCCTAATTGTATCTCTGCCGGCTTGCTTATAATTATCTGTGGTTTACCCTTAAACTCAACAACCTTTCCCGTTATACACACATCTTTGTCAAGATAATAGGCTTCCGGCTTGTCCCCAAAATTTTTGCGGTCTCTGAACTGAATAACAATATCTATTTTATGCATAGGGTAAACGCCCCCCATTTTGAGAAAAGTAGCCTTTTGTCTTGATTTCTCCATAAAATCAGTTTCATATACTTTATCGCAAACAGTTACAGTTTCACCTATGTGTTTTGATGCCTCCTCCACAGGAATCTTAGTCTGGGCAGAAATAGAAAGTGATATAAAAAAAGACGGAAGAATGAACGAAAACACTTTTAGCATAAAAAAAGATTTAAAGTTAAAATTAGAACTTTTACAATAAACAAGTGTAAAACAGAATTTGTTTTACTGCCTGTCATTATACCTGTATTAACGAAGACTTTGATACAAGACTAAAATTTATTCATATTGGACTGTGCAACAAATAAAATATCAGATTACAAAATTTAATCACTTCCGTCGTACCACTATTGCAAAACTATATGCAGCTTTCTTTTCATTTGCCTGGTTAAAATTCTTCGCCAATCAGTTCGTTGTTTGAAAACGCTCCTGCTAATGAACCTGCCGCAACTGATACGGAAATTGCCCGTCCAAAATGAGAATTATGTCTATGCGGAAACTGTAAAACGAAACCCGATGCCATGTATGGTTTCAATCATTACAGCAGGGTCAGCTTTGAGATACTTTCGCAGGCGTGCTATATATACGTCCATACTTCTTCCGAGAAAAAAGTCATCTTTTCCCCAGACATTTATCAATACTTCTTCGCGTTTTAAAACTTTATTGGCATGTTCACATAAAAAGAGCAATAATTCATTTTCCCTGGTGGTGATGTTATAAGTTTCCTTTGGTGTAATTACCTTTAAATCAACAGGGGAAAACACGATTGTGCCGAGATGTAAATTTTTTACTGTATTTGAATGCAGCTTTTTTGTACGCCGTAAAAAGACTTCTATTTTTTTTAAAAGCTCGGGCATGCTGAAGGGCTTTGCAATATAATCGTCTGCACCGGTTTCATAGCCTTTCAGCCGGTCTTCTTCCAGTGTTTTTGTGCTTAAAAAAAGTACCGGTATTACGTCTGACTGCTGCCTTATTTTTTTTGCTACAGTGTAGCCATCTTTGTAAGGCATCATTATATCGAGCAGGCAAATATCAAATTTATCTTTGTCAAAAGTATCAATAGCTGTTTGCCCGTCTGCGCAATGAATAACCTTATATCCTTCCTCTTCCAATGCATCTTTTACCATAAAGGCAAGACTGTTGTCATCTTCAGCAAATAATATGGTTGCTTTTGCGGTCGCCATAAATTGGTTTTAATGTGTTGGCAAATCAATTATAAATTCAGCACCGTTACCTGCAGTGCTGTTTACCGTTATAGTTCCTTTGTGCCCGTCTATTACTTTTTTTACAAAATACAATCCGAGCCCGAGTCCTTTTACATTATGCACATTTCCGGAGGGAATACGATAAAATTTTTTAAATATTTTTTTTTTCGATTTATCATCTATTCCCACACCATTGTCTTTTATTGAAATAAAATAACGGTTGCTGACCACTTTTGTTTCAATTTTGATTACCGGTTCTTCAGCATATTTTAATGCGTTGGAAATTAAGTTTACAATAGCTGCAAATAAGCTGCGTTCGTCGGCAAGTATAACAGTATTTTTTTCGTCCGGCAGCAGCTCAACTATGGCTTTTTTTTCTTCTATTACAGGCGAAAGCTGGATCAGGGCTTTTTCGATAAGATCGTCTGGCACTACTTCACTTTTATCCATAACCAACCCGCTTGATTCTGCTTTTAATACTTTCATCAGGTTTTCAATATGATGCTTCAGGTATACCGTCTGGGCCTGCATTAATGTAACATATTTTTCAAGCTTTTGAGAATGCTCTGTTATAGAAGGTTTGGCTATAGCATCGAGTCCTACAGTTAACGTAGTAAGAGGTGTTTGAAATTCGTGGGTTACATTTTGAATAAAATCCTTTTGTATTTCATTCAAAAATTTTTGCCTGTATAAATAAAATATGCTGAGGCTTAATGAAAGTAAAACTAATAATAAAAGAATTCCAGATACAATCCACCAAATCATTGAATTTAAAATATACTGATTGCGATGGGGGAAATACAGATGAACATAAGCATACTTTTTTTGGTAAAGCTGTAAGTTTTTACCGCTATTCGCAGGATGTTTTGTATCGGCAGAAGGTAAATACATTTCATATAAATAAGCATGTATACGAGGTTCGTACAGAGCAACTTTACAATCTGCAAAAACCTGGAAGTCTTCTAAATTATCTAATAAGTTATCGAGCAGCATTTTTTTTCCGGGTATACTGTCTATTTTAAAGAGAAATGTATTTGCATCGGGCTGCTCTATCAGTTTCTGTAAATGCATTGTTGGCGAAGTTGTTAACTCCAGATCTTCATACACTCCCTGTATGCTTTTTACAACGCTTGTGCTGAACTCTTTTTGCTCGTAATTATAAATTTTGTTAAGCCAGAATAATTGAGCAGCTACCAATAAGCCAATTGCAAGGGTAGTTATTAAAATAATCCATCTGAGTGTTGCCGACCTCATGTAATACCGGTTTAAAATATTTATACAAAGATGAAAATTATAAAGTTAATTATAAGCTGCCTGAAGGTTAAACGATGGTTAACTGCAATAAGCATCAGTCGAAATAATTGAATAAAAACGCAGTCGGTTCTGCTGTTTGTCTAACAACCAGTTAACGTTGGTTAAAAGCTGGTTAACGCAATAGCAGACACTGAATCCATTAATACTTTTGACAAGTAAATAATAAAAACAAAAACAATTTTAATTATAAAAAAATGAAAAAAGCACTTTTAGGAGCAGCAATGATGATAAGCTTTTTAAGCTTCTCCTTTGCACAGACAACAACAAAAAAAGCTGAAAAGCACGTAACTTACAAAACATCTGGTGTTAAATCTGCAGCGGTACAAACCAAAGCAGATGTAAAATCAGCAGTTAAAGGTATAAAATCAGAAGCGAAGCAGCCGGCACCAAAGTCTGCAGGCACTGCCCGATTAAAGAAAGATGGCACGCCTGATAAGCGTTATAAAGCTAATAAAAAAGCGTAAGCTTTTTATTGTATCATCAGGATAACCAGGGAATATTTTTAAGTAAATATCCGTATGAAATACCAGGAATTTTTTTAACAAGTCAATTTTTTAAACACAACAAATATACAATTATGAAAAAGGTAATCTTAGGAGCTTTTATGCTTCTTGCAGTAGCTGGAACAACAATGGCACAGACTGCTAAAAAAGATACATCAGGCAGCAGTATGCAGTCTGGTAAAATGTCGGGTAAAAAGCATTCCAAAATGCATTCCAAAAAGCATCACCACAAGATGGCTTCTAAAAAAGGTGCATCAGGTACAGCTACAGGCACAAGCTCAAGCACTCAGAAATAGTTATATTGAACTTTGCGCCATTAAATAAAAAAACACTGCCGGCAAATGCAGTGTTTTTTTATTTCAATCATTTTATAGTTTACATCGTTTATCCTTTTTCAATCACTGTTATTTTAATTGATAAGCAACTACACTGTTTTTCCAAAAGGTGGGCACATAAACTATCCGGTTTTTAGCGTCATAACCAATATCGGCAGAGTTTATGTTTTGATCTCTTGTATCGAGAAGATGCTCTTTGCTGCCATCTGCCTTCACATACCAGATTGATCCTGCCCAGCAGGAGACGATGAAGTCTTTACCTGTTACATTTTCGATGCCGTCAGTGCCGCCTTCCATTCCATCAGCAATTTTGAAGAGCCTTTTGTCTTTCTGCACTTTATACATTCCTCCGTTATCAAGTACGTACAAATCATCTTTAAATGAAAGTACTCCATTTGGTTCCTGCAGGTTTTCTATCCATACAGTTGCCACGCCATTTTCTATTCTGTGAATTTTTTTTGTCTTTGAATCAGATACATATACGATACCTTTCGCATCAACGGTGATGTCATTTAACCCTTGGGCACCATCTACAGGTATTGTTTGCGTAACAGTTCCCTTATTTATATCAATTACAACTACCCGGTCTATATCAGCGACTAATAATTTGTTGTTGTAAAGCCCCATTCCCTTCGGAGCATTCAGCCCCGTTACCCAATCAACAGATATAATTTTTCCATCCGTTCCGACTTTTCCGATTGAACCTTTTCCGTCTTTTCCCCATGGTTCTTTACCATCAATATTGGAAACATATAAAACGTTGTTCTTTGCATCAGGTAAAACAGACTCCGGTACTTTCAGCACAGAATCTGTTTGCCATTTTTTTATAAGCCGGTGTTGCTGTGCCAACAAATTATTGCACAATAAAAAAGAAAATAGTGTGGGTACTATTACAAATTTTTTAAAGGCTGATACATTTTTCATATTTCTTATTAAAAGGCAAAATAGTTATTTTTCTATAATTAACTTCTTTGTAATTAATTTTTTCCCATTTCGGAGAGAAACCAAATAAACGCCATTTTCCAAATCTCCTGCATATACCTGCATAATTTTATTATTGGTTACTGCAATATTTCTTATCAGTCTGCCATTCATATCATATATTCTAACTGCAGAAGCTTTCGCGTCATTTTTAACTAATACAGTAAAACTGTTTTTTGCAGGATTAGGGTAAATGGAGAAATTAATTTCATTAGTAAAGCTTTCATTTGAAACTATAAGCTTGTTGTTTTGTTTATTAGCGACAGCGGAGTAAGCAACAATCAACTGTGGTTTTTTATCTTTTGCTTCTTTAGAGTTAAATTCTGCAGGGCTTAAGGTTGTGTCACCATTTATAAGCTTAAGCGTTATAAAATTCACTCCGGCTTTTCTTAAACTTTTTATTTGTGCAGTTACATTCCAGTCATAATATTTATATGCTGTGCCTATAATGGTTTTAGCAGCAAGGATAAAAGCATCTGGCGGCGGTTTATTATTCCAGGTTATATTAGCTTCGCCCCATGTTAGGTTAGATACATTATGAACTTCAACAGGTGCAGATGAATTTTCTGTACTGCCCAATGCTCCATATAAACGAAGAACAGCAGAAGAAACGTCTGAAGTAAAAGATGAGATATTGAATTTTATAAATACTTCCCTTTGATAATCAGGAATGGATGCTTTCTTTGAATTTAATTTAGCTGCTGCACCATAATTTGAGTCCGCATACACACCGGCACGCACAAAGGCATCAGCCACAGGTACAATTGTATCTGTGGCTGTTTTAGAAAAATTAGCTGTGTATGTGACATCGTCAACAGGGGTTGCTATGGTTTGTATTCCATTTCCTCCATTACTCCAGCTACTGAAAGTGTAATTGCCTTGCGGAGTTATTGCTCCGATTGTTCGTTTTATTCCTTCGACACTTGTCACGGTCAGCGGTGCAGTAAATGGTTGTCCGTCTAATGTTATTCGCAAATTTGCAGGATTGGTATTGATAGTTATTACAGATTTTCTGGGTAATATGTCTGTAAACGAAGTGTCCTTTGCGCCCTTTGAGTCAGTAATTACCAAATACAACCGGTAAAAAACATTTGAAGAAGTTTCCCCAACGTCTGGAATGGTAAACGAACCGCTGGACACGCCGGAAGGAACAGAAGGGCCGGGATGCGTGTGCGTATTATGATGAAATAAAATAAACCAGGTAAATGCAGAAGCCGCTAATGTGCCGTCCTCTGCGTCTGTAGCGCTTCCTGAAAAATAAATTTTATTTCCGGCAGCATAAGTTGCTCCCTTTACCGGTGTTTTTATAGTGGCAACCGGAGTTTGATTAGGAGCAGTAACTTTTAGCATAGCATTATTGCTTGTAACACTTGCGGTACTATTGCTGACAACAACAGAGTATGTGCCCGAGTCGGCATAGGCTGATGCCGCAATCTTATAGGTTGCATTGACAGCGCCGCTTATATTAATACCATTCTTTCTCCATTGGTATCTTAATGAATCAGTACTGCTGGCTTTTACAAAAAAAGAGGCAGAATTTCCTTTTGAGACTGTAATGCTTACAGGTTGTTCATCTATGACAGGCGCATTGGAAGTAGTGTAGGTTATTTTATAAACAGCATCTGCGGCGCGGGAAAGAAAGTAAAGATTGCCATCAGGGCCTGTAGCCATGCCAACAGCAGATCCTGCGATAGAAGAAGCAAAATTGCTGCGGGTTGCGGGAGCGTTTGTAAAAGAAATCATATCAATCCAGGGGCCGCAATAATCAAGAAAAAAATATTTTCCTACGTAAGACGCTGGATAATTGGTTTTAGACGGATTAAAAAAAGTTCCTCCGGTTATGGCACAACCTAACCCGATTCCATCTCCATGTTTATATGTATACACCGGGTTTGTAAATTTAGGATCTGTATCCATTCCTTCTGCCAATGGCCATCCGTAATTATGGCCGCCCGTAGTACAATCGTTTACTTCTTCCCATGTATTTTGGCCAACGTCGTTCACAAATATTTTGCCTGTTACCGGCTGTACCGATAAAGTGTATGGGTTTCTCATTCCATATTCCCATATTCTCCTGCGTTGTTCTGATCCGGTGGTAAAAGGGTTGCCGGCCGGAATGCTGCCGTCAGAATTGATGCGAAGAACTTTTCCGAGATAAGTATCCAGATTTTGTGCATTGGCAGAGTATGCATTATCGCCGACACCAACATACAGTTTTCCATCTTTGCCAAAAATCATATTGCCACCATTATGATTGGTTGCTGTACTTAAATGGCTTAGGTTCAGCACTACAGCTTCACTTCCCGGCACAGCAACATCTCCATTGGCGGTAAAACGGCTGATACGATTATTAGAGCCTGAACTATCCGTGTAGTATAAGAATATATGCTTATTAGTGCTGAAAGCGGGATCAAAAGCAATGCCGATAAGGCCACGTTCGCCTCTTGAATTTACCCTGAGCATAATAAATGGTTTTGACAATAAAACCCCGTTTTTAATAATTCTTAATGAGCCTGTTTGTTCTGCGACAAAGAGACGTCCGTCAGGGGCAAAAGCCATTACCGTCGGATTACTTATACCACTTGCCACAAGCACCTGGTTAAATCCTTTGGGCAAAGTCTGGGTTCGGGCTGGTAAGACCAGAACCAGAAATAAAACACTTATTGAAATAAATCTTTTTGGAAAGAAAATAAAAAAACTGTAATAAAATATAAGCAATGAGTGCTGAAGCAGTAGCATGTGGCAAATTTTAATTCAGGTTTTTAAAGTTTAGATGTCTGTTTCTAAGACTCTCAAGGATTAGTTTTTTCAATATAAACAGAGTGTTTTACTTTCTGCCTGTTTTGTTTAATTGGTTTATACGCTTTTTATATAGAAGAGACAAGGTATGAAAAAGAAATTTCAGAAGAAGATATATTTAAAAAAATACTTATTAAGTATTGTCACCATTTCAACTTTGCAGTCATTGCACACCTCCCTGACTTTTTTGAGTCGAAAATGCATCCTTTTTTATTTATACATCATCTGATTAGAAATAAAAATAAAAACTATGAATGCTATTGACTTAAAAGAAAACCTGGAAACTAACACGTGTCACATACACAAGCAGCAACCTGCAATGACCATTTTAGAAAATGGAAATCTGAAAATTAAAACCTGTTGCATGTTGTTTAAAACCCAATTACATTTATTGGTTGACAAACAGGATGAAACGCTGGTAGATAATTTTGCTGAAATGTGATAAGAGGTAATGAGGAATAACCATGTTTTAATCTATAATTAAAAACAGGATCAATGTTCAAATAGTAACGAACATAAAAAATACTTTCAGAAACAATAAATAAATATTTGCAAGCAAACAAACCCGATTTTTGATGTATTAAGAAAGCCGGATTAAACACCCGGCTTTTTGTTTTTTTAAACTTTTATTTCCATTTTAATTTAAAACAGAAGCATCTTTTTCAGTTTCAATTCCCGGCTCGTCTTTTATTTTTCCCCAGCCGCCAAGCACATTATGAAGGTTGTGTATTCCTTCGCGCTTGAGAAGTGAAGCTGCAATGGTGCTGCGGTAGCCGCTGCCGCAGTATAAATATAAGTTGTCTGTATCTTCTATATTTGCCATACTTGCCGGATCTGTCATGGTAATTAATGGAATGTTTACAGCATCTTTTACGTGGCCATCTGCAAATTCAACCTCTTTTCTTACATCTACCACGATCAATTTTTCATCAAAGGGAATATCCATGGCAAGCTCATCGGTTTCCACATCTATTATTAAATCCGTTTTTTCTCCTGCATTTTGCCATGCCTCAAAGCCTCCCTGCAGATAACCGGTAATTTTAGATAACCCAACTTTTGCTAACCGTATCACAGTTTCTTTTTCTTTTCCGTTTTCAGTTACTAACAGTAAGGGTTTGTCAAAAGGCAAAATACTTCCTGCCCATTCTGCAAACTTTCCGTCTAACCCGATAAATATGGAAGCTGGTATAAATCCCTGGGTAAATGCAGCAGTTGCACGCGTATCCAGTATAATTGTATCTTCCTTCTGTTGTTGTTTAAACTCTTCAACAGTCAATGCTGTCAGGCTGTTTTCTAAAACTATATCCATGGTTTCGTATCCTTCTTTATTTATTTTGGCAGTAATAGGAAAATAACCGGGTGCAGCAGGAAGATCTTCCGTAACCAATTGTATAAATGCTTCTTTTGAAGTTTGTTGTAACGCAATATTTGTTTGCTTTTGTTCTCCTATAGTGCTTTGGGTAGCCGTACCAATATTTTTTCCGCAACTGCTTCCGGGGCCATGAGCGGGGTAAACTATTACATCATCTGCCAATGGTTTTATCTTAGCCTGCAGGCTATCGTACAGCATTCCTGCCATTTCTTCCCTTGTCACATTTCCGGTTATCAAGTCAGGTCTTCCAACATCTCCCACAAATAAAGTGTCTCCGGTAAAAACAGCCGTGTCTTTACCCGCTTCATCTTTTAGCAAATAACAGGTGCTTTCTATAGTATGTCCGGGTGTGTGCAATACGTGCAGCTTTATTTTGCCAATTGTAAACTCCTGCCCGTCACGGGCAATAATTGCCTCAAAAGCTGTCTCAGTTTCAGGACCATAAACAATGGGTGCATTGGCAGCTTTAGCAAGGTCAATATGCCCGCTTACAAAATCAGCATGAAAGTTCGTTTCAAAAATGTATTTAATGGCAGCGTTGCGCTCCTTTGCAAGCTTGCTGTATTCTTCTATATCGCGCAAAGGGTCTATTATTGCAGCCTCTCCCTCACTTTCTATGTAGTAAGCCGCTTCACTAAGGCATGCGGTATATAATTGTTTTATAAACATATTCTTAATTTATGCAAAAGTAGTTACAACAAATCAGCTGCTGCGTTTCATGTTAGGTTAAGGTTTATCAAAAAAAATAAAAGAGGGTGCTCTTATAACAGAACATCCTCTTTTAAAAAAAAACTTTTACAGCTTATGCTACCAGATCTTCAACAAACTTGTTCACTTCAGCTATTCTGTTATAATTAATTGCATAATAAATAAATTTTCCATCACGTTGTGTTATAACTATTCCTGAGCGGCGCAGAATGGCCAGATGTTGGGAAGCTACAGATTGTTCTAATCTCAATTTCACATAAATCTCAGTCACAGTCATTCTTTCGCTTTCATCCAGCAATTTTATCATCTGCTGGCGAAGTTTGTGATTCATGGCGCGCAATACTAAAGCTGCCTTTTTCAAATGTAAAAAATCTAATTTTATAGTATTGCTGTTCTCTTTATCAGAAATAGTAATACTTGGCGTTGCTGTTAACATAAATGTTAATTGGGGGGTTTTATGAAAAAATCAAATGTCAAATATAAAAACGAATAATTATTTTATTATGAATGATTGTTTAAAATTCTGCATTGCAAAAATCTTTACTTATTAACCTGTATAATAGATTTAAAATCTTTAAAATAAGTTGGTACAGAATGTGAAATGTCTGCAAATTTTTTTTTATGGAAAACCTTTTCAGCAATTGTGCCAAGATTTGAGGCATCAAATTGTATATCCGAAAAGCAAGCGTTAACATTAGTTATCATTTGTTTTAATTTAACACTTCCGCTTCCAAAAAACAACATTTTATTATCCGCCACGTACTTTTCAAAAAAGTTTTCATGTAATAAAACTGGTTGCGGAGAAAAAATACAATGCATATCAGCATTATAAACGGCGGTAAAAACTTCCAGGCGCCTGGCGTCTATCATCGGGCAAAATAATAGTTCTTTCGCTGCTTCGCCACTTGCATCTGTTGCAGCCTTCGTCATCACTTCCAAGGTATTTATGGTAATAAGGGGTTTTGATAATGCATAACAAAATCCTTTTGCAGCAGCCATTCCTACTCTTAAACCTGTGTAGCTGCCCGGGCCTGAGGTGACTGCAAAAGCTTCAATATCCGCAAGATTCTGGCCGGTCTCTTCCAGCATTACCGCAATTGCCGGATGAACAAAGGAAGCATGTTCTTTTTGATGTTCATTTTTTTTAAGGGCAAGAGGCAAGCCATTAAGGGTAATACAAACAGAGGCGATTTCGGTTGCTGTATCAATATTAAGAAGTAATGCCAAGATGAAGAGTTTCTTTTAAAAAGACTTTATTGGCAATGGTAAGGTTAATTTAGCAAAAACAGGTGCACTAAGAGTTATTTAACTGAAGTTACGCAGTTTTACAAACATTATATTTACCCAAATATATTAGAATATGGATTTGCTAATTGATTTGTACACAGATTTTTTAATAGCCTGCCCTGGTCAAATAACGTCCACTCTACTA